>Ga0179593_1320959_pt1 | contig 16467 bp, 31 predicted proteins | sample CZODoug2_1_08_16_FD_185931 | JGI IMG/M metagenome (GOLD analysis project Ga0179593, IMG submission 185931) | Vadose zone soil fungal communities from Angelo Coast Range Reserve, California, USA - CZODoug2_1_08_16fungal (PacBio error correction) | ecosystem: Environmental > Terrestrial > Soil >... | reverse complement strand
CCCTTTCACTCCCATTCGCTCAGTTTGTCTTTTACCGACTTTTTTGCCACCCCCCCCTCCTGCCTCTTTCCCCGTGCACCATCTGTCTGGGGTTTCTGTTTCCAGACTCTTTTGGTCCCCCCCCTTGTTTTACTGGTTTTTTTTGTTCTATTACTTTTTTTTCTGTGAACCCCCTTTTTTTTTTTTTTCCACTTGCTTTCCCCCTGGGGTACTACATAGCTTGGTTTTTTTGTTTTTCCCGTATATGTCCGGCCCTTTGTCTATCCTGTACTTTTTTCCCCGACCCGCATTCGAGATGATTCACATACCTGACCCCACCCCGTGCTTGTTCCCCTGCTTCCGTAGATCCTTGATCGCTCATGGCGGACGTACCCCTGTCCCCCACCAGCAGCTCAGGTCCCCCCACCCGCAGTTTTCAATGGTCCCCCGAAATATGGCCTTTTTTGGTAAGTTGTGTGATTTTTTTTTTGGCTTTAAGTTTTTTTTTTTTTTTTTCCCCCCCTCTGTTTTAACACTCCCATACGGCCCCCCCCGTTTCCCCCCCCCCACCCCCCCCCCCCCCCCCCCCCCCTGACCCCCGGTGGTAACTCCCTCGTCCCCCTCCTCATGCTTTCTGCCTTGTGCCTGTATATAACTTTCGTTTGCCTCCCCCCCCCCCACCAGGGTTTTTTTTTTGGTCTCTCCCCGATATGCTACCTCGATACCCACCTCCTATCCCTTCCTCCCAAATACGTTCCTTTAGATTTTTTTGTCATTTTTTTTTTTGCACATGGCTTGGCAGCATAATGTTCAGTTTATCCGCTGCGATTTTCTTCCCATCACCCCCCCCCCCCCCCCCCCCTTTTGCCACAGAACTAGTCGGACACTGACTCTTTTTTGTCCCCCCGTTCTCCACCCCCCCCCCGCAATCCTTTCCTTTTTTTTTTTCAGTCCCACTTACTTAGTTTCCCCCCCCCCTGGTTTATGCATGTCATTACTGTCCCCCTCCCATATTGCACGGGTCTGTGGTGTGAAAGGTATCTGATGTGCTTCTTTTCTATCGTGTGTCCCCCTATTGTGCCCCCCCTTTTGATGCCTTTTTTCACATTTTTTTTTTTTTTTTTTTTTTTCCGCTTTATGACGTGTACCCCCATTGTTTTTTTCCATTACCCCGTCCTTTTTTTTGGCACGGTCCCTGATCCTGTGTGTTTTTTGTTTGTTTTTTTTGTTGTTTTTTGGGGGTTCATTTTCTTCTGTCGCTCGCCCATCCAGCTTTGTGTTTTTTTTTTTTTCCCCCCCTAACTTCCTCATACTGTTTTTCGTTAACCCCTGGTCCCCCCCATCCATTCCCCCGTGCACTCTCCCCTTTGCCCCCACTTCACCTTTTTTTCCGCTCCTTTTTTTTTCGACTCAACCTTTTTCTCGACCCCCGAGAATACTTTTTTTTTTGTTTTTTTTTTTTTTTGACGCGTCCAGTCTAGTTCCTCCTTTTCTTTTTCTCCTGTGTCCCTTTTTTTTTGCGTTGTTTGAGTTCCGCGTTGCCGTCCCCCCCCCCCCCTTTTTTTAACTTGAATTCCCATTTTTTTTACGTTTTTTTTGTATCCCCCCCTATCCTCGCGTCTCGACGAGCTGAAGTCCCGAACTGGTACCCCCATCCTTTTTTGTTTTTAACACTCTCTCCCGCTTTGTGATATTACCCCCTTTTTCTTTTGTGATCCCCCCCTCCCCCCTCCCGTCATGTTTAGACATTGTTGTCTTTGCGTTTTTTTGGCCCCCCGGTTGACTGTCCACCCTTGGCCCCTCCCCCTTCTACGTGCATCCCGACCCCCCCTTCTGGTTGCCTACCATGCCGGGGCTTAGAAAACCCTCCCTCCCCCCCCTAATCCACCCCCTTTTCCGGAGCCCCGTCCGTAACATACCCCCCCCTAGTGTTCATTTTCTTCGGTCCGGAAACTTGGGTTTTTCCCCGTGTTTTTTTTCTGGCCCATTTTCCCCCCCACGTACCCCCATGGTTCTCCTTCCTCCTTGTTGCCGGTTTTTTTTTGACCGTAACACCTCCCCCTTCTTTTTGGCCCCAGACCGACTGCCTCACTCTCGTACTGACACTCGTCATAAATGCCTTTTCACTGCTACTTTTGTCCCCCCCACCTGCAGGTCTTCCCTCTTTCCCTTTTTGCAGGATTATCATTTTTCCTTGTGTCACGTCTTGGTCTACACCCTTTTTAAACTGTCTTTGGCTGTTATATTCCCTGCCAACCGTGTTTTCTTTTCCCTGGAAGCAATCACGGTGCCCTTTCCCCTTTTCTTGTTCGGCTCGATACACATTTCGCATTGCTCTGCACGATCGTCTCGAATTTAGTACCTTTCCGTTTGTTTTTTGCCCCAAATCTTCCCTCTTGAGGCCCCCCCATCCCCAGTTTTCTCGTTCCCCTCTTAAAGCCGTTTTCCTCCGGCGAAATTCACTTTTCTTGGCCTTGGCTCCCCCTTTTCCTGTTGATTTTTTGTGCACCTCACCCCCCTCATGTTTCTTTTGACGAAGATTCTCTAAAGGTTCCAGAACTTTCAGTCTCAAAGCCCCCTCCCCCCTTGAGTCCATCAGACTTTTAAGTGTTCCTCTCACATGTTTTGCGCAGACTCTGCCCTTCCCCTTTGCAAGTCCCTGTCACTTTTTGTTTTGTCTCCAGGACCCCTGACTTTTGAAATTCTGTAATGCTGATTCGTCCATTTCGTGTTGCCCCTGAAGTGACTTTTTTTTTTTTCCAGCCTTTCCCTAAAGTGACCCTTGGTCTGTCCAGACCCAGACTGCTTTCACGCTTCTTCCCTACCCTTCTGTTCCTCTTGCACACGTGAACGGATATCCCCCCCCTTGCGTAGGCTCCTGGCTCCCCCCCTTTCTTATTTACCGTGAATCCTGCCCCCTTGACCATTCCACGCCCGTACTTACCTCTTTTTCCCCCCCCCCCCCAGTAATCGATCTGCCCCTCTTCCGTGGCTTATTTTATCGCTTTTTCCCCCCGTTTTTTTTCACGTGGCCTTTATAGAGGTCATGGTAAACGGGAGTTTTTTCCTTCCCCCTCTTCCCCCCTCTACCCGTCCGACGTTCCCCCCCCCTTTCCTCGCCAATTACCCCACATTGCCCCCTCTTTATTCCTGAGTCACGACGGTCCTGTGTTGTCCTAACGACAGTCCTTTCCCCCTCTTGCGTCATCACTTTTTCCGACACAGTCTGTTCTCCCCCCCCCGTACCCTACCGCTTGTCTCAGGGTTACCGCTTTAGTGCACATTTTACTTGCTGTTTTTCCTCACTTGCTCAGTTCTTTTTCCCTTCTAACTGTCCCCTCAACAGCCCCCCTTCTTCGTAATAGACCCAATGTCTTGGAGCCTCGTTTATATTCCCAGGAGACTTGTTTTCGGGGTTTTTTGCTATCACAAAACCCTTTTTTTTCCAGGAACCACCACCCCCCCACCATTCATGGCCCCCTGCCCTAACCTCCCCTAGGTACCTCTGCATTCTTTCCACGCCCCCCCATACTTTCTCATGCTCCCCCCCCCTCTTTTTTTCCATTTGTGTTGACCTATTGGATTTTTTATATGGAAGATCTGCAGGGTATTCCCCCTGTCTTTTGCCATTAAGAGTCGTCCTTGCACTACCGTCATCAATACCCCCTTTTGCAGGACGATTTACCCTTCTGTGGCGGGATAAATATCCCCCCCGTGTTCTGTTCTTATGTCTTTTGGAATCCCTCTTTCCCATTTGATTAACAGGACCCAAACATTCTTTTTGCTGTGCTTTCTCGCATACCTGGATTTTTTCCCCCCCTTGCCACCAGCTAAGGATCCGACTTTTTTTCCTGGTCTATAGTATTTCCCCCCCCAAATTGTCCCTCATCTTCAGTGGCCCCTTTTTTGCTTTGTCTTTAATGTCTATCTTGTGCCGGTGCCTTGTGTGCCCTTTAACTTCCGCCCTCCCTCAGGCTGCGACCCATAGTGTTTTTTTTTTCCTTTGGTTTTAGATCGGGGATTTTGGGTCTGCTGTCGTCTCATTGTGTGAACCTCCGGCTGGCCCTTTTTGTGACCTTCGCATCCCGACATTTCCCCACCGGATCTTGAGTTCCCCCCTCCGCCGCCCCCGTTTCGGCCCGGGAGTTCGCTTTGTTTCAGTCTGTGCCGGATGTCCACGTGCTATGATTTTCCATGTTGTGTCGTTTCCCCACACAGCATCAAGCCCATGTTTGTGTGGTGTGTCATATACCCATGGAGGATTTTTTTTGTATGCAGGCCCAGTTTGTGTCCCCTCCCTTAGACACCGTTAGTAAGTCTTGTTCCTGTGGAGTCTTCACGACCCCCCTCTTGAGTTTCCTTGTAGCTCGTTTTTTTTTCCCCCCTTGAATTCCCGGTGCAGGCCCTTGATGTCTTTTTTTTCGACCCATCTCCCTTTTTGTCTTTTTGCTTTCCTCTTTTTCCTTGACCCTTGTGTTTTAGTTTGGGTTCCCTACGCCCCTGGGTGACGTTTTGGTTTTTGTCGTTTTGTTACCCACCCTTCCGTGTTTTTATCATTTGCCCGGCCCCCCGTCTTTTTTTTCCGCTCCGTTGGTCCTTGCTTCCCCCCCCCCAGCCCCTTTCCTCTTACCTTCTCCTAGACTCCTTTGCACACGTCCCCCACTATTTCCGCCCTATGTCCCCCGCGGTCTTCTTGTGCTTTGTAAAATTCCCCGTCCCTGTGCTCCCCCCCCTGACTGCTTTCATTTCGACCCACCCTTGCTGCAACGATTGAAGTTTTCGAACATCCTGTGGCTTTTTTTTTGATGTCAGTGACTTCCAGCCGTCCCCCCTGTGTTTTTCCCGAGGTTCGTCTCATTTACCTTAACCGGTTTTAGCTCGCCTTTTTTTGTTCCCTTTTTTTTTTGTTTTTGTGCAGTCGGTGGTCTGTGCCCCCTCTTCTTATTGCCTCTGGGCACACTGAAGCCCATTACTCACTGCTTTTTCCCCGCCGTTTCTTTTTTTTCCACTTCCTGTTTTGTATTGTGTCTTTTTCCCACAGAGTTTGGCAGCCCCTCTCAATGCCCCCCCCACCCTCTGTTTGTTTGATTTACCAGAGCCGACACACGAATTCGCTCCTTTCCTTTCGTGAACCCCCTGTGGACTAGCCCCTGTTCTGTTTCCCAGTCTATTATATTTTTCCTTTGTTTTCCCTCCCTGTCCCCTTTCCTGTTTTTTTCTTTGGTGCCCTCTAACCTTTTTCCCCCTCCCGATGTGGAGGACGACGGTTCCGTCCTACGAGGTCTTTTTCTTTTTGCTTTGTGCGGTTTTTTTTAGGTGTTCCCTGACACCTGTACAACGAGATCCCCCCCCCCTTGCGAGTGTACTATTTACTAGAAAGTGACCACAGTTAGTTTTCCCTCCATCCCCCTATGTCTATTTTTTTTTTTGCTCCCTTCCTGAATGTGGATTTTGATGTGCGCCGTCTTGTTTTTTTTTTTTTCTATAGGTGAGTGGTCTTTTCTTCTTTTTTTCCCCCCTGCCTCTATCTTTTCCCTGCTGAGTCCCCCTTCTACATACCACACTGTTCGCCCATTTCCACTTTCTCCACGAAGGCGTAGATTTTAACGTGCCCCCTTTTTTTTCTTTTTTCCAGCATTTGTGTCGCACCATGGGGGGATAAATATCCAGCGGCGCCGTTCCCCCCTTTTTTTTCCCCCCTGCATGCTGTTCGGGGTTTTTTGTTCCTTGTTGTGGTGTTACGAGGTTGTATGTCCCCCCTCCGGGATCCCCCTGTCCCCTTCCAGCCCCTGCCGGGCCCCGAGTGGGTGCTGTGACCTTCCCGAGTCATCGTTGTCCCCCCCCCCGATGATTTTGACCTGTGTGAGCTGTCAGCTCAACAAACTCGTCCGATTACGCGTCCGTTGTGGCCATTTTCCCAGGTTCCGCTTAGTCGCGCGGTGTGCTTTTTTTTTTTCGCCCTTTTCTGGGACCCACCCACCACCTGACCTTGGTGAATATGGTCCCGCATCCATATCGCCTCTTTCTTCCTTTTCCCCCCCCCTGATGTCTCCCGCCTCCCTGTTTGGCGTAGTTTTTTTTTGGTGTCCTCTTTCTGCCTGTTATTTTTTTTTCCGTGCATTCGTCTTGAGACCTGCTGCCCTTTTTTTGTGTTTTTCCTCCCAGGACTGTATTTGTTCCGAGGGTTGTGTTTTTTTTTCCCTTGCCGCCCGATAATTCCAGTAGCTTCGGGTTCCGCGCAGAGACCCGCGGCGTGTCAATGTTGCCGTACGGGGGAAATGTCGATCGGAAGTGAAGAGTTCCCCGGTCCCAAAGTGTCCGTCGGTACTGATTAGCATGTAACACGACGGGCCAGTTAGGATTTATCTGTTTTTTTTCCTTTCGGTCGAGACTCATACCCACCATTTGTCACTGTCCCTTGCCTTGTTTTTTCTTAGTTTCCAGGGTAATGTCCCGGCCCTGCCGGGGCAGCCAACCCCGCTCACAGGGCCGGGTTCCTTTTTTGCAATGCTCGGGTGGTCGACGTGTGATTTTTGTAGTACGATGCCTCTTTCACGTACTTTTTTTTGTACTTCTGGTGTGGGTGCGGGTGTGCTACTGCTTTTTCCCCCCATCTTTGTTGGGTGACTGACCGTCCAGTTTTAGTAATGTAGACCCAACTCCTCAGAGCCTAGTCATTTCTTTATTTTGCACAAAACCCCTTTACCCACGTTGCAGATTTTTTCCACCCTGTCCACCCTTTCTTATCTGTTGACCACTGAGAACGTTACTCTTTCCCTTTACGTGACCTGCTACTTTTTGTTTCGTCGCAGTAGTCACTGTCACCCCTTTGCTTCTTTCCACGCACTTTTTCTTTTTATTTTTTTTTTTTCCCTTACCACCCAGCGATTTCCTTTTCGGCCTACTTTCCAGTTTTCTCCCCCCTTTTCTTTTTTTTTTTTTCCCTCTTAACCCCCTTTGTATCGCCCCGCTGTTCTTTTCGATTTTTACACTTAACCCTGAGGTGTCCTCAGTCGAATGGTTCTTGATTGCTCCTTCACGTCCTGTTACCCTCGCTTACCCCTTTAGCCGTGCCCCCCTAACTTGATTTTTTTTCCAGATTTTCCTTTTACCTGCGCCGCTTTTTAATTGTTGCATTTCTTCAGACACCCTTTTTTCCCCGGCACCCCCGATGTGTGTGTCGTGGTATCGCACCGTCCCCAAGCGCTTCCAACCACTCTTCCCCTTCGTTGTCTAACTAATTACTTCATAAGACCTAGTTCTCATTCCATGATTTGCGTTTTCCGTTTCCCCCCCTCTTGGTTAATTCTTTTTCCGAACAACTATTTGTCCTTCCACCCCGCCCTCTTCCCCCCATTCCCCCGACCATCTTAACTCGAGTTGGTTCCATACCCTTCCCTTGATTGCCTGGGCCTATCCCCCATCAGACATTGAAGGCCGTTTTTTGTCTTTCTCCCAGTTCTTGTCCCCCCCAGTCCTTGGTGACCCTACCCGGTTTTTTTAGCTCCAAGTCTTTCAGTGCACCAATGCGTACTACTTTCTTCACTCATTCTTTTTTTTAGACCCTCACCCTTCCAATTCCCAAGCAAGTTTACCAATCGAATTTTTGACGAATGTTCCTTTTTCTTTCGGGGGCTCTTGATTTTTCTGAACCCCCTTCCCGCTTTTTTTCTAGTTTTTTCTTTTTTCCTGCTGTTATCCCCCCTTGACCTTCTTCTTTGTGCCTACCTAACTCCCTTGGTGAGGGATCCTGTTCCACCTTAGACTCCACCCCCCCCTGCCCTAATAACCTGTGCTTTGTTTTTTGCTTAAGTATCCGTTTGTATGTCTCTTCCATTTTGGGCCCCCGGTCTGTCTAGGTTCCCCCCGTTGCCCCCAGTTTTTACCCCTTTATGGTTAGTTTGACGAACTTCTACGTTTTTTTTTTTGTGTTTTCTTTTTGAATACTTGGGCCAAACAAGTGCTTTTTTTGCAGTCATCCCCTAATTTTCTGTGGCCACCTTGCGCCTGTCTCTTTGACTGCTTCTGTCCCCCCCCCAGAGACTCTCCGTGTCCCCCGCCATCCTTTCTCCGTGCGTCATATTTCCCCCTACTTTTTCTTTTTGCTTCTCTCCGTTGCGTTCTCTGGGCGACATGGTTGCCAATAGTGGCTACCATAATTCTTCTTCTTCTTCTCATTCTTTCCCCCCCTTTTTTTTGCCGCTTTTCTTGATAAAACATAGTCTTGGAATCCTCCCCTGTTGCTGCCTCACCGCCCATTCCCGTCCATGGGTATTCCCGCGTCTGTTTTTTTTTTCTCCCCCCCCCCCCTCATGTGATTTCGAGCCCCTTCCCGAACAGCCTTTTTTTTTCTTTTCACAGTGCCTTCCCCGCCGGCCCTTGTTTTTTGTGTGTTTTTTTTTGTGTGTGGGGTTTGCCGGCAAATCGTGACGCCGAGAGAGTTTTTTACCAGCTTGTTCCCCCCTCTTGCATTCAACCCTGAACCCCCTTTTTGCTTGTCCGCGTTTGCCTCCTTTAAGCTTCAGTCCTTCTTGTTTTTTCTGTTAGTGTCAGTTGATACTGAATTGCAGTCCTGTCTCATTTTCTGTTCCCCCCCCGTGGTTTTTTTTCTTTCACAGGTTTTGTGGACTCGCTCGTTAATGCATTCAGACTCGGTTTTTTTTGCATTTTTTTTTTTGTCGTGTTTTTTTCTGCGTTGTCTGTGAACCATAATGTTTGGGAGTGTTTTTGTTGGGTTCATGCTTTTTGACGGAAGTCAGTTCCCTCTTGGACTGTGCCCCGCTTCTCCCCGACCTTGTACTCCCGATGATTTATTTTTTTCTTACGTCTTTTCCCTTTTTGTGGCCCGTCCCCGCCGTCTTGCCCCCTCGGGCTCCCCCCCCCCCACTATTATGTTGTCCCCCCTTTTGCTCTGTCGGCATTCTATTCAATTTTTCCCCCCCGCTTACTGTTGCCCTCCCCCTCTGCCCGCCGGTTGAGACATCCTCCTTTGTCAGCCCCCTTTGCTTCTACCCCCCCTCGGGCCTTCTTTTTTTTGACCACCCCCTTCCTTTTTTTTGATTTTGGTTGCCGTGCACCTTTTTGACGAACGGGACAGTTGCCTCGAGACACCCTTGGTCTTTGATCCTGCTCCTTTTTTTCTTTCCTCGCCCTCATAACATTTCCCTTGCTCTTGGCACCTATTCAGTACTTCGTTTTTTCGCAAATGCTACCCCTTCCCAGTCCGTTTAAGCTCTGTGCCCTTTGACCTCCCTTTTTTTCGCCCGTCTCCAACAACCCCCCTGGCGGCTCTTCCCATCCACCTCCTTGATCCCACTGGCCCGCATTTTTGCCGCCCCAGGTTCCCTCCTTTTCGTCACTTCTAGGCGTTTCCTCCCCCCCTATGTTGTTAAGGCACTTTGGTGCCTTTTTTTGTTTTCCGACATGGTTTTACGCCCTTTTTTTCCATTTTTTCCGCGCAGTTTTCTTTTCCACCTGGGGCTGTTTTGAGGTCAATGCGTACGCCCGGAACGTTAGTCCTCTAATTCCTTTTCTGGCCGAGCTGTCTCCTCACGTGACTTCGTTCGTGCAAACCTCCCCCTCTTCAGTTTATCGGCCAGCAACTGTTTTACTTCGTGCCTAGTGCTCTTTTCCTTTTTTTAGACTTTCCGGTTCGTTTTTTCCCTTTTTCTTAGACCGCTATATGCCGTGAACGGAAAAAGCACTACTTCCACCCCCTCCCAACCAAATCAACCCCCCCCCTCAGAGCCCCCCCAACAAACACCACCAAACACTATCCCAACCTTACTGCCCCCCACAACCGCCCCCCCATTATAACATGCCCCTCATTTTTTCTTCGATATACCTAGTCGACTCCCCCTTGTCACCAACTAGTTTGTTCTTTTTTTTTTTTCGACCCCTACCCCCAATTTCAGCATCCACCTCAGAGTTTTCTTTCATCGAATCTTTCTCTTTTGCATTTTGGCCTAGTGCCCACCGTCGTCTTTCTTTTTTTTCCCTTTTTTCCTCCCGTCCGCCCGGTAGTTATCTCTGCCCCACTTCTGTTGCTTCTTTTCTAGACCCGGTGCTGCAGTCCAGACGATCCCTTGGTGTGTTACTTTCCGAAGCATCTTTTTTTACCCTTTTTTGATCTTACTCTTCCCCCTGACGACTAAAGGGCCCACCTTTGTCTTTTTTCCGTCTTTCACTGGTCTTTGACCCCCCGTCGTATTACGATTGATTGATTTTTTTTTTTTTTTTTTTTTTTTTCTTTTTTTTTTTTTTTCCTGTTGACTCTTCTTTTCCTTGCACGAGCTCGTCACGTTTTTTTGTTTTTTTGTGTTTATCAAGTTTCTTCTATGCTATTTCTATGAGCGTTTTTTTGCTGTCTTTTTGTCTGAATGTCTTAACCCCCCTTGATGCCGCCTCCTTGTCTGATTATCCCGGTGTCCGACCCCCTTTCCTGGCGCCTTTGTCTTTTTTGAGACGTCTTCGCGCATTTTTGTACACGCGATTACTTATATTCGAGATTCCTACTTTTCCTCCGTGCCCCTATTTTACCTTTTAGTCACCCCCTCTTTTGGTAGGTGTTTCTAAGTTTGAGACAACGAGTGTTTTTCCTTTCCCCCCTCCCCATCTTTGCACCCACTACTGAATTATTTGTCGTGGCGCGTTTTTTGAATTGTCCCCCCTAGATATCTATTTCTGGCTTATTTTTCCGAAGCTCCCCGCGTTCAAGACACATTTTTTGCCCTTGGCCTCATTCGTGTTCCCCCTTGCGCTAGACGCACTAATCCACAGTCCTTTTCCTTTTTTTTTTTTCCCGCCCCCTCGTTCGATGTCTTTGCTTTTTTTCTTATCCATCTTCTCGAGCGGTCGTAGTTTTGACTCGAGTTCATTTCTTTCGGCCGGTTGATGTGGCCTTGTGGCCCTTCCCCTTCAGTTCCTACTTCCTTCTTTTTTTTTTGGGATTTTCATACCGTACCGAGTTGAATCTTTCTTTCTTGCTTGTGTCCTGCACCTGTCGTTTTTTCCAACCCTGGAGCCCCCCCCTTTTTGATCCTTCGCCAGCTTGGGTTTTTCCTCTCTTATTTCTTCGCCTGCACAACTAAGCTGGACCGAGTTCATTATTGCGTACCCTCCCTTGTCGTCAATAGCACGCCGTCTTTGACCCTGAGAGAAGGCTCCGTTTCCATCTTCCTCTTCTGCCTTTTATTTCCTTTTTTTGTTTTTTTTTATTGAGGTGTTTTGTCGAAACGTCCTCCTCGTACCCAGTATATGCGGTTTTAGACAACGTCCCCTTGATTCCCGTTAGGTCCCTTCCTCCCCGCAGCATTTCTACTGAGACGAGACGTTGATTTTTTGTTTTTCGTGCCTCCCCTTTTAGATCACCGACCCACCGGCCACTCCCCTTTTTTTCTGCTCTTGCCCGCATGGGCCTCCTTTTCGAGCTTCGTATTTTGTGATGTGCTGAATTTTTCTTGTGTGCAAGTCCCTTTGTCTTCATGTTGTCTCGGCTCTTTTTTTTCGTGCCGACCTTTCCTTGCCGATTGCCCCCCCCCCGTGCCGGGACGTAGTGAATTTCTTTTTTTTTTTTTTTTTTTTTTTCTTTTCTCTTTTTCCGCATACTCCGTTGCTTCGGTTATCTCCCCCCCTGCCACTTGATAGAGACATTGGGCACTCCCCTTTCCTCTCCTGTCCCCTCTTGTTCTGTTTTCCCCCCCCCCCCCCCCCCCGGACGCGCGCCCCCCCCCCCCCCTCCTTTTTCTTGGTGTGAAAGTGTCCCTCTTCTCCTCCCCCCGCAAACCCCCCCCTCCCCCCCCTCCTTCCAGTCCGGCGCCCACAAGTCTCCCCCTTGCCCCAGTCGCGCGTGCCGATTTGCCTTTACCTCCCTTTTTTTTTGCGCAGTGCCTTTCTGCGGACTTCTCGGTCTTTTTGGTCAGTCGTCCCGATGAGTGTTTTCCCTTTTGCGGACGCGTTTCACGTGCATTCTTTCTTTTGTTTGCGCCCTTTCTCTTCGTCCGTGAACGTCTATCCACCGCAAATGGGAGTGTTCCTCCTAGGTGATCTGAGCTTTTTGTGCATTTACTGTTTGTTTACTTGTTTGCTTTCCTGTCGGCTTCTGCTTACCAGCGTGGCGTTTTTTTTGATCTTCCGCCTTTCCCCTCTTTTTGTTGTTCGCTTCGGTACCTTCGTATCTCTCTTTTCCCTTTTGCTGGCCGACGCTATTGCGTCCACTCTCCTAGGTTTCTGACCGTTCGATGCTCCTCTTGATCGTGCCGCCCCATTGCTCCACCTGGCCGCCACCGATACCCTCCGTGTGCGGCTGGTACCTTCTCTATTCCGCTTCCTTTCCCGTAGTTTTCAGTCTCCAGCCTTGCTCGTATCACCCCCATTTCTCGCGGCATTTAGAGTCCTAACGTATGTTCCTCCTTTTTTTTTTGATCCTGGCCCCCCGGCCGACGGCTAACGTTTTCTTTCGTGTAGTCTTGTCTGTTTTTGATTGACACTCTGACCCGCTAGTTTGGCAGTTCCCCCTTCGTTTCGTCTCCCCCTCTTCCTCCATAGCATTTCGTTTTGGTTGCAATTTCCTAGTTTTGCTTCTTCACCAGAGGTGGTCAACCCATCACCTCCCCTATTTTCACAATTCCGCTCCTCGTTTTTTCCATGGTCTTTTTTTCGTCCTCTTTTTTGATCGCTTCTTTGAGGATGTTGGCTAAGCCTGGCGGCTCCCTTTTTTTTTCCCTCCCCCCCGCTCCGTGTCCTCACACCTTGTCCGTCCCTCTTATGTTCTCGAGGTATTCGCCATTCCTTCGCACTTGACCCTCCCCTCAATTAGCTTGAAGTCTCGCACGGCCTAGAATTCTTCTCCCTGCACAGCCTTTTTTTCCCCCTCTTCTTTCTTCTCCCTACTTTCCCCTCGTTCGTTGAATTCCTTTTTTCCTGCCAGCTAGCCCCGGCGCCTAACTTTTTTTTCCTTGACGCCGACTTCGTGCCGCCAGTGGTGTTATGTCGGTTTACGTTCTTTTGCGCCCCCTTGGTCCCCCTTGTTAGTTGGATTGTGTCCTTCGTGTCTCCCCCTCACACATAGTTTCGTCGATCCTTCTTCTCCTTGTGTGTGCTGAGTCCCGGACGGCTTGAGGTCCTCTTTTCCCATTCCGCGTACTGCCCCCCCGTTTTTTTAGTTTTAAAGGGCACGGCAGCTCTTCTGAAAAGCTGTCTTTAGTTTTGGGGGGTGTGCCCCCCCACGGGCTTAGAGGGCGAACGGATTTCTTTTCAATTCGGGGTAATTTTTTCTTCTGGTCACATTGAAGGTCATTTTTTTGATGTTCGTTGATCAACCATGCACGGTACGCGCCATTTTTCTTTGAGTCGGCCTCTCGCTTTTTATTCTTAGCAAATTTGACGTCAGCCCGCCTTGACCCCCACAGGCCCCCCAGTGTCCCCTAACCGATTTGCGCACACCGGCCGTTCTTAGAGTTCGTCCGTCCCTTATCGGATTTGGGCGCTGTCGGGGCGCGTCTTTTTTTTGATCGATTCCCCTCCCTTTCCCCTTATGTCTTTCTCCTGCTGTCCCGCATATTTCCTCCGTTGCTGGGTCAATATTTTTTTTCATTTTACGGTGTTCCTTTGTGGTTGTATCGCCACCCCTTTTTTTGTTGTGCAATACCCACCCTCTAAACGAGTGATTTTCGGTGTATGGCTTTCTGGCCCCGACAAATTGGTTCCCACTCCCTTTTTTGTGGTGGCGTGATCCGGCAATCCCTCTTCTAGATATTCCACCGGGACCTCCCCTCGTGTCAGCGATTCCCCCCGTTTCCTCGCCTGCCACTCCGATGCCCCCCAGCCAGCAATTTTGCGGCCTGTCATTCTTGCAGCCCAAAGTGACGGCTGTATTTTGTATAGCCCCCCCTCTTGTCCCGCACGGGCGGACCAACCAATCTTGCATACCTCTCCGTACCCCCCTCAAGTCGCCCTCTTTTCCCTTCTGTTACCCCGCCCTGTGCACTTTTCCCTGGGTGGGTTTTCCATACCACGATTGCCTGTTTCCTTCCCCCCTTTCGGTACGGGGCCGGACTGTGATCTTTTTTTGCGACTTTACGAGGGACTTTCAGCCCATTGGCCGCAGCCAGGCCCGCCTTTTTTATGCTGTTTTAGCGCTTCCCCGCTTTGTTTTGTTGTCCCACACCCCCATAGAACAGTCGTCTACTTAGGGCATGTCCGGTCTCATTTTTCTGATCACCTTCTGCCCTACACTCGGTTTCGCTGTCCTTCCATAGTGCTTTTCTAGGTCGTGACATTGGAGTGCGCTTCTGTCGACTTTTCTTTGGCGCTTCCATGCCGCTCCTACTCTTCTCATTTGGTTTTTTTGTAACTTACGCATGATTCCTGTCCCCCGGCGCACCGCCCGAGATCCTTGCTGCGTGCGCCGCATTTATTAATCCCCGCACGTGTCGCGGTACCCTGGCCCCAGCACCTGTTTTTTATTTTTGGTCGCGCTTTTTTTGGCTCCTTTTTTTGCTGGGCTTTTTTTGCATACATGCCCCGAACCGGTTTTTTCCCCCGTCGTTTCTTGTTTTGTTCTTTTGTCGACTTCCCTTTTTTCTGCTGACGTTCAACGACTTGTCTTTTCCCTGTCCTGTGTTCTTAAGCGTGTCCTTTTTTTTACGTCTTTTGAGGATCGATCGTTTTGCGTTGCTGTGCCCCCCTGGCCTTTCTTTCCCTCCCTTCCAGCTGCCACGGTCGCTTCCCAGTCGATTTTTTTGGACCTTTACCGACCTTTACTTATACCGCTTTCCGCGTGACGTTTTGTAGCACTTCCCTTTTTGCGTCTCCGGCAGTACCTTCCCCCATGCCTCAGTGGCTCGGACGACGCCCGTTGATCGTTTTTTTGATCATCTGGCATTTTCGGTAGGCTTTTTTTTTTTTTTTTTTTTTTCCGTGCGAACGTTGGGAGGTCCCCCCCTCACTCTTTTTTTTTGTCTGGTTCCCGGGGCTCTAGCAGTCCCCCCCGATTCATTCGTTTTTTTTGCTCGTTCGTTTCTTTCGTTTGACGCGCTTTTGTCTTTTTTTTTCAGCCGAAATTGGCGCAGGAGGTTATCAAGCGTTTGCTTTCGTTGGGCGTTCCCCCCCCGAGCCGGCCCCCCGTGTCCCCTAGAGGTGGTGACCCTTCAGCTCCTGTTCCTATTCTGTTCCGGACCCCTCCAACCGGCCGGTCCTTCCACGGCGCGTGCCTTTTGTCGGGTAAGGGCCCTTCTGCAGTAAGTTTCACTGTTGTGCCCCCCCTCATTTCTGAAGATACTTCGTGTGTCCTTTTTCCTCTCGTTCCGTTTTCGTACCCGTGCCTGGGAGGCCCATTTCCCCTTTTTTTTCATCTCTAGTTCGGTGTGTATTGCGATAGATTCCTTTTGTTGATCGAATGTTCGGTCTAGCTTCCCCTGGTTCCCGTCTTCCCTTGCCTCTTTCGTTATTTTTTTCCCTGACCCTGACTGGACTTCTCTACTGTATGTCGCTGTTCCCGCTCGGCCGGAGTTCCCTTTCTCCGGGTTTTTCTGTATCGCGTAGCACTTTGATCTGGCAAGCACGCTTTTTGATCTGTGCACGTTCTCCTGTGTTTCCCCGACGACGTTCCGACCTCCCTCATTTCTGAGGTCCACTCTTTCCAGGGTGCAAGATCCGGTCACCTGGCTTTCTTCGCGCTGCGTCACCCTTTGCCACACTTTCCTCCTATCTGTGTCGCGTGCCCAATGTTTTGGAATGTGTCAATGAATGTCCTGTTTCGCCCATTTTTCCTCCCTCTGCCAGGTGTGATCTCAGGCCACCTAAAGATATTGCGCTTGTGTCTTCACCGACTGTGCCTGGCAAGTTTTCTTTGTTGTCTCTCATTTTCGTCCGACTTCCTCACTCTTTTCAATGTCCACACGATTTGGTCCGATACGTCCGCCAATGTGGCCGAGATTTTATGGGGGTGAGTTTTGTTGCGACGTCCCTCTCCCTCCCTATCTCCGTAATCGGCCACTTCCGGTCATTTGACCCTGTGTCGAAGCGAGTGTAGGCGCCAGGTTCCCACCATTTGTCTTTCTTCCCAGACTTTTTTTTCAATTGCTTGTTCCCCCTTTTCCCTTGTTTTGACGGGATTCATGCCTCACGTCCTCCGTCCCCCCTCTGTCGCTGTCTCTCCAATTTTTTTCCCGTAACGATGGCCTTTCTTGCCCCCAACTCGTGTTTTTTTTTTTTTCCCAGCGGATCGTGTCGCTTGTTCCTTCTTTCTCTGGGTACGTTGCTCCTTTGTTGTCCCAGCCAGGGCCGACGCACTTGCACGTCGCCCTTCTCTTTTTCTGTCGAACTTAACATTCGGCGAGGTCCCCCTGTGGTGACTTTTTGTGGACGGAGCAATTTCCTTCATGGGAAATTCCTGCGTACTGTCATTTGCACCGTCCCGCGCCAAAGCCGAGCGTCCTTTCCCCCCCGCCAGGCGAATGCCCTCGTGACATAGGTTTTGTCTACACC
>Ga0179593_1304029_pt1 | contig 16467 bp, 18 predicted proteins | sample CZODoug2_1_08_16_FD_185931 | JGI IMG/M metagenome (GOLD analysis project Ga0179593, IMG submission 185931) | Vadose zone soil fungal communities from Angelo Coast Range Reserve, California, USA - CZODoug2_1_08_16fungal (PacBio error correction) | ecosystem: Environmental > Terrestrial > Soil >... | reverse complement strand
TGATGCGAGCCGCTCTGCTTTTGTACGTCAGTCACTGGATCGTTTCTTCCGTCTTTTGCATCCTTCCTGCAACCGGCTACACACGCCTTTTTTCGCACCGTCCGTTCCCTTCCCTTGAGACGCAGCACCTCCTCTTCTTCATCATTTTTCGATCCCGTGCCGACCAACAGCGAATTCAAAACTCTCTTTTTCTTTTGTCAGCAACGGAATCGGCGGCTTCCGTTTCCACTTCCTTTTTCTGACCATCTTTCTTAAGTCCCCCTCCCTCGGGATCGCCTCCTTCTTCCTCACAGCAGCATTCATTTTTTTGGCTGCATCTTCACGACCTTTCTGCGCCAAGGCCCCTCTCGGGATTCTTTTCCCGGCTTTCTTTACCTGGGGAGCGCGGACCCCTGGCCTAGGATGATGTCTCCGATGAGTAGCGGGGACCCCCCCCCCAATGCCCTCCCGACACCCCCAGGCTCTTCTACCCACTTTCTAGACGCCGACATTCCTTCCCTTTAACCCAGGTTGATGTTGCCACGGAGTGGTAAATTGGAGGGTAGGTCATTGGAATTTGCTGGTGTCCCAAAGCGGCCCACCTTCTATTTGACTTCTCAAGTACGAAGATCCGCTTTTTCTTACCCTCGCGAATCAATTGGACGATCTTTGGCTTTTTGTCAAACCTCAAAGCCCTTTTTCCCTCGAACTCCCCTTTGGTGGGAAGCCACGGCTGCCAGATTCGCAGATTGCTGTTTTTTGGTTCCCTTCCCGCTTGGTCTTTCCTAACAGAGTGCTGGTTTCTTTTTTGAGTCCTGAACTTTTCCTTAGGGAAGTCTGCTCCGCACGCAGCTCCTTGGGTTTTAGCTTTCGGGCCTTGCGGGGCTCTCGGTTAACCAATGTTTATAACTTTTGTTTTTCGTTTTTTCCCCTTGCCCAGGCTGGGACCCCATGAAGCACCCCTTCCCAAATAACTCAAAAATTTACTTAACCGACTGGGCTGCTTTTTTCCTTGAATGGGGTTTATCAGGCGGGGGGGGTTTCATTGTTTTTCCCCTCTCCGTTGGTTGTACATACCCCGCTGCTTCCCCGACGGCAAACCCCGCCTCGTCATGTCGCTTCCTCCGTGGGGGTAATTTATGATTTTTGCACTATTAAGTGAAGCGCCTTGCGTTCACCGGGGCCACTTCAGTTTTTGTGTCTGGCTGGCCTGCAAGCAGCCTTTCCCGCGCCCTGTTCCCCCCGTTTTCATGGGTGCCGCTCTTTTTTTGTTTGCTCCCCATGAGTTTTTTTGGCGTTCGCCCGTGGCCTTCGGGTCCGTCAGCCTCGGGCGTTTTTTTTTTTTTAATCCTTCGCCCCGCCAACCCCCCAACCTTGATGCTAGCCGGTTATTTCTTTTTTTTTTGGGGGTTGGGCAGCCCATTTACTGGTGCCCTTTAGATTTTTCGGCAAACAGGGTTGCACCCCCCTTGGTACGGTGGACGCTGAGGGGATGTTGGTGCACTCTTGCCTCCCCTCCACAGGCAAACTGGTCCACGGAAACCCGCCTGTTCCCCGCGACCAAAACTCAGACTACCGTGGAATTTTACGCACCCATTAATGCTCCTTAATGGCTGGCGGGGTTCGCCCTAGGTTTTTTTTCATCTTTCAAAATCATACTATTTTTAACCCTTGTTGTTTTTATCGAGATAGGCAAATTCTGGAAGCCCGTAAAAACATGTCGATAGACTTTGAAACAACCCCGGTCCAGTTTTATCAGCGTTTTCACACAGGGGTTGTTCCTTCGTTTCGGTTGAGCGAGGGCGTGCATGTTGCAATCTTTGGATTGGACTTCGGCCCCGTCCCTGGAGGATAAAGCAAAGATTTTTTTTTTAAAAATGAAGGGGGGCCGTTTTTGTCGCCGTGCCACCGTTCTAGGAACTGGGGCTTGCGCCCAACCCCAAAAAGCACACCCTTCCCCCCCCCCCCAGCCGCGAATTTTGGCGGTTGGCGCCGCTGCTGTCAGCCACCTCTTTTTTTGGCCTTTGCCCCGCCTTTTCGTAGATGCCCCATCGAGAAAAACCTGGGGGGGTTCCTTCTTTGCATGGGGGTCGTTTACACCGTTGAGTTTTTGGTTGACACATTTTTGTGCAAGCGCTGGTTCTTGCTTTACCGCCCCTTTGTGAGACCCAACACCCCGCACTGTTTAGGATCGTTTTTGTCCTCCGGGCCCCGCTTTATTCAAGGGGGCTTGGGACTCGGGCCTTATACCCCCCCCGTTAGTTCATGACTTACGCTTTTTTGTTGTGGTCCAGGGTGTTCCGGAGGTTTCAAACCACTTCACTATCGGTTTTCGTTCTTCCCCTTCGAGGAGCGTAACAGACCCTCCCCACAGGGCCATTAGATTGGCACCCTTGGACAGACCCCGACAATTTTTCTTGTTTGTGAAGAGGTTCTTGGATGGGGTCAATCTTTGGGCTCGTCTTGTCTTACCTCACCCTGTTTTCCAGATGGGCCGGGACCTTTCGTTCTTAGTTCCGTTGTCCGGAAGGGGGAGTTACGTTCCATGAGTGCCCCGGCCAAACGCCGAGTTTAACTGAACAAGCCCACTCTTGTTTCCCTGGGGTGGACCCCGCCACCTCGGGGCGACGGAAACTGCCCGACATCTTCTTTTTTTTTTCCGCCGGTGCCAAATTCGTCCACCCACACGCCCGGGCGCCCCCTTTCCTTGTTTTCGTGCGCGGGTAATGGCGTTAATTTCCTTTTCCTTGAGGTCGTTTTAGGGCCCAGATGCGGGCTCTTTTCTCGCTATCCTGGTAGTCGGTTTTGTGGAACTTGTCCCCGGGAGGATTTATCTTCAAAGGGGGCCGAGGTCCAGTAAAACAAAAAAACTTCCCCGTGTTTACCCGTATGCAATGGACAACTTTCCCCTTTTAATTTCGCTTTCCTTGGGCTAGAAGTGTGTGGGTCTTCTTTTCGCATTGCTCGGCGTGGTTTTCCCCACATTAAGGGTTTTGTAGTTGCGTTTCCCAGCCTGCCGTTCACCCCGGAGTTGGCTGTAGGGTGGCGCCTTTGCGCGTCCTCGATTAAAGCACTACCTGGTTGCGCTGGCTAAACCCTTCTTCCCATGTCCGGCTCCCCCTTCCTATTAATTGGAGCATTTTATTACAGTTTCAGTTTCTCTTCCACGACCGAGTTTTTTGCTTCTTTCTTCCTGGTTGGAGGTCCCCTTTGTTTTGGGACGCAATTCGTTCCTCACGCTTTATTCAGCGCGATGGCTTCCCACCGTGTTTTCTTTTTTGCATTTGGACGGGGGAAACGCCCTCACCTCAAGGGGTGACCAGGTTGCTGGATCAACGCCGGCCTTCAAATTCTGGTTTGTTCCCCCGCTCTGTGGTTCGGTCTTCTGGGACGGGTAAAACTTTCTCTTTGAATTTTTTTTCCGCCCCTTAGCTGGCCTGGGCCATTTGCCCCGGGTTTTTTTCATTTCATTTACCTGTTTCAGAGGATTTCGGTCGATCCCTTTCCCTTGCATTTTGGATGGGGTTTGGGGGTTTTGCCGATGGTTAACACCAAAGAATTTACATCTGGGAAGTCCAGCTTCTCCGAGTTACGGCTTCACGACTTCGATCTTTTTTTATATTTTAATTACTCCCATTTTTGTTTTCTAGTCTTTTTTTCGAGCATGCTGGCGCGTGCGATGCCTCGATCGGACAGGGTTTGCTGTCTGTGTGGCCCTACACCTCCAAATTAAACCTCCCTTCCCGTACACCGTTTGCATGTTTTCGCGCGGAAGTTTAATGTTGGGATCCCCTTTTTTGGAGGTTTTAGGGAGGGAAAGCCCGATTCAGAAACCCATCCCTTTTGTCACATCAAAAATCTGCTCATTAAGGAAACAGATATAATGGGTTGGCTTGCCACTAAAAGGATTCCCTTTCCGTTATGTTGTTCCGTCTCTGCAAAACCCAAGGTACCCCTTTTTTTTGAAGACCCCTTAGCCCTTCTTTCGTAAAAGCTGGCCGGCCCACTTGGGGTCCTTTTTGCTTTCCCCCCCCAGGTCCTTGGCTGGTGTTTTTTTGGTGGATTCCCCCATCAGCCTTCGCTAAGGAGCCGATTTTGAATCCCTCCCCCTTTTGCTTTGGGGAATCTGGGCTTTTTATGCATTACCAGGTTTGGGGAATTTTGTATTCCCCCTGTAGCAACACCAGTGAATTCACTCTCATCTATGATCCCGTTTAGATTTTTTCCAAAAAAAGGCACCCCCAATTTCCCTCCTGCTTCAGAAAAACAGACGAGTTCTAGAAAGCACCCTTGATTCCCGGCCTCCTTTCAGAGCGGGATCAGTTTCCGTTAGGCCTCCAAGCTGTGAACTTCTCTGGAAGGATGTTTTCCCCCCCATTTTTTTTGTTTCACCCCCCCTTCAATCGGGACCCTCCAACGCTCTTTTCCATGTTTGCCCCACAAGAGGACTACTTCCGGTTTGGCGATAGTCAACACCCCCCCAATATATTTTACAGAATCTTTTTTCCCGCTAAGATTGGGCCCACCTATGAACAAGAGTGGCTTGAAAGTTGTATCCCTTCCCCCCCCCCTTTGGTTCTGGTACGCTGACTTGTGTTGGTATTTTCACTTCTTCCCGGTTCATGGAGTTTTATGAGGGTTCTTTTGCTTTTTTTCTCATATTAGGAGTTCAGAAGTAGTGAAATCCTAAAGTTGCTCGCCCGTAGGTTTTGGTTGATCCCTTGTTTCAAGGAGGGGGAAAAGGCAACCTGACTTGCCCCCCCCTAATTCCCTCTCACCCACCACGGGGCCTTTTACGCTTATACTTTGACTTCAGTTGGTTGTTATTCCTTGTGGGGTCAGTTGGGACTCTCAATGGGGCGCGCAGACCCCCTTATCAAATGGCAACACACCCCAACCCTCCACAAAAAACACCCTCCCTTTGGAAACCAGTACCTTGTTTTTTATCCGTGGACTCCTGTTGCCCACAGTTGGGGGGTGGCCGAGCCCCTTATTTGCCCGCGTTTGTGGTTGGTTCGCATTTTTCCGGGCTTGCTTCCATTGTTTTGACCTACTTGTCCAGCCTGGGGCACCCCGTCCCCTGGTGGCTTCCAATTTTGGGCGGGTTCTGTACTCGGGCCCTTGCTCCTGATTCGGCCCGTTGGTGTTTTCCTCGCCGAAAGTTTTCTTTTGGCTCAAAATTCATTCCCACGCAACCCTCCTAAAGGATGTCTGTACTTTGGTGTTGTGTTTTTTTTTTTACCCGGCTCCGAGTTTCCTTGGCTTTGCCATGCTCCTTAACGCCAAAACCACCGCATGATTGGTCTCGGCGCTCTTTTTCTTGTGGTTGGCTGGTTCCCCCTCACGCCTCCGACATTCCCCCTGGCAACATTCCCCCCCCTTCCCTCTTCAAATTTTCTGGTTTCGCGACTTGTCAAGGACCAAATTATTTTCCTTCTGGTTTTTGTCGGTCTCTCGGTGAATGGACCCCAGATCTCTCGCGTTGTGGGAAGGAGATATGTTAGTCCCCAAATCCTTTGTTGGCCGTACCAGACAGTTGAAAGAAAACCTGCCCCCTCATGTCTCCTTGTCCTGCTCACCGAATGTTGTGATCAGGTTGGCCGCCAGGAAGGAGGTCCGTCGTTTTTGATTCGGATTCCTGATCCCCGTCCCCCCAGAAATTAGGACGGGACTAAGCCAGAATTCCCAGCTTTCCAAATTCGTGGGTGAATTTCGAAAGCTTGGGTTCTCCTAAATTGATTCCCCGAGGTTTCAAACTGGGCCTTCCTCCAAAGACCCAAAGACACAAGTATCCACCCCAACCAGCCCCCCACGGAAAGGTAAGGGGGTCCGTTGGGGCTCCCCCTTCTTACACGACCCTGGGGGAGGAACAGTCTTCATGAAGGGTAGAACGCAAAAGACAGAGTGGGACCACCCTTTTTTGGATAAAGGGGGACTTCTGGGGTTTGCCCCCTCCTTTACATGGGTCCCCCTATTAATGGGTCATGAGATTTCCTTTTCACGCTCACACACCGAACCGGAGGTCTGCACCCGAAAACCGGGGGGCGCCGATCTCCGTCGCCTGTCCCCCCCCATTTTATTAGGCAGGGGGTTCACATTGGAAATATTGCCCTCGTGGGGCTGATTCTTCGATTGCGTGGATCCCCGCAGGGGGGGAAGAGGCGGGGGTTTGACCAATGAAGTTTTCCCCCCCCCCCTTTCCCCAAAAAGCTTGAGCTGACAACTTTGCAGACGGGAAGGGTCCCATTTGGGTCGTGGGTGAGCTTTGACGAGGGTTGTGGGGGTTGGCGGTTTCTCGAAATCAACGGCCCCGGTTTTCTTCCCTTTTTTGTGGACCCCTGCTCGTTTTCCTCTTAAGCGTACCCTCGCATCCTCACTGGGTTTCGCGCGGGGCATCAGTCGCCACTTTTTTTTTTCCTCGGGGGCCCAGCCCGCGTGTGGGGGGACGGCCACCCCACAGGCGGTTTTCCTGTCGCCCCCCTGTGCAAGGTTTCCCCCCAGGGGCTTTTCAACCCCACCAAAACGAAAGGGCTATGGGTTCTTTTTTTCCTCCGAAGTCGCATCCACAGGAAACGTGTCAACTGGTTCTCTAAGTAGTCAAAGTTGGCCCTAGTGGTGGAAACCCGGGAACTGGGAGGTTTCTTCTAGGGTCTATTGGTCTTTTTTACCTCCGCCAGCGGGGGGGAGTTTCAACCAGGGTCCGGTTCCGTCCCCCACCCGCTCCGTAAACACGGCTTTTCAATGGGGGAGCGCACAGTCGGCTTTTGATGTCGAGGAGTTTTTTCTGGGTGGGGTGCCCCTGTGACCCTGGATCTGGGGGGGTGGGATTGGGTTTCAGGTTGGCGGTTTCCGGCTTTGCTTTTCCCGCGAGAGAGCTCTTCTGAGTGGAGTTGAAGTCGCGTAGTGCGTCTTTCAAGGGCTCCACCCTTTTTATTGGGACCTCGACCCCCCCAAGGGGGAGTGCTTCAGCCGTCCTTTCTATCAGCTTGTTCGCATATCATTCCCCTCCGTTCAAATGAGTTGTGGGAGGACGAGTTCGGTTCCCTATCCCGACCCGGTTTTCATGGAATGGCGCGCGGTGGCTTTTTTTCTTGGGGGGACTGGTTTCCGGGGGAGAACGAAGGGCCCGGACTTCCCGGTTGATGCTTTTTCAACCGAGGCAGATTTGGCCTTTTGACCTTCTGGTTTCTTTGTTTTCTGCGGGGTCGGTGGCTTGAAGTGGGTTTTATCTCGCCCCCCCTCGGGGCTGAACGTTCCGTTTTATCAATTTAAAAGGTCACTCAAGAGATGATGGTTTTTTACCTAACGTTGGCAGGCCTGTTTGGAGGTGGGGACTGCTTTTTGCCCCCCCTATCCACAATCCCTCTATGGTTGTTGGGAACAGAGATTTAGAATCTCTCATGGTTAAGGTGCGCGGCATTCTCTTTTAACCATCCCCTTTTTGAAATCCTGCTCGGTTCTTGCAGGTTTACTATCCTCCGCAGATTTCTGAATTGTATTTATATTTAACCCCATCACTTGGATTCACACACAACAAGCATGGAGGGCGTCCCTGATGGATGCAGGGACTGTTTGCAAGCTATTTCCCCCTCCCCAGTGGGAACAAGGCGCTTCTTAAACTGGGAAAGGGCACCCCAGAGAAGAAAGCAAGCTACAATTTCTTAGGGTGCACCCCCGGTTAATCGGGATTAGATTTTTTCCATCCAAGGTGTTCCCCAAGGCTTTAGCAAGGGGGCGAGAATAGGCTAGTCGCCTCACCTCCTTGCTGGTTCATTTGTTCATGATAAATTCCTGCGTCTGCGTATTTTCCAGCTTTCAGTTTCCCCGATCTACCCTGGTTTTTTTTGGCTTTTCTGTCCCCGCCAAACCCCTTGGGGGGATTGACAAGGCTCCTTTTTTCTGGGGTTCCGCCCGCCGTGCGTCCGCTCCAGATTTCTCCTGCGAGGGCTGGAAACCAACATACCCTTTTTTGCCCTCCGCTCGGCACCCCCTTCCCTTGGCTCACCCACATGGTCGGACGCATTCAGACTACATATTTTTTTAATGAGACGGGGTCAAAAGGTCTGGTTTCGTTGCCTTCCTGCTGTTATGGTCCCATGCTATTTTAAGTTTCCCCCCTTTTCGGTATTCAACTTCCGGGCTTTCCTCTTTCACATGGCGCCCACTTTGGGGACTCCACCTTTTTTTCCCTTTTGCCGGTGGCTCTGCACGAGGTCCAAAAACTTACACGGCCTCTGCAGTTAGGGGGGCACTTTGGTGCGCTCCCCACTTTTTTCCCAAAGATTACCCTCAGATGGCTCGCAATGTAATTTGTGAGGTTTTTTGATCTTGAGATTTTTTTTGGGGGTCCTCATGGACGGGACTTCCTTCCTGATAGCCGGCCCTAACCGAGTGCCTTTCCGTTCCTTCGGTTTTTTACTTACATAAAAGGGGGGGATATCCCGCGCCTCTCTGTTGAGTTTTTCTATTTTTGGGAACTGCGGAACAAACAGGGCTCTCCCTCCCATTCCTTTACAAACTTTCTTCCCTAGGGGGTCACTTTTTCTTCCCTTTTTGGGGGTTTCTTTTTTTCTTTTCAGGGGTACTAGCTACGGGGAGGAGGCCCTGGCTACAACTCTTGTACCCCGGGGATTCCATCAACCTCCACTTTTGGTATATTCTCTTTTTGACCGATAGCCTTTTCTCATTCTAGACCAGGATTTTCGTGGGGAGTGTGCGGCCTCAATTTATTGCAACTCTATAGTCTAGATTGGGGGGAAAGACTTTCAAAGGAGGTTTCTGCTGGGTACACGCTTCTTTTGCAGGTCCTCGTGTTGGGTCTCGCTTTGGCACCTTTGCGAGGAAGAGGAACCTTGAAGCGAGAGATGCTCCTTTGATAAAGGGGCACGGCAGCAGAACCAGATAACAACACCGCGGCAGAGTAGTTTTCACCTTCTTGTTCTTGTGGGTTGCGCAGCCCAACTTGTCTTCATGTAACAAAGGCAAGGTCTTGCAATTCCTTCTGTGGTGGCGGAGGTCACTTCTCAGTGTTTGCGCTTGGGTAGGCCACATCTTGTTCGACCGCCGGCCCCACAAATCCGACAAACGTTCCAGTCCCGCCCCGGGCCTTGACCTTAAACCGCCAACCTTTCCATTTTTTTTGCCTTTCCGCGGTTCTTTTCATGCGTGAGCAATCTTTTTTCCGCCTATTTTTTTCGGATCTGGTTTCATGGACCGCGCCAGGGGCCGTCCGGGAAATGCGGAAACAGGTCTCATAGCTTTTCCCATTTTTTTTTTTGGGGGCGGGGTTCTTTCCCGTTGCGGGAGGGCACTCAACGATGATCTTTCGGGCCCAACAAAAGCCCTTGCTGCATCACCGCGCGAGCCACATAATTTAAAGTGGGGTTCGTTTGAGTTGTTTTTCCTCCTACCGTAAGACTGGCACCTGGTTTCCCGCCAAAGGGGGGGTTTTAAACAAGCCCAAAGGGGGGTCACCTTTTTGTCTGAAAAAGCCCCCCAGGAAAAAACAGGGAAGAATGTTTTGGTTTTGAATAAAATCTCTGGGGAAGTTTGAAAACCCCGGAGTTTAGGTTTCCTCTTAGGGGGGGGGGACGGTCGAATTGGTAAAAAATCCGGGAGTTTGTGAGTTTTGGAACCAGGGTTTACCCCTGAAGTCTTCAAATGGGAAAGGTTGTCTTTTTTTCCCCCGCTCTATTTTCTGGAACCAGGGGGTGAAAAAGAGGTATAAGAGACATTGTCGGAACAGATGGTGGAAAGAGAATGCGACAAGAGTCGCCGGACGACAGAAGGAAGGGATACTCTTTTTTTAATCTGACCACTGGAGGAGGATGAAACGGGGGGTGAAACAACTCCTTATAGTGGAAAGCGGAACCGAACGTGTTATTTCATCGGGGCCCCCCCGCATTGGGAATTGTTGGGGCACCTTTTCCTCAAGTGAAAATCCTTGGAAATTTTTGTTATGGTCCTTGACGTTTACAGGGATTGTTCCGTTGAGTGTACATTCAAATGTACACACATAAAGCAACTCGGGAGCTTATGGAAATGCTATTAAGGATAAGCCCAGGGGGGGGTGAAGGGATTGTTACCCCCCAGGGGGGACCTTGACGAGTGGGGAGAGACTTCCTTAATTGGTTCAGAGGACCTTCCCCCCCGGTTGTAGAGAGTACCCAAATCCAAAAACTTCCTTATAAAAACTCCCTACCTTTCAACTGAGGGGAGACCAAAGGGCTTTGGGGGGCAAAGGAGTATGACACAAAAACCCAATTGCCAAAAAGGACAGTCCTGTTGGAGTCTGCCAGGTTTGGTTTCTTTCGATCTCCCGCAAGTTTAAAGTTTGCGGAGTACCCCCTCCTCGTTGAGCTCTGTCCAACATATTTCTTGGAAGTAGTTCGTTCGGGAAGGTATTTTCGGTCGACACCAGGGGTTTACCCGCCGTAGAGTCCCGTTCCATCCCCACAAAAGCAGGAACTCGGGGGAAAGAAAAGTGGTGGTCAGGTCACACAAAAATACAGTAGGCACGGGCGAAACCAAAGCTCGTTCCCCGACCCCATTTGTTGTTTCCAATGGGTGGAAGGTTTTGGACAACCCGTTTCAGGGACTTAATGGTTATGTGTGTTAGATCTTGGTGGGAAGCGGGGGTGGTCTGTGCGATTTGAATCCTGCTGGGATGAGCGTTCATGTTGTGTTTCCAGCGCGCGCTGCATTTCGGTCTCCTCCAGGCCCAGGGGGTTTCTCGGTCCTCTGAAGGTCCCCCAGGTTTTGCCCGGGGGGCATAATTTCACCATTTTGAGCTAGCGTCACCGTGGCTACGCCCAATGATTATCCCCCCTCCAATGAGGTGATGATGGGTTTCGGGGACGGGTAAGGCTGACGTCTTTGGATTGGGCGACCCTCCAAGGAAAAGACCCGGGTTGCTTTTCCCCTTCTGGTTTTTTCATGTTGCGAGGTAAGAAGGTGAAGATCGGCGGTGCACCCAGGAAAAGGCCCGAGAGGGGGGGGTTACGATTCTTTTTTTTATGAAATGAAAATTTTTTATTTCATCATGAGCGTATTTGGATGGAAGGGAGAGACTTTCCATGGTTTTTTTCACGGGTTTTATTTACAGAGAGCCAAATGATGTTGGCGTAATTAGCGGGGCGCATGGGATGTCAGGTTTCCCCCCCGATTTGGGGAATCCAATATCCTTTTATTGGGGTCGCTGATTTTTAGCAGTCCATGAACAGATTCCAGGTGCACGTACAACAGGTTGGGTTGGAGCATGACGGCGTTAGTGAGGTGCTCCTCCAGGTCGCTCCCGGATAAAATTTCCCGGTTATGTCGGGTGACCCCATTACCACAGGACAAAATTCACCCCAAGCGGCGGGGAAACCCCCCGGTTAAGGTATGGCAGGATGGGGGGCCCCGGGGGCAACGTGGGCCAGTTGCGGTCTGAGCAGCCACTTCAAGCTCCAAGGCTCACGTGCCCCCTTTTCTTCGAGCAGCCCCAATGAGGATCGTTGGTCTTAGCCCTTGTTCCGGGCGGTTTTCCGGGAGGGGCTTGCACCCCGTGAAATGTGAAAAGAAATTCCTTAAGTTTAAAGAAGGCGGAATCCTGGGGCGGGGAGAGTCCCCGGGTTGCACAAATCAAGAATTTCCTTTCCGGGGACGACAAGTGTAGGGCAAGCGCTGTCTTAAAGGTCGAGAAAAGTTTGACGGCCAGAAGAAGAACAGCCCCCTTTGGAATATGGTTTTTTTGACCCCCACACCGCCTCCCCTTTTTAGAACAACTTTTTTGGATTGAAGACTTGACCCTACGGGAGAATTTGTCCCCCCTATGGAACGCGGGACAAACCCACTAACCAAACAAGGTTACCCTCTTTTCACCTTCACAAAAACCTCCGAAGGGTCGAGACAAACTCAAGAAAGGTCAATCCATTAAGTCAAGAGCGTGGCCCACTTTTGCCATTAATACCCCTTTAGGATTTGGAAAGGTGGCAACTGCTGGGCCCCCCTTTCACCACCCGATGGAGCCGGCTTCAAAAAATCCAATCTGAATAGGCCTGGTCTTACCCCTTGTCGGACCCCGCGCTTTGGGGCTGCTCACACAAATTTTGTTCGTGGGTGAAGGTGGACGGCAAAATTAAAGTCCCGGCCGTCTCCGTGTGGGTTTACCCTTTTTGTTAAATCCACGGGAAATTTGAAGAAGCTGTAGCGCGCAAAGTGGTAACCTTCTTTAGGGAATGGCCCCAGGGGGAAAGATTTCCTCTTAAGAGCCCCAAGCAGGATCATCTTCCCTTTTTTTTTTTTTGGGCCTCCTACCAGGTTCTTTAGAGATGACCACTTCAAGGGTTTAGGGACTCCGGCTGACTTGGATATTGCTTGGACAGAAGCCTCCCACAAAGGCCCGTGAACACCCCCCCAGAAATGGCCCGCTTTGCTCACGGTTTGAACCTCCACTTGCTGGGCTGTCAGGGGGGAACCGGTCTATTGGGGCTCTATCGGGGAACTCTTCCCCGTTTGCCCATTTTGGCATTGGTTGAATGCGTGGGGTATTTCTCCCCCCCCCGGGGCACCTTTGATTCAAGAGAATTTATCCGAAGATGAGGCAGTGTGGCTCCCCTCCCTAGTCAGGGGGTCTGGGAAAGCCTTGCATAGGGTTCAATCGGTCAAAAGGGGGCTGGCACATGGGGTTATTTGTACTGAGCCTTTACATTTATTATCCTCATTCTGGGATCCATACCCGTAAAACCCCCTCCCAATAGTAGGAAGCGGTGCTTTGCTGGAGTTGTCCCATTGGTCTGTATTTCTGGATTGGGGGCTCTGAAAAATCCTTTATTTTACCCTTTTGGGGGGCCGCCAAAAACGGGGGGCCAGGCCCCACGTTCTTTTTTTTGTATTCGGAGATGAAATTTTCCTTTTGCGCTGTGATCGGTAGGTCCCGTTCCGGCATAGGGCCAACCAACACCCCGGCCCAAGAACAAGTCCCGTTGAACACCCGTGAACCGCCGGCCCTTTTTCCCAGCACTTGATCTGCCTTTTCGGCGGTAATAGGGAATGACTTCCATCATTCTCTTGTCCCTGGTGTTGGATTTCGGCCCTTTTCCGGGCCGATGCCGGGAGGGACCCCCCCCCACCCCTGGGGATTCTGCGAGTCTACCAGAGTGCGGGTGGTAAGGGGGACCCTCCGGACAAGGGGGTCCCGACCCTGGCCCTGGTGGGGGTCCGTTTCAAGTTTTCTGTGCGTGCCGTTTGGTGGAAAAAAATCTTAAAAGACGTATATGGACAAGCCCCATACAAAGCCCTCACCGAGGCACATTATGGGGGCTGTGGCCGGCCGTTCTTTGTGTTTTTTCCATCAGGTCCAACTCCCAAAAACTGGGCTTTTGCACGGTGCAAAAACCCCCTAAAGCAACCTTGGAATTGCAACCTTCACAAAGTCCCCCCGGAGCGTGCGGGCCGCTGAGTAACCCCGCCTCGTCCCCCCGGATGACCGTATGCCGGCACCCCAGGGGTGCGAGGGGGGGACGGGGGGGGGCACGTCCCGGGGCGCACCCAGGGGTTAGAAATTTCAGTCCCCTTTTTTTTTGTTTTTTTTACCAGGGTGTCAACGAGTATGAGAGACGTCAATACGTCCCCTCTTCTTCCAGGAGAAGATCAGTTCTCGCACCCCCCCTTTTAGTAGATAGCCTTTTGAAATTTTGGGTCATCTTCGATAGGAGCCGCACGAGGTCTCCCCCCCCCCCTGCAGGCCCGCCCCCGCCAACCAGATGAGAATTTTCACCCTCGTTCGCCCCCAGTCGTGGTAGAGTTCTTTGGGAACTTTTTTTTGGAATATTTTCAGCACGACCTCCCCGCTTTCTGCTCGAAAGGGCATCCTTCAGATAGAGAGATCTCGGATGAATTTTTTGATTTAGGAGCGCTTTACTGGCCCCTTTTGACGTCCCTCGGCTTCCGATTCAGAACAAGAGTTGTGCTTCCGCCATCCTTGGACTACAGGCCTCACCCAGTTTAACTTCGGCCTTAGTTTCTTTTTTTTTTTTTCCGTCGCCGGCCCTTTTTTTTTACTTCCTGAACGTGTTCTCTGTCCCGCGTTTTGTAGCCCCCTCTCGGATCTTCTTTGTTCTCGTAGATGAGGGTTCACCTCAGAGCGATCCACAGATTGCTTGCCTTTCCCGGCTCCCCTTCCACAAGTATTGACCCTGGAGCGAAACATACGTTATCTATTGCTTTTTGTCTCTCCTGTGTGTTAGCTCTATCTCGTGTTGGGTCTTTCTTTCTCGGTAAGGTTATGGTGAGGTCTTCTTACGCAGTCGTATTTTTTTAGCTTCGCATGTTCTTAGTTCCTCGTCCCAGGCCACTCCCCCCTGGTTTCTGCCTCCTGTCAACATTCGATTAGAGAGGTTCACGAGTAGAGGAAGCTCTTATATTACCTTCTTTCCTTCTTCCCCCCTTGCGGCTTGCTGTGTGTCTTCAGGCCGATGATCGGCGCTGGCCCGACGTTTTCTTAGCTCGGTTCCTTAATGGGGGACATTATCCAATACGACGGAAGGTGCCTTGCGACCCTATGCGATCGGGCCTGATGTGTAAGGGAAGCGGACGGTATTCAATGTCTGCAATTTCTGCTCGGCGCAGTTGACTGCCAGGTGTGCACCCCGCACGGCGTGCGCTGCTGGTGGATCATGGACTGAGCGGTTTCCGATGGTACTACCGCACTTTTCCGCCCCTATTAATCAGCTCTAGATATATCTTTTCCCTAAGTAATAGCTTTGGTGCTTGTTGAGAGAGCTTCTCGATTCAGTTTTCTCTTTTACTATCTCCTTTGTTAGTAATTCGGCCCCGCCTACCAGGCCGACTGACCCCCTCGGAAACCTTCTCTGCGCGCCGTTGATGTCTTTAGTCCACGGCACTGCCATTCGCGGCTTCCGAGCCTTCCCCCCTGCCCGTCGAATAGTGGAGACAACAGACTATAGCAGCCGCTCGCATTTCTCTTTTCTCATCATTCTCCCTTGGATTCGTGTACTGTCCCCCAGTAACCTTCCCCGCCATTCGCGATCAGTCGCTTCTGATTTCGCCTTGTTCAGTTCGTTCCCCCATATTCCGATCCTCATGTAGACTGTATGCTCAATCGGCGACTGTCCTCCAAGTCTCCCATTGACCCGCCTAGAGAATGGTGTAGATGACCCCCCTTTATTTGCCTTGAGAGATTCCCGCCCGTTCGTCCCTCTCCTCTTGTCAGATTGCGCGCGTGGCAGACCATACAATTTCTCCGATTCACCCCCCCCCCCCCCCACCCCCCCCCCCCCCCCCCCCCCCCCCCCCCCCCCCCCCCCCCCCCCCACCCCCACCCCACACTGCCGAGTGTCCCTTTACACCTGCCTCCATTCCTCGACAGTCATGCGCGACCTTCGGTGATCCGTCAGTGCATACTTGTGGTCCCGTGAGATTTCTTGATTCTCTGTGAGTGTAAATCCGCTGCAAGAACCACCTCGGAATCTTACTGGCAATACTCTTCCCCCTCCTTTCCCGGTTCACATGCCTGTCCTCTATGTCGAAACACCCGTGCCGGCCTTTGCATGCGGACGCGCACCCCCCCACTAAAGTCCCGAAGCCCGTCCTTTGGTTCCGCGCAGGGCCACCTCGGGCCTGTATGCCGCCATCTGTATGCGAACTTTCGCAAGGTGCTTTAAGCTGAGCACTCGTGCTGGCGATGCCCGTTCGATGGCAGTTTCCTGTCCCCGCTAGGGACCCTTTGAGTACGGGTCCTCTCCTTCTTTTCCTCGCGTCTCTGGCAGATATTTTTGGATGCCGATTTCCCTCCTGAGTGATCGTGTGTGCCGAGAACCGGACCCCCCCCTTTTGCAGTGTAACCTCAATTGCTCCCAAATACTGGCGTCTTGCCTCCTCCCCCCGGGCATGGTCATTCTAGCTGTTTTTTTTTTCCCGGGGTTCTTCAGCCGGTTTGCGCGCACACTTTTAGTGCTTTCCCGCTGTTCCACCGTCCCTTATGTTCCTTGCTTCCTACGTTGGTCCCCTTAGTACGTGAGAGATGCCCCTTCCTTATTTTCCCTTATAGCGGCCCTGTCCGGTGTGTTTAGTCCTTTTCTCAGAGCTACGCCTCAGTGGCCAGCCCTCTTGTTTTTTTTGCACACGCTCCAATTGGTTTTTTCCCCCTCTCTTTCGTCTCGGTAAGGTTTTGATGCGCAGGCCTTTCCTTTCTTTATCTATGGCTTAATCATCGGTTACCCGTTTACCCCCCTCGGCCTTTGTTTCTGTGCGGTGTCACCTTGGTCCCGTCTGTGTGTTTGTGCGCAATCCCAAGTCCTGCTTTACTGTGCGAGACCTCCCAAAGCGGGTCAACCCTTACTGCTGGTCCGGCTCGAAGCTTGCGACTGGAATGATCGTTTCCCTCCCCCATCAACAGACCGCCAACCACTCTTCTTCCCCAGGAGCTATCGAGCCCCTTTTATTACGCACCTCGCGGCTCTTCAAGGTGGGTCTACTGTATCGGCG
>Ga0179593_1424152_pt1 | contig 16468 bp, 25 predicted proteins | sample CZODoug2_1_08_16_FD_185931 | JGI IMG/M metagenome (GOLD analysis project Ga0179593, IMG submission 185931) | Vadose zone soil fungal communities from Angelo Coast Range Reserve, California, USA - CZODoug2_1_08_16fungal (PacBio error correction) | ecosystem: Environmental > Terrestrial > Soil >... | reverse complement strand
AAATTTTTTGCCCTCCCACGCTTGTATATTCCGAATGTAGCACCTGCCCCCCCCTGTAGGAGTATCGTATATGCCCTTTCCTCTTCGGGAACTTCCCCCAACGCGGTCCAACCCCCCTTCATGCCTGACCTCTTTTTGGCCGCCGCGGCTCTTTGTTCGCACTTTTATTTCTGCTGTTTGCTTCTTTCCATGGCTTTTTCTTCGTATAAACGCGTCGGTTGCGCTTACTAATGTTTCCTCTTCCGTGATGTGACCCTTCCCCCGCGTTGCTTAATTTGGCGGTTTCCTTATTGAATTTGCGTCTTCTGCTTTTGACGTGGGAATTTAAGATTAGGTTGTTCCCTAATATAAGAGAAGTTCTGTTCCACTCCTTTTCCTCTTTTTCTGGAACGGAAATGCCACCCACGGTGTGGGCTTTAAATTTCGTTGATCGGCCGACGTTAGTATTTACCTGACTGATAATCGGTGCCTTTCTCAGAGTCCAAAGAATCTTAAGTCTGCCACTAGAACCTTTCTTTTAACCCCTTAATCCTTGGAAGTTACCCCTGACACAACCCTTCAACGGTGAGAGTGTCTTTCTTTCGGTCCCTGTAGTATCGGTGGTTTCAGGATGGCCTTTGACGGTCACGAGATCTTCAAGGGGATCGTGATTCGCTGGCCGAGCACTCAAGGCCATTCTCTGTTCTTTTTACTAAATCCACAATCCTCCCCAGCGCCCCGGACTTGGCGAAGATTTTGGAGAAATCAACTTGACGCCACCGCCGCTGGTCCGCGGTCACCCCGGTTTTTTAATGTTCATGTCTCCCCTCAAACCGTCCACAAAAAACCCGTCGTCCCCCCTTTTTTGAACCAAGTCTCCACTTTATGAGACTTTATCCCCCATCTTCTTTTTCTCCCTTGTGCCGTTTTTTCCGCTTAATTTTGACCTTTGTGGAAGCCCAACCCGCGCTTCCACACCCGCGTGACAAAAATCGCCGCTCTTTCTTAATTAATCTTTCGTTCAGACTTCCCCCACCACGGTCTTTGTTTACTTTTCCCCTGGTTCACCTTTCGTCCACATTTCTGCGTTTTTGATGGCCTTTCTGATCCTCCCTCTACCATAAGGCTTGCGGAACCCCTCCTCGGGCTTGCTCGTCTGGAGCACTTTTCATTGACCCAGTGCGACAAAAAGTTTTCCGCTTTGTGCTTATCTCTTCTTTTACCCTTTCTGATGCTAGTTCTGTCTTCCCCCCCTTTTCTTTGTTTTCTTCTTTTTCAGTTTTTGTATTTAGTGGGCTTTCCTCTTACTCATTTTTTCTTTCTTTGTCGAGACTTTCATCCTCGTTGTTTTTGTTGAGATCTTAGTCCCCATCCATGCCCCCCCCCCCGAGTAAAATTTTTATTTTCCACGAGTTTCCCAGAGACACCGAGAAGTGCCATTTGTAACCTAACTTACCGAGCATCGCCCTTCTTTTCCCCCCGAACCCCTAGCTGATCGCCCAAACCCTCACCCGGGACTCCCTTTTTTTTTTCGCCGTGACCTTTTGTAAAATGCTTACGGAAAAGACACCAGCCCCGCCTCTCGTCTTGACATCATCCTGATTCCGACTAGCTCTTCTCCCCCGACCGCCATCCCCCCTACCTCATCGTCTTTTCGAATAAAGGAAAATTTCTTAAAGGAGGGAATTCAGGGTTTTGCAGCTCATTCAGGAACGCCTACTCCTGGACCTTACTGAATCTCCCTTCCTTTTTCCCCCCTGCGACTCGTCAGTTGTTTTTTCATCTCTTTTTTGCCGCCAAAGGTCCAACAAATAATTAGCCTCTTGCCGTCTGAAGTCCGCAGGGAGTTTTTTTCTCAAAGATCCTCTTATCCAGCGGCCTTTTCTGCGATTTTTTTCAACGTTCGGAGTTGTTCGATACAGAATTACCACACGCCCTCCCCGTAAGCCGGTCCCTTCTTTCTTCAATTGGCCCAGATTAGTCCCCCTCCCCCCTTCGCTCCTCCCACCCTATGATTCGATTGAGGGCTCTACCTGAGAACCAGATTGATGATCCATTGAGGACTGCTGCGGAAAGCCACCATTGCCATACCTTCGCGTGACGACGGAGCTTCACTCGACCTATCTTCCCCCTTTTTTTTTTCCGCGGAGATAACGCGAACAATTTAAGTGTTTGGGCTGATGTGCCTACCCACTTTTTAAAATAGTTGCAATTGTTTTAACCCACTTTTTTTCCCCTTCTTTGAATCCTTCAAACCCGCTTCAGCTTTTACATTTGTACCCTTCACCTCTTTACCCCGAGTCCAGAGTGCTCTGAAGCGGTTTTTGTGTCAAGATCCCCAGTTTTTTGCGCAATTCCTAAATTTCATCAAACGCTTCACCCCCCTGTTTAAAAGTAACTTGCTCTTCTATCGGGTCCCCCAAGTCAATGCCCTTTGATTCTTCTCCTTGACAACAGTCAACGCGACGCCATAAATTGGACCTTCACCGCCACCTTTCCACTCTCCACATAAAGCTTGAAGAAGACTTTTCCCCCACCTCTTACGTCCACCTCCCCTTCTTGAGAATACCCAGAGTCCATGCCCCCCACCAAATGAAAGCAGGCCATCCTCCACCAAGTGGGCCACGACTACTCGCGACTCACCCACTCTTTTCAGCTGCATAGCTTTCGCCTTGCAACGTCAGCGCCAGCGAATGTGTAGGTACCTACGACCGGTTTCTCTCAGTACGGCGGACCATCCACCGGTGGTTGAAAACTATTCTTGTCGCAGTCCCACACAAGTAAAGAGCGTTTGTTTTTCCCCTCTGCTTTCCCCCACACCAAAAGTCCCCCTTCCCGCGCACGGCCGCGACTGTCTATGCCGTACGCCGCTGCGATGCGCTTTCAAAGACATTGTTCCATAGTAACCAGGTAACCTTTCATTGATATGAAAACTCTAAGGGCACGTTCCTCTCAGAAGAGTTTCCACCACGAGTCTCGCCGTCTTTTTTCTTTGAACAAACCAGAATCGGCTTTCATCCTTTCCCCCTACGAATGCACATCCAAAGAGAAACACGGTCGGGCAGTGTTCCCTTTTTTTTTTCCCCCCGTGTTCCGCCATGAAGAACTTTTATACTTTTTTCCTCCGTCCTCGTCCTTTTTTTCCCCATGATAAACATTTCTTTGATTAACGAGGCACAACTTCATGGTGGTTCCCCCGCATTACCCCCAACAAAGACCCGTTCCCCAACCCAAACAACTTTAACGCATGCCCCCCATTATTGAAAGACCAACCTTTTCCCCACTGACCCCAAAAATGTTTAAATCTTTTTGCCCTCACCCAACTGTCGTCCTCGTAGCCCCAAAATGGTTTTTTCCCACAACCCAAAGGAGAACCAGTTGATTTACGAGAGTATTCTTATTTGCGCCATGTCCTAGCAGAGCATATCCCTTCGCCCATTTTTTTATGCACACTCCAAGTCCTTAAGAGAAATCTTTTCCCGTTGTCGCTCCACCGCACAGCTGTCAAATTCGTCCCGTTCATTTTAACCCCCCTTCCGTTTCCCTCAGAACATTTCTTTCACCCCCAGAACAGATACTCCCTCCCCCCAGCAAGCATGTTTTTCTCTTGGCGCAAGGACTGCAACACTTTAAGGCTACCCCGGTCCTTATATCATATTGTGAGAAGTAATAAAGGTTGCAAAACTCAAACCAGTTTTTTCCCACCGCCCCCCCCCATAGAGAATCGCATACAGATTCAGTTCGCAACTTCCCAACTCCACCTCTTTCCCTCTGTTCCCCCCCTGCCCTGCTCCGCTCCGTCCCTCCCCCTTTAATCCCTATTTGCACCCCACCTCCCCCCATCTGCACCCAGCACCTTCATCAACGTATTACTTCTCCCCCCATCTTGACTCCCTTCCCAACCTTTCATTTACCTAACCCCACGTAATCCTTAGATTTCCGCCCCTCCGCCCCCGCTAAAGTTCTGTCAGCAATAATACGTCTGAATCCGTTTTTTATATACAACTATTACCCTCCCCCTCGACGCGATTTTTACATCCCCACTTGAGGACGTTTTATCCAGCACATTCAGCATGACCCAATTTCTTACCCAGGTTCTCCCCCAACCACCGTGCTTAACCAGACATAGCTGTTGTCCTGCTTCTCCTACCCCTCCTCTTCCACGGCCCTACTACATCCTTTTCACGAGCCAACCCCCCACCCCCCTCCAAACACCCCACTCTCTCCCCCCTTTTTCTTCTTTCTCCTCTGGCGAACCGTACCACCTGAACCGCTATCCTCCCCCCCCCCCTCTTCCCCTTTTCATGATCCAAATCCCAGTTGAAATCTGTCCCTCGTTGTAGTGGGGAAGAATACACTTGACTCTTCCTTTCCTTTCAATCCCTTCATCTCTAGCACTGATCTCGCCCCCTCCTTTCCCAGTCCTGGAGCGTCGAGTCTCAAAACGGGCCCCCCATCCCCCTTTCTTTAGTTACTGTCCCGATTAGACGAGGGCGCGGAACGTGGTTTTCTGAAGGGTACTCCAAGCACCTCTATCACCGCCATTATACCGTCCCTCCTAACCCCGCGAAGCTACGGGCCCCTTGTCCCTTAGCCTTCCCCTCCCAGAACGCTAAGGTATTTTTTGATCTCACTTATGTGGAGGGTTGAAAAAAGGGAGACCCCCCCACTCCGCGGAGTATAAACTCTCCTTTTCCACCCGGAATTTGCACTGTATTTACTCCACGACCTACCCACCGCCTTCTCCAAAAATCTACGCAACACTACTGCGCCCCTTCCCCCCCTTCCCCTCCAAGCTATCTCCCGTCTACATCTCCAGGGCCCCTTTACTTTCCTTTCCCCCCTTGCCTTTCCGATACACCGGCTCTACACTACATTCCAGAAGGTCCCCTCACCGGCGAAGACGAACTAGATATCCAACCCCCCCCCTTAACGACCCAATGGGAGAGGACCCTCCAACACTACCCAACTCCTCCCCGAAGTTGGATTAGGTTGGTGTCTTTGAAATATAGGGCCACGATTGTCCATCTCTAAGTGTCTTCACAATATGTACCTCCATAGAGAGATCCCCCATTCCCGACGGTCCGTCGGTTTGCCTCTTATTTCTAAATTCCCCCCTTCCACATTTCTTACAATTATCTGATCCCTTCCCCGGCAATTACCCGATGGATTACCGACGACCTTTATAAATGTTTTGACTTTTCTTGTTAACGAACACGATAGACTTTTCGGAGCTCTGAGGATTTTATGTTGTTACACTGTGGAGTACTTAAAAATTCTTTCAAACACTTTTATTTTTTTTTCTTTAGCTTTTTTCGTGGGAAAATAGGTTTTCAAACAGTCCACTTAAAAATACACTTCACTCCTCTGGAAGGGATCAGGCTGGATCCGCCTTTACCTTATTATTGTGTGTAAAGTGAGGGGTGTTCTACCTTAAAATAGATCGACTGTGGATAATGACAGGCCATGTTACCCCTTAGTGAACCTACTACCTTTACCAAGACCAACCCTGCTGCTGTCTGCTACTACATATTTGTTCTTCGAACGGATTTTCCCCCCTGGACCTCCCTCTTTCTGCCCTGAAGACCTACCACCCAAATGCACCATTTTTTAGATCTCCAACCGTCTGCTCCTCTCCATTAACTTACCCAGAAAGCAACCAATTAACGCACCAGACATACGTAGCCGGTATACCCCCCCTTCTTTCCTCCGCGGATTATGGTACGGTAGGTATTGATAGCACCCCTTCCATACGGCACTTCCTCAGCCTTATCATCCTCCCTCCCCCACCTCAGCTGTTGCGATACATCCAGTCATCTCGCCTCCCACACCGCTTTGCTTCACACACCCCCCCCCATGCCTGTTTTCCCACCACAATGACTTGAGAGACCAGACGGCCCTTTACTCGCCCCTACCCCTCTCCCTCCAGGACCAGGTTTTAATAGAAGGCCTTTAGCCTTGAAGTCTTCTCGCAATAAAAGGTGAATCGCCCTTTTTGGGTTCTTCGACCCCCCCCACTAGTTTGTTGGAAGACGGCACTCGTTATGAGTAAACCGGGATGGAGATCCGGTCCCCCCCCCCCATACCTTCCCTTCTTCCAGGCTCGGAAGGAGTGGCACGCCTCTTCCAGAAAAGGCCGAAAAGAAGGTTCCCCAACCAACTTATTGGTTGGTTCGTCGGGAGAGTCTCGGTGCAGCAAGATGTGGGATTTCGTAACATATTATGGTCCTCCCTGTGATTGGGATTCCCTCCAATAACACCCTCCATAAACCCCGTATTCTTTACCCCCTCCAATCTGCCTCTAAAGTTCGAAGCAGGCCCCTTCCGCTCGTTTTTTTCAGTTTGCATGAAGCCCTTTTCAATTATAGAGTAAATGGGAGGAGTGCCCCTCGGGACCCCGGAAAATATCTTTTTCTCTGTCCTCATCATCATTACGGGGTTCCCCCCAGTTGGCGTTTGTCCTCATCGTCACTGTTCAGTAGGTTTTTTCCACCTACCAGCTCAGCTCTATTTCTTGCAATAGTTGCTTGTCCTGTCCGGAAAAACTTTCTGTGTTTCTTCCTTTCCTCACTTACCGGATAGCCCGCGTTCTCTCCCCCCTCCTTCTTACCCCACACTTGTACTTTTCCTCCCTTTCTCTTCTCTATCCCCCCTTTACATCCACATTTTACCCTTCTGTGCATTTCCTCCTCTTCTCCATCCCCTCTCTTGTTAGAAATTTCTACGTGTACAAGCGGGTATGGTCCAGTTGTCTGATAAAAACTCCCCTTTTCTTGCCTACAACGTCCGTTAGCATGCAAAGCAACGTTTCCCCTAAGGCTGAGCTCGCACACAGACCTACCTACTTATCCAGCACCTAATATCTCCAACCACCCCCCCCCTACAAATTCTCAGTACCCTGTGGGTGGACCACAAATCCCCTCATGCGTTTAGTTGGACCCCTCTCGGTACACCATCCCGTCGTCTTTAGCAACACCCTTGCCTTGCCCGAATTCCCCGACCAACTGACAAGCGAGGCCGTCTCCTACCTCCGTTCAACCGCTCTCAGGATCTCTATGGAAATTGGCAGCAGCCCCGAAATGACTCGAAACACGTCCCACCATTTCCGCACACCCGTCCTTTATGGAAACTAATCCCTAGGCTTAAACAAAGGGGTCAACAACCACTAATATTGAAGGAACAAGCTGCACCGGGATGAGCTCCTGACACATGAAGACTTTCACTTCTTGTATACGGTCCTAGTCTTGAAAAAGGCAGTCTTCTCTCTTCAACATAAGTAGACTAACCAGTTTATAGAAGATAGGTCTTTTTCCAAGAGTTCAAGTGGAAGGAAAGATCCTATTCCACTGAGACTACCCCGAGTACCTGCCCCCCTCGAATCTAACCTCCTCCACCAACCCTTTAGACTCTCTCCCATCACCGCACTCGCCCACGCCTGTAAACACATACTGTATTTCCATCAGTCACCGACACGACTGGCTCTTCTCCCCAGACGATACATTTGTTTCTCTAACCCAAGGCCGCTCCCACCAACCCAAGCTGGAATCTTGCGTCTAGTGGGCTCAATCGCACGAGGTCTTCCTCCCCCAGTTGCACTCCCCCCTCCCTCACACCCCCGGCACTGGTACCCAGACCCATACCCATAAGCCCCACACCCAGCCGCCCCTCCTACACCGTTATTGGTACCCTTAGCGACCTGTTAACCCACCCCTTCCGCCAAACACTTTTTTAACTCCCGGCATCTACAGTCCTTCTACCTGTCAATAACCCAATCTGACGTCACACAATTTCAAGAAGACCTGGCTGACCCTTGTCCCCCGTTCTTTCGTCTTCCGGTGATGCTGCACTTCTTAATCCAATTCTCTTGCTTGCTTTTTACACCCGACAGGGTAGCGGATTGTCCCCACTTAATTCGTGGCACACGAGCCTATTTTCTCCGCTTCGCTGTACCCACAACCACCGCTAATTCGAACCCCACCATATCCCCCAACCCCCTAGACCCACTTCTGACTCTGGAGGTCTCTCACACCCCCCTTTTTGGCCCTTCCACCACACCCACTTCCCTTTTCGCCACTATTCTGACTCAAGAGAGAAGCGCCCACCCAACCTTGATCTGCGCCGTCTCGCCCGGATATGGAAGGCCACAGTTCTTTTCAGCCGAGACATCCCCCTCTCTCCGGGTACACAAAAGCAACCCCTAACCCCACTACTATGGCGATTATTTTTCACCACACCAATAGAAACACAAGTAATGTTTTGAGAGGGTAAAGTTCCCCGGTCCCCACCAAAAAGGCACCCTCCCATAATCGATGTATGTCAACATCTCGTTTCTTCAACCGGTCCTTTTCTTCTGAAAGTTATGCTTCCGGTGTGAATCTTGCTGTCGTACCTTTCCGCCTTTATCAGATAACCTAGACAATTAGTACGGGTGAGGATGTCAACTCCTTATCCCGACCCCTTTTAAGAGCCTCCCCCCCCCCCCTCCCTCTTAGTCCCTATTGTTAAATGTCCACTTTCGGATACTTCTCATGTTCTCTGTCAGGCCCTATTAATCCACGTCGGCGTTTCCTATGTTGAGATTCAGTCTGTAAATGTCTTGTATTCCGATGTGGACTCTGTTCTTTCCCTTCGGCGGCGTTCCTGTAGTCGTCTCCTGTAGATTTGCTTCAATCTAGCGTTATACAGTTCGCTATTCCCCACGTTCATTCGCCAATTTTTTGGTGGCTTCCCAAGGAGCGTTCGACGGCGCATTTCCGACCCCTTTTACCACCTTTTGTCTGCCTGCACGCCACAGCCCCCCCCCCATAAGGGCATTCCCCAGGAAGAGCCGGTTTTGCCCGGATCACTTCTTTATGCTTGATTACCATCACCTTGATAGTTTCCCTTCCCACTGAGCCTCTGTCGCCCACCGAAGTTTTACGCGCTTTCCCGTTCACATGGTACCGCTCCTGCCTGGATGTCACGATCTGAGTCTAGTTTTGCTAATTATCCCATTTTAGCTGACCATCCTTTTCGATTCTTCGGGCTTTCCCTTCAAGAGCTTTCGTCCTGATACACACGTAACTACGTTACTCTAGTTAGTTTTTCTTTTTCTTGACCCCGTTGCTGAAGATAAAAATGATAAAAAGGGAACTGACCTTCCGTGACTCGGATAAGCTGGTTTCCTGGCGCCCCCATTCTCCTGCTGATGCGTTTCTTTCCTTGGTTTGATATTTTTCTGAACATGTTACGCCGTTAATATCGATGGAATATTTTGTCTTCTTTTACTTTTGTATTCGTCCCCAACGTTTTTCCGTCTTTCATGGTTGACGCCATAACAAATCTTATGCTCGTGCGCCTTTTTGTGGACGAAAAGCCCATGAGCCCTGATTCAGCTACGTAAGGCCTCTTCTTTCTTCCCCGTGTCATAAAGGGTTGATGTTGGGCTCGCTCCCGACAGTTTGATTTTAGGCTGTTACATTTGGAGTTATTGCCCATTTTTTTTATTCCGCCGGGGGTCCCCCTTTCTGTTCATTTTTTTTTTGATTCCCTGTTCTTTTTAACTCCTCGACACCGCAATCCTGTGCCTCCTTTGAATCAGTGAATGTCGCCGGCCCCATTCGTCCTTTTTTCCCGTTATTATCATGAAAAAGTTCTTCATCAATAGGAATGTTTCGTCTTAAATTCCCCCTCTCATTCTTTTGCTTTCTTAGAACTGTCTCGTCCTTTCATTAAATAGTATGTTTTTTCGCGTTCCATCTTATTTTTCCTATCTTTGGTTTCCCTTCGTCCAGTTTCCGATGCCTATCATCTTTTTCCCTGTTCAATTAATCATTTGCGTATCGCAAGATTGCTGTCTTCTTGTCGCGGCTTGGGATGGTTTTCTTTTATTTCCTCTCGAGTAACTCTCTTTCTCTGATCGAAAAGCAAAATCAAATTTAGTGTATAGTTTTTCCGGAATGTCTTCAGACCTCGGTTCTAGTACTCTGACCCCATGGAAGATTAAGTGCAAAGCTCCACCAGCCCTGCAACGTCTCCCCCCACTTCTTTTTTTCCTTCTCGTCTCTTAGTGGAACCCTTTCCCCCTTTTTTTTTTTTGATGAATTTGTCTGCGATGTATATTCCAATGTTTTTGTCTTCTTATCCCCTGTCTTTGGTTTGCACCCAACGACGGTGAATTTGGATTTACTGGACCAGTGCTGTCTTCTGCGGATTTGAAGGGGCAATTACTGAGGAAATTAGATGTTGCCCCCGCATATAAGCTCTTTTTTGGATGTTAAACCGTTAATCTTTTCTTCCTTCTTCTGCCTCCCTTCTGTGCTCTCTCAAAAGGTTCTTCGAAACTTCGTCCGGAGGGAGAAGTGTCTTTGGCCGACTCTTTTTCCCCAGATTCATCGTGAAGTCTTACCCAATTTTTAATTTCCCCCCCTCCCCCTCCTTTTTGAACCTTTTTCAGTCCTCTCCTGAAACAAACCTTCACCCCTTTTACCGTGCTTTTTTTTTTTTCCCTCGGAATGTTTTTACGGTATCTTTCATCCCAGAAGTCTTTAACGATCCGATATAAATTGTGAGCGAGATATTCTTCCCCTCAGTCGAAAATCCCCTTTCCTCCTCTTTCTTTATCTCCTCCCAATCTAGAGAAGACAGTGTCGATCTATTTTTCCCACCTCATTTGAAGACGATTTTGCCTCCTTTCTATGCTTTGTTAAATTTGTCGTATCGGCCAATAACCGCCACCAACTTCCTCCCCTTTTGACCCGTTTCAACTAGCTTAGCCGTCTTAAATTATTCTATTGTGACCCCTCTTTGAAGTTTCGGGAAGAGACTATCTTTTTACTTTCCGTAACAAAAAAGAGACGGCCACTCACAGGTATGCTTCAAAAATCCCTCCTCCTCTCTTTTAATGTTGTCTTCTCTTTCCTTCCGACTATTCCAAAAGTTTTTCAGCATTCCCCCCCTTTTACATTTATTTTTTGAGACTTGCGATGAATCTGGGATTTATCTTTCATTTTTCCATGATGAGATCTAGACTTCCTTCCTTTTACCTCTTCTTTCTTTCAGCCTGGTTTTTCCCTTCCTGCTCACCAAAATTCGTCCGCTTTTTTTGACCATCTCTATTTTCCCTGATGCTCGGTCCGTTCTTAAAAACAGTTTTTCAGCTTCTCTTCCTTTCTCTGCTTTTTCCCTTCCTATTTTTACTCCCCTGTTGCCTCTCTCTATTTCCTCGTTGTTTTTTGGAAGAGCTCGCTATACCAAAATTAAACTTTACGCCAACGCCAAAGCGCCCATTGCTCCTCCCCTCCCCGCCCTTTTTTTTGACCTCACCTCCCCTTAACGAAACCGGTCAGAAACCATTTCGGATAAGCCCCCCCCCAACTCTTGCCGTTACTGGCCCAGAACAAGGCTGGACTCCTCTTTCCCACTGAAACTCCTCTCATATTCCATTACTCCTTCTAGCAGCCACCCCAAATCAAGTCTTGTCAGCCGGTCGCAGAAATGTTGTCCTACTTCCCCTTTGAAAGTCTCCGTTCACCCTTTTTTTGAAGAGTATTACCTCTCAGATGAAAATTAAGATCGCCCAGTTACGCTTGGAGCCTGTGGAGAGCGTTTGCCGCCCCGTCATTTTTCCCAAATTACTCTGCCTCTTTCGCGCCCGGTAAAGAAGCGGATACACAAGTCTCTGATCCTATGATCCCCGGGATCAATATTATCTTTTTTCTAAGTTTGTTGGAGGTTATTTCCCACTCACAGTTCCCCATAAAAAACCTCACCTCCAGCTCCTCCCCCTTCTTCAATGTCGAGCTGAGACCCTCGCCCCCAAACGGTCGGTCGATGAGACTAGGGCTTTTTATACCTAGTCCCCTTCTTTTCTCAGGCCGCATAATCCCCTTTCCCATTCTACAACCTTCTCGTTTTTCTATCTCCTTCTTTCAAGTCTACAGATACCCCCCGCTGATATCCCAGCTCCCCAATTGACGGGTAGTCTTTCCTTACCCTTTTTACCTCTTTCCTTTTTCCAACCTTTTTCCCCCTGAGTCTTCAGGATTACTCTGGAAGAGTTTTGAATAAAATTCAAAGATTCTCTCCCAGAGAACCGCGCTCTTTCCCCCAACATCCGTTTAGAAGCAGCCCAGTGCAAGGCCCTACAATAGTTTTCCAATCCCCCCCCGCTCGACAGTCAATGCTCTGATTGGTGGACCCCCCCCGCAACTGATTTTTACTCCCTGACCCCGCAACCCCCCTCCTAAGACTGCCCGAAGGAATGTCCCCAGACCCCAATTTAGGCACCGCGTTCAAATTCCAACTCCCTTTTAAGCAGATGTAACCCCCCCTTTACCCTCCCACCCCTCCCCTTGTTCCTACCAGCTCCCCAGGCCACCACATTAGGCCCTAGAAAGAAACCTTTCGTCCTACGTCTCGAGACGGAAACACCTCCCCCCCCCCCTTGCAGAGTTCCTTTTGAACTCCGTTTCCCTTAAAGCTTTGCCAGTTTTGTCGGATACCGATCCCCGAAGACTCCCCGGTGCTGCTCATTTGTCCCCCCGAAAAGATAACTTTTCGAAAATTTTTTCTTTCCTTGTAGTCACCTCATGCGTTGTAACTCCTCCCTTATCCTTTTTCCCAACGACCCCCCCGCCATCCTGTTGCCCTGGTCCTCCCTGTCCCCCCCGAAATCAGATGCAGCTGAACTCATTCCAAAATTACATTTTTGGTTCCCTCTTGAATTTATGCCCAAACCTTCATTATCTGATCCCCCCTTCGTTGCGCGGAAATTTCCTCGAAGCCCCCCCCCCATCTGTTTAACAAGATTCTCTCTCGCTCGACGAAAAAAGACTCTTCTTTGACCCGAATTCCCATTTTTGCCTCTTATTAAGTCCAGCCCCACGGCTAAAAAACCTTTCGTCGGTAAAGGTTTGGTAGTCTCCCCCCCTTCTTTGTACTTTTTATGCCCCGAACTTTCATTTGAAGAATTCCCTCCTTTCATGTTGAGGTCCAAGGGGCCCCTAATTTGTGCGATTGATTCGACTCAACAACTTTCCTCCCCCACCAACCTTTTTTAATTAGTTGACAAAAATTTTGAAGACCCCCAAAAAGAGTTTCACGCTGAACCGATGAGAGCAAACACTCCTGGCTGTTCCCTTTTCATTCCCCCCACCATTTATCACGGTGCTAATAGTAGTGCCTTATAGAGAGGATCCTTTGTATGGCTATCCTCCTTACCCCCGACTCTGCCTCCTCCCCTTTGTCTGGTTAATCCTTCCTGTAATAGAAAGATAAGTTCGCAACAGCACTCCTACACAAATTCATTCATCTTTTCTCCCCCGCCTGCCTCCCCCCACCTGCCCCCCATGAAAGACCCTAGCCGCAGCGCTTTTGGACCATTGGTCCCAGTGAAATTACCCTGTTCCACTTCGATGCATTGGACGATTATCTGACCCTCTTTATTTTGATGACAGTTCGCCAACTTTTCTGAACACTTCCAAACACTCCGATTAGGACCGTCTAGATTTCCTGTACAGACCCTTCCGTTCCAACCTCCAATACAAGCGTTTGTTGTACAACGCAAGAAATATCCGCTCAGCTTCCCCCCCCAACCCCACTCTGACCCAACTCTCCTTCTCATCCCAAAGGTCGGCAGTCCAATTTTTTTGATTTCGCCAACTGGTTTTTACGCCCTACCATTTTTCGGACAAGACCCCTTTTCTTCCCTTGGAGAAGAACAACCTCATTGACGTTACCCTCCAGACCGCCGATTTTTAGTACCCCCGGCTTTTCCTTAGACCCTTATTGTCGTTATTTGTGGATTCCCTGAGCCCTAAGAGATCCTTTCGTTTTCGCCTTGAAGCGGTCTTGTGTCCGCCCCCCCCCATGTTGGGACTTCCGAAAATTGAATTCAAACCCCATACTGCCTTGTCCCTCCCCTTCTTTTTTTCCATTCAACTTGAGGAACCGCCGTACGCACGGTTCCGGCGCGTCCCTTCGCTCCACTCGTTCTACAGACCTGAAGCCGTACACCCTCCCTTCCTCCCCTAACTTTTTTTTGATCGGACAGTGCAGTCCCCCCCTGGGCGAGCATACCCCCCTCGCTATTGCCCCAATACTGAGCTTGTCCTCAGAAAATTTCTGATCGATCATGACGACGGAGCCTTATTTTCACTTCCCCTTCCTCAATTTCTGCAACCTTTATCTGTTCCGGTCCGGCAAACTTATGACGCACGATTCTGCCTCCCGACTTTTCCCATCCTTGAAGTACGTCGTGTACGCCCCCTACGCGTTCTTCAGTCTCTCCTTCCTATTTTCACGTATTTTTTTTTTGCCCGTTACCCCTTTTCCCCATTCTCCCAACAGGTTGTTTTCGCAAGATTTCTGGGACGTTCCTTTGGGGGCCCTAGGCTCCCTCCTTTTCCCCCCCTCCAATCACCGACGAAATTTGCGTCTCTTGGTCTAAATTGCGTTTTTGCCTTTCGGTTTGCTCCTAGACTAAACAGGTCCGGCTTGACCACGTTACTCCCCCCTTTGCTGCTTTGAATGTAAAAGAGGTTACTCTTAAATGATTTGCCCCGTTGAACGATTTTACCTGAGTTTCTCCTGGCCTCTCTACCCCCCAAAATGGAAAAATGACATCTGCATTTCCCTCTCACCCCCCATAGTTGATTCATTTGTTATGCGTGTTTAGCTGTGATCTAGAACATCCCAGCTGGACAAGCGTTTATTTGTGACCCCCCGATTATACAAGCCCTTCCTTTTTATCAGTCAACCGTTTTATCCCCATTTTTTCACTCCCCCCCTCCGGAACTCGAAGTTCGTTCTCTTCCCCTCCACAGTAAGTACTTTGTGTCCCATTTTTCGGAAAGCTTGAAATTCCGGATCCCCTAGTCTCCATTCTGAGACCTTCTTCCCCTTCTCCGGTTGACAAAATAACTACACTCCCCCAACACCCTTACTTTGGATAGACCGTGCCCCCGTTTCTTTCCGATTATCCTGATGTTTCCAGTCTTTCTTTGTATCACCCAACCTTTCTAAAACCCACTTCAAATCCTCTTTCACCCTAACTTTATTCTGCCTCCCCACTCTTTTATTCCCTCCCTTTTCCGACACCACCTGCTAGGTTTTCGCTTGTTCTTTTTTTCCGATCTAGTTAAAGGGATTTTTTTCCCCCCCGGTCACTCGGCCATCCTCTTTTCCCTTCCCTCCTCCAGTTTTTTGGTGTTTTTTTTAGTCTCTCTTTTCCTCTTTGAACGCCTTACGTAGAATCTCCACTCCCTTCTCCCTTTTGTCGAAACGTGGTGTAGTCGAATTTTTTCTCGTTGGAGGTTTGACACCCCCCCCCACACGAATAACCCCCAGGGGATGGTGGTTAAAGGTCTATCCCAATCCCATTTCTTGCTTCCTTTCCGCGTCAATCTTTTGCACCTGCTCCTAAAGAAACACCCAGACCTTTTTTTTTCCAGGTAGTTTATGTATTCTCAGTCATCTTTTTTTTTCTTCGCCTGCCTTCCTTCTTGCTTGTTGAAATCAAACTGTTCGTACCCCAAACCCTGGGTACCTTGCATGATTTTTCTCATACTATCCTTTGCTTTAACGTACGTCGTAGAAACCACCTTTGGACCTTCAAGATCTCCGTCTTGTCTCGCCCTGCTTTTTGTCCCACCGCGATCAATGTCTGTCCCGTCCCCCCTCCCCAATTCCTTCATCTCCTCATGCCATAAAAAATGCCCCTACCTCTTGCCGTTTATTTTTTCCCCCCATGCCATCGATGATTTGCGTTTGTTTCTTTCACAATGTTTCTTTTTTTTTTTTCCCTTCTGTTGGACCCATCCTTTCGCGGCCCATTCCCTTAGCGGTTTTTTGATCAATCTCTTTTCTGAAGTGAATGTGTCCCCTTTCGTCTATCTTTCGTCGATTTTCCACATCATTCCCAGGACCCTTTTTTTTTCCTCCGCATGCCCCCTGATGCTTACTTGATTGGGAAGGGTAAATCTTTTATTCCGCTATTTTTCCCCCATACCCTCCCCCTCCCTTGGCGCCTCAAAATCCCCTCTTAGATGGTCCCAGCCCCTTTCCCACAAACAGGCACGTCCCCCTAAGTTTTCCGTTGATATTTTCGTAACCCTCCTTTCCCGGGATCTCTTTCCCTTTTTCCTAGATTGCTTTCTAAAGTTGCAAGTCTTTCCTTTACGTTGTCAGAAATTTCACCATTGTGAAGATAACGTCTTTCTTTTCGCGCCATTTTTAGCTATAATTCTTTATTTCTCATTCGTGTATGTCTCCTGGAGATGTATTTTCTTGTTTTCCAGATCGTCAGGGCATTATAACTGCTTTGTGAGTGGATTTTGCTTACCATCGTTCAATTTTATGGAGATGATGTTATCGCATAGCGCTCCCCTTTTTTTCCCCACCTGCCAAGTTTCGTAAGATTTTTCCTTTAAGGGGCAAGTAGGTGAGGGATCCGCAAGTATTGCAGTCTTCGAACGGCCAGTCAGATCACAACCCAGAGCCTTCGTATTAA
>Ga0179593_1383958_pt1 | contig 16468 bp, 29 predicted proteins | sample CZODoug2_1_08_16_FD_185931 | JGI IMG/M metagenome (GOLD analysis project Ga0179593, IMG submission 185931) | Vadose zone soil fungal communities from Angelo Coast Range Reserve, California, USA - CZODoug2_1_08_16fungal (PacBio error correction) | ecosystem: Environmental > Terrestrial > Soil >... | reverse complement strand
TTGGGTTTTTTTCCATCCGGTCTTTTGATGAATTTTTGGGCATTTGACTCTTTCGTTTTATTTTTTCCTTATGGGCCGTATTCCGTGTGGGCGGGTTAACCTGCGTGTCTCGTTCGCCCCCACAGTCCTTTTTTCCCTTTTTTTTTTTTCTTTTTCCCCGTTGTTTGTCATTTAGTTATAATTCCCGGGAAATGGACAACCCCATTGCCAACCTTTCACCCTTCAAAGCAGAACCCCTTTCAACCACTCCTTGGGTTTCTTTCCTCTAGTTTTTCTACGTCTCCGCGTCTTTCGCCTATTAAAGTGACACGTCAACAATCCCGTTAACACCTCCCTTGCTCCTTCTTTTTTCTTTTCCTTTTCCGTACCCGAACGGTGGTCCTCCAGGTCCTGCGCCCCTCTATCACTGTTCTCTGGTCTTCTGTTCCACTTTTTTTCCCACTTCCCTTTTTTCACGGTGCTCTCCATATTCACCCGCTGCCCCCCCAAGGTCTTCCCCCCCCCCTGTTGTCAGTTACTCCCCCGTTAGGACAACACCAAAAACTTCCTCCTAAGTTCCCTTTTTTTTTTCTGACCAACTTGTCGCACAGGAAGCCCCCAAAGGGCCGTGACAATTCCCGGGAACTTGACCCTTCCCCTTCCCCGGTCCGTCCTCCCTTCTCGGTGCTTCATCATTTTTGCAACAAGTTTTGCCACCCCCAGTTTCAGGTACGCGCCTGGCATTGTATTGAATCTGCACAGCAGAAACCAACGTCTTTTTCCGTTGCAAAACACAAATTCCCCTTTGGTCTTTGCTTTTTTTTTCCGCTCGTACAGACCTTTTCCCCTTAGCGTTTTCACGGTTTTTTTTTTTCCCCTGCCCGCCAATTTTTTCCCCTTTTGTCCACCTCTGGCTTTGTTTTTTCCCCGGCACTTCGGAAACAGTTTACTTTCTTTTTAGTCAAAAACTGTTGTTGAAGACGGCGGTTTTTGACCCCACACAATTTCCCTTTCCCCCCCTTCCCTGGCCCTTCCCTGGCCTCCCCATTTTGGAAACCGGGTTTCTATTTTTTCCGGTGTTCATTTTGCGAGGACCTTCAATTTTCCCCCTTCTCCGTGTTTCCCCCTTTTTTCATTTCAATGTGTTTGTTTTTTCCCTTTTTCCCCCTGCCGTGGCAAAAGAGGAAGGACTGACTCCCCCCTCCCCTCTTCCTCAACTTTCCCCTTCCTTCTTCCTCATTTTTTGGACCTGTTTCTTCCCCTTCGTTTCGCATACCGTGGCAGATTTCTGCATTTTCCCGTTGTGAACCCCCGACCCTTTTCATTTTTTTTCTTTAGCCCTTGGACCGAGTCTTGCATTCTCCCCCTACTTACCCACTTTATAACTTTCCGTTACCAGCGGAAGCCTAGATCTTCACCTTTCTTACCGTTCTCGTTTGATTCCCAGGGTTTTTGACCCTTTTTGTTCATACGTCAGTGTCCATTCTTCCTCGTCTTTGATCTCAGTCCCCTCCCAGCGTGAATTTTTTTCTGGCTTTTTTTCTTGCCACTCCAACAATATTCCCTTAACAGTGCTCTATCACAGTCACCACAGGAGAACCCCAGTTGAATCCTGTCTCCCACCTTTTTTTCACACGGGCCGGTTTCTTTTTAATGGAGCGGCCGGCTCCCCTCCCCTGTTCTTTTCTAGTTTTCCTGAAGTCCTTCGCCTTTTTTTTTCTCCTGTTTTCGCTGGACCTTGCGCCAAGACCCAAGAAATTGTCAATTCGTCTGGCGGCCCCCAACATGGGCCCCCTCCTGCCCCCTGGATCTTCTCTCTTTCCTCTTCAATACTTTTTCTTTTCTTAGTACATTGCTGTTTTTTTTTTTTTTTCTTTTGCCTCGAAAATTTCATTTTTTTTTTTTCTTCTCTGCTTCCTCTTTTTGCGGTTTAGGTAGGGCGTCTCTTTTCTGTCCCTGTGGCAAAGCCTTTGTCCCTTTTTCTTTTTTTCACTCGAACTTTTTTTTGTCCAAATTTCCTTTTTTTTTTTTTGGGCATTCTTCAGTGACCTGATGCCCTCGTGGACGGTGGGGTTTCTTTCTTCTTTCTTCATTTTCCCGCTTGCTTTTCGCACCCCCCCTTGTTTTCCCTTTTTCGTGCTTTCTTTTCCCCGTCAATGTTTTTTTTTCGCTCTGTAACAACGGGTCCACCTTTTGGTTGTTGTTTTGTTGCAGTTTTGGCCTATTTTGAGACCCAAGTTTTTCGTCTATCCTTGGGTTTCTCTCCTTTTTTCTCTCTTTTTTTTTTTGCCTTGATCAGGTACACGTTTGATTTTACTCGTAACTTGGGCTTTTCGTTTAACTTCCATGCGGAGCTTTTTTTTTGCCTTTGGCCGTTGGCTCTCTTGTTAATGTTCAACCCCCACTTCAGTTTTTTTTTTTTTTCTTTCTTTTCCAGCGTTGTGACGTGCTTGCTGAGTTTTTTTCCCCATTTTTTTTTTTTTTTCACGGCCGGCCTTATTCCATTTTCAGCACAGTTTCTCCCCCTCCGTGGTGGTGAGAGATATGACTGTCTCTTCTCCTTCCCTTTCTTCCTTTGTCCAGTAGGTTCCTTTCTTTTTCTTTACATTTGAGGTTTCGCTGTTCTTCGCCGGTCGGCGACAGTTTTTTTTTTCTTCGTTTCAGTAGCGGTATGTCGCATAAGATAATTCTCGCCTCTTCCCCCCTTTTCGTTCCCCCCCCCGCCCCGAGGACTACCCACTGGACTTTTATGATTTTTTTGGGTCTTCCCTTTTGAGCTTTTTCATGAAAAAGTCCCAATTGTGTTGGCAAGGGCCGTTTTCTTTTCCTACTTCCTGTGCTTTTCTGTTTTCTGCCTGACGCCAGTCGTGGAAGCAAAAATGTTTACCCTGACAGTGTGATAGTGAAGAACCCAAAGTGGGTAGGGGCGGTTGAGGAGTGAGGCCGTTCTTTTGGCACCCCTTCTTGTCCTATGACTGTTTGGAGTGTAGCTTGGGTTATTTGTGTTTTTTTTTGCGGGGTGAGGATTTGTGGGTGGGGGGTTTTTTTTTTTTTTTTTCTTTTCTTTTTTTTTTTCTTTTTTTCTTTTTTTTTTTTTTCTCTGGTTGTTTTTAGTTTTTTTTTTTTCTTTTTTTGGTTTTGTTTTTTTTTTTTTTTTTTTTTTTGTGGGGTTTGTTTTTTGTGTTGTGTTTTTTTTTTTGTTGTTGTTTTTGTTTTTGTTTTTTTTTTTTTTTTTTCCTTCTCTTTTTTTTTTTTTTTTTTTTTTTTTTTTCTTTTTTTTTTTTTTTTTTTTTTTTTTGTTTGTTTTTTTTTTTTTTTTTTTTTTTTTTTTTTTGTTTTTTTTTTTTTTTTTTTCTTTTTTTTTTTTTTTTTTTTTTTTTTTTTTTTTTTTTTTCTTTTTTTTTTTTTTTTTTTTTTTCCTTTTTTTTCGTGAAGCTTGTCAAATTTTACCCCCCATCGGATTCCTTTTTTTTTTTCTCGATTTTTTCCCACAGTTCTCTTTTTCCCTAGTTTTTTTCATGCTTTCCTTGTCATGGCGGTTTTTTTTACATTTTTTTTTTTCCTCGTAAGTTTTTTTTTCCCCATCACCGCTGTAAAGTTAATTTCCCTCTTTAGTTTTTTCGGTTTTTCCCCTTCGTCCTTGCTGGGCTTTTTTTTTTACCGCCTTTTTTTGAAGGTTTAGGTTTGTCAGGTTTTTTTTTGCTTTCCATCGCTAATCGCCTTCTGTCCTGGTCTTATCGTTTCAAGTTAGAGTTAACGTGTCTGGTAAGGATTTTCCTTCCCTTTTCTTTCACTGGGTTTCCCATTTGTTTTTCCCTCGTTGATTTCCCGAGCATCCCAACGGGTCCAACCGTTCTCCCCTTTTACCTAAAATGTTTCTTGGTTTCCCTTGTCGTACTCTGGTTTTTTCATGTGCCCCGTTTTCACACTGGATACGTTGAGCCGGTAGTGGTCACAATTCTTGACTTCCATGAAATCCCCCTGGCCCCCCCCTTTTTTTGTTCCTTTCAACCCGGTGCGGCTGCACCCTCGCAACTGAACTTTTTCTGACTCTGACTTTTTTTTTTTTCAACGGACAATGAAGCCTTCCCCCCGTCGATTTGCTTTTCCAAACCTTTTTCCCCCCCCCTTCAGGGGGGTTTTTCCTTTTGAGACTCTTCGCATTTTTCCTACTTTTTTTTACTTGTCCCGGGTTTTTTTTTTCCTCTGGTTTAGGGGCCCCATACCTGGGACCCTGTTTTTCTTCTCCCCCCCCTCCCAACACAGTCGGTTATTATAGTTTGAACCGCCTTTCCCCCGTGGATCCTTTATTTCTTAGATTTGTTTTTTGTTACTCGGTCGTTCCCTCCCCTGATCAACCCGTTTCATAGTTTTTTCTTTGCGTTTGTCAACATGGTTATTTTTGAAGTCCCCTTTCCGGTGTCCCCCCTGTCTCGTTTTCTTGCCCAAAAACTCCCCCGCAACATCGTGGGTTTGCATTTCCCACGATCCCATTAGATCATTGCACCCTGACCCTAGTGCTTCGCCCCTCAAATTTTTTGTCTTGCGTCCCCCCCCCTCAGTCTTCTTGGACAGCTTCGGGCGTGGTGCTTGGTTTCCGTTGCATGAAGGTTCAGAGATCCACTCGGCAGAACCCCCTTTTCCGGACCCCCCCCCATTTTTTTTGTATAAATAAGCAATTTTTTCGTCTTTGGGCAACCATCTTTTTTTTTCCAAGTATCCTTTTTTTCCTGTCCCCGGTTATTTTCGAACTTTTTCCTCCCTTTCCCCTCGGTTTGCTTTGGACGCCGGCAATTGCGAGCTGCGGGCTTTCTTGTGGCGGTCAGGGAATTTTAGCCCCCTCCTCCCACTTTTTTTTTTCGGTTAGTCGCTATTGTTTTTACAGTAACCGCAAGGATTCGCCCAGTTTGCATTCGCTGCTTCAATGTTTGTTCGTGTTCTTTTTCGCGCCCTTTGATTCCGTGCTCTTTTTTTTTGTCGCGTGTCCGTTTCCCGTCCCAGTTCACTTTTCGAATAAAGCCGGAATCGGTTTTGATTTGTCAGTGCAACAAGCCTTTCTGTCCCGTGCCGCTAGTGCGGTGTGTTGTTTCCCATTTCGGTGCTCAAACTTCCTTTTGTTTCGGTCCCTTTGTTTTCCCCCCAAACTCCTTCCCTTTTCCCATGTAGTGTTTTTTTTGACGGGGCCGCCCTCCCCCCGTTGTGGGTGTTTTTGGCGGCCTTCAAAAGCCGCCCCCTCTGTTCTTTCTTTATTTAGCTATTGTCATATTATTGGGACCCTCATAAACAAACTTTTTTTCTTTGCTTTCACCCAGCACTTTTCCCCACCCCTGACCCCTGCGAGGCTTTCAACACCCCACGAGTTCCTTTTCGCCTTCTCGCCTGTGTACTTTTCCCTTGCAGGACGTCCTTTTGTCACAAGTTTTTTTGCTTGACTATAGATAACCCTTCCCATTTTTTTTCCCTCCTTATTTCTTCCCCCGACCTTTTTTTCTTTTGGTCTTGGAGCGTCCTCGATGTTACATGTGTACCGTTGTGTTTTTTTTTTTATCTTCACCTCTTACGCCTCCCCCTCTGCGTGCCCTGGAGAGGGTTTGATTTTCTCAGGCCTTCACGTTTCAGCTCTTCTTTGCCGCCTGCCCGTCATTTTTCTTGGCAACCAGGCTTGTTGGGATTGCTCAACCCCCACCTTCCTGGCCCTTCAGGCACTCCCTTCTTCTCCCATTCTGATTTTTCCCCACCTGGACACCGCGGTTTTCCCTTCTGCTTTTTTCTTTTTTCCTTTTTCGGCCCCCCCCTTTTGTTTCGCCGCGTTTCGTGCAGGTGACTTTGAGTTGGCACCCGTTGCCTTGCTTTGAAGGCCGGCTTCCCTTTCTTGATATCATGTCCTTTTTAAGGGGGCCACCCCTTACCCTTTTCTGGTTTTCTTGCCCTCTTTTCTTGGGTTTTGCCCCAACTTCGACGTCCTTCGGTTGGGTGGACAGCGTTTCTTGTTTCTTTTTGCCTTTCTTCTTGTTTCCCCCCCTGTGGGGGGGGTTTTGGTGGGTCGTCCTCACGGTGAAGGGAGCACTCCCGGGACCCAAAGGGGTGTTCTTTTTTTTTTTTTACGTGTCTTTCTTCTCTTCATCGGCTTTTGCCTCTAAATGTTCTTCCAGAAGGTTTTGACGGTTTTTCTCTTTAATCGGGCTTTTGATTATTGTGTCCTCCACGCTTTTTTTCCTCCTTTTTTGCGTTTCCCTCCCCCGTGATAGTTTCCTTTGCTTCCCTCTTGTTCTCAGGTTTACATTTTTTTTGATCTTTTGGTCTTGTTCTTTTTTTGTGAATAACCCCCTACTTTTGACTCCTTTTTTTACTTTCTTTATTGCCTTTTTTTTCTGTGAATGGTGGATCCCTCTTGGTCATTCTTTTCATTTTTTTGGGGTGTGCCCCCCTTCAGGGTGTTCTCTCTCCCCCCCCCTTTTTGCCTTTTTTTTTTCCCTCTTTCCTTGACGGTTTTTTGTTTTTTGCGTACCACTGTGCCCAGGATACGTCGTCCCGTCGCTTTTCTTGTGTGCCCCTTCCCTTTTTTGAACATGGTTTTCCGGATTCCCCTTCTAATGTGAATTTTGAAAAACCAAGGTCCACCCCTGATCCACGAATTCCCCTTTCCACACCTTTTGACCCCCCTTTTTTCCTTTTCATCCCCTGTCCTGTTTGCTGTTTTTTTGACTCCTTCCGGCAAGCTGGGCTTCTTCTTCAACACCGCAAATTTTGACACGGTGAAGCCTTTCCGTTTTTGTCCGGATTTAGGCCTTGTTCTTCTCTCCGATTCATCAATCGCCCTTGCAAATCCTAAGTCTTCCGTTGCGTTGTTTGTGATTATTTCTTTCCAAGGATCCCCCCTTGTCCGATCCTTCCCGATACGCTTTCACCCCCCTTCCATTTTTTTTTTTGTTTCCTTCCCCCTTCTTCCCGACGTCCCCAAAACCTTTGAGTCCGTCCCCCTTCCCCTTTCGTCATTTCCCATTTTCTGCACGTTCCACTTTTTTTTTTACCCTTTTTCTTTTTGTTTCCATTCCTTTTCTTGTTCCCACTCTTTTTCCATCCAAGTTTTCCTTTGGCCCCTTTTATGCGGGCGAAGACCACGTCCAAAGCATGTTTAGCGTCTTACCCCTTTTTTTTTTTCTTTTTTTTTTTTTTTGTGTGCCCCTTCCCCGGCACCCCTCTAACTTCTTGCAGCCACTCTTAAACCACACCCTGTTTTTTTTTCAGTCCTCCATTTCCCTCTCCCCCGCACATTTTCCCTTTTCCCCCCTTTCACTGCCCTCGGGTTCCCCCACGAACCAAAAAGGGCATTCCCCCTTATTTTGCCCTCTCTTCCAAATCCAAAAGATTTTGGCCTCGGAGGGAAAATTGGGCCTTTTCCTCCTAAATGGTTTTGCAGATGAGCTCCCTTTTCCCCCCCTTTTAATTTTTTTTTTCTTTTTTGACCCTCTTTTTCCTCCCCAGAATGCGAGATCCCGTTTGCCTCTGATTGTCTTTTGCCGCCGATTGACCCATTTTTTTTTCCCACATCGAAGGCTTCTTTTGTCCCCCCGCGTGGCCCTGGTCCCCCCAAGAGTTTTCAGGAGCTCCACAGCGCTTTGATTCAAACCCCATTTAATTCCCCCTTCCGTTTGATTCGAAGGTTTGTTTCCTTCCTTTTTTTTTTTTACCCGCCCCTAAGCAGATTCCTCCTGAGTTACGGAACTTTTCTTGGACGTCCTTTCTTGCCCCCTTCTGTTTTATCTTTCCACCCACGTTGGTAATCAAAGGATTCAATTCACCTGAAAAGCCAAGGCCCGGGGTTCTGGCCCTTTCTTTTTTTTCACCTCCCCTTGACATTGGCATTTTTCAATCTGTGGGTTATTCCTTTGACCAAAGCTTTTTTTCTCTTTTTTTCCCCCCCCACCCACTTCGACTCGATGACCCTCTCCGACCCATGAGCTTTTTTTTTTTCTTTTTTTTCCTTCCAGTTCACCTTCTTCGACAGTCCCCCTTCATAATCCCCCCGTTTTCTCTCCTGGCTTCCGGGTTCCCACGGTCCGACAACTGAGGGAACTCTCATTAAAATTTCCCCCGTTGGCGTTTCTCTTGTCAGCTGCGCCGGTCTTTGCATCCTTTTGCCCCCTTTTATGTTAACGTTTTCGTATTCCCGTTTTTGCCAGACAATAGCGTGAAAGCTCCCTTCCCCTCCATTTGCAATTTTCTTCTTGCTCCCAGGTTTCACATTTTTTTTTCTCTCCTCTCTTTTCCCCTTTCTGTTTTTTTTTTTTTTGAGATGGGGTTTTCTTTGTTTTTTTTTTTACATCGAATGAGACTGCTGGGGTGGACGCTGCTGTTCTTCATGCGGCAGGTACCTTCCTTCTTGTTTCCTGTCCTTTTCCCTGCACCCCCCTTGGTTTTTCGCAGGCCACGTCCGTTCGTTTCGTTTTTTCACTCGTGGCGAGGTTCCCTTATATGAGGCCTTTTCTTCTTTCCTGTTACTGATTGCCCGGTCCCTTCAGGGGCTCTCCCCTCCTCTTTTCAATGTCCCGTCCCTTTGTTCGACCCCAACCTTCTGCGCGGTCCAGTTTTGGAGATCCGTTTTTGACGTTTTGAGAGTTTGGCACCCGTTTCCCTTTTTCCCCCCCCCTTTTTTTTGCCTGGTCCCTGAGTTTCCCCCCCATTTGCATTGGCACTGTGGCTTTATGATCGTTTCGAAAATTCTGACTCTTTTCCCCTTTACACGCGTCTTTCCCAAAATGCTTAGTGCCCCCGGTTTTCTTGGCTCCGCTCTTTTCGTTTGTAGCTTTTTTACGTGTGTACCCCTGTCGCCGTTATCGGTCTTCGTTTCTCCCCCTACTGGACGTCTTCACTTTGTTTTTCACTTAGTTGAAACGGAGTTCCATTTTTGCCCTGGCTCGCGGTTACCCCCGTGTTTCAACCCTTTTTTTTCCCTTTTTCTTTTTTTTCGTCGCTGCTTTTCGCTAGTATGTCCCCACCTCCTTTTCCAGGGGTCCCCCTGTCAATTGGTTATATCGCGTTCTTTGGCGTCTTTAGTTGACCTCCCGGCGAGCCTTTTTGTGAGCGAGGAATCAAGTCCTTCTTTTTTCCTGTTTTTTTTTTGCCTTTACCTTTTTTTTTCGTTTTCCCATGTGTTCTCGCTCCCTGCCCCAAAGACTTTTTTTTTTTTTCCCTTTTAAGTGCTCGGAATCGATGTTTTCCTACCCAGAAAAAGCCTTGGAGTGCCGTACCTCTTTTGTTTTTTTCCCTTTGTTTCATTTGCCTTCTCCCCATTTTGGCGATGGCTTGGCCAGTGTTCTTTTTTCCCTTGGAGGCACGTGTTTTTTTTGATCTTCATGGGTCTTCCCTTCGTTGCCTTAAGTCCCCACTGAGTTTCGTTTTCTTTCCCCCATCCTTTTCGTCTTTTTTCGTTGGCTCGTTTATCTCTTGCCGTTGCCAGCGTGTGTTCGTTTGGTGTCTCCGGCCTTGTTGTTTTTTCAACCGCAACCCTTTTTTCTCTTTTCTGGGTTTTTTTCCCCCTGGCGGTCTCGTTTCGCCTGTTTTCGGGACTGTTTTAAGGTTTTGGTGTTGAGGCTAAGGGGGCCTTCGTGTTGGTGTTTATACTTCGTGGGCTGGCTTTTTTCCATCGTCTCATCCCGTTTTCCAGTCAGTCCAGCTTCTTGTAGTTGGTCGGTTGAATTGTCTTTTTCTTTTTTCCCTTCTTCATTTCCAACCGGTTTACCCTTTTTTTTAGGCATCGGCTTCCTAGATGTTTCCTTTTTTTCTGTCTGGTTTGAGGTGAAGCCCCCCCCATTCCTTTTTTCACTGCGATTTTTCTTTTACCCCAGATCCTTCCTCCCTTCCCCTTTGTCCCAGTGTTTGTCTCCGCCTTTTCCCCTTTGGGGATTTGCTGCCACTGATATGTTCCCTCAGATGACGTTCCCCTCCTCTTTCCCAAAAATTCGTTTTCTTCTAACCCTACCCCCCCCTCCTGCCCCCGTGTTTTTTTAGTTCCTCTGATCATGTGCCTTTTCCACCCCTATTTTTCATTTTTCTGGTTCCTGTTGGTGTTTTTCTTTCCAAATACCTCGACACCCCGCCCTTTCCTCTTTCCTAGGTCAAAAGTTTGGGGTATCTTTTCTTTCCCACTTCCTTTTTTTTTTTTTTTTCCCGTGCTCGCCGTTTTTTTTTATCTCAAGTGCGGCTCACCCCCCCGGCCCCCCGACCCCTACCTTTTGCGTCTCCGTCACCCTGAAAGACGGGACGGTTACCCTTTTTTACACACTCCATCCAATTCCGTTTTTTTTTTTTTTTCCTTCCACGACTGCCTTTTTAGTTTTCCGGGTTCCCTTGTTTTCCCCCCCCGCGTGCTCTCGCAGATTTGGACCCCCACTTTCTTTTTTTTTTCCCATGCATGATCCTCTTTTTTTTTGGTCCGTCCCATTAGATACTTTTTTTAGTAGGTTCGGCCAAGCTCTTTTGAATGTTGTGCTCTTTCTGTCCCATTTCGAGCGGGCGAAACCCTTGACTAAACATCCCCCTTCTTCCTCCATAGCGTTTTTCTTTTTCGTTTCTTTCTTTTAGCTGGTGTCTTGACACCCTTCGGTTTGCTAGGTTTTGTTTTTCTTTTCCTGTCCCAGCCCTGGTTCATTTCCGGGCTTCGGCAATTTCATTAGAGCGCTCTTCGTTTTTTTTCCACTTTTTGTTTCCCCTCTCCACGCTTGTTTCGGGCTAGTTAAGATTTTTTCTGGAGAAACATCACCATTCCGTGGCCCCGGCAGGTTTTCATCACATGTTTTCCTTGTCACTTCATGTCCTTTTAATGCCCTGATCGTATTTCTTCTCGTTCTGCGTAGTTCCCCGTCAGCACTTGATCTCTCCTCTAAGGCGGCTGGCTCCTTCCCTTCTTTTTTGAATTGTACGCTCAGAGGGTTTCCCAGTTTCTTTTTTCCCCCTCTTTCTGCCGTGGTTCTTCCCCTTTCCTGTGTGCTTGCATTTGATCTCTTTTCCTGGTTTTTGTGGCTTCTTTATCAAGAAGGCCCCAACTATGGCAGGATTTTTTTTTTCTTGTCCACTTTTTTTTTTTTTTGTTAAACCCCCACATTCTTTTGCTCCCGAACACACACCGTTTTTCCTGTGGACTTTCAAGAGTGATTTGCATCCCGTTTCCGCCGCTTGCTTTTTCTTCTTTTCTACCCCCCCCCTTTTCTTACTGCCTTGGACATTTTTTTTAAGGTGCCTCCCCCACTTTGACCTTTTTTAAGTTCGGTTTAAACCATGTGTTTTGAATGACGCTTTTTTTTGCCTCCCTGGTTTGTGCTTTTTTTTTCTTTTTTTCCTTCCGTGAAGTCTCCCTTTTCCCCCCCCGCACTTGGAGATCTTTTGGATCGTTGTCCCCAGTTTTTTACTCCCCCGAGGCTCTTTTTTTTTTTTCCGCACTGCCTGGGGTTTGAACCCAGTTTGTGTTTTTTTTTTCCCTTTTCTCTATTCAAACCTTTTTTAAATGGTTAAGGCAGTCTTTCTGTCTGATCCTTTTCGTTCGGTCACATTCCTTTTGGGACCTGGATAATAGGGTTCATGTTCGGTCCCAATTTTTTCTCGTTTGCTCTTGGTGAGTGCACATTTCCTTTTCCCCCCTTTCCTCCTTCCCCGCCCTGACCGCCGGTCTCCGCTTTTGTGCCTCCTTTTTCCTCCCTATTCGTTTGATCCCTCCTTGGCGGTCACCTTCGTCTGAACTTTCTCTCTTTCCCTTGAGGCCCACCGGATGTTCTTTTCTTTTTTTTTCCATTTTTGTCCCTTCCTTTCATTCCCCCAATGTTGTTCCAGGTTCACTGAATTTCCCATTTTGGGTTCTTTTTGGGATGTTCTGTACCGTTTCCCCTCTTTTTTTTGCCCACTTTGGTTCAATTTCACACTCTTCCCCATATTACCGAACTTGTTTTGCATTTGGGGCACCGGTCCTTTGTTGAGGTGCCTGCTTTGATCTGCACAATTTCCACCTTCCTTTCTTTTTTCAGTTTTCCCTTACTTTCTCTCCTCCTGAGGGGGATGATCTCTGTGAATGCTCCATGGACATTGCTTTTTTCTTTTCCTTTTTGGGTTGGCATTTTTTTTTTTTCCCTTCCAATGCGTAAGATAGATTTGTTCCGCTTTTTTTTTTTCTTTCTGTTCTTAGTCTCACGGCCGTTTTTCCCATTTTCCTTTGCTTTGGGTGGTCACAAGACCGTGGTTGGCCGGCTTCGTCATTTTGTTTTTTTTTCCTTTTTCTTTGTTCCTTTTGTGGTTTCCGTATCCCGGGTTTTTTTTTTTTGCGATTTTCGCACATGTCGCTTTTTTTCTTCTTGATGCCCTTCCGTTTGAACCAGGTTTTTTTTTTTTGGGCTGCTTTTTTTCCTTCCTTTGTGACTTCCCCCACCCTTGACCCCCCCTTACTTTTCCCCCTTTGACCTGTTGATTCCTTCGTCGCTTTCTTTTTTCCGCGTCTACTCCCTTTGACCGCCCCCTCGTACACGTCAATCACCATTGAGCCCCCCTTTTTTTCCGCCCCTTTTTCTCCTGTCCCTCAAACATTACTACTTTACCCGCCCAGCTTCCCACAAGGTTCTCTGATGGACCATGTCCCCACCACTTCCCCCCACCGCTTCTCCCTAGCTTACCATTCCCCACCACCTTTTTTTTTTCCCGTTTCCCCCCTTCATTTGAACAAAACCCCTCAGTTTCGGAGCTCCCCTCTTTCTCCATGCTTCTCCCAGGACTCAAAGGCCTTTTCCATACAGGTTTTTCAAAAAATCGTGCCATTTCCACCCCTCCCCCACCTTGTTCTGCGGCTTTGACTCTTTCCCCCCCTCATCCCCCGTGTGAGTGTTCACAGCTGGATTTTCCCCGGCCACAGAAAACCTTTCGAGCCTTTCCCTTGCCAAAAATGTATTTTATGTTCTGCCTCCTCCAACTTGTTCCTTCAGACGGAAATTCGGACCCTCTTTTCTTTTCCCCCTCCCTTCCCTTTCCTTTCTCCCTTCTTAATGGGAATGGTTCATACTCCAGGATTACAGGGCCAGTTGAATACGGTCGCCCCTCCGAAGTGCCCCTTGGTCCCATGTGTGGAACTTTTTCCTTCCTTTGGCCCTTCCGTCGGTAAGTTTCCCCTTTTGGTTTTCCCGGGTTTTTTTGCGTTCTTCCCGGCTGGATTAGCGCCGGGTTTTCCTTCCCCCCCTTTTTTTTTGTTTTTCCCCTGACTGTTGCGGTTTTTTTTTTTCATGAGTTTTTCTTAAAATGGTTAAAGTCCCGTACCCCTCCCGCTTTGGCAACTCCAACTTCCTTCCCTGACGACTGGCCTTGAAGTTCCTTTCCGTTTTTCTTGGTCCCGTTGAGCAGATTAGACTGAAGGTACGAATCCCCCGTTTCCCCCCTGGTTTTACCATTGAGCTTGACCCTTGGGCGGTTGTCACTTCCTTTACCCCGCCTTTTCCCCCCGGACTTAACGACCTAAAGAACGTGTTTTTCTTCTGGTTCCAGGATCACTTACAGGTAATTTTGGCCTGAAAACCCCTTTTTGTATCTTCTTTTCACTCAGTTCGTGTAATTTCTCTTTCCCAACCCCCCCCCCCCTTTAGCGCCTCCGTTCCTTTCTGCCTACCGTCCCTTTGTCCTTCCGTACAACCTTTTTTCCCCCTTATCTCCCTTTACCCCAACCATTACTGCAATTTTTGATAAGTTCACCTGGATGTCCGGTGTTTTTGTGCACTTTTTCTTCCAGGCCCGAACCCCCTCCTTGCCTTCGATAAATTTAACTTCTGTTCCTTTTTTCTTTTGCGCGAACTTTCTTCACCGGCAGTTGCTGCAGGAAACGGCCGGATTTTAACGTCGCACGGTTCAGACCCCCCAGTGCTCACTCCTGAGGGCCGCCCAGGGCACCTCCCCAAGCGACTTTTTTCTCTTTCTCCGTTGGCTCGAGTAGATGGTTTTCCCGGGTCGGGCCCCCTCCTACTTTCCTGTTTTCCGTGCTTCGTTCCCTTCGGTTTCCTGGCTTCAACAGGCAGCCGGCTTCTCGTGCCCACCCCCCTTTTTTTTTTTTTGAACAAACCCGTCCCCGCTTTGGCCATTTTATCTCCTTCTTTTTTTTTTTTTTTTTCCGGTTTTTTTCTTTGATGCTTGCGGGGTCAATTGCTTCCGTTCTAAGTGCTGTCCTTTTTCACCCATGCTTTGGCGGTTGATTTGTGTCCTCTGAATTTCCCGCGATGTTTTTGTATGAAGCTATTTTGAACAGCGCCCCCTTGAATCTCCCCCAAGACTGTGTTTTTGTTTCTTCCTTCTTTTACTTCTGCGCGTTTTGACGTTGAGATTTTGTCTTGTCCTTCCCCACCAGCGCCACGTGCTCGTCACCTTTGACGTGGCTGATTTGGTTGACTGGGCGTGTTTTTTGATCTGTTCTCGTTTTTCTCTCTCCCTTTTCTTCCTCCGCCCTTCCAGTCGGTTTTCGCGGGTGGTCACGGCTTCTGATTTTTCCCGTTTTTCTTTTTTTCCCAACGGGCCGGGCCTTTCAAAAGTGGTCATTTTTTCTCCATGTGCCTTTCGCCTTAGATCACTCTGTTTTTTTACTTTCCTTCCTCCTGTCCATGCGGTGTGAGCGTTCTGCAGTGGCGGGACTCGTTTTTTTTTCCCTTTTTTTGACCAGTCTCTCCTTTTTTTCTGAGTAATCATTTGTGTGGGCCCCCCTTGTTGAGCTGGCCTTTCCTTCATCTCTTCGCGTTTTTGATGACGGACCATGTTGTTGCAAGGGGACAGTTCTCTCTTTCTTTTGGTCCCAATTTTAATGCGTTGAACCGCGGCCAGTGCTGGTTCCTTTTTTTTTTTTCGTGCAGCCAAGGGTTGGCCGGGCTGTGATGCCGCATGTTGACCTGATTTGACGATTTTTTTTCCTGTGGTATTTGTCTTTCCTTTCCAAAACTACGGACTTTGTTCGGCAGTTTTTCTCCTGGGTGCGTTCCCCCCTTCGCTGGCTCGTTTTTCTTTCCCCCCTAGGTTTCTGCCGGTCCTTTTTTGTCTCAGGAAGTACATCCCCTCCTCCCTTTTCGATAGGGGTTTTCGGAATGTTTTCCTTCGTTAAGACCGGGCACTCTTTGGTCCTCCCAGTTGCCCATGCTTACGCTTTTTGGTGCCTGATTCCTCCGGATGGCGGGATCTACGTGCAACTTTATGGGTTTTTTCTGTCCCCGATCTGGTAGTTTTTTTTGCAGTTCCTCTTTGTGATGGTTGGTTCTGGTTGTTTCCATTGGTCTCACCCTTCCCCTTTTTTTCCCCCCTTTGTGCCCACGGAATTTGCCCACCGTCAAGAAAGTCCGTAATTTTTTTTCCTCGTGCTTGGCCCTTTTTGCACCCCCCCGGTCTTTTGAGCAGTTTGGGACCCCCGTCCTTCCTCCCTCCCCAGCCCGTTTGGTTTGCGGCACGCGTTCCCCCACCGTGCCCGCGCCCCCCCCCCCTTGACATTCCGGTACTCTGTGCCACTGTTGAACGGCCCAGAGCTTTCCCTTTCTCTTTGTTTTCCAACCCCCCCTCTTTTCTTGTTTTTCCCTGGCCCCTTGATCTCACCCCCCTCGCTATTAATTTTTTCTGCGCCGCGGGTGCTTTACTCTTGTTTCTTTTGGCAATTACTTTCTCCAGATTCCGGTTACCCTGTTATACGTAACAGATTTCCCCCTTTTTTCTCCCCCCTTTTGAGTTTTTTATTGGTCCTGGCGACAGAAACTCCCCTGAGTTTCACCAATTTTCTTCCTTTGGCGTTTGCCTTTTAATGGTGTGAACGTTTTTAGTTGACCTTCTTTGTGCTGAAACACCTTCCCCCTCCCCATTTTCGTTGCTTTTCCTTACCACGCCTTGTTTTAGAGTTCGCGAATTGTCCCCCGTTTCCCTTTCTTGCTCCCAGAAAATGGCGTTTGGCCTTACTCCGTCTGGGAGACCGTTTGGGACTTCTTTTTTTTCTTCCCCTTTTGCTTTCTGTGGTTTTTGATCCTTAGCTTGGTTTTTTACAATGCGGACCCCCCCCTACCCCCCACCATCATTTGCCGAAGATGTTTTCGTAAAACGTCGAAGTCCTCCGCGACATTAATGTATCTTTTTTTCTTCCTTACAATCCTGGTGATGATCCTTTCTTCCCATCTTAGTTTCCCCTTCCTGTGTCTTTTTTTTTTTTCAGGGGCATCTGACTCTCCCCCTTTCCCACCTTTGTTCTTGCTCCTGGTACTTGGTCAGAAAAATCACCGTTTACTTTGGCATTTCGATCGTTGGTTTTTCTTCCCCACTGTTCTTTCTCCTTCTCATCTCCCCCCTTCCCTTGATCTTGCCCGCCGGGGCACTTGCTACATTTCCGAAGACCAATCTTTTCTAGTGCAACTTCTTGAATTTCTCTCGGCGTTTTTCCAGTTCGGTGATTTTGCAAAATTTCCGTTTTTTTCCCCTTTGCCCTCCTGCCATCCTTTTTTTGTTGCTGCTG
>Ga0179593_1502954_pt1 | contig 16469 bp, 18 predicted proteins | sample CZODoug2_1_08_16_FD_185931 | JGI IMG/M metagenome (GOLD analysis project Ga0179593, IMG submission 185931) | Vadose zone soil fungal communities from Angelo Coast Range Reserve, California, USA - CZODoug2_1_08_16fungal (PacBio error correction) | ecosystem: Environmental > Terrestrial > Soil >... | reverse complement strand
CTATCCTTTTCCCCTGTTTGCACGTTTCCCCTCTATCCTACTCGAGGCACTTTTTTCCCCCCCGCCCATTCGCGTTTCCGGTTGGCCTTTGTTACCGAAGCCTCGAGAAATTTTTTACCCCTCAAACTGTACCGGGGTTACCGGGCACTGCCTTCAACATAGTTGCAGTACCTTTCACAATTCCCCAAAGCATTACCTTCTATTTTCATTGCCTCATATAATTCGCCGCTGCATGTCACGTTATTTAAGCTGAATCTGCGCCATTCCATCTAACATCTTTTGTCCCCAATATAGCGGCTTTTGCACAGCCGATATTTCGCTTGATCCCCCTGCGAGAAAGTTAGTTCCCCGCTGCAGAGAGAATAGGACCTTTCTTTCGAATCCGTCACCACGGCATCGAAGCTGACGCTTGTGAGCTTCGACTAAGCGTATTAGATAAAGGAAAGAACAATCGTTCGGAGCGAACTCAGTCTCCCCCCTTGTTACTGTCCAAGGAGACTCTTTTTTTTGCTCCTCCGAAGACGCAAAATGTGAGAAGAGACAAGTCCGTTACCCGAATTCTTTCCCCCCAGTTTTTTTCCTACATTGACCGATAAAAGACGTGTTACCCCCCCTATAATCTAGGATTACGATTTTTCTTGTGTGAATACAAGGGACAAAAAAAACCCCCAGCCTTACGCGATAGGTGCCTTTCATTTTTCAGTTAGAATAACCCCGCTCAGTTGCGATGACGTGCTTGTCCATATAACCCTCCCGATTAGCCTTTTTTAGCTTGGTCAACCCCATATTTACTGACTTTATTCAAAGAGATTCTGAGGAACTCTCTTGAATCTACTACTAAAGCATGCCGCGAAGACAATTCTTCAAAACTAACTAAGGATCCGGTCCACCCCACTAACGCCGCTAGGATTTTTTGGCTAGAGAAGAAATAAGACCCCTGTCTGCTACGTTTCTAACTTTAGAAACCTAATTTTTCATTTTTTTATTAATCGAATTTCAACCCCCGAAAAGACCCTCTTTCTTTTCACCCTACCATCAGAGTAAAGTACCTCACTTTTCCCCCGCGGCGAGGCAGTCATGGATACTCGGATCGTCTTTGCCACCGAATGGTTTCGTGCTACTCTCTCTTTAGACAGAACTTTACTTCACATTCCCCCCCCCTCCTCGTTTTGCCTTCTTAAGATATACGTGGAGTCTTCGGCAGACTCCTCTGGTCGACCGTTTACACCCCTCACATCTCAGTCATGGTCCTGCATGTAGCTTTGTGCTCCTGCAGCCATGATCTTGAGTCATTCTCGAAGGGGCGAATCTATTTTTCCTATTTCACCCGTTTGTAGGCTTCCGCGACCCCACATCACGATCTCGATCGACGATTAACTCTCAGTTCCCCTCCGTTGAGATTTTTTCTCTCCCCAGCCCCAGATAGGATTGAGAGCGACCACCTGCTTCTTTTTTTTCCTAGAGTTAACTGAAGCCGATATGATTACTTCCCCTGTCGCGCGCATAGTCCTGGTGTTCGATGCTGCGTCGGTGACTCTACACAAGACAATTCTCGCAGTTGCACCATCCTCTGCTGGTGAACTACCTTTCAAGCCTCACCCGGTTCACGAAGCAAATATATTGATCTTCGCCCTTAGGCGGGCCAAAGTGGCCATTCGAACGAAAAAGACTCGAAATGCGATCTATCCTTTACTCCATCCAGAAAGACCCGGACTCTTCGCCAGATCCCCTTTCGCTTCCTCGCCTTACACCCCTAATCAATCGATCAAGTCTCTCCCGCGAGATAAGCAACCTTGCCCATCGACTTTTGAAATTCCGACGAGAACGTCCTCATGATGCTGTGAGCATTTCAAGAACGATTGCTACTTCCATCATGGCGATGGCTGATATGGTCCCTTGTCTCCCATTCTAGGCTGCCCAAGTGGACGGCGACTTTAACTTCAGTAGATTATGCCGACTCAAGAATCCCCTTTCACTCTCAGAAAGCACAAGTTTCCGACAAGCGCCGATAAGGCCCGACAAACCCGACGTATCTTTCCTAATTATATCCCCGGATTTCTCGAGCACCCTTCACTGAGAACCGCGTCTCGCCGTAGTGCCCAGACCTAAGGTGGATTGAACCCTTCTCTTGTCTCATTGCTGTCCGATGTGCCCGTGGCGCGTACCCCTCTTTCAACTGAGATAGTCAGAAACTGCTGCTTTTTCAATAGAGTCCATAATGAAATCGTGTCCTGCCTCTGGACCCCTTTTCCAATATTGATCCAGTCCTCTCTTCCAATCCGCTTTTCCGTTCCGCTGCATCACGTTATTCAGTGTCCCCCCAACACATGAAATTCCAGGCAGCAAGCGTCCATTTTTTCGTCTCTCTCTGACAAACCCGGACCACGGACTTCGGCCCCCTTTTCAGTCTTCCCCTGCTGGACGATTTCCTTCGTGCTCATACACAGTCTCGCCATCGCACGCTTGCACTAGCCGATGCTTCGTACTTTCCCCCTCCCCCCCCTCTCCTTTATCTCGCCCTAGACCACGCATCCGCCAACCAGTCTCCTTAGAGGCCGAATGTCTCTGTCGTTTCCCAGCCAGGTTCCTGCTCACCATCAGCGCCCCTTTCCCATCCGAGGTCGGTGTTTCATCAACCCCCCTCCCCACACTCCCCGCCTAACCGAGGCGAGGCCGCCGTTTTTTCCTGCGACGCTGGTCTCCAGAACGGCCTTTCTTGCCTATTCTCTTTCAGCGCTTTCCTTTTTTCACCAGCCACTATCCCCTAATTTTCATTAGGTGAGTGGAAATAACGGATCGAAGCTTCCCCAACTATCGAGAGGACCAGTCACGTAGAATGGATTTTTTTCTTTTTTTTTCGGTGAAGAGGCGACGCACTCGTGGTAGCACCCCCTTATCGATTTGAATCGCGCCGTTATTCTTACCTATGATATTAGAAGAACAGGTCTGACCCAGACTGATGCGAGAAATTCATTACCCCTTACTCCCCCTCTTTTCCCCCTTTTCACGGAGAAGACGTCAATTGGTTTTGTTCACTATGTCACTGAGCTCGCACCCCCAATCCCTCCCCCACTCAGAATGCAGCGTCCCCTTCCATCAATTCCTCACACATTTTTGTGTTGTTTTTTTTTTAGAGGGTAAGACCTTCTTCATTCGCTTGTCGACTTTCCCCCCAATGACGTGTTTTGATTTTTTTTTTTTTATTAATCCCCCACTTGACATTTCGCCTCTTTTCTGAGTGGAAAAAGCTTGCTTTTGATGCTTTCAACTAATGGGATCTCCTTATTTTTTTTTCCCCTGCACCTTTTAGTCGATATACCCTGAGCTCTGACGCCGCGGACATAGATAAAGACTCCTCATTTACAGAGCTCCGATCCCGCCTCTCGAAATCTGTGTTCTGTATTTTCTGGTTTCATTTTCCTGTTGTCAGTCCCCCCCAGATAGTATCCGACTCACGTGTTAGAGGTATTCCCTTCACGGACACCCCTCTGCCCTTTCCTTGCAGCCTTCCTTTAGTCCTTATACGATCGCCAGACGAAACGCTTTTACAGAAGATTGCGTAGTTTTGTTGCCTCCCGATCGATCCGAGGGGCCATCCTTGGCTCATTCTGTTTCATGACCTAGGAAAGGAGCGATGCTCCAGTATGCTCCTCATGGAGCCGGCATGAGCTCTAGGGCCTGGATGCTTCTTCTCCCTGATGCCAGGCAGGTGCTGTCACCCCCCCTCTCGCCATTCCATCAGCCGTAGCCCGAGTTAGTAGAAGCCCGTAGACACCTGAGCTACCCTCCTCGCCATCCGGACGTACACGCCCGACGCCATATAAATGCGATCTTTTTTCCTCGATAACAACAGTGTGACCTTCTTATCGACTTTTTCCCCTACAATTTTTTGGCACGTCATCCCTTGGGCGGCGTTCCCAGACAGCGACGCTTCTCTGGCTCGGCCTTTTTAATCTTGGTTTCGCTGGGAACACGCTTTTCCCCCCGGTCGCTAGTGGCTTCGAATCTCTTCTGTTCTCTTTCGACCCACGCCACCGCCCCTTTAGACATGCAGAACCAACTCTGAAATGTGCACCACCTTTCTTTTCTACTGTGACGGACTTGCTCTGGCGCTGCAGTCTACCCCTTCTCATAGGGACGACGGACCGAAGACCAATTTCCCTCCTTTCCGATCGCGAGACGCCACCCCCGGTCCCTTCTTACGCCCCGGTCCGACTCCCCAGAAGGCCTTCTTTGACTTTTCAGCGACTCCTTGCCTCCCTCCCCTTTGGCGTATGTTGACATCGGCATCTATCCCCCGCCCTTTGGATGAGACAATAGACTGACTTACAACATCCTAGTTATGCCCCCCGACGTGAATGCGAGTATTCCCGTCCTTCACTCCCTTTCTTGAAACATCTTTCTGACGGTGTAGCAGTCTGTCTTTTTTTGCCCTTTTTCCTCCCCCCGAGCCCCAGATCTGCCGCTCCTTTCTAGGACTGTGCTAATACGTCCCCTTAGTTTCTTATTCGTGCGCGCTCGCCCCCATCGTAACTTTTCCCTAAAATCAATATGACCTTTTTGACTGATGAGCGTTCTCCCCGCGCTGATTAGGCACATGTTGAAGATTGGCCACGCCCCCCCCCTACCCCTCAGCACTCCACCCAGAGTTCTCCTACCCCGTACCCGTATAATAGAACGCGTCAGCTCCGTACTTATGAAACTCGTGCGTTCATCCCCAGATTGTCATGCCTTTTTCCCCCCTGCTACGTTGAAATAGTCACATTTGGATCTGCGTCCTTCTTTCAAATGGTATTTCCTCCGAGAACCTTTCACCCAGAGTTGATAGAAGAAATAAGTCTTGATGAATCACCTATCTGGCGCCCCGGAGGCACGCTGTCCCTAGAACAGCTTTCCCGATCCCTCTGATTGACTTCGCACCCCTGACGGAAGTTTAAGATATCCCGGTCTAAGCCCCCCCCCCCCCCACCCCCCTAGGGATGGCGGCAAGTTGTATTCCGAGAACGCAACTTTGTACGACCGTAGCTTCCCAGAGCCCGACATTTTATCCTAACGATACAACGACGGCTCTTTACCTCCTGCCCTCCCGGCCCAGGATCCGACGTAATAGAATGCTCCCTATTTTTAATTTGCCATAACTTATTTTTTTTGGGCGGTCCGCGTCCTATAGATTGAACCGAAACGATTTTTCTCAGATTCAAACTCCCTCCGAGTGATAGGACTGCCAGTTTTCGAGTCCTTTTTTTGCGTTTTTGCCGGAAGAAATCGGATGGAGCTAGTTTGAGGGATTTTTTCGCCACTTTTTATTGACCAGAATCTTCCCTGACAGGAGACATTACTTGTTCAGTCATCCCCCCAGATCTGTTCCCTCGCCCTTGCCCCCTTATTTTTCACACCGACCAGGAATGTTGAAGTTCGACCGACTGATAACAAGAACGCTGAGGGCGGCCCCTTCATCAAATGCAAGCCAGACCTTACAGTTTGCAATGGGTAAGTCTATTTGAAACTAGATAGTCGCTGAACGCAAGACTTGTACGGACTGCGTCGCAATTTTCTCTTCTTATGACCCCCCTAAAGGCTGCATGGGACGTACCCCGGAATCTAGAATAATAAAAACTCCTTGCATCTAGGCCTACCGCCGCAATAACTAATTAGAGGTTTCCCTCCCCCTATCCGGAAGGATATCTCCAAATAACCGAGCCCCCTTATTATCTACTCCCCGACCGAAAACCGAGCGACCTTTTCTAGTTCTATCCTCCAACTGAGTTCTTTAACATAGGAAGATAAATTTTTGGTGTGGGTGGTTTTGCCACGCAGAGACAAACACAGTATGTACCCCCAATAAGCTAAACACCCCCCCCCCCAAAGGACGAAGCACACTTTGGCCCACCCCCAAATATGCCTCACGAGTGACAGAGTAGACGTTTTCAACTTTCCCCCCCGATCACGCATGCCCGCGAGCCTTTTCAATAGTAAGGGGAGGCACCCCCTCAGTGCCACCTCAACGCGGTGAATGACCCCCCTGATATGAAAATCCGTAGACCCACGTGTGGACTTTTGCTTCTCCGAATCCCACCCCCCCCCCTTTATGCGAACAGGTTCGTAAGTTCCACGAGATTCGTCCTCTTTTACCAGCTTCCAACCAATTGAAAAATCGCACTGATTTCTTCCGTGCCCGAATGCAGTAGTCCCACCTTTCTTCCCAAGTTAAAATTGTTTTCAACTTATATAGACACCCTCCTCCCCATTACCCTCTTTGATTGTTGTTTTTGAAGTCAGATGATTCAATTGTTAAATTTTCGCTTCTTCTACACTCGATCGAGAGAAATAGTATCCCGCGATTCACCCCAGTCTTCATGTTCCGACATTTGACTAGCGTAGACCCCTACCGAGAAACTTTCTCCCAATCCAGAAGGAGATACGAGCGTTTCCCAATAATGTGGTTCTCGTTCACCTCGCATCAACCCCCCTGCCCCCCCCCCCCGCTTCTTTGTTAGTTCTCTGCTCTTTTTCTATATTCAGCCACGCTGCCTTGTTCCCTCCTTTTCTTGTATCGGGTCATTTCCAAGACTTATACCCCTTCCCTAAACTATAGAACTAGCTTGCACGCCGGACTTCCAATCCAAATATACGCTTCCTCCCTACTCCGTACCGAAAATAGATTCAAGACTCTCATCATATCCTTCTTCGGAACTTTTCCCAAGTCACCAGCCCCCCCTCTCCTCATGAGAAGCGCGACTTTGGAGAAAACTGACTGGTGCTCAAAACTGTTTTTCCACCCGCTTTCCCAAAGTCTGTTGGTGAGGCCAGCTTCATTCGTTTTTCCTTTCTTCCAAAGTATCCTGCTTTCGATAGTATTCTTTCAGCACTTACCCTTCCATCGACATACGCAAGTTCCCCCCTTTTCAGTCATGCAAGCATGGTCACAACCCTCCTAGAACCAGACTTCCTTCGGGCAGCTGCATTTGCTGCTGCTGCTTCCCAAGAGGACCCCACCCTCCCTATTAGCGTTGACGCTTTCGGTCCCTCCTTCCCCCCTTTTTAGCGCGATTCCTCTGTGATAACCCAGACGTGTCTTTCCTCTTGGAATCTTTATGTCCACTGCTTCCTAAAGCCAGAGAAAATTCCACCCCGGCGAGAATATTCATCGCCGCGCTTTTGTACCTGACAAGTTTTTTCTTTTCCCACCCACTCAGCACCTACGACAGACAGTCCCACAAACCGACGCCCTTCTTCAGCAATCTCGCCCCTGAGACAAGTCGACTTAAGACGGTGATACTTCTCAACGGTGTTCTTCCGCGCTACGCGCCCCGATCCCACGATCTCCATACATGTGCCGTTCGACCCGTTGTGACTAGTATCTCTGCACCCCCTCCTAATCTGGGATACGTAAAGACCCTTTCGTGGCCTCGGGACCCACCTCGAAGGTTTTCGAAAATCCCTCGTCATGAGTCCCAATATACGTTCCTGGCGAGAAGCTTGCCGCGTCTGTTTTGATATGCACACACGACTATTCCCCTATGTCTTGTTTCCGCGTTTCCTAACGCCCCAGAGTCGCACTTTCCCATACTCTGCCCCCCCCCCGTCCGCAGGACCTCCTCTTCGACCTCGTCGTTCGGCCCTTGACAACCCCTTCCTACGTGTAATCCTCCCCCCTCCCGAAGATGCCGAATGGGAACTTGTGTCTCAGACCGTGATAAGACCAACTGCTGGCAGTCAGAGCGCCCTAGTTCATCCTTCTATCTTGAGCTACATCTCTCTTAGATTACGGCGATCGGTCCTCCCCCTCCTTATTTTAATCCCTTAGAGGACGGACACCTTAAACCAAGAATTTCAATCGATTGGCGATCCCTGCCCCGGCAGCGCATATTAATCCCGAATCGGCTAAGAGCGGGCCTCTTACGTCCTAACTCGAGCCTTCTCATCCAGCAGAAACCCATGCAAATCTTCCTAGCTTTCCGGAGGTATAATTCATCCGTCCTATACCCGTAATCTCCGGACTTTTCCTCCCACTGCCCCCCTAGATCACGCCATCTATGAGATGCCAGCGCAACGAATAGTTCCCTTGGATTTCAGTAACGCCCTCTTCTTAATCCTCCGGGCTGGCGCTATGCCATATCCTCGAGACACCAGTGCTTTAGTTAATGAAGTCGTAGAGATCACGCTCCGAACGACTGCGCATTTGCACGACGCTCCGATTGACGGCGAGAGCTCGAATTTCTAGATCCACGTTCGCTTCTCAATAGATAACGCCTATCCGTTCGGCCCCTCGCAAATCGGGTGGTTATTCCATTGTTATTTTTTCTTTTGGTTTTAGCTTTGGAGACCATGGCACGTCTAGCTTCCCTTCCTACCCGCCGCGGGTGAACTCCATTTTTTGTCCGAGCGAAAATACAAATATGATAACTACCTCCTACATCCTTCGTTTCCCCCCCCTGCCATCCACGTCATGTTTACCTTCCCCCCCACCGTTCCAATCAGCGAGTAATTTTAGCTCGACACTCCCAACCTCATGAGGATGATCTCCCCCCCCCCCCCACGTTTTTGCTGCTAGCTCTTCGTTTGTATCCGGCTCGAATTCTCATTCTCTTTTTGCCACTCTTTCTTTAAGAGGAACAAGCCTTTTTTCGTAAGCCTCCCGACGCCCACGTTTTGGACCCCCGGCCTGCATGGAGCTCATGATCTTTCTTTTTCTCCAGGTCGCAGCCCCCCCTTCAGGAACCCTTCTTCCCCCCTTCCTACTATGGCTCCCACAAACACGACGCCCCCCCCTTTTGGGCCGCGGTGATCCTAGGGGAAGATCCAGTTCCCCCCTTATGCCGATCGCGGCTGCTAGTCACCCTACCCTTTTTGCAAATACCTCTATTCTCGTGAATACGGCCTAATGCCTCAACATCCGGGATCCCATCCCCAGATTGGTCTTTCTCGCGAGTCTTTAAGCTCGTGGTGCCACCCCAAAGTCTCCTTTTATCCCGCGGACGAAGGAGGGCTGCTCCTCGAGATTTTAGAACAGTGTGGAAACAAGTCCTGAGGGTCAATAGACCATTTCCCTGCTCGTCTGAGGCTTTCTTCCCCCCTTCGAAGGTAAATGGTTTGAAAAATGATATCCCCAAGTCCGACCAGCGATACAGCTATATCGTATCCCCACCCCTCCCCGGTGTTTTGGTTTTCTCTCTATAAGCGCCTTTTATGCTTTGCTTGACTCTTCCTTGTCTTCCCCTTTAAACCTTTTCCCCTCGCCTGGGACTGGGAAAGCCTTGAGAAGGGAATGGCAGTCCTTTCACGCCCTCAGTCGGTTCGTTTCCGCCGCATAGAGGTAGATCGTCTCCTTTTCAATAGATCACCCCCCCCCAAAGAGAATCCTTTTTCCAAAGCTCCCCAGATAGATCTCGGTCCCCTCTTTTTGAGGTTCTCTAGATAGTGAGTTTAGACCCTTATAAACGATAAGTGATGCGCTTTCCCTCACGCTATTCGCAGTATCGGCAAGCCTTGAAGTAGAGCCATCTCCCCCACAGACCACTGGCGGTTGGAGTCTTTGTCTGTTGACACCGCGCTAGAGGAAAGCTTGTCCTTTTATTTTCCTCGAATGGTTCAGCGTTTCATGCCTCCCTTTATCTGCTTTCGGGACGTGGAGTATTCGGATTGTCCCTACGGTGGCTGTTACCTTAAGCATCTACCTCCATCCGTGCGTTCTTTCGATCCGGGCTAACCCTCTCGAATCGAAAAGCGGGTCCCCGACTACCGTCTCCTTTTTCTTGGTCGGTCGATTTACCATGAAATCGACTGATTTGACCTTTTTGGACGTAATGAAACTGTGATTGGCGCGGACGTCCCCGCCCTATTTTTTTCGATCCTTTCTGATCCCTTCCCCTATTGGTGTACGTTCGATCGGACGGACAAACCGGATAGGTGGCGCATCTCCTGACCGGCCCTATTGTTCTCCCAACCCCCCACCTCAACATGAAGAAACTATGATGTCACCACCTAGTTTCCCTTAAGTAAGTGCGAGGCCGGAGTATAGTTATATCCAGGGGCATAGGTTAATAACTCTAGCTCTCTAGGTTCGACAAGGGGTTCTTATTTCTCTGAACGGAGGACTCTGGAACAGCCCTCGTGAAAGATAATTCCTTCTTCAATGAATCCGCGGTTGCCCCTCTTATCCTTTGTAGCGCAAGCCATCGTATGAGCTCGTGGACTGACTCACCCCCGATGCGTCCCCTCGCCGTGGTAGGCCCCTCTTTTCCAGTCTGACCTGATGGTAGAGACCTGTTTTTCTCCGATGATGAGGACCTGTCCCTTTGTAGAAGATCTGGCGGCATTTCCTTTCACGACCCTCATTTATTAGTCGTGATCTCTCCCATATCGTAGATGTCGAAGATCTGGTGGTTCCTTGTCTCCTAGGCGAAGACCGAGATTTCATGCTCGGCGATGGTCCTCAAGAATCCCAAGACGACGATAGAAGAACCTACTTTTATAGCAGACAGAAGACCCGATGACAATGATCCCCGTCCCAGCTTTTGGATTGCTTACAGCTACAACCCTTACAATAGTTACTTATAGGCGGCTCCATGTCTGAGAAGACTTCCAGGCCTGACACAGGAACATTACCGAACCGTTCCCACTCCTCCTCCACTATTTCCCGCCTCACACTACCTCTTTTCCCTTACCCACCCCTCCTTTGTTTGTCTCCCCCCGTTACCCCCTTCCCCCCATAACTCTTCGCATTCTTCCCCTTCATCTTCACACTCTAGATGCACTTACGTCTTCCTATCTCTAGCCATTTGTCCTGGCCTGCTACCCCCTCTTCGTGTTGCTTTTACCTTACTCCTCCCGTTCGAGCTTTCCCCCCAATATTCTTATACCCCACCCCCCCACCCCTCCCCCCTCGTCCCCCGCATATCACCCCCCTCCATACCGACCCCCTATTCATCGCCCACCCTCCCACGGCCCCCCCCCTCCAACCATTTTCCCCCCCGTTTACCCCCTCCCTCTCCAATCTACTTTCCTCTTCATCCCTTCGCCTAGATTTCCTGTTCCTTTTCTCACATTTCACCCCTCCCGCTCAACCATCAACCTCCCTTCATCCTCATACTCCCTCCCGCATTCTCATGCCCTCTGTTCTCTTCCCCACCTACCCCCCCCTTACCACCTCTGCCCTCCACCCACTTCTCTTCTCTCTTCCCCGTCATCACGCCTCCCTCTACCACCTCCCCTTGTGTTTCCTTTTCCCCACTCCCCAATCTCCGTCTCCTATTTTGCCCATCCTTTAACACCCCTGCACCCCTCTCCCTCCCTTTGTATCTCCCCCCTACCCCAACCCCTCCCCCACTCCTCCTCCCTGCTTGATTCCCGAACTCCACCCTTTCCTTTCCATCCCCCCCTCTCCCTGTACCCCCCCCTCCCCTCCCTCCACTTCTAGTCTCCATTTGCCTAACTCCCTCTTCTCCCTTCCCCATCTTAGCCCCCTTCCTCCTCTTATTGTTCTCCTTATTCCTCTCCTAGTCTCTCATCTACCTTTCGCTACCTCTTTGCCCCCCCACTCCTGAATAACCCGCCACCCCTTTCCTTCGTCCCTTGCTCATCCTCATTCCATCCCCCCCCGTACCCCCCCTCTCCTTCTCTCTTCCCACCTTTTCACCATCTCTCCCCCTCCAACCTCGCACACATTCCCGCCCGAGACCCCCGTTGTACCCCCCCTTCCCTCTTCCTCCCCTTCTCCCTCTATTCTTCCCGAAGCGCGCCCCCTACTATCCTATCTTACACCTCTCCTCCCGCTTACGCTATTCCCCCCCCCCCTCCTCACTTAACCCCCCCCGAACCCCCACCATCACATAGTCCTACTCCCTGCCCCCGCTCCCCACCAAATCTTCCATCTCTTCACTGCACCGTTTCCCCTCATCACACTATCTTCCCCGCCTTCCCCTCATTCTCCCTCCCCCCTTCCACCGCTCGCTCCCACATACGCTCCTACTTGCCTCCAACCCCCGCTTACGTTCTTGTCTCCCTCCCTCCTTCCCCCCTATGTCCGTCCTCACCCCCCTCCCCAACTCCTCGTAACCCTCTCCAATTCCCGGACCCACTTTTTCTTTACTCCTTTTTTTACCCCCTCCTAATACCCCGCTACGCACACTCTCACCCCCACTCACCATTATCCTCGTTCTACTTTCCCCTCTCGCTTCTTTCTTTTACTTACATTCCTCAATGTCCACCTTCCTTTTCATCCTTCCCGCCCCGGCCTTCCCCATTTCCCTTCCCCTTCTTCTCACGTATCTTTCCCTTTTCTCAGCAAATCGCTTTCGCTTCTTCCATTTCCCCTCAGACTAATCCTTTCCAGCCCCTCAACTCTCTCCTTGTATCTACTCCCCCCGTTCAATCCACCCCTCGCCATCCTCCCCCCTCCTCCTCGCCCCTTTCTGCTCCGACTAATCTCTCCTCCACCCCATCCCTATCTCTTTCACCCTTACAACCAACCCCTCCCCCACACGCTTACCCCCTCCCTATTATCACTTCGTCCCTTCGGCATCCCGCAGACATTTCCCTTCTATCTTCCACCTGCAGCCTAACATCTCCTCCATGCCTTCTACCCGACCTCCGCGGTTTTCGTCTCCTTGTCAGCTCCCTTTTCGTCTCCATCCCACCCCCCTTCCTTCCCTATCCCCCCTCTTTTGCAACCTCCCCCAAAATCCCCTCCCCCCCTAACCTTTTTATTTCTCACCACCTTTTTACATACCCCCCCCTTCTCCCACTCCTCCCCTTTCCATTTTTTACCCCACTCGCTTCCACCACCGACTCCTGTTCCCCCTCCCTTCCTCCCCCTATTCTTGATCCCCTCTCCCAGTCCCTCCTCTCACTTTTTGGTTTCTCTTCCCTTTACCCTCTCGCAACCCCTCCTACCTCACCCCCCCCCTATCACCCCAACTCCCCTTTCTCCCTTTCACCTGTCACCTACCCGCCTTTCCCTTCCTCCACCCACCGCTCCACCTCACTCACCTCCTCTCTCTTTTTACCCCCTTCCGCTGCCTCACCTCCACCCCCTCCACCCTCCCCTTCACCCTCTCGCCCTCACTCTCCTCGCTCCATTTCTTTCCCCTCGTCCGACCTTTCCCCCTTTTCATGCAATCTCTCTCCCCTCTTTACCATTCACCATCCTTTTGCCCTCTCTTCTCTTGCCCGCAATCACCCCTATTCTACCCCCACCCCCGTCCCCTAATCCATACACCTTCATTGCTTCATATCCCTTTTCCCTTTTCATTTTCGTTTCTACTTCGCCCCCTCTCCTGCATTCTTTCATTCTTGATTTTTCTTCGTCCCCTTTTCTTCCCCGGATGCCACGCGACATAGACCAGGCTCCTCCAGTGCAGTAGCCCTTCTACTGGCCGACTATCCGGAACACGAAGCTGGAATATCTTTAGTTCCCCTTTAGATTTGAATAGCCTCGTCCGACGATCTCTCTGTCCAGCCGACAATTTTCGTTTTATAATGTCATGCAGGAAACGGTGAGTCGGCGATTATCGGAAGAAACACGGCTTAGAAGACCCGAAGCTTGCGGCAGCTCTCGCGTAGGGTTGGCCGTCTCGTTATGAGTTGATCATGCTCCCCATGCGCGCTCTGAGAGGTCGCCTGGTGGAATCCTGACAAGATCGGTTTAACCCAGCGAAACGGGCTTTGTTACCCGACCTCCAGATTTGCTTCCCGGAGCTCTAAGATGAGTTCCATTGTCCCCTCATCACCAGCAGCGACCCAGAAGTTATAGCCTCGGTGAAGCTTCCGCTTCCCCATTGAATGGCCTAGCCCAGTGACGAGCTTGACCCCCTCCCTCTGTCCTTTTCCCCCCACACCAACTCACCCTGACATGATACTCCCCCCTGTTACGGTTGCATGGGATCGCCGACTTCATAAGCTATCCGAGACGTGATTTGATTCCCTAAAACTTTCCGGCTCACTCCCTCCGCCTTAGAGCCGATGGCGGTGAAGATCGGCGTCCCGACGGCCTAATTCGATTAGACGGGAACGCCGACACAGATTGGCTCCCAGCACGCGGCATATTGATCATCACGACGGCCCGTCCTTTTCCTTCGAGGGCACAAAGAGTTTTTGAGCGCCGACCGACGGAATGTGCCTTGTTCTACGCATAGAGGTTAAAGAGAAGATCGCCGGGGACCAGTCCCTCTACTAGGCCCCCCCCGGCCCCACGTTACGGTGAATTCTTCTTTAACCTAATAATTTTTTTTTGTTGCTGATTCATGCCATTTTTTTAACTTGCCAGCTTGCCTACATTCACCGTCTGCCGTGAGCACTGTGTCTTTTTCCTCGAGTCTCTAACTCTCAAATCCTTACCGGGTAGCTACACCCCTCGTTTTACCATAGGCACTTATTACTTTTCGGTGTCTCTACTAATAACATTTCCTGACGGACTTCTTGATAGGAGCTTTCCCGTTAACATGAAATATCCGAGGAATTGAAGCGATTTACATACTGCTATCCCTGCATCCTTTTCCTCTCTCGCATCCAACCTAGATAAGGGACTCTTGTCTCATTCCGTCACCCTTCCTAGCTCCGAGAAGGATGGCTTGCGTATCCCCCTCCAACTTTTTTTTGCTTATCCGCCTTTTCCTGTACCGTCCAGTGCTTTGTGTCTACCTCTGGCAACTGGAGAGACACCAGCAAGATCGTCCGCAATTTTTAATAAGGGACACTCATTTTTCCTTCTTTTTGTGATCAGAAGGACTCCCCCCAGCTTCCGGTGAGTCTGCTTAAACATTTATTGTTGTCGGGTAACTGCCCTGTTTTCTTTTGGACCCAGAGCTTTCAGTTGCTTCCCCCAGGCGCGCCTTCGACCCCTCTTGTACATTCTAAACAATATCTTAGCATTCCCACCAAAACCAGCCGAGCTACCGACTCTACGGCCCCCCATAGATTCCCGGTTGTCCCTTCTCCTCGTTTTTTTCTTCCAATTTTTCAAGACCTATCTACTGCATGACCTTCGACCAAGGGTGGCCAGTAAAGATCTCCTGGCCAGTTCTTGTCCTGACCAGACCTTTTTTCTCACAAACGTACAGCGACATTAACTCCTGAGCTTCCGGTCCTTTTTAGACGTTCCCGATAAGAATGGGTACTGTTAAGCGTTTTTCTCCGCCTCCAAGATCGGGGCGTCAAAACCACTCTGCTGAGCATTTACTCTCACCCTTTCCCGCGTAGCTTTAAAATTTCGCCTCGCCGTCAGCATGAAGATGTCCACCGACTGATGAAGACTTCCACCCTTGGGAGACCCCCTGATTCATTTCCCTTTAGGGCCTACCCCGCTTGATAAGGCTTGCGGATATTGGTGATGCGGTGCGGTTGACAGATCCAGAGAACTACCCCCCTCTTCTCGGGAGCGCTCATCAGAATATGATTCTAGCGGAACGCTAATGCGGCGACTAACTCATAAGATAAGACAGCCAACCACCCAGATCTTGCGCTTTCGTTTTCCAATCATCATCGATCACCGATATAAGAGGGCCCTCCTTTTTTCTGAATAGCTTCATCAATTAGACTTTGACTCCAAGTCCGTTCTTCTTTCCCGTCAACAAGATTAAATTGATTTCTCTATGCACATGTCTCCAAGGCTTATTTAATGACACATGTTTCTCCCCTAACTTCTGCTGCAAGCCCGGCATCAAGACTGAAGCAACAGTCCCAGTAGATAGACTCTCTGAGATGAGACATTAGGATCCCCCTAATAGCAGTCGTTCCGTCCCTCCCCCCCGTGTCGTGACATCCATTCTCATGATGGATGTTTTTGTGTTCCCACGGGCCCTCGATCTTTCTTTCCCGCCACCGAGAACTTTTGCAATCCCGAGCTCACCAACATGATAAATCTCTTTTTTGTCAGACTCGCTTCCCTCGTCACCCCCATGACTGCCCAAAGTCCCCTCCAGGCGACGGCTGGTGAGCTCTCCCCAAGAAACACGAAGGCGATCGTTACCTTCTTCGGAGAATCTCTTTTTACAAACGGCATCCACCGCCTTGATTCTCCCCTCATGCTTCTTGGAACGAATTATAGCCCTGCGCCACTCATTTAAGTCTGACCGTCCCTCCTCATGCTTGAGTCGTCCCCGCCTGGCGCCCGAATTCAGCCAAGATGCCCGGCTCGATTTTGGCAACACAAACGACCCACCGGGCGCGGTTGTGAGGGTTCCCCATGCTCGAGCCATGCGGCGAGTCAGACATGCGTTTTTCAATCCCCCTATGATCGTTGAATAGGATCGAAAGTCCCTGAGAGAAAAGCACTATTTGATCTGAGCGGTGAGTTTTTTTTTTTTGCATGCCTGCATTCTCGGCCGAGGCGTGAGCCATCGAATTCTCCGAACAGAGGGCCCATGTACTTCTACTGGAATATACATTCTTTTTTTTGGTCTTTCCCTCTTCTCCTTCTCAATGTCTTTCTAAATAGCCTATTTTCCCAGGCTACAAGCACATGTCCTCTA
>Ga0179593_1329055_pt1 | contig 16469 bp, 9 predicted proteins | sample CZODoug2_1_08_16_FD_185931 | JGI IMG/M metagenome (GOLD analysis project Ga0179593, IMG submission 185931) | Vadose zone soil fungal communities from Angelo Coast Range Reserve, California, USA - CZODoug2_1_08_16fungal (PacBio error correction) | ecosystem: Environmental > Terrestrial > Soil >... | reverse complement strand
TTTTTCTCCCGGGCCCCAACGAGCCGCACTTTTTTCTATTTCGCAGAAACTGAGTTTCCCTTTCTCGCCTTGCCCAACGGTTTTTTTTTTAGGAGCTAGCTTTTGCTTTGTATCATACCCCACTCCGCTTTTCGCCGGCGCGGCTTTACAGCTTTGGTGATGTTATAACTTTATACTTTGTGAGACATCATGACGGCTTCCTCAGTACCCAACCTTTTTTTGAGGCACTACTTTGGATCGGTGACGTCCGAGGCTCTGGCGCTGCCTTGCCACCGAGCGTCCCCGCAATAATTTGCCACAACTATGAGTCCCCCGTCGAGCACTACCGGCGCCATGCCCCGGCCTTTTGACCCCCTCAACCAGTCGAATTCATCTGTAGCACCCCTCGGCGAGACGTTGTCCTGCCGAGTCGCACTTCATCTTCCGAGAACTTCGCGTGCGGGACTACTCCCTTCTCACTCCTCCAACACCCTTTTGGCAGCTTCTGCCGGTCTTTGGAGCAGGGACGAACAACGATAGCCGTCAGCCCTGCCGGCCCACCCCTTCCGCCCGATGTATTTCCTTCTCTCAAGCTTGAACCTCATCCGTAGTGGACCTCCAAGATGCCCCGAGATTGCATTGAGCACCTGCCAGCGTCCTTCAGTCTTCTCCCCCATGCATGTTCGAAGGCATTCGACTTCGGCAACCTTAGCACGCCCAGCCAATCGGCATTCGGTTTGGTTTCCACCTCTTTCCTCTCGCGATTCCGTCCGCACATCGCATAGGTCGACAATTAAAGTGATGTGCGTTTCGGCACTTAAAAAGTCCCCCGACCCCAAATACCCGGTACAGTAGATGGTTATCGCCAAGATTCTGCTCCACTTGCCTCAAAGGTCTGCGACGCGCTTACCTTTTCCCCCCCTCGACCCTTCTGATTTGATCAGCTCAAGTGAGAGAATAGAGCATCGACTTACTTCGTAAATACACTTGAAAAGCGCGAACAGGACCAGCCCCCCTACGGAAGTCCCTTAGTAGATGGAGTCGGGTCACCAAACTGAGAGCGTTTTGAACGAATGACCTCGGTGACCGTTGTTCTTCCCACACCCCCTTCTTCCTTTCCTCCCCGTCTCTTTTTTTCGCTCCCTCGTTTCGCGGTCGAGCGAACTGGTCGATACCCCCCCCCTGAATATTCAATCTCTTAATTTTTTCCTCTCTTTCGTGTCAATCTAACGGGCGCCACGTTACGTCCCAAGAACAGAAATCCAAAGTGTAAAATCCTCCCTTCAATGCCACCATACTCTTGCGCCGTGTGGAGCAACACTCCTGACCTTTAGGACTCCGGGCCACCGCCTCTTTTTTTTCCCAAGATGACGTGGCTGTCCTACGTGATCGCCCAAACCGATTGAAGGCTAGTACCTCGTGCTATTCCTGTTGCGCTTTTGGTGTTCTTCTTTTCCCTTTTCCTCCCCGCAGCTCCCGGCCATTGGAGTCTGTGAGACCAGCCATGTTTCCCAAGAGTGCCCGACCAGTTCCCGGCCTCCCCCCCCCCACCCGGTTGAGCATAGCACAGCGGACCCGCGCACGCTTCTCGGTCTCGGAGGGCGCGCCACCCTTGAGTGCTCGACGCGCTTGGTTTGCACCGGCGAGGGCCTCCTCTTTATTCCATGGCGGTAGCCTCGTGGCGACGGCGTCTGCCGCTTTCTCAATCCTCTTTCCCCCTTTCTAGTTTTTGTTCCTCAATAGAAATCTCTCTCTTTTCCTCCTCCTTTTTTTTTTTTTGTCTTCGTTGTCGATTCTCGGGCTCCCCACCGTCTGGGGGAATATCTTGAGAAATTCCTCGCCGGCATCACCCTAACTTCGCCGCCATTTTCTCCGTTTTCCTCTTTTTTCCCTAGCCGAATGCGCAAAAACCGTTTATTTGCATCGCAATGGGTGGCAGCTTCCCCGCTCGGAGTGATTACCCAGATGCGCGTCCTGGTCCCTGCTACCCACAGTGCGGTTTCCTTCCTTTCAGGACATTTTTCGCCCTTTTTCCTTTTTTAGCAACTGTTGCAAATACTAAATGGCCCGTTATCATCATTACCCCTATACCACCATCAAGCCTTGCACAGTGCAATCGCACGATTTTTTTTCACCCTTTTTGAAGTCCCATCTGCTGGTTTGCGCAAGGAGAGGACCTTCGTTTAAACGTATGCTGATTTGTGAAAGAAGGCGGTGGGCCTGAGGCCTTGATTTTTTATCTCCCCAGGCGGCGGCCTCTCTTTGCAGTTATTTGGGTTTCTTTTTTCCGTATTTGATTTTACTGTTCGACGCCCTTTCTTCACGTTATTCATAGACTTCGAATCTCCTTTAGTTTTGTTTTGATGCCCCTCAGTCTATAGAACAGCGACCCCCACGATGTACGCTATTTCCTGACGGATTCAAGTAGCCTTCATAATATGTTTTGTTTTAGGCCCCCTAAGTCACCGCTTGTCAATGAGGGAAACTCCTCAACCCTGGGAGCACACCCACGATCAACTCTTTTTGCCAAGTTACCACCCTACGAACGAATATAGGCTAAGTGCATCTTATGTGCTTGCGCGCCGTGCTTCAAGTTGTGTCTTCCGCTTTTTGACGTGACTGAGTATGCCTCGATTGTACTGATCCCCCTGAGTTTGTCCCCCCCCCCCCGCAGCCTTTTTCGAGTGGGCATGATATTATGTCTTTCGCGATCGCGTTTGATGAAGGTTGAGCAGAATCTGTTATTTCACTAACAAGCCTTGGTCGAGGAGCCTTGATCGGGAGGTGGTTGCTGCTTGGACTATGCGTCCGTAAAATTATTCAGCGTTTTACCCCATGTTTATGTGCGAAAGCGCGAGCAACGCCCCAACTTCACCCCCCGGCCTGACTCTTGGGTGCGTTCTAGTTTCCCTGCGCCTCTCACCGCCTTCGACCAATCAGTTTCGCCTTCTTGGACCCTATCCCAATTGCGCGGATTCATTCCAAATATAACCTGCGGAGCCTGGGATGGGTACACCATTTCCGGTCCCCCCTGGTCGAAAGATCCGAGAGCATAGTCACACCCCCATCAACAGTCAATTTTTCGCCCCCCTTGTTTTAGTTTGGCTCTTTCAGGATCTATCGTTTCCGTGTCGCAAGCCGAGATCGAGGAATGGATGTGCTCGGATTTCTGATTGAGCCTCCCTCTGAAGTTCACGCCCTATGGCCATTGTCTCTTCCTAGAACCCCAACGTTCGCCGAGGGTGCATGGTGCCATTCTACTTATATCTTTTTACATGCCTGTTGGGATAGTTATCGTAAGCGAAAAGTGTTGTCCTCTCGGATTTCGGTGACGCAGATCGGAAAAAGCAACGCTCCGTCTGCACCAGTCCAGTCTTCCTGATCTGACTCGTTTTTTTTCTCTCACCAGTAGTAGACTGTTCACCCTCCTGCTGGACGATGGGCCTTTCCGCACCCCTCATCTGTACGGAAATTTTGCCTGCGCTTTAGAGTGTAAGACACGACCCCCTCTTCTAAACCCTCTTTTACTTTTCCTACTCATTTTTAAAGGCTTTGATGCAAGGTCACTTGCTCAAGTTTGCGTGCTGTAACCCCTGACATTTCCTGCCTCGTTCTCTCCGGAATTGTCGAATCTGTTCCCCAAGACTCTTGTTGGGATAGATCATCCTTCAGTTGCTGAACTAGGCATTTCCGCTTTTCGCCAAACGTTATTTCGTACCCTTTGCTTGCCTGGACACACTTTACGGCTTTTTTCTCAGGATTTAGTGAGAGGGGATGGTTCAGAAAACACTTTAGCCGCTTGGTGGCGAGAAAGCCTTATTGCTGTCCTCTTCGTCGCTAGCTTTTGTGTGTGTTAGACATGCTTCCTCCTTGCTGTAGGTTGAAATACCCGATGTAGCGTCCGGCAAGATTCAATTGTGCGCGTCTCGGGCGCTGCTTTTGTCCCCCCAGCCGCTCAGTTAACTCGAGCACATGATTCGCTATGCCGAAGCCAGCCCCTTCAGGACCAGCTTCCGCCCAGAATCCCTCTGTTAGTCAACGCATGGAGATCACGCCGACGTGGCTTTCGATGCCGCGTCACTTTCCTCCCCCCGTCATGACGTCCCAGAGGAAGGCCACACTCATCCCGTCCATGCGCCACATCCTGGCCAGTCGCCCGGCTTGCGCCTGAGGACCACCGCTATCCGAATCCGCCCGAAGAACAAACCCATTCCGACCTCGGCGAGGCGAGATTCACGCAATTATTAGAATCACCCAACGAGCTCTCGGTCAGGTGTTAGATTGCCTTCTATCCGATTTCCAATCTGGGGATTAACCTAGGCAGAACCTGCCAATTGAGTCGACTTCCAATCCGCGCCGGTCAGACTAGAAAACGCACAGGCCCGCTCAGTCTGTTTTTTTTTTGTTCCGAGGTTTCTCCCGCCCCGATTTCTCCTCCAATCTGAACCATCACCTTCAAAGAGTGCCTTTGGTGTGCATGGCACAAACTGACCGGTACCCCCCCCCAACCCCTGCCTTGCACGCCAGTCCTGCAAGCGCATATTCGCTCGGCCGCAGGGCGCGACTAGGACCTCGGTAGCGGAATATCCATTGGCACCCCCCTCCCCGGCTCGAGGGATCTTAGCATTGATCCCCCCCCGCGTTCTAGCTCATCGCCGTTCCGTTTGAATCGGCCTCTCACTAATCGTCCCGGCTTCACATCAGATTATACACACTTGAGCGCCATTGCGGTTCGCTGGTGGTCCTTCCCCCCCTAGCGGGCGGGGGTTAAAGGCTACTTTCCGAATCCTCGGTGACGGCGTTGACGATCACACCCACCGTCGTGGAGTCTGCTTTGACTTTCCCTTTCTAGCTCTTTTCACCTCGTGTTCTAGGTGGTTCCCCCCCCCTTTCGCTTAGGCGCCCCGCAACACCACACACATGCCCTAGCCCTCCTTTCTTCCCTCGATGTCGAATAAGACCTTTGACTACTGTACTTGGCCCAGTAAAATTTCCAATACTCTCCCTTTTTTTCACTGTTCCCACGCCAAAGAAGCCGAATTTGTTGGAGCTAAAAATTCCCGAGTGGCAGGTAGGCACACCGCCCCTTCCGTTCACAAGCCGCTAACCTCCTTTGGCCCCTGTCCCCCGTGCTCCCGAAAAAAAAAGCGGTGATTGAGCCTAGTCAACTTTTTTTGCTTTGCCTGTTCGTCTGGGTTATCTCTCTTAATGCGAAGCGCACTACGGCCCCTTCGTTGCGTGCAGGAGATTTTTTCACCTTCGTCCCCCAGGACCAGTTCGAGCCCGAATACTGCAAAAACCCATCTGAAAAAACATGACCTAGAGCTGAGACGATGCTGAGTTATTATCCTGACATCCGGTTTTTTTCTTCAGGTGCCGAGATTTCCTCTTTGGCCGTCTGCCCCCATGCCGGATGCGAGGCGCGGTTTTTTAGGGCACAAGTATTTCTTTACTTCGCTGGCGGCGCTCTCCGGGATCTCATAGTCCCCCCAGCACTCGCGGATAAGTCAACGAGGTGAAAGCTCTCTCACCTCCCTCCCTTTTTGTTGAGCTTGAAGATTTCGGTGGACTATCCCAACCTTGAGTTTCGGGTTTCCCTTTTAATGAGAAAGCTTTTCCTTCCGCCACCGGCCAGAGTTACATGCGCCACCAAGAAGGATGCACTAGGCCGAATTGCGTAAGCAACCCGCTCTTCTTATTTTTACCCAGGGGTTGGCAGGGAATCGCTCCCGCCGTCAGTGCTTCCTTTTTTTGTAATGTTCCTGCTTCTACTTACTGGGGAAGGCAAGACTGTCGGAATCTGAGCCCCCTGTTTGTCTGCCCCCCTCACCTCATTGGCCTCCGCTTCGCATCCGTAGACGCCCAAATTAAATCGCACAGGCATCGCGATTGACACTTGTGTTTTGTGTTTTTTGGTCCTTCGAGGACTTTCCACGTCTTGATCCGGTGAACCGAAGGCTTTGTTTTGCGACCATTACTCCCCCGCGTTGACAGCTTATTGTTTTCTGCATTCCGTGGTAGGTGGTCACCTGCTTTATTTTTTTGTTTTCTTACGAACGTTCTGGCCCTTTTATTAGCCATCCTCTGATGCGATTTGAGTTTTCATTGTTTTCTTCTCAATATTACTGCCCACGCGCCTAGGGATCGTTTTTGACGGGCTCTTTTGCAAGAAGACCAGGTTGCTTCCACGCCGTCACATTTTTTCTTCCCGGCAATATAAGTTAGAAACCATCCCTTGTGGTGACCCGACCCCCCCCTCCATATCGGTCCGCTCCTTATTGTTACGTCCTTCCCAATTTTTCGAGCCGTGACACTTTCAGTATTTTACGGACTATTAGGATCAGTCTTCTCTGGCCTCTTCATCCTTTTTTTCTGATCTCCTCCGGCTCTTTGGCATGTATTTTCCTGATCTTCCCTTCTCGCTGGAGGCCAGTTAGCAGACTCTTTGCGCTTCACCCGCTGATGGATTGTCTGCGTTGGTTTTCCCCGGTGCACTTTCTCCGCACGTCCACCTTTCTTTTCTTATATTGTCGACCTTTTGTTCGATGGCTCAAAAAAACCTCGCGATCGAATCGTGCCACGAAACCTTTTTCCTATTTTTGCTTTTTGGCGTGCTAGTTGTCTGAGCTCGCACGGATTTTTGCCCATGGCATTTTTCGGACGTGGAAGCAAACGCTGGCCGGTTGCTCAGGCCCTCTACCTGATCGGCCTCTTTACGTTCCCAATCCTTTCTGCTGTTAAGCTACGAACAACGCTACTTAGAGACTGGGTTGCTTCGGTATCGTTACTCGTTCGCAGTACGTCCTCTCAAGTGCCAACGTGGATGTTGTTTGATTTTCCCCCGTTATTTGGGTGTTCTTAGCTGACCATGCGAGTTGTGTGGTGGGCGACTTGCGATCGTTCATCCATCCCTCAAGCATGAGGTGCACTCGTGCTTCAGACCCGATATGTCCGGACCCCACCCCCCCCCCGCCCCCCTTTTCTCGGCTCCGCGTTCCTCATCTGGATATAGATTTCGCTGCGCGCGCTTGGCCCGCGCCCGCCGGCGCTTCGAGCGGCGTTCGACGATATTTGATTCCACCTTTCGGAAGCCTGTACCCGATATCGTTGAAAGCACCTCCTTATCGGCCCCCGCGCCGGCGTCTCGTGTATTTAGCCGAACCCCTTCTAAACCCTGTCTCTCCCTTTTCCTTTCGTTCAGGAACTTCACGGTTCGTGCGACAGAGGTCACACTGGTTTCGTTTAGCCAGTATGATCTCCTCCTCCTTCCTTGTTTCTTGAGTTAGTCAGACACTATCGGTTCTTAAACTGAGCCGCAACACGTCTTCGCACGAAAAGACTGACCTTGATCGCCCCAATCGGGTTTTTTTTAGATAGCAGGAGTTTTCAGGGGGCTTCTTTCTCCCCCGCCAGGGCTCCTCGCTTTTCACCGAGCTAATAACTCTTTGACTTTTAGACAGGCCTGGCTGATGGACAAAAGAGTGGAGCCACGGGCTATCGATCGTAACCTGTGCCGGTGCTCTGGCCACAATGGCGCGACACGCTAATCGCTGAACCCCTTTCTGAGGCCCGTCGCCCGAGCACTTTTCGCCGAAGCCTTCCCTCTCCCCCGAAGTTGAATGAAATCTTTAGACCTCATCACGGACGGACTTTCCGAAGATCCCCGATGGCCTCCTTCCCCCGATAGCACGCCGCATAACACGAGAAGATGACCAACATCATTTTTGAAGGCTTTCGCTGCCGTTCTTGTTTGCTCCGCAACAACCCCAGAGATCAGCCCACGCCACTTCCTGCGAATGTAGGCGTGATTCTATAAGTCAATCAACCGGGAAATTCGTGGATCAATACCATTTTTTAGAGCAGGTTCCGTCCTGAGGCAGCCCCCTCTTGCAAGTGTTGGCCAACGTCTTGCGAACAATGCCCGTTGGGTTGCCTCTTGGAAGTCCCAGGGCGAGGTCAGTCCATCGTCCACCCCCCCGCAGAGCCCCTGCCTTTGTTGAGTTTCCGGTTTTCTTCGCGATTTCCGCCTTTACCTCCTGTCCCTTACAAATACAGAGTGATGTTGCGGTCCGGCCCCAAGGCAAGCCCCCCCCCCACGGGTCCCGTCTTTTTAAAAGCTGATTCTTTTAACCGGTCCCCCGCGATCTGACGGCAGGCCTAAGCAACACCCTGCCGGAAGCGCATCTCAAGTCTTGCCGCCGCATTTTTATATTATTACCCTTTTGATCTTCCCACACATTGATACCCTAGAAGCACATCACGTACCAATTTTTGCTCCTTCTCGCTGGGGTCACCTTTTTTTTTCGGGGTAGCCAAGGATATACTGAGAACTCGTTGGCGGACTTTTACAACCCGGAGGATGTCTGGGGGAACCCCGTCCTCGATAAATACGTTTGGTTCGCGTTCGCTTCCAATGCGCAGAACAAAATGAACTATGCACTCTCGTCACGAGCGAAGGAACAGGCCTATCAGCACAGACCTTACAAATTCAAAGTGACTGAAAAGGAACTGCAACCGACGCCTTGAGAGCGGTTTGGACACCAATCGATGTTCGGCCGATCTTTGCTCGTTCCAGCCTAGAAAGTCGTGGTCCCTTTTTCCCCTCGACGTGAGCCAACACCTGCGTCCTGCATCTAGTCAAATCGGGCCTGATGCTGGGCGTTTTTTTTTGTTTATCGCGAATGTTCTCGCTACACCCTGAGTGCTGTGCAGCCATGGGTTCTACCTCAGTGACTTCCATGTTCCGCCGGACGCCCTTTGAGGAGTTCCCTGCCCGCGCATCGCAGCAGTAGGCAGAGGCTGCCCGACAAAACATTGAGAGGCTGGACCTGTTTCCCAAATTCGATGGCCTTCTTCGTCAAGCGCATGCGGCAGTTCTGTGATGAATGGGAGGAGAAACACTAGAGAAACCACCCTGAAAGAGGGCGTTTCAGTCACAACGGGGTACCCCTCCTATTTTAATATCACCCCGTTGTGTTTTGCTTCTATTTCTCTGTGGATATTCCAACGGAATAAGTTTCTGGGGGATAAGAAAGCCTCAGTGACCAACGAACCGGACTCCCCCTTTTCCAAGAGCCACGCCCAAGAGGAGGTCCTAGCTCCTTTCGGACACCAGCTCGCTCCTCAATGTTTCGGTTGGCAAGCTGCTGGAGGCATCCTGCCTTCCCCGATGGGGACCCTGGCTTATATCAACCCCTTCGGTGGAAGGCCGGTCGGGAAGGTTTTTGCATTTTCCCCCCCATGTCCTACCAAAAATAATTCGCAGCCGCATCCTTAGAGCTACCACCATAAAGTGCGCATTCCCATTTGCTTCTTTCTGCCTTCACGCGGGTTTTTGGCGACATAGGGAACGTTTCTCTCCACCGGTTTTGCTTGTGACCCGGTGTTTCCGGCGGCAGACACTCGTTGGTTTGTTTGCTCCCCCAGTGTCGCAAGCTTCTTTTCATTCCTGGCGGATCCCCCCCTTTTTCCATCCGATTCTGTGTAAGTACCGGTCCGTTCTGATCGACATCGACTTGATCCCTAGATTTCCTTCGTTCCCGGTTTTTTAGCCCGCCAGTTCGCTCGACCAAGCGCCACGAGGGAGGATCGAGACGGTTTTCCTCCTCCCGACCCTTGTCTGCACCCCCCTCCCTTCACCTCGTCTTGAAACCGTGAGAAATTCCCGTGGCGTGACCCGCCGAATATCCCCGTCCCGTTGGTTGACGCTGATTTCTTTCGGCGATCTGAGCAATTTGTATGATCCTACGGTGGCGTGGCCTCGACCGGCCTGAACTGAGCTGCCCCCTTCCCTCCCCCTGCTGTTAGGAACTGATATTCGATTAGTAGCGTCGCGGTTTTCTTCTTTGAGCATCCCTTGCGCCCTAGGGACTTTTGCGTGATGATTGGGGTCGGCTTGCTTATTGCCCGCCGCACATTATGGCTGCCAGTGTTGCTAACTACTGGTTTGGGTGGTGGATCGTGCACTGCCCGACTGACGCTTTTGTTTGTGCGCTCGTTCTCACTCCTTCCCCAATGATTGACATTTCATGGTGCCTCCTTGTACATCAAACCTTGCAGCGGATTTCGTCATCCCTGATCTGCCTTCTTTTCCGTGACCCACCTCTGCCGGCACGCTTATAGACTCCCAAGCCCCCCCTATTCGATGGGGTTGTTCTTCTTTCTGATTCTATAGGTGTTTTATCGTGGCAGCAGACCCTTAGTAGATTAAAACTGTCCTGTTGCTCGCTTGAGCTATCCGCGACTCTTTCCATCGCCTCTTCCCATTTCGATCGTCTTCCAGCCCCCAATTTTTTCGCAGCTGGTGACCAGCTGCAATATCCTCTCTATCTGGTATTTCCGGATGCTCGTGATCGGCGTCGTTTGCCTACTGTGGGCGTCTCTTTCTCGTTCGCCCTTTGCCATACTCCCCCCAGGATCCTTTTTCGATTCAGGTCGAGCGCGGCTCCCTCTCTCGTTTGTCTTTTCATCCTTCGGAAGCCTGTCACAAGCTATGCTCTGAGTGATGAAGAAGACTATTCTCTGCCCCGCGTCCGGTTTCGTGTTATGCTTACCAGACCATCTCCCCAACGATTACCTTTTTTAAGGCGAGTCATTTCCACGCTTACTTTTTTTTCAAAGGTTCCCCCTTCCGGCCTCGTTTAGCACGGTATGTCTCTCTTTCCTCCTCATTTGTTTCTGTTTTTTTTTTTTTGAGGCGGAGATTCTACCGGGCCCCAGATTTTTTTGCCAATTTCCCCCCTTCTTTTCTAAAACGTTAATGCGTGCATTGATCTCCTTGACCCTCGGTATATCGTCATTGAGTTTCGATGGGCTTGTTTGATTATCCTCCCCCGGCGCGTCCCTGCCTCGTTTGATTAAAAGAGTGCTGTAATACCTCGTCTTGATTGAGACAGGTTCCTATATCAGACCACCGTAGTAGCTTGATCACGCAGGCTTTTCGACCCCTGGGATACGCGCCTTCCCCTGCTTTTGGCCCCCTCCCTCTCCCCTCGAATGCCACCAATCGATGGGCCCCCGACCACCGAGCCATCCACGGCCCAGATCGAATGAATGCTATGTTCGCCCCCAGCTGAGACGTTGGCTTCTGCTGAGCTGCCATTTGCTCGCCCCCCCCCTCTGTTAACTTTTCACGGGTCCCACCATCAGGAGCAACCCCCGTGCGGCCTCTGACGGTCTGCGCCCTTGATACGCCCAACCGTAGTATTCAGCCAGTGCCCGACACAACCCCCGTCCTCGCCTTTCTGCGTTGAGTCTAAGCTTGAAACTAGAATCAATGCACTTTGATCAATCCATCCTCAGGTCAGTCTTGACCCGGCAGTTTGCTTCCCGCGTGTGTTCAGTCGGCGAATCCATGGATCCCCTCCTTTCCGGGCTCGCGCGGTCAGACCCCAACGTCCACCCTCACCTTTTTTCAGTCGGTTCGGTGCCGCTGCTATCTTTTCGCGCCCCAACCCCCTCCAATCAGGTAGTGTATAAATTGTTTTAATTTTCCGGCGGCCTTAAAATCCCTGAACAAAATCTCTCATCGCTTTCTGTTCATTTTGAAAATATGCGGACCCCCCAACGGAATAAATCCTGCGCTGACTTCATACCCCCCTGTCCGAGCCGGCTCGAGGATCATTTCCCCCATTCCCCAGGCCTAGCAGTAGCCTAACTCTTTCAATTCTGTTATCACTGGATACCTGAGCGAACCGGCACTCAGGAAGTACACAATAAGGGAGCGCCTCTTCTGTCATGGGGTCCCCCCCCAAGTGATTTGTTTTCTCAACGATATTTCCGATGATCGGTTGGCGTGGAATGATCCCACCGTTGAGGAGTTGCCTGCCCCTCTCGATCGCTCATAGTGGACGAGGTGTAAGAGCTAAGAGGCTAACACACATCCTATTTGCATAGGATCTCGCTCTCATCATTGCCCCCCCCAAACCTTTACGTCAAACAGTTGACCATCCAAGTTTCTCCGACCAGTCTGCAAACAAGAAATTCTCTCCGCTTTTTTCGTCCCCCCACTCCCCGCTCCTCCGAACCCTTTTTCTGTTACAAGAGCAGCAGCTTTTCACCGTTTTTTTCGACGTGATCCGCACACCCCTCTATGATGCCGCTTCTTTCCCCTTTCGATGCGGCTTGATGGTGGTAGCTCAGAACTGATGTGGTAGTCGCGGACATGTTTTTTTCGTCCTTCCCACCCTGTTATCAAGCGTTCCTACCCGTCCTGCCCGTTGCGAAATGTTGTTAATTAGTCAGGCAGCCGCGCATGTACCCAGCTGAACTTACGAGGCCCGTTCTTTCCGTGCCACCAGAGGATGCGAAGCTCCGGTTCCTCCCTTTTGGCTAATTCTTGTCTAGATCACCGGCGGAGCCGCACGGTTTCGGACGGCGCTTTCTCTTTTCTGGAAACCCCCCCTTCCCTGGTTGGAGAGCACCCGACCTCATCCATTTTTCCCCCATCATCCGTGTTGTTTTTGCTTTATGTATGTTTTTTACTTTCCCCTCTCTTTGATTGGTTTGCCCTAATGAGAGCGCCCGGCAACCTTCCTCACTCACTGCTCAAGGGTCCACACTTGACGCATTGCTGAAAAATGCGGCCGTATCCCCGTCCCCCAATGTTTGCTTTGCAGCAGATGATCGCCGGTAATTGTGCATCTCTCGTTGGCCTTTCCTTCTCTCTACGTGCAGGTCTTGTTTTTCTTTGTCCTTTGAGCAACCGATTTTTTTGCCACCCAGAACTAAATGGCCTCTTCGCTCCCCTCCCCTCTACACCCCAATCTCAATGTCGAAAGATTTTTGAATAGTGCATTAATCGTATTTTTGGATTCCACTTCTATGTCCATTTGCCACTATCTTGTGCTTCCTTGCGCATGGTTGCCTTCCCCCTCCCCTGCTCCGACATCGGATTTTTCGATCCCCAGCGGGCACTCTTCTTTCATTAGGTTTTAGGAGGTTTCCCTTTTGTATTCCTAAGTACTTTTCTGGCCCTTCTTCTTCGCCCTTTATGCCCTTTTATACGAGCTTGACATCGTTCTTTGTTCTTCGCCTCAGTTCGCCTTCCCACCCCCCCCCACAACCCCCCCCGGCGCGACGGGGAGCGTAGATTTCTCCCTGCCTCCTGGTTTTTCTTCTTCCCCCCCGCGTCACCGAGGTATCGGGAAATATCCGGAGAAACCCGCCTCCCCCAATTTTTTTGGTTGGCCCCTGACCCCCCTTCCGTCCGGTTAAGATGATTGTTCGCTCCGTATCAGGTGATTCCCCGATCCGATTCTCTTTATGCTCCGTGGAAATCAATGAGCTTCAAATCGCGAAGGAGATTTTTGCTTTTTTACTGCATCTTCGCGCTCGCCGTAGTCTTGAAGACCATGTGAGATTTAAAACCCTACTTCAGTGGTCTTTCTTGACTTTCTTTTCGGTGTTGGGAGCAAGACCTTCACTTTTTCTCTTGTTCGACCACGGATGGTTCGCTTGGCGTCACTGTCCAGCCGCGAGTGTGTCCCCAAACGTACTGACTTTTTTTTGTCTTTCTTAGGGTCTTGACGCGTCGCCGTCCTAGTCCCCCATGTGCATCTTGCCCGACTTGTTTGGAATAGTTCCTATTCCACAAACGAGTTCCCGCGGCTTAATGCTGTGAAAGTCGACCCCCGGAGCGGCAGATGGGTATTTTTCACAAGTTGGATTCGGGGTAAGAGTATAGACCAGAGCACAGCCGCGTATGGGTTTTTCTGGCTCTGCGGATGAGTCGCTTATATGTTGGGAGTCTATTGGTGAATTTGACTTGCGAGAGTGCCCCCCTCTGTTTTGCTCCTCCTCCCCTTTGATGCCCTTGCTTTTTTTTCCTCTCTTGCTTCCCCATTCGGCATCGATGGCCCCCGTTCCTTTTCCCGCTGAGTTTGTTTACGTGATTCGATTCGATCGGGTTTTCCTGTTCTCCTGTGCGAGCTCTGTTTCCATAACTCGGGAGATTTGCAGAGCGGGGCATTCTCGCTCTTGCCCCCCCGATAAGAGGACCGAAACGTTTCCTAGTGTTTGCTTAATATGCTGTTTTCTAATTTATCCTCTGTAGGACTAATTTCTCCCACCCGCTACGTTCCGGAGGGATCTCCACCCTCCACCACCCTACCCCCCGCCGCCCCACAACCTCTCCGGGCGTTGTTTATTTCGGACCAGCCCCTCTCTAACAACTCCTTCATTCTACCCTTTTCAGCCGACTTGGGTTTAAGCTCATTCGTTTTTTTTTCGAAACTCCGTTCCTTGTTTATCAGTGCCCGGATATGAACCTCGATATTTCTCCCCCCCCCCCCCTCCGTTGTGTGTTGCAGAGCTCTCATCCGGTCTTTCAACCGCGCTCCCCCCACTCTTTCCACTTTTTAGTGAACCCTCCACGTGAGGTCGTGACGGACTTCTGCTCGACCCCTCTTTTCTCTAGAAGTTGTTTCCCTTTCCTTTTGGGGGGATTTCTCAAACATTAGAGCTCCACGGCTCGGTTCATCTTCCCGATCTTTTGTTCCATCCTTTTTTCTATAGCTGAGACCAGTTATTACGATTGATTATAGTTCACACACCCCTTTCCTCCTTCTGGCCCCCCGATCGTTGCTCGGCGATGTTGGCAACGCTCCTCCTCCCGCGAAAGATTCAGAGAAGACAAAGTAGGAGGAACTAAGACTGACTTCAACTACGTCCAGCACAGAGACAAAGTCGAATGAGAGAGATTTAACTACTAGGTAGAGACGTTGGAGTCCCCCCCTGCCGAGCTCAACTGTACTCGGTCTCAGGAACTCTCGAAGGACGACTAGACACAGCAAGATAACCCGAGCCGATGTGTTGAGTCACGAACACTAACTCCAGAAAATGTTGGGCCCGACGTCGCGACTTTTGGTAGCATCTACAAAAGCCTCTCATTGACAGAAATCCCCGAAAACCCCCCTTCTCGCCCCTATTGCGTGTTTTTCTACTTTACGCCGAAATTTCGGTAATTACACATCTTCCCCCCGCGAGGGCGATGGTGATACAAGCTTAATATTTTTCCTCAATGTAGTTCGCTTCAAACATCGAAATCTCGGGAGGCTGCCGTAAGGGCGACCTTACGCCCCGCCACTAGAGGTTTTCGATTAAGGTAAGCTCACCGACCCCTTAATCATCAACACAAAACCTTCCCTCACCAGCACAAGAGGCCTCCCATTGACTCCGGGGTGTCGCGGGAAAGAAGGTATCGATGCGTACTGCGAATCGGGCCCAGACTGCCATCAATATGAAATTTCCTCAGCTTAGCGACACGATTTCAAGCATTGGTTCGGCGGCATGTGACCGGAGGAATCCACCCTCACCCCTGTGACAACGGAAAATCGAACCCCAAGAAGAAAACGACAGATAACTACGTCTTTCCCACCGTCCTCCTGTGAGGCTTGGGTTATGAAACCGTAGCACCACAGATTGGTATTCTCAAAGGACCCCCTTCTGCCATCAACCCTATTGTCAGGCGACGAGATTTCCACGAAGGGAAGGCACGTTTCACACCCTCTCAAGGTTCAACAAAACCGTCTAGATTCAGGTTCTTTGAATCAGCATATTCTGGTATACCCACGGTTACTTAGACGCCCTCGATTATTCCGAGCCTCTCCCGTTAGCCATCAGGACAATAAGACGTCATCACGCTGTCCTGCGTAAACCGTAAAATTTCCAGGCGCGAATATAAAGCAGGCTCTGCATAGATTTCCGTGCGAGCGGTGGTTTATATAGAAAAAACCCTGATACCGTCCGTTGATGTCGAGCAACGGCGAGTTACCCCTCGGACTCCTAGTTGGAAGTCCCGTGTAGAGAAAAGGGGGTGTTGGAATGGACCTTGCCTCTCGCTCCCCGTAGGTGACCCGATGGTCCGACCTGATGGTGTCCGTGGTAACCCCCCCCCACTTGACCATGCACAATCTGGAAAGCCCCTATTCGTCAGACCTACCCCCCGTTTGAACGTTACGGTCACCTTTTCCCAGCAATTCCAGTGAATTTCCCCCGGCCCCATCAAACACGAAGCTTTCGTCGCGGGGGGAGCTACCCCCCTCGAGTCCGGAACTCCATTCGGACAGCCGTTTTACACTCAGCCGCAGACGTGGCACCCCGACACTCCCGACCCTGACAACCCAAAGCTACCCCGGTCTTTATGTCACCTCGTGCGATTCATGTTCTGCTTTTTCTTTTTTTGTGCGACGGTAAGATTTCCGTTAGCTTTCGGTTCTTCCCGGCCATGTGTTGCTTAGGAGTTGCCCCTCAATTTCCCGGCATTAACCATTCCTCTTATAGCGCACAGGCCCCCTGCATCTCCCGCGATGACTTCTAGGCAGCGGGTTCTGCCAGCCCCCTCCCCCCACTTCAGGAAGGAGAGGAGAATTGGCTCTGGTTCTCCTTCGTGAGCACTGCGCAGGCGGCCTCTGGTTCTTGATGCCGGCGGTCCCCCCTCCCTTTTTCTCACACTTTTCATGCCCATTTCTGGGTTCGTTCCACCCGGCGAA
>Ga0179593_1723280_pt1 | contig 16470 bp, 12 predicted proteins | sample CZODoug2_1_08_16_FD_185931 | JGI IMG/M metagenome (GOLD analysis project Ga0179593, IMG submission 185931) | Vadose zone soil fungal communities from Angelo Coast Range Reserve, California, USA - CZODoug2_1_08_16fungal (PacBio error correction) | ecosystem: Environmental > Terrestrial > Soil >... | reverse complement strand
GTACCATTTTGAGTACCCAACTTTTTCCCGACCCTCCCGCAATAGTGCCGCTTCCCACCCTTCGTAAGATCCTTCATAGTTTCACCCTTTGACCTTTTTTCCCGGGTGTCTTTCTCATAAGGGAATTCCGAGCGAGGTGGGTGCCTTCGCCCGATTAAGACTGCTCCCTGTTACAATAGGTATTCTTGCCACGACTGCTTTTCTTCTTTTTTTTTCTCTCTCATTTGATAGGCATGTTTCCATCCTCACGGGCAACGAGTTCAGGCGAGGCGTGCCCCTTGTTTTTTTGGCATTTTTGTACCGTCACCCCATTTTCGCCTTCACCCAATTTGTTCTTTTTTAGTCTAAAATCAGCACGCGTCTCCTCTCGACTTCAGCGCAGACGTTTTCGTATCTCTCCTCGGTGCGTGCCACCCGCAACGCCACCCTAAATGGTGCAATTTTGCCGTCAGACACCTGCCGTTTCCCTGCCCTGCTCGATCTCGCTCTTTGATTTTGTTCATTACAAGGATGCAAAAACGTCTTCGCTTGGTTTGTTCCCCCAGACTTTGTTTTATGGGTGACTGGCCTTCTCACGAGCATACCGCATTGGACAAATCGTTCAAGACCCCGCCAACTCCAATCCTGTATTTCCTTTGATGATAGGATTCAAATAATGTACGGGTAACGTCTTGACTTATTTCCTCTTGTAGCCGTAATCCCACTTCTTTGACCCACCGTTTCAGGGTCATTCTGAGCCGAGGCGCTGAATTTATCTCATCTAATACTTTTGAAACTTTTGCGTTTTCTTGATCGCTTTTACTGGCTCCCCGAGTTTGTTGTCAGGTTCTCACCTAGATCAGGTGTATCTTTGTTCTTTACTCTTCCCTCGACAGAGCCCCTGGGTTCCTTGTTCCCCTCTTGTGTCTGATCCACCTTCCTTGTCACCACGGAATCCATTCCGCCTTTGATGATGCCACTGTCGACCCGTCCATTTTATTATTTTCCTGCCCTTTTCGCGGCTGGCTCTCGTTGCGAATTTTTCTTCCCCCCCCTTTTTTTTTAAAGTCAAGTCCACCTACCACCCAACCCGCTTTTCATAAATCGCCCTGCGTAAGAACCCCCCCTCTGTCCCCACGACGCTCGGCATTTTTTTTTTCTTCCCCCTCTAGAACGAGTCTTTTTCTGGTCCCTTCTTTATACCGTTTCTCCAGGATGTTGGTAAGGTGGCTAGACTAGCAGCGCCCGAGCATCACCCTCCCCTAACTGCTCCCTCATCACCTTCTATTCGGAAGAACTCTTATCGGACTTATCTATCTTGACATGCTTTGGACGCTTTCGTTACTTTCTGAAAGACAATCCTAACAGGAATCCGGCCCGTCCCCTACGGCTCTGTCAGACTTTATTTCCCCCATTTTTCCTGAGCGGGGTCCTTCACTCAGGATATCTGATTTATCTCTCTCTCGAAGAAAGTGATAACAGTTGGCCCATCCGCCATAGCGTTATTACTCTAGACACCTTTCACCCGAAGGGTCTCCCGATTTTCCTAGCTCGACGGATAGCTCGGACGTAAGATCCGCCCTGCCCGGTTTCTTCTCCCCCCTGTATTTCTCATGCTGCGCCTGCCTGCTTCTTCCCCCCATATATGCTGGTTAGGCCAGGCATTTTTAAGGAGATCCCCTGTGAAAAGTTTCTGCCTCCGGACTTGCTCCCCCATTATGAAGGCAGGCATTGGATTTTTGTGATGTTGATTTCCTTCTCCTAAGGTGCGTCAAAGATTGAGTCCAACAAAAATAGCCCAAGAAGACTTACCTTCTCCGGAGGTCCCCCGTCCAAAGAATCTTTTCCCTCTTGGATCTTTTTGAGCATCATTGGGGGGCTGGCTTAATCTAATATATGTTTTGCCCGTTATGCTACTCCCCCACGTCTCACCGAAGCAGGGTAGTCCTTTATAATAAGGCCCTTGCTTCTAGTTTATATTCCTCGGATGGATGCTTTTCAATATATGCCTGCGCTGTATTGGCCCAAGTTTGCAAGTCCCCCCCTCGCCCCTCAATGTTTTCACGGTTCGCGACCCTGCGTCGTCTTCTTTTTGTCGGCCACCTTTGCGGAATTTCATTTACCTTCTCAATCCAGTTCCCCTCAGGCTGTTTTGTCTCCCCCGGGGTGAGTATTGTTTTTTTTTGAAATCCAACTTTTCTTTGTAGCTTTCCCCCCCTCGCCAGACAGAGACGAGGTTTGCTTTTCTCGGCTCCCTTTTCCAAAATACTTACTTGTTAAAAACGCTGCGAGGTTTTTCTTATCTTCGATCCACCTTTTACTTAAGGAGAAGGGCCAAATTCCCCCATTTTTAGCGCCTCGACAGCTTGAGAGACGAATCCAGGAAGCGCTTTTCTCGCGATCTGCCGGTTAATACTATTTTCTCCTGAACTTCGAACAAGAGAGGGAACCCCCCAGTTTTTTGAATTGGAGGGGTCTGGAGAGAATGGTCAGGGTATTAAGGACATAGGCTGGCTCCTTCGTGAAAGATGATCATCATTCATTTCTCTGGTCAGTTTCGAGTTCACCTCTTTTCAGAGTTTTCCCTAGGCCCCCCCAGATTTTCCTTCCCTTCAAAAATGGGCGTGTCGCTGGCGGGCCCCCCGTGATATTCGAGTTAGTCCCGCGCGACCCCCCATCAGCCCGTTACTTATGTTTCCTGTTGCAAGTTTCTTATATTTTCCCACTTTTTTAGTTTGGTCTATTCCTTGTGCTTTTTGGATATGTGTTGTTCGTATTCCTTCTCCTGGCACTAAGTCACCTTTCACCTGGGCCAGCACGGTCTCTTCTTTCACCCCTGGACCGCGAAACTTGAACTTCCGGGCCCACGACCCTTAGCCTCTGGTTCTTTCAGAACCCTCGTATGCATTTTCACCCATCTTTGTTGTTGAAACAAGCCTTGAACAATTTTTGCTCCTTTTGATTTTCTTGTTTCAATCGCAAGATATCTCCATCGCCTGTCGCCCCAGACTCCGTCTTTCGTAATGTCATTGAGACCCAGGTCCATCCCCTTGGACCTTGTGGCCCCCCTTTAAGTATTACGGAAACCCTTTTTATGCCCGGAGATTACACATTTTTTCTTCTCCCCTTACCGAGTTAAGTTCCCCTGCACCTATAGTAGAGACGCCCCGCCCCTTTTGTAAACCAGCTCACCTTCTTTGTCCTGTCTGACAATATTTTTAGTGTGGCTTTTTTTGTAAGTCGTAGATGCCTTGGACAGTCCATCTATTCGCTTTTTTTTCCTTTCCTACTTGTAACGGCCGATTCCTTGGATTTTTTCAGCCCGCCCGCTCCCAGAGACATTTGCGAGAACCCCCCCCAAAAAAGCTGTTCTTACAGTCCGGCCAAGACTTTTTTTTGCTCCGATTGAAGATCTCTGACCGCTTCTACTGGAAGCGGATTCGTTTAGCTGCATTCCGGGGCCTTGCTTTTTTTCCCTTGAACGATCCCTTTCTTTTATGGAAGCGCCTAAGTTTACAGGCCCCTCCCTATGCCTCATGCCTTCCGAGCGAATTGAGGGAATTTTGATTTTTTCTTCTGTCCTTCCGACGGCAGACCGAAGAGGTTATTTCCAACAACTTATCTTTTTTTGCTTCAAGTGGATGTTGTGGTCTCCTTTCTGTGCCCCTTTACGCAGATTTTTCGACCCTTTGTTCACTGGAAACTGGAGGTTGCAGCTTCGAGTTTAGCTTGAAGGACGTTCGGATCTTTTTTCCCCCCTCCCCCGGGAAATCCTCAAATTCAACTCGAATCTCCCTTCATTAAAGGTCCCATCTGAAATTCGTTCACTTCCTTTTCTGTGATCTCTCTTCCCGAAAAAGTAGTTTCTTTCGATGAGAGTCGTCTGATCCCCTCTCCCCTCCTACTTTTTTTGGTTCATCTCGTACTCGGCCGCTACTCCTGTCTTTTTTTTTTTTTTTTCTCCTCTAGACTCGAACGCTTTCGGCCCCCGATCACTTGTTGTACTCCATCCCTTGTCAAAATTTGAAGAGAAGTGGAGTCTCTTTTGCGGTGTTATTCCTCCCTACTTTCCTTTTTTGTCCTGACCCTCTAAGTATTTCTACTAAGGGGAAAGTCAGTCTTTCATTTTCACTTACATCCAGTTGCGACCCTCATAGGTCGAATGTGGACTAGTGCCCCCAACTGTTCCCACTCCCCTTTTATCCTTTGAATGAAACCTCTTTTTTCGCCGTGCGGTCCTTCCTTTTAGCGAGTTCGGCTAGTTTTCCGGACCATTCCCAATATGCTTACCTTACTCCTCCTTCCTTCTTGATGATCGTTCCCGCTTGGTCGACCTTCTGTTAGATTTTCTACCGTTCCCTGCATCCCGCAGCGTTACAAGTCACTACGATCGGCCACCTTTTACCTTCTCTAACCAATACGCGTCGAATTGGTTTTTCATCCTTCAGCCGCCGCATCTTCTTTGGCCTCCCTTCCATCTTTGTCTTTCCTCCCCCCCGCGGTAGGCGGTTGCACCCACCTCGACCCTTTCAAGCCCTCGTCTGTGGAAACAGCACAAGCAAACGCGACTTTTTTGGAAACTTGGGGTTTATGCTCCTGATGACCCCCCTCCTTCATCTCTCACTAAAAAAGTGGTTCTTCCTCCTTCCGTTGATGCGCTGTACAGCTGCGGCTAACGTTTCTTTTTTTATCTCTCTTAAGGACGTTTTCCCCCGTCACCTCTCCGGTTCCTCAATCAGGAGAATTTTGTCATTCTCCTTCCTACTTCTGCTCCCTGAAGTTTGAGTACCTGAAAAGTATTTCCCAAATTCGAAAGTCTATAAGTCTTTTTTCTCAGGGTCTCAAGGCCCCTCCTTTCCTTTCAGTTTCTTTTTTCCCTCCTGGAGATTTCTTTCTCCCCCACTCACATCCCATTCTTGCGTCAGACCCTGTTTTCTAAAGTGTTGCTTTTTACACCCCCCCTTTTTTTGCCCCCAAGTTCCCCCGTGAATACCTTCGGACCCTCCCAGTCCTTCCAAAACTTCCCCCTTCTTTTTTCTCTTTGGAACGGCCGTTTCCCCCCCCGTTTTCGGGCATCTCCTCTTTTCTTTTGCCCGTTTAGTTTACGTCACTTACCCGATCCTAAAAAAGCCCCCTTTCCTCCCACAAAAGGTTCGGCCCCTTGGTAATGGGTCAACTCAACCCTCCACCGGAATCCCTTTAGACGGGCGGGTAGCGCGTCTGAAGGCCCACAGTCAGCTCGAATACGAAGGAACTACAAGATTATTCCCACACTCTCAAACTGAAGGTGTTCCCCGGCTTCACACAGAACAGAGAAATTTGACCATAGAAAACCCTCAGTTTTTTATCTCATTAGGAATAGACAAAGGAATCCCTTTTTCCCTTAATATTCTTCTTTACGACGATGAGCAAAATCACGCCGCAGACCTCCTTCCCGTCTCGCACATGCGAGTCCAGATTCTCCCCAAACGAACACCCCCCGTGGGTTATCGTCTTTCTTGTTGCAGGCCCGCTATTCAGTTTTCCCCCCCCTCCTATAAAAGACGTCCCGGCCGTTGTTCCTCGGCATAGATTTTCCCCTTTGGAACCTGTGTTGAAATTCCTGTTCCTTTTTTCCCCCGCCAAAACGCCTTCCTTACTGTTTTCGACCCTCCTCTCATCTGCTCAACCCGCCTTTTTTTGCAGAAGATGATCTTTGAGAGAAACCTCCAACCACCTAATTATTTTTATTTCCCCCCCCCGAATCGTTTTAATCTAACACATCCTTGATGGAACAATAAATGCTCTCGACTGACAAACAAGCATTACATTCCCAATTTCTTGACCTATGTACACTCCATTCTCTCTGGAATTGTCTACCTTGGCAAGTTCCCCCTAAAGATTTTCCCCCCGCTTATTTGCCTCCAACCGAACTCCCCCCCCAAGAGGATGGGGTCCCTCTCCCCGACGGGCGTTTAACAACCTTCTTCCCTCTGGCTTTGTTACGCAACCTTGAAGCTAGTGCACCTCCCCGATGAGATGCCTCAAAGGGAACCACCCAGTTTGCCATTTCGATGCGGCGCCGCGCACGCAAAAGTCATTCCCTCTGGCGTCCTTGGCTTTGTATGCAGATTCTTCCTTTTTTCCCTGAGAAGAATTACCACTTGGATTACCCGCTCTACCCTTTATTTCTTTTTCAGACACTTTGATTGATGTCAATAAATTTCCCAATGGTAGATTTAGTATTATTGTGGAACGCTGCGTAATAATGGTCCCGGCTGGCTCGCGCCCGTCTTTTCAGCTACAAAGCGACACCCCCGGCGGAGGCCGCAACCCCTCATTCAAAAATTTACACTTCCCGAGTAGATGTGCCTGTTTGGAGCATTTTTAGTCTGAATGACCTTTTCCAGATCGCCGGCCCGGATCGTTTTCTAATTCCCCCTCCAATTAGGAGTAGTTTACTTTAGTGAAGCTTCTCAAGGTCTCCCTATCCCTAACCCAGCAAAGGATTCTCTGTCATTGCAGAAGATAACTGGATTAGTAATTAAGCTAAGAATAGGCCAGTCCCCCCCCCTTCACTGCACCGTTGTATTACTATTCTCCAGAATCCCATGATTGCAGAAATTGAACGTCTATTCGCTATATACTCCAATAATCTATGTTAACTCAAGGTTAAGAAAAACGTTAACGTTTCGACTAAGTAAGTTCCCCTCCTGGGGAGAAGTATTCCTTTTCTTCAGTGTTTTAATCAGCAGGGGGGAAAATCTGGTCAAGAGACATGCCAAGAGGAGCAGATAAACTAATAGGCCGTTCAAAAGCCGATCTCACATAGTTTTATTTGGGGAGCGTTGTTTGTAGTGATGTCTCTTATCTTAATTTTCCCTGATTTCCCGAAAAGACAACCATTCTGCCAGCACTCCGCACCCCCCCCCTAATTAACCCCCAGCTATAGCCCATTTCCAACCAATCCAGCCCCCTCTGCAGAGGCGCGTGTCCCTCTATAGTCCCCGGTTGTCCCTGACGCGCCGGCATGTACTTTCGCGGAACGCTGGTTGTTCAGTGTAGGTTACTGGTTGAACCCTCCCTTTGATTCCTTGAACAAATTTGAAACGCGGAACCGACGATTATAGTGAAATAGACCCGGCGATTAGGACATTAGCCGCCTAAAGGGGACCTACCCTTCGTGATTTGTTACCCTCTTTCTTCTCCCTCCCCCCCATAGCACTGTAATTGATCCTTCGTCTTTCGTTTCTCTACTCGGCCCCCAAAACCCTGACACCACGTTCCCCTCCACTTGCAAAAACGCCGCCTCAACACGTCGCCCTGCATTCCCGCCCAAGGTGCACCCCCTCTTACTATGATCATCGTGTTTACATTTCCGTGATCGACATCCCTTTTCACACTGCGGGAAGCCATGAGGACTTTCTTCAATCCATATGAACTGAAGTCGGCCCTTAACGTCCAGGTGGCCGCCCCTTCAGGTTATCCTCCCAAACCAAGAAGTTTGAGTTCTTTGGTTTTTCCTTTGAAGAAATTGTATGGACGTTTTCGCCAACCTACCGTGAGAGTTCCTTCCCCAGGGAGACGTTGGTTCAGGTTTTCCCAGCCCGACAGTCATCCAAGACCGATTCTCCGACCCCTTTTCATGGCGGAGCGTCTTTAGTCCATGTTCGTGTGTTGCACGGATCTTTTCTTTCCCCCCTTCCTGATCCCTATAGAGAAACTTATATATCAAGTCGCTGAATGACGAGGCTTTTCCTCTATTTTTTTTTTCCCCTTTTTTCCTGAGTCCCCCCCTTCGCCTTTGTCCTCCGCCCCCCTTCTTTCACCCGACGCTCCTGACCGACCCCTGGATGGCCATCCCCCTTCCGAGCGCGTGATTTTTTCCTCCCAACGCGGCTTCCCCCCCATACCCCATTTTACACGAGTTCTCTTAAGATCGCTTCGCGCCCGGCCCGGCGGTGCAGCAAATTATAACACACCTCTTGAACCTTTTTCCCACCTTTTTACCCGATGAAGTTGTTTACGCTTGCCCCCCGACTTGGAACTTGCTTCTGGGTACCCTTTGGGGTCCCTTCCTAGAATATTCCTTATAAGGAACCCTAGCTCTTTTTTTGATGATCTGTTATGCCCCAAGTCGATCCCCCTTTTTTTTTTTTTTAAACGATGATGGCAGCTTTTTCGGCGTTTTGTGGTGCAGGTTTTTTTTCTTTTTCGGCTATATTTCAATAATCCGTGTTGTGTTTTTAGAGAGAATTGAACCCTCCTTCCTCCTCGGCCGACCCCAAGAAGCACCTCCCCAAAAGTTCACGGACCCTTCGTCAGACGACTTTATCGTCTCTTTTTCCCTAACAGATCTCCCCCCAGCGCTTTGGCGGTTGCCGGTTCAGGAAGACTGACCCTTCCCTTTTTCTCTCGGACCCAAAGTGCCCGCCAATAAAGCCAAGATGCCCTCGTCCCCTCGGCTATCTACGTTCTTTTCTCCCCCAGTTTTTTTATATTTCAACGTTGTTTGTGTTATCTCCTGGTTTTTTTCCTCTCGGTGTTTTGAGGGCCTTATTTACTCTTGTTAACATGAGCAGCGGTTAGTATCCTTTATCCCTGACGCTCTCCGGGGCATTTTCTCCCCTTGCCAAACCGGTCAGGAGCTTAGGACGGGACGGAACCCCGGCGATCGTCGTAAAATACGGACCCCCATTTTCCAGAGGCTCGCATCGTATTTTTTCATGAAGGTTTGGCTTTTCTCCCCCCCGTGTTCCTGTAGGAAAAATCAAGAAACATTGGAACGAAGCTGGAAGTCCCGCCCATTACTCCGACTCTAGATATCTCCTCTTATGCTTTTTTTGCAAAGGCATGTGACAGCCCCCTCCCCTCCCCCCCCGTGTGATTCCACCCCTCCGTCTTTTTTTTCCTCTACGAGCACGGTCCAATTGGACATCGTCGTCCAAGCAAGCCACCTTCCCTCTTCTTATTTTGGGTGATCCTGCACAAATCATTCCCCCAATCCACTTGGACGTATGGGCCGATTCCTCTTTCGACTGGCAGCCTCCCCGATGGCAAATCCCTTTTTCCTGAACTCTCCCAGCGGCGCCCCTCTCATGAGATCGGGTGCCAATTTTTTCTTGGTAGTGTAGGCGACGTTGGTTTTGTCGTTTGCAGGTTCTATTATGTCCGATCGGTTGATCGAGTTGTCTGAGATTAACTACAGTCCCCCCGTCCAGATAAACCTTCGTATTGATGTGTTGTCTTCCCCGGTAACCCAAGATAACGCTTCACTTGTAGCGCAATCACCGCATCCATTTCGTTCTTCCTTTCAGCGGCTGGCTCTCGCGTTGCGTTTCCCGTTCCTTCAGCCCCAAAAATTTTTTTTTTTCCTGAAGTAACACCTTTGCCACAGCGTACCGCGAAATCAATTTTTTTCATGCGTTTTTCCACGAAGACGTGTGCCCCGAGCCTCGTGCATCTCGGCTTTGACCATTCTATTAGCTAGCGTAGGTTTTCCTTTTTTTCTTCTGGCCCGATAAGAGAGCGTTCACAGAACTGTTTTCCTTCGACCTTGGCTGATTCATGAAAAAGGCCTCCTAACGAGCCTCAAAGCACGCCGCTCCCCTCAGTTCCCCTCCTCCTAGTTTTGGAAGACCTTCGTTGCTTTTTCATATTGCGTTCACCGAGCCCTTTGTTAAGTTTTTTGAGCCTACGTGAGAAAGGTACTCCCCTTCACTGCCTAGGGAATGATTTTTCTTTTTCTTCCCCTTTTTGCTTGTTTTTTTTCCTTGACCTTGAGAGCTCGAGATTAGGTGCCTCCGGATCCATGGCCTCATCTATCCGGCTTAGATCCCTCACCGTTGCCTTATCACGGTTCCGACATTGCTGCCGCGCGATCATGATCAGAGAGGATTTCCGGTAATCGATCCTCTCTTTATCACTCTTTTATTCTCCATCGACTATCGCAGCTTTTCCTTCTTCCCCTTCAGAATCAACTACGAAGTGCGTGGGGGTGGGGGGGTTTTTTCTTTTTCGTTGCTTTCCCGGCCTTGATCTCTTCCTTGCTGATTAAGACGGAAAGTGGAGACGCCACTTGATAATCTAAGATGACTGACTTAGTGAATGCCCGCCTTTTGGGGTTCACAAGATTGATTCCCCCCCCACACTATCCCAGCGAAGGACTGGTCCCTCAGCATGAGGGTGTACATCTGTTGTCTGCAGACCATTTTTGCTTCTTGAGAAATCAGTCTTTTTCAACTAGAAGGAGATCGGGAAGCCAACCGTTTCTCGACTGTCCCAGGATTCGCTGGAGACTTCGCGTTCCCCCCTCTAAGTACTTTGTTCTCTTCTCCCCAGTCCGAAGGATGGTGGGTCGTCTATCTCGAGAGAAGGTATTGCCTCCCTTTTCTCAAGCTTCATGTTTCCTTCCTGGGATTTCTCCGAAACATTCCGAGTTTATTTTTTCCCCAATTACTAGGAACACTTTCAGTGTTTTTCACGCGCCCGTACACGCTGTAGTTTAAGATGTCTCCATGTCGCTTTTCTTTTCTGTTTGGCGTTTTTTCATAATTTGTGAGAGGCCCCAACCCTATACTTTTCCGGGGAGGTTTTTTGTCCCTGCTAATGAAAACCCCCCATCTCCTGTGCCACGGCGGTGCCCTGGAAGGAGTACCCCCCCTTCTCAAGGGTAATAAGGACTCTTTTGTCTGGAACAGCTATCACTTACAAGTTTCTTCCTCCTTTCCGACTTAGCTGCCGTGAGACGGCCCGGCCGCCCTCGTGGCGATGAACTGCTCTGATGTCACGATTAGTTCTGTTCCCTTCCCACACCTCCGGAAAACCCCCTCGGGATGGGGATTTCCCCCCCCCCCGCGGTGATCCCGTTAGCTTCTGGTGCGTATGCCGGCGGATTTTTTTTTCCAGAGTGACAGATCAGATAAGATTCTCTTCCTTTGAAGAGTTGCCCCGATCGATGTTCTCCACAAGCTTTCCTTCGATTACCCTTGGTTATTCCGAAACCCCCACCCCCCCCTGGCCTGGATTGGGAGAGGTTTTTGGGAAGTGATAGACGGCGCCTTTTACTCGTCCGTCAGCCCCCGCGCCTTCTTTCCCCGGGCAGTTCTGCAAAACCACTAGTCCTCCCGGTTTTTTGTTGAAGGAGGCCCCAGTTGTTTTTGAGCGGGAAGTTCAACCTTCCCCCAGTAAAAGCCCTGGACCCGATCCGTAGGAAACAAAGCCATTTTCTCCCCCCCTTGATGGAACGGAGTTCACCGCTCCCAATTTTTCGTTCTTTATGTGAGTTCCTCCTTCGGTGTTATCCCCCTTTGTCAACCGTATCTTTTTTTCCCCAAGCAGAAAAATTATACCCCATGGAGAAAGCCCCCCTGGTCTGGTGTGATCCCCTTCTCCTTTAGAATCCCTCGATTTCGCAAAACGACCACAGTTCTTTAATGGAAGTTCGACCCACGATTGAGCTCGCCTTTTTTTTTCCCCTTTTTTGAAAGCAGGAAGTTTCATTATATTCCCCTTTTCTCTCCCCGAGTCCGCTAACACCCCTTATGGATCACCCCTGAGTTCCAAAACCGAAGGAAACTCCGCGCATCGCCTTTGACCCGTTTAAGACCTTCCCAGCCCTTCATTTTCTGTCTTACTCCTTTTTATGACATTTTTTAGATCGCCGGTCTCATGGTCGATTCACCCACTTTCATCTCTTCGTTTTCTTTTTTCCAGCTCAGCTTTTGACCGAAAGGCGTTACCCCCCCTCCTTTTGAGAACCGACCGTCATCCCGGAAACCCATTTGAGCAGTGACCAACCATGGCAATGGTCAGCTTCCCAGAACCCCTCGCTCCTTAAGATATATTTTCGATCGACCGGCCGAGGGTAGAGCCTTTTCAGGTGGCCTATATGCGGCCATTCGACTCAGTGGCAGATTCATTTTAGACCGGAGAGCCCAGTCTCCCTTGAAAATAGTTCCCTCGTCCGCGGGACGACTTTTTCCATTTACTGCGCGACGTTCTGCTTCCTTCCTCCAGAAACGGATTCCTCACCATTTTATGTTTAATTCCCCGTCTTCCAGATCCTTCGTTTCATGCGCCCTTGCTATGTATCCCTCCCTGGACTCATGTCCCCTTAATGTGCCTTCGTCTGCAGTGTAGGTACTCTCTATCCTTTCTCGAAAAAACTTCCCCGACCCCCCTTCGGCATATTCCCCTTCACCCCCCCAATCATAATAATCCCCCTGGACCCTCAAGGTCCCCCCATGCCCTCCTTCCCCAGTCCAAATTACTTGATCCGGTCTTTTCCTCGACCCCCGAAACCCCCTCCGGTTCTCCGTCTGTAATGGACCCTTGATCTTACTCCCTAAGTTTTTTGTTGTCGCTCGCTTTCCATGAAAGTACTCTCCCCTTTGAAAACAGGAAAGATGGTTTTTTCGGTTTTCCTCCCTCCCCAGTCGAGGCCTCGCGCTAAATGGCTGCCTGTAATCCTTCCCTATGGATTACTTGCCTGTTTTAGGATAAGTGGAGTCTCAGAAGTTGTCCTCTATTTTTGAAGTTGCATTAGTGCCCTAACGGATAATTACCCCCCCCCTTCCCTTTTAAAAGAAGACCTCGGCAAGCCTGGGCAGTGGCACCCATTTTCGAAAACACTTTTCTGAAGGTAACCCTACCCAGGCACCCACCCTATGCTCCTTCAACCTCCATGGTGCGCATACGCGGCTTTTTTTCTGAAGAAGCCGCCCAGGAACTTCCAATCCTTTCCTTCTCGCTCCGTGACTTCTTGCCGTTGGGGCTCGCATTTGGTAGATCTTTCACGAGGATCAGGCGCAGCTTTGCCTTATCCCCTTATCTGCCATACAGCAATCCGCGTCCTTCCTTCTTTTTGGAGACTTATATTAACTCTACATTTCCGCTTTGGTTGTCGGCTTCAATCACATTCCCGCTTTTGTTTTTTTTTTTTTCCATTCTGTGGATGCGGTCCCGGTTTCCCCCAATCGGACGGAGTTTTCCAGTCACTTCTGATTCACCCGAAAGGCAGAGATGTCGCTCCTTTTCTCGACCCGAGTACACGACGCTAACCCTCCCTTCACCAGATTCGAACTACAGGACGATTTTTCCAACCCTGCTGACTTGACTATCTTCTTCGGTTTTTTTAATTCCGTTTTAACCAGGAACTCGGGACTCCTGTAATTTTGTGAATCGCCCGTCTCCTCTTTCCAAAGAAGTTTATCACATTCCCACTTTTCCCCCCAGATTAAGGACCTCAGTCCTGTGGCGCCTTTCAATTCCTTCCTCCCCTCAATGGAAGTCTTTGTGGCTCCTTTTTTCTGGAGTTTGCGCTTTCCGGTCCCCCTCCCCCACCCATAAATGATTCCCTTCGCATGTATCAATGGTGCTGTCTTTCCACCACAAGATTCGGGTTCCTTGACAACATTCGGACTTCCAACCCAGACCTTCCCACCTCGTTATCCTTTGTCTTGACCCTTTCCCCACGTGTCGCTGGCCATTGGTTATACTTTTGGCCCCTGAAGTGGACGTGTTCCCTTGACACCGAAGAGAAGATCCCAAACGAACCAAACAGGTTAGAGCTACCCGTGAATTGAATCCCACCCCCCTTCCCCCTAAGTCGCTGGTTCTTCTTACCGAGACTTTCTAGAGCTAGTTCTCGCACACTTCATGAACCCCCTTCGGCAATCCCCCCCTCCCGGATAAGAAGCCGGACTCCCCCTCAGAAGTAGTTGCAACTCCGTTCAATATTGATTGATCGAGTCCCTCTGTCACACAATTCAACTAAGTTTCCCCATTCCACGTTTCCCCTTAGTTGAACCTATTCATTCCCCCCCAACGCCTCGGGGTTTTTCCACTTTTGGAGAAGTGCCAAGCCATCGAAGTTAGGAAAACAGACACCTCGGCAGTCTCTCGTCCGCGACCGGCAATTCCCCCCCTCACGGGTTTTTCCCTTCAATATTTCCCGACCCCCCACCAGATTCCGTACTTTGTGTCCCTCCTTCCCCGTCGCACCTTTTTCTCAGTCTTGGTGTTCTTGAGCATGATCCAGACCACAACATCCTGCTCTGTTTTCGAGTTCATCTTCCCTCCCTTAGGGAAAACCTCCCCAGGAGGCAATTCACTCTCCCGACAGTTCTCCATTCCCCTATAACCCGAGTTTGTAGTCATTTGAGAATTTTCCCCTTGTCAGGGTTCGATTTTAATGGCGCCACATTTCCCGGAAAGACAAACTGCCTTTTTTTTAAATAAGACGGGCTTGGAAAAACATTTTGATGTCGAGCAAGCTGGTGACCATCAAGCGCGCCTGCATCCTCCTTTGACAAAAACAGAAGAGATTCGGAGGAACCTCTCCACCGTCCCGCCGTTAGCATGGCATCATACGGCGCCCGTCTTTCCCTTTCCTTGCGACGTAACTTAAGCTGTCGCGACCTCCCCGTTTTCTACATCAGAGATAGACTTGCTCTCCAATGCAACGAAGTGGATTCAGGATAATCCCATTGTTTTCGAGTTCGGAGCTGTTTCCCCCCTTTAATCCTGGTAGGCTGTTTCTCCCCTTTTGTTTTAAGATTTTCAGTCACACGTGCGGATCATTGCCCCATAACCCCTACATCAAGACTTCTTATTTTATGGGAGCGCCCATGTACGTAGAAAACAACTTGGCACCTTTCTACCCCTTAACCTCTTAGCTTCCCCAATCGGACTTTAGTTTAGGCTTCTCCTACTTTTTTTTCCAGCGCGACTTTCGAGAAATATTAACCAAACTCCCCCAATCCATCGCTTTGTGTGATCTCTTTCTACGATACACCCGTTGTGCCCTTCAGAGATAAGCAGCATGTTCCCCTTTGATTAACCCCCCCCCCCCCCCCGGTAGACCACCCGGTGATGATTTCTTTAGCCCCCCCTCTGAGTTCCGAAATGGTCACTTTGTCGCGCCTATCAGACATTTCCCTCCCGGAATTCCCGCCAAGTTCCCACCCCTTTTTTTTTTTCTCCAGGATACATCAGTGCCTTCAGGTTGAAGTAAGTATTTTTCTCCTGGTTGCCCTAATCCTGTTGAACCATTATCCCCAATCTCATCCCTCCAGAAGATAAGGAGACTTTCCCAACCGATCGCAGTCGTAGGTGCCCTTTTGTCTTGGATTTCTTCGGCTGATTGACCTCTTCAGACGACCCCCTCCTACAGCCAACACTTTTCGTTCCTCTCTTAGTGATAGCCCATAAGACCAGGCACACCCACACGTAAGAGATTTCCCCCTACTTCTGACTTTACCTATGACGTCGATTTCCCCCACCCATCTCATTTGAGCGAGCAAGTTTCCCCCTTTTCAAGATGTTTCAATAGTGGGGTACTTCAGGTAAAAAAGTGGATTGTAAGGTTAAAAAGACGCCGAGAGTAAAGAAAGAGTAGTCCTTCTTAAACAACTATTATTTATAAAAGGACTGTGACCCCCCTACCCCTTCCTTTCCTCGTCCCTAGTGGGGGTACCATACGCTTTAGGAGAAGGGTTCCCCCTAGTGTCCCCTCTACGGATTTTCAGGCATAGGCCCCCTTCTCACAACATTTCCTATCGCAACCTTGGGCAACACGCCCCCCCCACTCAAAGTCTCGTCTCCCCGGAAAACTCATTCAACACCGAGATCTTATTATTTGTGCGGCCTTACAGTGATCCTCCCTTCCCCCCTCCAGAACGAAGATCCGTTAAGACATTCTCTCCCCCTGCTGTCCCCAGAAGTCGGCCACCTCCGTGTTGATTTTTCACAAGGATTGTCCCTAAGCAAAAAATGACCTGGCGAGGGGTTTTTCCTTCCCTCACCCCGATGTTCCCCCCGATGATCGTATCTCCCACCTTTTTTTGGTATGGACCATTTTTCGACTTGGGAGTTTGCAGCTGGTCCCACAGACATAATCCACTTGCTCGAGCGCGCGACCCTGACCTTTTTTTTCTTTAACGACAAGAATGTATGTTCCCCCCTTTAGTGCTGTTTGAAACGTATCGGCATTCCAAACTTTCTAGATCGTCTCCCATCTATGAAGACTGCGGTTGACACTCTTTTGGGTAAAGGATTCGCCTTTTTCACCCTTTTTGGACGGGAACGCAGAACCCTTCGCTTTTTGACCCGCCGTCCGTGGCGGATGCCTGCTCTCTCTCCAGATCGATCTACGGAAACGCTCTTCCCCTTCCCCCCCCCAAATCCTGGGAACCGCTCAGCGTAATCTTGGAACTTCTCCGCCCCCCTGCGGCTCTCATACCCCCCCTAGATAACGCCACCCCATTCCCCCCCCTCCTAAAACCGGGAAAAGATTCGATGTTCCCCTTTTTCTAGTTTGACGCAGGCCTTTCGCGATCCTGGGGGAAGTCCGTTTTCCGAAATGGTAACCCGACTCTTTTACCCTTTCCCCCTCTAGCGCAGCGCTGGTTTTTTGAGTCACCAAAGAGATCATCCGTCGCGCCGATGCTGGCACACTGCATGAAGTGTCGTCCTTAGTGGCCCGATTGGGGCCTTCTTGTTAGGCCCCCC
>Ga0179593_1684211_pt1 | contig 16470 bp, 23 predicted proteins | sample CZODoug2_1_08_16_FD_185931 | JGI IMG/M metagenome (GOLD analysis project Ga0179593, IMG submission 185931) | Vadose zone soil fungal communities from Angelo Coast Range Reserve, California, USA - CZODoug2_1_08_16fungal (PacBio error correction) | ecosystem: Environmental > Terrestrial > Soil >... | reverse complement strand
TTTCCTCAAGGTCCTTTCTTCCGCAGCTCCTTTTTTTGTCTTTCTCTCTTCACTAGAAAGAGCTCCTCCTTCCGCCCTTTTCAGGAGGAAATGCCCCCTGCCTGCATCGTCCTACCAAACCTTCCCCCGCTTCCCAAGTCTTTACGCTGCTCCCCTCCTTCTTTCGTTTCCCTTTTCATTCAGAATCCCTCCTCCCGGAATCGTTTAGCAGCAGGTCTGTGATCAACAATTTTTTTTGTTACCCTAAAACCCCCCCGCGTGAATTTTTTTCGTTCGTTTCTCCCCCTCCTTCGCTAGACACTTTTTTCCTCTCCTTTTCCTCTCTTGAGGTGCCGCAGCGGCCAGAGTCCCCAGGGTTTTGTCGACCAGATGGGCGGTAGTGGGTTTTTCCAAGTTCAGCTACTCGAAACATGCGTTCCTGTAACCTCTTCCCTGTTATATTCTCGAGCTTTAAATTCGCCCCTGAGTTTTCCCCCCCCCTCCCTTAGCTGGGGCCCCTCCAAATTGGCTAAAGCACCTGCCAGCCTTTTCCATTCCGTCTCAGTTTCCAAACGTGTGTCTCCCGTTACGCCCACCCCCCCCCCCCCATTCTTTTCTCTCGTTGAAAGATGATGGTTATTTCCGTTCTTCTCTCCAATGTGTCTTCTTTCCTGATGACGCGTCCTCGAACTGCTTCGAATTTTCGCCTTTTCTGTGGTCCCTCCTCCCATCCAGGCGGATGCTAAACGGGATTGCCCTTTTTTTCATTTTCTATGAACGTCTAGATCCTCAACATTTTTTTTCCTTTTTGGTCCTTTTCACTAGAGAACATGTTTTATTTTCATTTTTCGCGCGGGTTTCTTCGTTCTGCAGTGTCCGATTGGTTTTCAAGTTCTTTAGAATTCTTACCGAAGCTTCTAGTCCCATGCTTCTTTTAAGCCGATACCTTCCTGTTCCCTTTCCACCGGCTCCGTTCTTTACAAACATGCCTTCCCACCGAGGGGTTTTGAGTTGGAAAATTCCAATCCTCTGGGAGCGGAAGTCGGTTTTTTTCCCCAAGCTTCCCCCCCTCTTGTCCCTCTGGAAATGGCCAGTCCGTCTTTTTAAAGATTCTTCCCCTATTGACACAAACATTTCCCCACACCATGCTCCCTTTGAGACGTATGGCGTTGCTTTTTCTCCACTCAAGATTTTCCGGGGTCCCATGCTCTCTTAATTTTTTCTTTTCCTGCCTAAAGCTTAGGAAGTACCGATTTCGGTTTTAGCCGCAGCGACTCCATACACAGTGTAAACATTTAGCCTTGGTTCTAGAGTCTGTCCCCCTTCCTTTTCAGAATCTAAGATGACCACTTTAGCTAGATCTGCCTAATCCCCCCCGCGTTGCCTTTTTTGACCTATTGAACAGAGAGGGCGGTCGCTTTCCCTTTTTCATTGGTGAGTTTTTTTTTATGGCTGTTTTTCCCTGTGGATTCCGGAGGCTTTTTGACCCGTAAGCCTTAACTTCGACTCGAAAACGATGCAGAAGAACCTTAATTTCTTCCTCTGTCCTCTCCTATGCCGATGATCTGAGCCGGTCCGGTGGCCTCTCCTCTCTTATGGTACTCCAATAAGGTTCTTTGTAGCCACCTTTCCTCTCCCGGCAGGATAATTTTCTTTTCCCCTCCCTCCGGGCATTCATAAGTCCAATGAAAAGCAGTGTGATTTCGCTCGGTCTTTTCCTACTGTTGTCAGCTTCCACTAAAAACCAACTCCTGATCTCTCACTACTCGAACACTAAACGGACCGTTCCTTTTCTTCCACCCCTCTTTTAGCTGGGCTTCCATACCTTCTTTTTCACCTCTCTCCATTTGCAGCTGAGTGACTTCTGAGTTTTCCCCAGCGATCTTCTGTCCTACGATGAGCCTTAGGAGGAAGTGTTTCAGGTTCTCTGCTACTCATGAGAGAATGTCAGGTTCGGACTTTGGACACCATTTATTAGTTATTCGAATCTTTCCGTTACCCGTTGGCCAGAGCCTGCAATTTTTCTGGCCCTTTTTCTTCAAGACGTTGGTGCTTTTGGGATTTTTTTCAACTCAGGTTCAATATCGTGCCCACATTCGCGTGCCTTTTCCTTCCTAGAAGGTTGGGGCCGTTTAACCTTTTCTTCCTCACTATTTTCTTGGCCTGGTTTAATACCCGACTCATAGGTGTTCCTTTTTCCTTCCTGTAACCTTAAAGAAGGGAGGGTGGTTTCTGGCCTTTACTTTTCGCCGACCATCGCCATTTTTTTTCCTCCCTTTTTTTCCCTCTGTGTAGACCCCGTTCTCATCAACTTTTTTTTTCCCCCTCGCTCCTTCCACCATCTTCTGCCGTCAGTCCCTCTGAATCTCCATTCCCCCCGATATACCAAGAAGTGCGATAAGTTTTATTTCCCTCTTCCCCTCTTAATGGGCGCGTTTTTCCAATTATTCCTTTTCTTTTCTCCCACGCGGGGACATCCCTTGCCTCCACTCAGGCTTCTTTTCCGCTTCTCCGGCGTCTTCAGTAACCATTGCGGACCCCCCTGTTTCCTTCCCCCCACGGCACATAATTTGGCTACTTTCCCCCCCCCCCCTTCGTTTGGACCAGGATTCTTCCACTGAGTCTTCAAATTCTTTTCCCTTTTGGGGAGCGGACTTTTATTTCCGGTTCCCCCTTTCCGTAACTAGATTTTTCTCGCTTCCATACCCCCCCCCAAAAAGTTTTGGATTACGCCCTTCTGTTTTTGACTTGCTTTTAGCCCCTCCCTGCAGAAATCTTCCCGTCGTCGCAGACGGCCTCCTTGGTTTCAGCTATGGCCGTTTTCACCTTCCTCCCCCCCTTTCATCGTCAATCTGGTTTCCTTCACGAGCACTTTGGTGTCTTCGCTCGAACCCCCGCTACGTTCTGTTAAATTTTTTCTGGTTTCAGGAGAACCCGCCCGGCCCCTACCCCTGTTCGATTCCCATGAGGGGGCTCTCCTTTGGATTTCCTTATTTTTACTCTCTTCCGTTCATTTTCCCGAATTTCCTCCTGGAAGTGACTTTCTTTTCTCTTTGGAGGTTATATTTCATCGTCGTGTTTTTCTGACGGAGGAACCTCCCCCCTGCACGAACCTTCCTTCTTCTTCACATTGGAAGGTCGACCTTTGATCTTTCTCTTTTCCTCGACCGGAGAGTCTTATAGAAGTTCCCCCTTCTCCCTTTCGAGTTCACCCCCTTTTCCCTACGACGTATCGGCAGACTTGTCCCTTATCTCCGCCGGGTTCCCCTTTTCCCATAGTGAACTGGGACGCGGATTTTTTTTCAAGCCCTTTCCCCTCTTTCCGGGGGTGGTATGCACCCTTTACGTTCCTTTTGGTTAAAGTATTTCTTTTTCAATTTGGGGTGCCTTCTCTTCGATGTTCTCTTTCTTTTTTTTCTGATTGCTTTTCCTCTTTCTCTATCCTGTTCTCTCCGTTTGTGTTAGAGATTCCCCTTTTCCTCCCTCAGTCAGAAGAATCTATCAAGCGGCGATTCCCTGTTCCATAGCCCTTCTTCCCCCCAGCCTGTCTTTTGGGTAGATTCTGTTTCATCCACCCCTTTTTCTTTGAGGACTCCTTTCTTCCTCCGGTCCCCCCAGTTACCTTTGTTTCCCTCTCCGCTATTTTATAAAGGGTTCCTCTTGATGATCACTTTTTTTTTTGGGTCCATACGCTTTCCCTCCCGAGTTGAATCTTCCTCTCCCGTTTCCTTTTCAGCATCTCTTTGTCTTTAAGACACAATGTAGAATAGTTTCCCCCCCCTTTTTTCCCCTGGTTTGAGTTCTCGTTCACTTGCTCTCATCCGGCCCCTCCAAACCTCATCCCCCTTTTTTCCCATAGAATGACCTCTCTTCCCCTCCATTCGGTTCTCCGGTACCAGTTGTCGCCGTCCGAACTGCCCTCCCCTCGGACTAGTCTTACCGCAGGTCTGGATAGACCCTCTGTTTGTTTCCTTAACAAATCCTAGGGGATTTTTTTTTTCCACTGTCTTCCTGTCCTTCGTCTCGTTGACCCACGTCTTCACCTTCCGTTCTCATCTTTTTTCGTGCCCGACGCAGAGCTGAACACAATTCTTTCCTTTTTCCTCCCTCTTCCTTCCGGTCTGTCAATGAGTTTCTCCCAAAGGTCCTTTTGAACCTGAGTCCTAGTCCTTACCAAGATATCTCTGTGGTACTTTTTTCCCCCAGGCGGAGTTCCTCCCTCCTGGAGAGGCTTTCAAATAAGGCTTTTTACCCTCCCCTCTTTTCCTTGTGGCATCCCCCCTTTTCCTTTTTTTCCCCCCCCCTTCCCTTTTGTATACCAGTCCTTTTGGTAGAGGAAAGAGAAAGCGAATTACTGTTTCCGTTCCGCTTTCCCTTGACGGTCCGGAGAAGCGGTGAATTCGACCCTCTTTTAAGGGTTACTTCCCCTCCTTCTAACGAAGAAATCGTCGTTTTTGCGTCGCGCCATCCTCTCAACTGCTACGTATTGATCCTAGATGACTAATTAAGTTTCTTTTTTCATCTTCCCCTCTCTGCGTCAATGCCGGCCCCATCCTCCAGGACCTTTTCCATGGGTGTTTCGGAAGTTGTCAGCATTGGTGGAAGCTCTTCACGTCTAACAGAAAGTGTTTCCGCCTTCCTTTCAACTCCTCTTTTCATGCAATCGGTTCCATTGCCCTCGGACCCCACCCACGTACGGAAAACCGGGCGTCGTGGTTCTTTCTTCATCGGCACTTAGATGGAGACGAATTGTTTTTTTTTGGTTTGTTTTTTTTTTTTTTTCTGTTTTCTGTTGTTTTGGCTTATATTTGGGGTTTTTTTTTTTTCCTGTTTTTTTTTTTTTCTCCTTTTTTTTTCTGTTTGTTTTTTTTTTGTTTTTTTTTTTGGGCTCAAATTCAGCCCTCTTTTCCGGGCTAGCTGGCCATTTCCGATCTTTTTACCTATATTGCCGTTCCTTTTGTCTCTCCCACAAGCGTAACCCCCTTCCATGTGGACTTCCCCACGGGGCCCGTCCCGCTTGTCTGGGGCAATCGATCACTGACACTTTTTTTCCGGGGACTTCCCCCATCTGGATTCGATCCTTCCCAACGTATTCCTACTATATTCTTCCCAAACCTCGGCCTTTGGACTCTCCCCAACTCGCCTTTTTTTCCGGCCTATCGATTACAATGTCGTCTCTCCTTTTTTTTTCTTAGGGGTCCTTTTCCTGTTAACTTAATGATCCCGCCTGGTTCTGTTTTCTCTTTCTTATCGGTCCTTTCTTTTTCGAGGATCTCGCCTATTGTCCCAAGAGCCCTGACCTTTTTCCACCCCTTTTTTTTCCCCAGCTTTGAAAAAAACGATGTCCCGTCCGTTCTTTCTGCTTTAGTACAATGTGCCGATGCTTTTTTCCTTGTCACGGGATTATCTATCTCGTCCTCCTCCTCTGTTTGGTTTGACGCGCTGTGACCCTTTTTAGGTCTTCTTCATCCGGCACGTTCAATACAGGTCGCAGCAGCTCTCCTCCTTTTTTTCCCTTGAACGGCCTCTCCATTTTTGATATTTTTTTTAAGACTTTTCCCTGCTTTCCCCCGCCCCCTCCTCTGTCGCCTCCATCCTCGGAAAAATAGGCCCATTAATCTGCTTAATTCTCTCTTTTTTTTCCCAATTAAACATGCCTGGACAAAGCCCCGCCCCCTTTTTGCTTCTCTCGAGCGAATACAGTGGATCAGCGAGATTCGGCTTTTTCTGAAGCTCCCTTCCCTTTTTAGATACAAATTTACCATGTTTTGGTTTTTTTTTAGTGATTTCGGGACTCCCCCTACGTCTGTTCTTTTCGTTCCCTTTTTATTTCTTGAACCCGGAAAAATTCCCCTTTCAATTAGTATGATCTGGTGGACTCTGTAGGTTCTCGGTTTGGCAGGTCCACTCGGCAATAGTTTTTCCCTGGACCTGCTTACTGGCCAGGCTCTCCTTTCCTTTTTATATTTTCCATTTGGTCCTCCTCCGTCGGCGCCCGAGGTTCTTGGCCTTGTCTAAAAACTCTCGCCTAGGGTTGTACGACGTAAAGGTGATTGTCCCCAGCGCCCCTATAGTGTTCCTTTCCTCTTCTTCGTCCCCACCTCCTTGCGAACTCTTCTTTTGCGAAAGTCGTTCTCCTTTTCATGCCTTTTTTTTCCTCCTCCACGAGACACCCATTTCCCGCCTTTTAGGCCGGCTTTCTCTGCCTTTATAAACAGTCCTTTTTCTTTCTTTTGGCTCATCGATTCAGAGATTCCCGTTTTTTCCTTTTTTACTGGCCCCCCCCCCCCCTTTTCCCTGATGCTACTCTGGATATTGTTCGTATCCCGATTTCTGGTGGGAACCTTCATTTTTTTGTATCCTTCCTCCTCCCCATTTTTACCAAGTCTCGTGGAAACGTACCGTCTCTCCCCCCCCCTTCTTCCTTGGCACCCCGGGACGTTGGAAAAGGAGTTCTTACCTTTCCTTTTTTCTTCGTAAAAATGCTTTAGTTGGGGTTTTTATTTTATTTCCCCTTCCCCCAGCTCTACCCTTTTATTTCTTGAAACCTGATTTCCACTCCCCTCCCCCAGCGATTTGGAGTTACGACCTGACTTTTCGGTCGAGGACGCGCTCACCCTAATGAGCCCCCTCCTCCGTTTTTTTCCACATCCTTTTTTTCAAGATCTGGCCTCGGCTGGGCACTCTCTATGATTCCCTGGTTCTTCTCTGAACGTGGTTGTCTCGAGCTTTTTCTGGACTCTCCCTTCACCGTTCCAGTCTGGCCCCACTCCCCTCTTGGTTTAAGTCTACCCCGCACACGGCATCCCTGCGGGCTTAAGACCCTTTATTGTCGGAATTTTCTCTCTTCCCATTTCCCGTCCTATCATGGAAGTTTTTTTTTTGCGGTACTTCTTTTGATTCATCTTTTCCTGTTTTTGCTCCGGACCTTGTTTTCCTTTGCAACGGTGATTCAAACCCGCATTTGGCCCTTGGAAGGATCAGACATTGTAAGATCGAACTCCCCGAACGGCCCCACTTACTGCGTCGTTTGCTTCGAAATTCTTCTTGAAATTCCCCCTTGGTTTCCTCCCCCCGCTTTCCTTACGGACGTTCGGCAACGAATTCTTTTTCCTCTTCCCCTTTGGGAGAAAATCCCCTTTTTCCTTTTTTCCGGAGGTTTCCCCCTGCTCCTACTTTCATGGATTAATAAGGGGTGTGTGCACTCTTTCCTTTCCGCGATTTTTGCCCTCTTCTCCGGGGATATTTTTTGGGTGAGCCCGTCGCAGTTGTCTGTTTTTCTTTTTCCTGCCCCCGATGGGAGATTTCTTTTTCCTCCTTTTTTGAGAGATCTCCCCCCCGTTCCCATCACCTCTAATAGCAGAAGAAGCCCCTCCTTTCATTTCCTTCTTCTTCCTTTCAAAACTCCTCTCCCCCTCTCCTCCTGGCCCCGACGCGGACGTTGGGTCCGATTTTTTGTTTGCCCTTAAATCAAGAGTCTTCTGAGCCTTTTTTTTCCTCCCCAGCCCCTTTTTTATGGGTGTCCCTGGTGCACGGCATACTGCGCCCCTTTATGCTCCTGAGACTTCGTCATTCCCTTGGGGAGGGAATAGCGTGCGAATATTTTCTTTCTTCTCCCTGTCTCAGAGAATCTTTCTGTTTCTCCAATTAGAATTTCCCCTTGTCCCTCCAGGGCGGGTTGATTTCTGTTCCCCCCCGCCACTTCCTTCTTCCCTAAAACATCCTCGCAGAGCACAGAGACATACTTCCATTGGCCTTCCAAAGTGACGAGAGAAGCCCTTGACAATTCCTCTTTCATCGGACCTCCTTTTTTCTAGTCAACCGGTCCTGGGTTATGCCGTGTTGCGGGGTTCTCATTTTCAACCCTTTCCCATCCGTTCTCCCCTGTCGCGAGATGTTACTTTTCACTCGTTCCCCCTTTTCTTCTTAACGAATTAATGGAGTTTCCTCTCTTCCTTTTGCCTTCCCCCCCTTCGGTTTCTCGGGCGACCATCTTTGCGTCAGCTCAGTCTTTTCAACTCCCCTTTCGTCATTCACCTTGAGTTCAACATTCTCTTTTTTTTCGGAGGTATGCGTGTGTACTCGGGACCGATTTCCTTTTAGAGGCTGGTTTTTCGACCTTCTTTCTCCACAACCCTTTCAAATTTGTTCATCCCCCCCTTCTCCTCCTTTTAACTTCCCTTTTGGTTTCATTCCAGTGACGCGTTTTCTATCGGTTCTTTTCGTTCCTTTCCTTCTTCCTTTGTCCGCAATGGGGGACGGATTGTTGATCTTCCCTCTATTCCGGGATTGTTCCACTTATGATTTTTTTCTTTTTTTAAACCCTCCCCCATGGAGCACTAAACGGGATTGCCAGTCGCTCAAGATCATCTCTGATCCAATGATGATCCCTGCTGGTTATATTTTTCCCTTTCCCTCCTTCCCTTTGGACCATAAGGAAGTCAACTATTGACATCATTTCTTTTTTTTAAGTTCTTTTTTGAACTACGGCTCTTGCAAATCCTGTCTGGCTCTTGTGAGTCCCCCTTTCGATGGGGAAGACCTCCACTCCCTTCCCCCCGCCTTCCTTTATCTTTCAAAGACTTTTTTCGTTAGTCCCCTGATTTTGATGTTGACCCTCGGCCCCGCCCTCTCCCGTTAGCGTCTCCCTCCCACAATGGAAAAGAGTTCTGTCCCTTTTTGCGTAAGCGAAACTTGTTTTTTTTCCTGCTTTTCCCTGGACTTGCTTGACAATCCACAACCTCCAGCCTTGGACCGCGTGCCCATTAATTTGCGATCTTTAACGTCCTTGGGTCCTTCCTCCTCCTACTCCTTTCTCTTTTTAATTCAGACAGCTTCCCGAGTACGCAAGTAGAGCCCAGTACCCCACACCTCGGAATTTGCTCTACACAAATTCGGCGGGTTCTTTCCGTTTGAGCCGCTTCTAGCACACTTTCTTTTGCTAAGGACCCTCGCTTGCCTAGTTCCTTAGGGGATGGGTCTTTAATTGAATGATCCTCGCGGGAGGATTCCTTTTTTCACCTCCCTTTTTTTCTTTAGAGGATGCTGATTGCTCTTTTTTTTCGAAAGTCTCCCCTCCCTTCAATGCACTTTTTAAGCCCCGCGCTCCCCCTGCGCCGGTCCCTTTCCCTTTTTTCTTCGATACTCGGCGACATTTTTCATATCCCTATTGATTGAGACTTCCACCCTTTGATTCTTCCTTTTTTTCCTCCTTTTTTTTCCTATGAGCCATCATCCCCGGTGTATTTTTATTTATCGGACCGTCCCCAGTTTGTTTCCTCTCGACGAGGAAAAGTTCTTTCTTCAAGTTTTTTTTCGCTCGGCGGCGTCCGCACCCTTTCCTTTCTTTTTTTCAATCCAAACCCACTCAGCGTCGCCCCGCCCTACTTAACCCCCGGCCGATCCCCTTTTTCACCGTCCCTGCCTGGGCATACATTCTCCACCGGCACACCTTCCGTCTCTCTTTCACGGGGACTTAGCGAGCATTCCTTTTTGCGAGACCATCTTTTCCACGATTGAATGTGGCGGCAGATTTTTCTCCCCTGACTGAACAGTTTTGCCGACTGTAATCTTTCTTCGTTTTCCTTCCTGGAATCTTCTGTACTTTGGATGGTTCTTTCCCCCCATTTCCTATTGAGTGAAAAAAATTCTAAGAGCCCCAAATTTTCTTTGTTCCTTTCTTTCCCCTGACGTGTTACGCATTTTGTGGCATTTTTTTGGAAAATCGTTTCGCACATGGAAAGAGATTACTCAAGGTCTATCTTTCTGAGGGGGCCTTTTACCAGTTGGGTCCCTGACATCAGGGTTCTTTTCAGATGGTCAACAAACCCTCCTGGACGTTTGCTTTTTCCCCCTGCGCCCGCCTGGGCGCGATATGTTCTGTTTAGGGAAACCTTTGCATTTGCGCCTGTTTTTGACAGGCTGTTCCCCCTCGTTAGGTCAACCATCACTGCGCGCCACCTCCGCCCCCTTTCTTCAGTCCTTTTCTTGCCGTCATTTTCTTCCTGCCAGGACAAACATTCCACCCTTCTTCTTTTCTTTGGAATATATATTTCCGTATGCCTTTTGAGCTTTTCCCCCCTTCTTTTATGCTCGATTGACTTCTTTCTCCCTGTTCGTAGCCTTCGGCCGCATTCTCCCGCGTCTTGCAAGAATCGTTCACTTCCAGTCTCTTTTCCAGGCAAAAAAATTTCAGTCTCTTCTTACCTTTCTGACAAAAGTTTATTTCCCTTTTTGCACTGATTTCGCTTACCGGAATGAACTTTTTTTTTACTTATTCGTCCCCGCCTCCACGGATGGCAGGAAAATCTCTTCCCTGGACCATTGACTTTCCCCTCTACCCCCCCCCCAGCTTATTTTCTGCATTTCCTTTCGTCTTATCTTAGTCAACTATGAGAGAAACCTCTTTTCGCCATGACCTTCCCCTGTGTTCAGATCTGGTTCGGGCCCCTCCTCTCAAGCATTAAGAGGTGTTTTCCTCTGGTGTATCCGTGAAAGGAACATCCCCCTCGCCCTTTCCGCTTTCACTTCTTCGATGGTTTCGGAGACCCAAGCACCGGCCCTCCCCCTCCAGACCGCGGGGATCCCAATCTCCTTTATTTTTTTTTTTTTCCTCTATATAGTTCCTTTTTCCCCTTCATTCTCCCGCCTTGTCGTGTATCGCCGTATGCTCTTTTTCTTCGCGTTGGAGGTTTAATTTCCGATTGCGTCCATTTTTCAGTCTCCGTGAACGGAGGAGGAAACGTCCTCCCTTCTTTTTTGCTCTTATAAAGCATTCATCGCCGACACTTCAGGTGCGGAGGATTTTGATTCGGAGCGTCCAAGACCCCCTTTGTTTCGCTCGATCCCCCCACCCCCCTCTCTTAGACGAACGTCCCTTGTCAATTTTTTAATTTTCTTTAACACTAGTGGTGGAACTCTTGCCGCTTGGTTTAACTATGAGCCTCTTTCTAGTGGTTCTCTTCTTGAAACACCGACTCGGACCCCAAACCGTCCGCTGGTTTTCCTTGATTGAAAGTCGAAGTTCTGTTCTCCTCTTCTATCCCGATTGTCTCTTCCTCTTCTTTTAATCCCTTGTTGTTGTTGAGTCTCTCCCTTTACGATTAAATCGTCCTCCTTTCCCCACTTCCGCCCAGCTACTTCGACTGGAACCCAAACCTTACTATCCCTGCCCCTTTCGTGGGTACGATTAGTAATTTTCTCCAGCTTCTTCGGGCTCTTTCTTTTCCACTCCGCTCCCCGTCCCCCCACTCTTGGATTCCGGCAGACCTCCCTTTTCTTTTATCAAGGTTACCGTATCAGAGACTTTTTTGCCTTCGATTCCTGAGTGGTGAGCCACATAGTGTTCTTTACTCTCCCTTTCATAGATCCCCCGTCATGTGTTCCTTCCTTTCCTCCTTCCTTTCCCTGCTGTGAGTCCGCCGTTCACGGATACCTTGCATTCTCCCCTTTGACTTCCAACCTCAGAGGCCAGATTCCAACTTGAACATACTCTTCGATCCCCTTAGAAATTCGTCCCTGTGCCGTGTTTTTTGTGAGGAGAGGTCCCTTCCTTTACGAATCTCTCCTCCGGTCTGTCGCACAAGGAATTGTCGGTTTGCCTTGTTGGTTAAAACCAGCTCTGCTGGCCATCCTGTTTCCCTTAGACCCTTAGCAAGATTTTCCTTCGATCGGAGACCCCCCGTTCTCTCTGATTTTCTTTCCTCTCCGGCCTGCGGAAACCCTGGTTTTCCTCCGGTAAGCGGGTTCTCCTCATTTTTTTCTTTCGTCTATCCCCCCTTTATTCGTCAATCCAGATATCGTGTAGAGTTCTCTTATTTCCCGACACGTTTTTTTTCCGCCATTTCGAGGAGGAGGTTCCCCCCCTCCATTCCCCCTCCCTCATTCCATTCGTTCACCCCCTCTCTGCACAGCTCCTTTTTCTATTCTCGAAACTGAATGTGTTTACGTTCCGTTCACTCAATTCCTCCAATTTTCTCCGGAGACGCGGAATGACTGTTAGAATTTTTTTCTGATGTCCCCTTTTTCTTCCTAAGAAATCCAGTTCGAATAAACGGGATTCCTCCCCATACTCTCCTCACTCCTCTTTCTCGCCAAGATAATATAACGTGGTTACTTTCTTTCCCCCTATTTCCTTCCAATAAGGAAGGAACGTCCAGCCTCTGTTTTTTTTTTCAGTTACTTTTATTGCCCCGCGCGCCCCTCGCGGCCTAGAGGGCCCCTTTGCGATGGGGCAAAGTCTGCAAGCATCCTTTCCTCCCAACCGCGCCCTTTGGACAATCCCCCTGGTCCGTCCCTTTTTTTTTTTGTTTTTGAGTTGCCCTCGGCAAGACCGATGAAGCGGACTTTTGCGCCCCACCTTCCAAGAGCTCTTTCCGGCGAAAGGGCAAAGTAAGCTTTTAGACTTCAGGACCTTTTTTGACCAAATGCCCACCACAATGTTAACGTCAGGTTTCCTTCTGCCGTCCTTCACTTTGTGCTCTGGCGCCCAAGACTTTCGGGGTTCCTTGAAGACGCCTATGGTGTTCTTTTCGTATTTCCTTTTTTCTCCCCTTCAATTAGCGCATGCCCCCGGCAATACCGTTTTCCACCTTTTTTCCCTTTCTCCGCCTTGCCCCTTTCCTTTGAGAGCCGCGTGCTGATACAACTTAGCTCGTATCCCCTTCCACTCGCGCCTGACTTTGACATCTCCTTCCTGGAATGTTATTTCTTTGTTTTTTTGACGGTTTTTTACGAGGATTTCGTTTGACTCTGCTTTGCTGCATTCTGCCCCGGAATTTCGTAAATTTCCCGCCCTCTTAACCCCTGTAGTTCGCATCTCCATTTTTTCAGGCCTTACTGTCTTTCTTGCCGCTGAATGCATTTTCTTTTTTCGTGATTGCCTTTCCCCTTTTTCTCTTTTCTATCCGTTTTGATTCTCTCCCAATCCTTGACTAGCATTCTTCTCATTTTTCCCCAATACTTAGGCCTTCAACGAATCGCAGCTCCTTTTTCGCTCCCCCCCTGTCTTTACCTCCCTTTCTGAGGGTAAGCGAGATCTCAAGCCAAATCGTGCTCAGCATCTCCCCCTCCTCCCCTCCCCGACTAGCTCAACCGATGACTCCTCCTTTCTTTTCCTTTTCCCTTCCCCTGGCCACCCTTCCCCAAGAACTTGCAAAGCGCGTGTGCATTTTCTCTGATCTGAGAGATCTTGTCTTCATTTGTACTCTCCCTGTTTTTTGTGGCTCTTCGCACAGGTTTGACAGTAATTTGCCGGCTCTTCCTTTTATGCCCCCCCCCCCTTTTTTTCTGGCAAGTTCCCCGGGACCCCCCAATGTATTCTTTTTTTGTCACCGGCCTTTTTTTCCCGAGGCAAATGACTTCCCTCCTTCTTTTACTTTCAATGTGGTGGGAATTTAGTTTTTCCCCAAATTCGTATGTTACTCTTCACTTCCTTGGTTAGAGGGTCCTTCCCTTTAATTCCCTGCTCCCTTAGTTTTTTTTCTTTGAATGCTTGGTCACACTTCGCGAATTGGGGGTTGCCCAGGTGCTTTGAGCCTCCAAGCCTGCTGTACTTTTTCTTCTCCTCTTTGCCAATGACATTTGCGAACCTTGGTCTCCGGAGGTTAGAAGGTTCTTGCCCCCCGTCCCTTCCAGACCCTCTTTTTCTCAGTTCTGTCCCTGATGTCCTTCTATTTCTTTCCCCCCCCAGATTCCCCCTTAGATTCACCTTTCTCGCTCTTAGAGACATGATTTTTTTCTTTTGAGCATCCGTTTTCCGTCTCTTTCTTTCCTCCATCCTGTTCCTCATTGCAGGCTTTTCCGCGTCTCCGTTCGAATCCCTTGGCCCTGTTTCCCCGGATTCTATCTTTCTGTTCTACCAAGGCGTCTGGCATCCCGGCAAAGGGTCTTTCTTTGACGGAATGGAAATCTTTTCCTTGGGGAGCTCCTTCTTTAGTATTTTCCGGTAAACTCGCTGGTCGACATTTCCAGCTCCCCCCCCTCTTACATTCCCTCGATTTTCCGGCCCTTGAAGCAGGTTAGTAGTTACTATGAACACCTCGTCCAACGAACTTCCTCTGTTTCCGCATTTTTTTGCCGTCCTGCGGTCACTTCTCAAATCTATGAGAACCTCATTAAGCGTTCCCCTTGGTGTATCCGATCCTAGCTGCTTATCCACGGGGACCAACCTATCTGTTTCAGTCACACTGTTTTTACCACTTCCTTGTGTCCCGACCTGCGTTCTTCCTTCCCGTCTTTCCTTTTTTCTCTTTCTTTTAACAAGGACTTTCTAAGACTGGTTATCGCGTCTTTCTCTCTTTGTTGAGGTGTACCTGCATCTTTTTGTGGCGCCCCTTCCTTTTCTTTGAGGAGGCAACTCTTGTCCGACGGGAAGTTATTCTACATTGAAGGACGCTGTACCCCCGGATGACGGATGCTGATTTTTTGGCGATTCTCTTCCCCTTGGAAAGATCCCCCATCTGTTTAGTCCCCGCATCGTTTTCCAACAAGAGGGATGATTCGCAGACTTTTTAATTGTTTTTTTCCTGAGACCACTAGTGGTGACCTCTCGGTCGTCCCGCCCTCTCCCCCCCTCAAGCTTGTTTTTATCCTTTGTGGAATATTAACCCCCTTTTCAAAAACGTCAGTTTCTTATTTTTTCTTCCTGCCTTTTTCTTTGGTGCTTCTTCTATTTATTCGTTGTTTCTCCTTTGCTCTTCTGTTTTTCTCCCCGGGGCACCCCTGAAAAATCGCAGCCTGAAGCCTTCCATCACTCCCTTCTTCCAACATGAATATAACGCCCTTCTTCCAGCTTCCCTTTTTTTTTCGTTGTCTATGCCACCCCTTCTTCTTAGCCTTTTTTTCTCCTTTTTCTTTTTCCCTCAAGTTCACCCGTGTGATGGGCTTCAAGGCCCGACTGCGTAACTATCTCTTACCCCCCGTAGGAGATTAGGCATTCTTTTCTCTATGCTTGTTTAGTGTGTCTTTTCTCACGGGACTTACTTTCTCTTCCCTCCGCATCCCCTTCATTTTTCTGTAGAAAGTTGAATTAAAGTAGGGACCTCCTTGGTGCTTTTCCTCCGTTCACTTTTCTCAATGGCAGGCGCTAGTTCAATCTTCAATCTCCTTTCCTATTCCACTATACCATACGAGATCCACTCCCTTTCCGTTCCTTTTTCGTTTTCCTCTCCAAGACGCCCTTTTATTATTCGCCCGCCGTGGTAGCACAGTCCCTTGTTTTGCCTTTTTTTTCTGAAACCATTCCCTATTTTTTAGCTACTGAGACGGATGTCCTTCGCCGGAGGCCACCAGTTCTCTGCTCACAGATTAACCCTTGATTCTCTTCGGCCCTAGGAACACAATTTGGCGACCTCGAATGCGGTTTTCTCCCCGGGCTTCTGCCGCGTCCGCCCCCCTTGCGTACGGTCGTCCCTCCTTCTCTGTTCTGGGATTTTTAAATGTAGTCCCTGAGTGATCTTAATGGAAATACGTTTTTAGGCTGGGGCCTCCAAAGTAATTTCCTCCCCCCCTTGCCCAAGGCTTTTCCCCTTTCCCAAAATCCCAAAAGGCCCTTGTGTATGCAGTACGCCGTTTTTTTTTCTTTCCTGATGACCTCTTTCGAGATTCAAGAAATGGGGACGGATTCTCGTCAAGCGACTGCGTCGAAGGCGGCCTCCCCCTTTTTCCCCCTCTTTCCTTCATCCAGGCCTCGTTGCCCGTCGCGCCGTAGTTCACTGGCTTCCTGATCTCCCCAACCCTTTGTTGTCTTTCAAGAGAGAGACATGCCGGCATCAGGAGTGTAAAGATCTTTTTTATTTTGTCTTCCTTTTTTGCAGTCCTTCCTGTCCGGATACCCGAAAGAGGTCAATGGCGATGGTTCCTCAAGCCTTGTCCAAACCTCCAATTTGTTTTTTTTCTTTTTTTTTTGGCGCCAAAGCACCTGGACCTGCAACTTTTTCAGTTTCCCTGACCCTTGAGATAAGGTAGGGATCCAAATGGACGCCAGTCCAGTTAGGTTGTCATTTTGGGCGAACATATCTTCCTGCTCAACCCCATGCCCCCCCCAATGCGTACCTGGGCTTCCTTGGTCCCCCCTTAATTTGAGATCGGGTTTAATCCCGATCGGAACTGATCGACTCGATTCAATGTTTCTCTTTCTAAGCCTCTTACGGAAAGTCTCCCAGCGACGGCCACTCCTTCAACCCCCTTTTCCCTATTTTTTGTGTTTTCCCCGGCGGAATAGTGAGAGAAGCTCCCTATTTTCCCTCCTCTCTTTTCCACTTCGTCGGGGACTTTTTCCCGTATATCCCGCGCGGCGAGGTCATCTTGGTCTCATTCTTTTGGCCTTTTTCTTTTTTTCTAGTCGTCTTTCTTCTGTTTCCGAAACAAGCTCGGTGACCCGTTTCTTATTTCGTCTTTTAAGCCCCTCCCTCGAACTGCGCGTCCAGTCCTTGGTCTACTCCTTCATTTCCCGTATTTCTTGATTAATTGGCTCGGTCCCCCCGGTGATTG
>Ga0179593_1349134_pt1 | contig 16470 bp, 31 predicted proteins | sample CZODoug2_1_08_16_FD_185931 | JGI IMG/M metagenome (GOLD analysis project Ga0179593, IMG submission 185931) | Vadose zone soil fungal communities from Angelo Coast Range Reserve, California, USA - CZODoug2_1_08_16fungal (PacBio error correction) | ecosystem: Environmental > Terrestrial > Soil >... | reverse complement strand
AAGCGTGCTCTCTGGGACCATTAGTGGACGCTTCGGTTCCTGTCTGCGGCGTTTCGCGCGGACTCCCCCTCCCCCTTCGGGTCGGGCGCGGGTCGTGTTTGGGGGTTATGTTCTTTTTTGGTGCGCAACTGGCCGCGCGCTACAACTTTTGTCTTCGCTCCGCCGTGGTGTTGGGGGTGGGGGGGGGGGGGGTTTTGGTAGGTGGGTGGGTGGGGGGATCGAGGGTAATTTCACAGTTGGTGGGGGGGATTGTTGGTGGGTGGTGTGATGGTCACTTTTGGTCAGCCGGTGGTGTGGTGGGGGATTAAGCCTTGCTTGTCGTGGCGCCGGGGGGTGGGGGCCCCCGAGTCTGGGGGTGGTTGTTTATATAGTTAGTTCCTTTGTCTTTCAGAAGCGATTGATTCTTTGAGTAATTGGTATCTTTTTCTTATTGGGTTTTGTTCAGCGGTTTTGGGTTGTTGTGCGCGCAGTCCCTTTGGGGTTGCGGGTGGATACGACGTGGTGTGACTTGGGATGGGTGACGGTTTTAGGATTGTTTTTGCTAGGGGGGTCCTGTGTTTTTGGCAATTTGTTGGGGTGGTGGGGTAATGTGACTCTGGCTCGTGGGTCGCAGTGGAGGAGGTGTTTTTGGGGGGTCATCAGCCGGGGTTTGTATGTGTTTTTCTTTCTTCGATTGCCCTTCCCTTGCGACTTTGTCTTTTGTCGGTCGGGGGCGGTCGTTTTTCGTTGTTTAGCAGGCGGCGGGGAGTTCCGGGAAGGGCGGTTCGGGTTTGAATTCTGTTTCCTCGGCGGCCGCGCTAGTATGGTGACCCTTTGTCGGACCCACAATTTCCTTCTTCCACCTTTTCTGGGACGTCGCCGTTTTGGGTGTTGCTCAGTCTGTAGGATGTGTGGTCAACTTTGCTGTTCCCCCTCTGCCCGCGCCCTGTGTGCGCGACCCAGATTTCTCCGGGCTGAGTGGTTGCGCTTGTTGTCGGTTGTGGTTTTTGGCCGACGGTTTGTTGGTTAACGGAAGCGGGCGTTTTTTTAGGGCTGATCCGTGGTATGGGCTGGTTGTGCCCCGGCTGGGAACGCAGGCTTTGTGGCTCGAGATTAATGGGACCGTTAATGGCTTGTCGTGGGGCCTGCTGGGGTTGTGTGGCTTGTTTCCTATGTGATCCTTTCCCCCCCTGTGGCCCCCATCGTTTTTTTCTTCGTCGCACTTTTCAGTAATGTTACGGGGATCCCCTGGGTGGTTCCGCCGACTTTCCAGGACGTGAGGTGTGCGCTTTTTGGTACGTGCGGGGTACTCAGGACTTGCACGGGGGTGTAGGGGTGCAGAGTAATTATTCCTTTGATCTTCTTGTGATGCGTTCTCGGGGCTGGTCGTATGTGGGATGATTTTCTTTGGGGTGTTGTCAGACGCTGTGCCAGGAGGGAGCTTCTTGGCCACTTGTGCGTTTGTAGGATGGGACAGCACTTAGCTTGTTGTAAATTCGTCCCCCCGCCCCTCTCGTCGTTGTGTGTGGGTTGATGTGACTGGGGATAATAGTGGGGGGGGGTGTCGGATTCATCGAGAGTGTCGAAAGAGGCGGGGGTGTCTGGAAACGGAGCCATGCCATCCTGCGCAAGCTTGTAGATTTTGTGTAAAAATTTTTTTTTCGACCGAGGGGGGGGGGGTGTCTTTGGCGGGGGCCTTTATATTCCCCGGGGCTTGTCCTGACGCACCCCCTCTCCCCTCTGCACCGCTGGAGATGGATTCGCGTCGCCCCGAGGCGGGGTGTTCAATAGGCTGGGGGTGCCCGGGGGGTGTCGTTACTTAGGGGCACCATGGCTGTTTGCTTATGCTCAGTCTTTCCTGGATGCACCGGTGGCTTGGGGGGTGCTCTTTGTTGTGGTAGATCATTCGTTCCATTTTTCTGTCATGGAGTCTTCGGATTGTCTGGCCTCGTTCCGCTTTCCCTTTTTCCGGGTATTCTGGGCGGGGGTCAACAGCTCGGGGCGGAAATTATAAGTCGGGGGTTGCAAGCTAGTTGTCGGTCCGAGCGGCCTTACGCGTCGTGCTCCCCCGGTGTTGTCGTGATTTGCAGGGCCTTCGCCTTTGTTTAGCCCCTGTTTCTCTTCTGTCGTCCCCTGTGTGGCCTTGGTGTTGGTCCGCCCGCCTTGAGTAGTGAGCTCATCGAGCAGTGGAGGGGTCTCGTATTGCCATTGGCGGAGGCCCACTCAGTACGTTGTGTGACCCGTAGTCTGCCTGCGCTAACACTGCCTTCGATTGTGTTTTCCATCGCGCGGAGTCAATACGCCATCGTGTTTCCCCCGCGACGTTCTCAGTGATGGTGGTCTTCGCTGTCCCGCGGCCTTTTGGGGTTCTCGCCCTTCCCCGTCGCCCATCGGAATTTAATAGTCTCGCAGGTCCTTGTGGTCCCCTGTCGCGGGTTGCGGCCCAGTTTGGCTTTTTCGGCCCATCGCTTTCGCCTCTTGGGGGGTTGTGTGTTTTTACACACGCTTGACTTGGTCCGGTGGTTGTTGCAGCTTTTTTAGTTACTTCCTTTGGGTGGGTTGGGGGGTGGCCATGTCTTTCGTGGTGGGGGGGGGGTTTGCGCGCGCCCGGGGTGGGGTGGAGGAGTTTATCAAATGTGGGCGTCGGGGCCGTTACGGCTTTGTGTTCAGGTTTGGGGGTGGTCCGACCGGCGGTGGGTTTCCCCGGGTGTGTTCACTGGGTGGGGGGCATGCGGTTCCGCCCCGTTTTTCGGAGCGCGTCTGCGCACCTTGGGCAGACGATTACTTTGGTCTCGGGGAGTCGGACGTAGGTTTTCGTGCGGGCGGGTCGGGGGTGTGGGGACTGGTTGTGGGAGGGCGAATATTTTTACGATAAGCATGGATGGGGGGGGTTGTGTGGGGTTCAGGCGACACTTTGTTGTCGCGTTCGGGGGTGTTGGCACTGGTACGGCCGCCACTGGTTGGGGCCGGGGTGTGTTCTAGGGCTTGTGCTGTGTCAGCGACCCCCCTTTTTCTTGTAATTTCTCTTACTCCTTGGGCTTTGGAGTTGGCGCCCCCGGGGTTACTGTTTTGTTTTTTTTTGGTGGGCTGTGAGTGTGTCGGGGGGTTGGCATGGTGTCGCCTCGGTCTGCAGGGCGGTATTGTACGAGCACGGGTTGGGCGCCTGTAGCGTCTCGCGTTTTGCTGGGTTACCCCTAAGCACTTTACCCCTCTGTCGAGTGGGTGGTTTCGGTTTTTTCCCCCCAGGTGTCGTTGTGGGCCGTTATTCGGTGGGCTTCTGGGCGTTGTGCTGTCTTCCTTGACGGGCTGTTTTTGGTGGGGTTTGGGGTGCGTGGGTCCCCTCCCTCCCTCTCCCGCGCGTGATTGAAGTAGTTTTGTTTGTCACGGCGGTGTGTGTCGTGCGGGGGTGGAGGTTATACAGATCTCGTTTCCACCGTGCCTGCCCTTTGTGCCCTGCACAGCTTGTCGTTTCTCTACTTTGGGTGTTGTGTCCGTGGGGGGGGTGGGGGTTCTTAGCGGGGTTGGGTTATTTTCTTTAGTTTGATAGCGGGCGTGGTATTTTAGGGTTGCGGCTGGTGATGAGGTGCGGGTTGGTGGGGCGGTTTTGAGGGTGTGAGGGAAGAGGGGTGTGGGTTGTGTAAGAATAGGACCTTGGCAGGGCCGGTCGTTCGGCTGTTGTGAGTTTGGCTTGGACCGAGTGTTTGGGGTGCCCCTTGCGGGTCTGTGTGACGGAGGTCTTGTTGCGCGCCGAGGTGCAGGGGCGGGGGTAGGGTGGGGTTTCTTTTTTTGTTTGGTTTTTGTATTTGTTGTTTTTTGAGGGTGTGTGGCCGGTTGAATACGTTTCACTGGTGTTGGGCGGTGCATGTGTTGTGCTCGAGCAACGGGGGGGCTCTGTTGTAGTGAGTTTGGGGGGGGGTTTGGGGTTCGTGCTGTGTTCTTTTCGGGGGGGGTGCGACGGCGGCTGTGTCTTGGGGGCGCGGGGGGGGGGTTGTTTTTTTAAGTGGATTGGTTTGCTTAATTTGTTGGGTGGAGATTGTCCACATGTGGCTTCCTTGGGGTTTGGCCTTTTGGCGTAGGGCAGATTGCGGGGGGTTTTTTTGGTTTTTTTTGTGCGGGGGGGGTCTGTTGTTGCATTAGGGCCACGACCTTTGTTATTGTGGACTTTTTTTTGTTGGGTTGAGGTTTGTTTTTGGTGTGGGTTGGGGGTGGCCGAGGGGGGCGATTCATATGCGTTGACACGTTAGTTCTTGGTCTGTGGGGTGTTTCTGGGGGTGAGTTCGACCTGTTTTTTTCTGTCCCTTTGTGCTCGGGGGGGTCGTTATTAGGCCCGTGGCCTGCTGGTTCTTTTTGGCAGGTGGTTGGGGGGTATTAGTTAGTTTCACGCATGGTATGTTACCTTGAGACGGAGGGAACACTGTTTACTCGTTTTTTGCCCGGGGGTGTCTGACTTTGTTTTTTCCTTTTTGTGCTGGTGCCGGGGGGGCGCGTTTGTTCCGCTGTGGGTGTAATGAGAGTGCTTATCTCTTGATTGATGCAGTCGATTATTTTGGGGCGGTTACTTGCCCCGAATTTTGTTCGCCGCGGGTTGTTTGGCGTTTGCGTTCATAGCGATGTTGTTGGGTGGGGTTGGTGGTTTTTTTTTCGGGGGAAGTGCTGGGTTTTTCCTTTTTTTTGGTCGTTGTGTTGCTGTGTTGCTTGTCCCGCCCCTAGGGTTCTGTTCTCCCCTCTTCCCCTGTTTTGTTATTTATTTAGTTTTTTTTTCTGTTGGGTTGTCGGGTGCGGGTCGTTGATGCTGCCGTGTCTGTGATGGCCGGTGAGTTCAGGCAACTGTGTCACTCTTCTCATGCCCGTTTGGCGCACGTCGATCGTGTTCGTTTTTGGGGTGTGTTGCGCCTGCCTTGCGGATCTTGTTTTAGTTGATGATATTTTGTTTCTTGAGGGGTGACTATGTGATTTCGTGTTTGTGGTCTGTGTCCGCTGCACCAACCCTTTGTTTGGTTAAGGGCTCTGTTGAGATTCCGCTGGTGGTAAGTAGTGGGTCCGGTGTGTTCCGGGGGCGGGCGGCGCAAATGATAGTTATTTTCGTTGTGTGTTCTTTGTGGGGGCCGTGGGGTCATTGGCACAATAGTTTTTGACGTCCGCGCCCTGTGGTTCCCGACCCTCATTGGGGGCGGCCGAGTGCGATTATTTCTGTTGGTTTTTTCGATAGCCCGGGGGGGTGGCCTGGTAGGTGTGTGCTGTCATGATGGTGCTGGGGCCTGCGGTGCGCCGCTTCACGATGTCTGTTGGTGGATGGGCGAATGTGGGTGGTGTTTGTGGGGGCTTATTTGGCCGTCTATTTTTTTGAGTTGGTGTGTATCTTGTTTCGGCTGTCCGGGGGGGGGCGGGGGCGCGAGTCACTTTTTTCACACTACGGTCCCTCTTTGATTCCTCTGGTGTGTAATTTCTTTGGGCCCTCGGTGGGGGTTGCCTGGCGCTGAACATTGCTCGTGCGCTTGCCGCCTGGGGGTTCCGCGGGCTGTCGGTATGTCTGAATCACGCGTTTCGTGCGCGTGGTGCGGCGTTTTGAAATTCTTGCCACCTCTGGTGGGGGGGGGCGTTGATCTACCTTGTGGTCCGGGCGTTTCCTTGTTCGTCTATTTTTGTTCTCTCCCTATTGACCCCCTTTTTGTCTTCCTGGGGTGGGGGGTGGGTTTGTGGCGTACCTCCTTGCGTCGTTCTTCGTGGGGGGTCATCGTGGCTGTTTTCTCTTTTTGTCCTCAGAGCTCTGTTGTGGCGTCGGTTGGGGGTTGTATTTGTCCTTTGTGTGTGTGTTTTTTGTGGTGTTGGAGGGTGTTTGTTGGGTTTTCTTTGTGTGTTCCCGTGTGCGTGTGCTTTGTCTTCTTCTTTGGGGCGTTGTGTATGAAGTAGCTGGTTTCACCGGGGGGCCGTTGTTCGTATTTTAGATTATTGGGGGGGGGGGGTTCGGTATTGTTTGAGCAATGTCTGGGTATGGTGATTTTCCGGCGCGGCGTACCTTGGGTCTTTCGCGACGTGTGGTGCGGGTGGCGTTCGGGGTGGGTTCGGGGGCTGTGCGGGCTCTACCTGGTGGTTTTGTGGGGGGATATTGTTCCCGCTTCTGGTTTTTCGCCGGGGGGGGGGGCTCACGGGTCTTGCCGGGGGCCTCGTGTGTGGGCGGGTGTCGGGGTGTTTTGTGGGCGGGGGCCATGTTGCGCTTATTTAGTCTTTCTTTTTTGGTCGACATCTCGCTTCCTCAACGGGTGTTGTGGTCTTGAGTGGCGAGATAGGGTCTCTGGGGGTGTAGCCCGTGCCATAGGAAGCGGTGCGATTCCCGGTTTTTGGGTCGGGCGGTGTTTAGGTCGACGGGTCCTTGGTTTTTGTCTTTGCCCTGGCTCCTGTCATTGGGCTCACCTCTTTCCATACATGGTTCTGCTGGGCCCGTTGTGTTAGTGTGTGGCGGGGTCTTGTGCTCCGGGGGGTGCGCCTTCAGTGGTCGGCGGGTGGGTGTTTTTTTAGGGGGATATCTCGGGGGCACTCCCCTTTTCCCCGGACCCCCTTCACGGGTGGTGTTGGTGTGCTTTGCGGGGGGGGGGGGGGGTGGTACAATGAGGTGTTTACGGCTGCTGTTGGCGTGTGTTTCGTTGGTCTTGGATTTGGGTTGGGGTTGGGCTCGCACTGTCGTGTTTTTTCCCGGGGGATCGGCTTTTAAGTTTCGCTTGAGTGATTTTGATGTGGTGTCCATGGTTTTGGCTTGCAGTGTGTGCAGTTTCTTTTTTATTCTTTTGGTGGCGGGGGGTGGCTTCTTTTACCTGGGGCCGTGGCACTGTTGTACGTGTTTTTTATTGCTTTGTATGTGTGACTAATGCGCGTTGTCGAGTTTGTGGATGGGGCTTGCGGTGGGCCCCGGGGACTGGGTGTTGAATTGTGGTTTGAGTTGGGGGGGGTCGACGACGGGCGGTGGTTTTCTTGTGGGTTGTGAGCTGTGGGGTGCCCTTTCGTCGCCCCTGTGGCACTTTGGGGGGTATGGCCCCCTTTACCCGGGCGGGGGGTGGCTATTACGTTGTTTTGGTTTGTTGTTGTCCCTGTCGCGCCGATATTTTTGTTTGTGAAAAGGCGACCGGGCTCGTTCCTCTTTCGGGTGTGCGCAGCACCCATGCTGCGCCCTACGCGACAGGTGGGTGCCTGGGGGCTTTTCTGTGTGCCGGTTGTGGGCCTTTTGATGTTTGGTTTGTCGGTTGGTTTTTTGGGCATGGTTGTGTATCACTTCTCGTCTCCCCGGTGTTGTCTTTTAGCGTTCCGCGTCTTGTGTTTGGTTTGTTTCAGCAAGGTCGCAGGCTGTATACAGATGTGATCCGATGCATTCCGTTTCAGGGGGGCACCGTGGATGTTGCTTTTGTGTTGGTTGCGTGCCGGGGCATGGGACGGCGCGGGGGGGTGGTTTTGCCCTGGGAGGGTCCTTTCACCCTTGCGACTGCCCGTTTTGTTACTGTCCCGGCCTCCTTGCGGTCTTTATCGGTTCCCGCCAATATGTGCCGCCTGGGGTGTTGCGGGTGTTGAAGGATGTTGTCGAGTGGTTTATTATTTTGCTTCGATCACAAGGGCGGTTTGGTTTTTTTGTTTCGGATGTGCGTTGGTGGGGGTTGCCTGTGTCAGGCGCGTCCTGCGTCCATCTTCAGTCTTAGCGGATTGCCCCGCGTCGTGTTGTGGCTTTTCCGAAAGCGTCCTCTTTGGCCCCATGTTTGGAAATGCAGCCGCGGTTAGAAGGATCGGATCGGGAGCGAATGGACCGAACGCCCCTGTGTGGGGGGGGTTTGTACAGATAATTGGTTGGGTTCCTTGAGTAGTGGCCTCCCCCGGGGGGGGTTGGAATGGCCTGTTCCGATTTGGGGGGGGGGGCAGGTTTTTGTTGCTGGGGGTTGGGCCATCGTGGCTTGCGGGTTGGTGGGGCGCCTCGGCGGGGCTCATTCTCGTTCATTTGTGTTTCTGTGTGTTATTTCATACCACAGGTCGCTTAAAGGGGGAGTTGGTGGGGCAGCCAAGAGCCGCGCTCTGGTTGATGATTTGGACGCTGGTTTTGCTGTGGTGCCCCCTGTCTTGGGCTCTGCCCTGGGGCGCACTGCTGTGTGGGCCTTCTCCAAGTGGGGGGTTTGGTCCGCCGTGCGGACCCCTCTACCCCTCTCGCACAGGCTAGTTTCAGGCCATTTGGAGGATGTACTCCTGGTGTTGATTCTCGTTGTGGAGGGCAAGTCAGTCGAGTGGTTGTGGGTAGGGGGCGCTCGTCTGTGTGGGGGAGTAGGTCGACAAGGGCAGACGGATTAGCCATTTTTTTGTCTGGTGACACTGTGGGTGATAGAGGTGTGCTCGATTGGAGGGTTGGGGGGTCCGCTGGGGCGCACGACGGACAATTTCAGTAGCCATTCTGTCCCTACTCGACTTTAACCGTGTGGGTGTCTCCACCCTCTTGCGTTGGCCTTGATTGTTAGAATTCCGCCGGGGGCGACTAGCGGCAGCCACCGGTGGGGGTGGCGTTGGTTCGCACTGGAGAAATCTCTCAGGCTATGTGTGGTGGGGGGCCAGGGTCGAAGTTTTTGTCAGGGGGGGCGGTGGCTTTGGGTGGGTGTTGAGAGCCCCCCCCCCATTTTTTTTTTTTTGACCATTTGTTCAGTTATAATTTGTCTCGGGGATCGGTGATGCTGTCTTTCGCACTTCGCCCTGAATATGGTGGTTGTTTTTGTGAGGTCTGAGAGGGTGGTGGGTTGATTTTCGGCCTCTCGTTCACCCCGGTTGTGGCGGTTTGTGGTTGTGGGACCCTTTTGGCGGTGTCTCGCCCTAAGTTCTCTGGTGACCCCTAGAAGCTTTCGGTTAGGGGGGGGGGGCACCCTAGGGGGGTTTTGCGGGGGGGTACGGGGGGCGGTGGCAGGCGTGTTTTCGGGGGCGCGGTGGTGAGAGGGCGGCGCCGTGGGCCGCAGACAGCACACTCCCGGAGCTTATGTTGGGGACGTAGATTTACGCCCGGCACACCTCCGTGTTTCCGCGGGCCGCCTCGCCCGACATACTAAGTTTGTTTAGTTTTTTTCCACGGCCCTGCTGTACGGCGGGAAGGGTGGCTCTTTTACGCCAGTATTCCGTTTTGGGTCATAGGCAGTATGATTAATTCTTGGGTGTCTTCTTTTCATCCTCGAAGGGTGGTTTTTGGGTGTTTGGTGCGTTGGGTTCCCGCTCTGGCGGTTGTAGACGGCATATTGGATACGAGGTTATCGGTTTAAATGTGTAGGTTCGGGTGTCGGCGCTTTTCTGCCCATCCCGGGCGGCGGGGGTGTTGTGATTTTTTCGGAGTGGATTGTGTTTTATGGGGGTGGTGCAGGTGTACACTTGCGATGGGTGGCCTTCTTTGTGTAGTTTGCGTCTGGTTTCGTAGGCTGTGCTTCTCCCTCCCGAGAAATAGAGTCTGGTGGGTGTGGTGCGGCGAGGTGAGTGTGGGCGGGGGTGTTGTGCGCGGTTCTGGGTGGAGTGTGATCCTCGTGTCGTGGCGGTGTGTCCCTGAAGCGCGGGTCCCCGGCCCCGGGTTGAGAACGGGTGTGGGGGTGGGGTGTTTTTGTTGCGGAATGCTTGTTTTGTGGAGAGACAAGTTGTGGCATTCATCTGCTGGGGTGCTATGGGAATGAGATTTTGGGGCTGCCGGGGGCTTGAGTTTGCTCGTTTGTTGGGTGGGTTTCTTGGGCTGGTATGTTGAAGGGCAGGTTGTGTTGAGAGGGTGTCCGGTGTATCCACAGGATCGAGTTGGGTTGTGAGCTGTTGCAGCTCCGGGTGGCAGTGGGGTTTCTTTGGCGCTGCGGGGGTTTTTTGTGGAAACTCAGCTTCTTGGGTGTTGCGGTTTCTATTTACTCTTTCCGGGTTTGCATAAAGCTTGCGGGGGGGGTATAGCTGGCCGTATGCGTTATGGGGTGGTCGGTCTTGGTGTTATGGATAGCGAGCCGTATGTGCAAGGGAGTGGGGGGCTGTGTACAGGGTAGGGGGGGGGGCGCGGGTGCTGGCCGGAGGGCTTTTGTGCGGGGGGGGGGCGGGGGGCTGAACCCCGGTGAGCTGGTACTCGCTGTGTATTGTGTTTGTGGTAGTGAAGCCGACTTGAAACTGTTTTTCCTCTTTCTTGAGTTGGGTAGTTTTGGCCCCATATCGCTGAGGATTGTGCTGTCGTGTCGTAGCTGACGTCCATGAGATTAGCGACGTCCGCGCCATCTGTTTGCGTTGGCTGGTCGGGATGGGCGCCGCCCTTTACTGGTTTTTAGTCCTCCCGGGTAGCGTTATGTTGATTGACTTTGCATTTGTGTGGATCTGTTCGCGGGAGGAATAGATCGGTTGTCGTCTGTGTGGTGTGTCTCGCTGACTCGATGTTGGTTTTGGATGTTTGTCAGACTGTGCAGTGGGGTGTTGGAATCTGTTCGATCCGTGAGTCTTTTCGGTCATGGTGTGGGGGCTTGGCTTTATTGGCAATTGGGGGGGTCGTTTTGGGTTTTTTGGAGTTTTTACCCTTGTTGCCCGTTGCTTGTTTATGCCACGCTCGCGCCGTCTATGGTTCGGGGGGCTAATAGATAGCTGTGATGTTGTCGCTTTTCTTTGTGAGGTTGTGGGGGGTCTTTGGGGGGGGGCAGACAGCTTTTGGTTGTTGTCGCGGGCTTGTCTCGTGGGGGTGGTGGTGGTTTTGGGGGGGATTGGGGGGACGGGGGGGCTCATCGTCGCACGATGAATGGTGTTGTTTCGATCTCCTTTGGCTGGTGTGTTCCCCGGCGTGGGATGTCGGGTATTATTTTTGAGGTGGGCAGAAGCAAGTTCTGGCTGTTTTGCAGCGATATGTTGGGTTGGGATGTTGCTAGCGGCTTCGTTCTTTTTTGGTGGGTTTGTGGTGAAGGAGGCGATGGAGCTGTTTGGTGAGTTTGTTGTGGTTGCTGGTTCTGGTCGGGGGGGGGGGGTGTGGCTTTTTTTCCGTTGCCTGAGCTCTTGGGGTGTATGGGGGCACTGTATGGGGGCAAGGGGTCAGTCTTTCGGGCGCTTGGGGCGGGGGGTAAAGTATGTGGAAGACCTGACGAGGTGGATATGCTACACGAGAGGCAGTGTCGGTGTTGTGGGGGCGGGGTGTACGGGGTTTCGCGCCGGCACTGTTAGGGGGCGCGGGTATCGTGGGGGCGCGTCTGGTTGGTCGGGCGCCCTTTTCTTTAGTGCTCATTTTGGCCCCCGAGATTGGGTAGGGGGTTTGTTCGTTGGACGGGGTCCTTTCTGGTCGCCAAATCGTTGTGTGTTTTGGGGTTGTCCCCCTGGTCGTGTGGGCACGGAGGCGGGTGTGAGGCTCGGCGGGGTGGTGTGCTACAGCGTGGCGCTAATCGGCCTGGGAGGGGGGGTGTCCTCTTCGCCGCGCGGCGGCACTTCGCTGTGTGGGGGTTTAATTCCATGAAGGGGGAAAATGAAGGTTTGGGGGTGTGAGGGATAGGGGGGCTTTTGTCTGGGTGTGGGGTGGGGGGGGAGCGTGAGGAAAGCCCTTTCGGGCGTGGGCGGACTGGTAGGGGGGTGTGGGCAGGGTTGGTCCGGGGTTCGGGGTCGTGGTGGGTGAGAATTCATAAGTCTTTGTTGCGTTAGTTCCGCTTTACTGTTGGGGCGTGGGAGAAGGATAAATGATTGAGAACATCGAAATTGTTCAGGAGGGAGCACGGGGGCGGATCGTGTGGGTAGGGTACGGGTGCAGGGCGGGGGGGTGTGTGGTCTTGGTGCGGGTGAGGTCGTGGTTGGGGGGGGTTGTCTGCTGGCCGAGACGTTGCGTGTGCTATACGACGGTTCGCCGCAGGGGATGATGAAACATGAGTAGACCGGTTCTGCCCGTTTTTCCCGTAGCTGGGTAGGGGGTTTGGCGTTTTGTGGCTCCGCGGAGAAGGTCCCCGTGTTGAGAGAGGATTGGGTACTCGACAGCAGCTATTTGTGGCCCTGAGGCTGTTTATGTTGGCGTGTATCTATCTTCTTTCGGTCGTTTGGGGTGGTGGGGTGGGGATGTAGATAAGCTATCCTTGGGCGGAGCCTTCGTGGAGGATGGTATTGAGAAGGCAGCGTTGGTGGCGGGTGGGCGTGCGGATATGTGCGCGGGGGGTGGGGTGTGCGGTAGGCGGAGGGGGGGGCGGGCTGGCGCGCAGACGATCAGGCGGTTCCCTGGCCGTTGGGGGCGCCCCTGGGTGTTGAGGTGATCCTGTTTCGATGGCGGGGGTGTCGCTTCGCGTGGTGGGGGGGGGGGGGGGGGACCCGGCGGGAATTTGTGGCTCAGGTAAGATTTCGCATGAGGGGGGCGGGGGTGAGAGGGGCGGGTCGGGGGTGGGCGGGGGTTGTGGGGGGGTAGGTGGCGGAGAGTATTCGCTGGCCGGGGTGGTATGGCGGGGATTGTGTTGTTGCATTTATTTTTGTCCGCTGGTCGTGGTGTGATCTTTGGTTGTTTGCTGGATAGATCCGGTGCCGGGGGTGGTCATTGTGTGTTTGCTGGAGAGAGGGAGGTGACTTGGGACTGGGGAGGTGGGGCGGCAGTGTTGCGGAGGGTTACGGAGGGGTTCGTTGCCGTTTGTCATTGGCCACGGTGGGGGGGTGGGGTCAGGGCGGTGACCGGGGAGTGCCGCCGGGCCTTTGTCGATTGTGTTGATGGGCTTGGCGGAGTTTGTGGGGGCGAGTGGGGGCGCTAGTAGGTGTGGGGTGGGCCGGTGTGTCGCTGCGGGCGTGTAGAGTTGTTTGGGTTGTGGGGAGGGACCTTTCGTTGGCGGCGGGGCGATGGGGGGGGGGTGTGTATGTGGGGGGTGGGGGCTATTTACAGGGGTAGGTGCGGGGGGGGGTTACCTGGTTCCGGGTCAAGTTGACTATCGGTGCTGCGAGTCGTGTGGCGGCAGCGGATTGGTGGCGCCTTATCGGGGACGCGGGGGGGGTCCTGAAGGTCCCGGGTTCGGCCTGGCGGGTGGTTTTTGTGTTGTTCGGTGGAAGCTGTTGTGTTGGTAGTGATCGGTTGCTGCTGCGGGCGGGGGTTGGCTTGTTCGCGCGGTGGCGCAGGGATAGGCGCGGTTAGAAATGTTGTCTGGGGGGGCGGGATCTCCTCGCTCCATCCCACGCGACTTTGGCTTCTTTCATCCTATCGGTGAAAATCGCGCGGATATGACAGGGGGCGCTGGAAGCTTGCTCGGATTTTGCTTGGGATGTCAGCTAGCCTTTCTCGTTTGGATTTGGGCGGGCGAGAGTGGAGCGGGGGGGTTGTGGGGGGGTGTTTATTGTGCTCGGGGTCAATTCAGAGGGCGTTGGGGGCGGGGGGGGGTGGGCGCACTCGGCCGGGCGGTTGAGGACGTAGTCTCTTTCGGTTTTTAGTGGGGGGGGGGGACGCTGGCTGTGGTGGACCCGCGGGGGGTGGGGCCAGATTGTTTGGTTTGGTGTGTCAGGGGGGGGGAAGTGTTTTGGGGCAGCCCCGGTCCGGGGGTATGTGTGGGTTGAGGGGTTTCAAATGGCGGGCGGAAGCGGAGGGAGGAGCCTTGGTAATCTTAGAGGGGGTTGTGGGGGTGAAGAGTATGGGGGGGGGTCGGGGGCCGTGGGGGAGAGGTCTTTTTGTAGGGGCGCGCGGGGGGGAGTTGGGTGGCCCTGGCGGGAGTAGAGCTGGGATGCTGCGCGAAGGACGGGGATAAAACCGGGGGGTTGGAGGTCTATGTGATTCCACCAGGCAGTGATGCATGCCCTGCGCAGGGAAGGGTCAGAGAGGCCACCTGGGTAAGGTAGATCATGTTAATGGCGCTTTTTCCAGGGGTGCGGGGGGGGGGGGGTATGGGGAGTTGCAGAGGCGCGGGCCTTTTGCTGGGATAGGGGGGTGGCGGATTTTTCCTGGCTACTGTCCCAAATCGCATGCAACCAAGGTTTTCGCGTTTAACAGCCTTCAGAGGCCGTTGGTGTTAGGACAGGATAATTTCGTGTTTGCGGCACTTTTGAGCGGTAGCGCCAAGCGCCCTCTCGTTTTCTTTTTCTCTGGGGGATAATCATCGGTCGGAGGTACGCGAGCGGCACCCTCGCCATTCGTGGCCGCGCGCACATCTGCCGGAACGGGTGAGGATTGATTGTAAACGCAGAGTGGCGAGGGGATTCGGATGTGTTACATTTAGCGGCATGGTCGGCGCGAATACGCTTTTGGGCGGCCAGCGGCTCCAACTCTTGCGCTCTCTTGTGGGCTGGGAGGAAATTCGTGTGGGGGGTTTCCACAACCCGGGATTTGGTGCAAAAAAATGTTTTGGCGCCAGGGGCGCCGGCATTTTTCGTCGCGAGTGGGTGGGAGTAGAGTCCCCGCGGATTGGGACGGGGGGGTTGCCTTCCTGTCGCGGGCTTTCGGCGCTGTGTGAGCTGTGGGGTTGTCGCTGGTGGCAGGATCGTGGGCTGGGGGGTGGTTTGGGGGTGCTGGGTGTGTCTACCTCCACCGGCGCGGCGCGAGGCCGTCGCGGGGTCGAGGTCCCCGGTAGGGGCGGGGTGTTGTTGGTCGGGCGAGGGACCTTTTGCTGTCGGTCAAGCTCGCTGGAACGTTGCGCGATCGCCTGCGAGGCGGGGCCTGTCGTTCAGCGGCGGGCGACTGCCTGGCGTGCGCGAGGCAAGGTGGGTGGGCACACCCAGGCGTCGGCTGGAATAGAGGTGGGGGGGGGGAACCAGTCTGCCGCAGGGCTTCCACGGAGGGGGGCGGTGGGTCTGGGGATGAGTTATGGTGAAGGACCGCGGTCTGATGTTATATATTTTTTGTCGCGGGTGGCGTGTCCGGGATGGTGGGGTGTGGTGTTGAGTTCGGGCTTGGCGCGGTCGGGAGGTCGCTGGGGGGGGCGGGGAGGTTGGCTACTTGGGGGGCGATTCACTGTTTGGTGGGGGGGCTTGGGGTAGGGGGGAGGAGTGGTGAATAAGGAACTTTTTAGGTCGTGCGGTTGTTGATGTTTTTTGCACCCACGGCCTGTGGGTGGGCGCCGGGGGGCGATTATGGGGTTTTGTGCCTGGTGTGGGTTTGAGGGGTATTGGGTGGCTGTGCACTGGGGGGTTGCCTACAGGTAGGACTGCGAGGCTTACGCGTGTGGGTTATAGGGCGGGGGTTTCCTTCCGGGGGTGAGGGGGGGGTGGTGGGGGGGTGGGGTGAATACTCCCAATAGGGTTTTTCCGAGGTTTGCGCCCGACGGGTGGAGGCGCAGCGGCTGCGTGGTCACCAGCTTGCAGGCTGCGGGGGCGAGATGGGGGGGGGAGATGAGGGGTTGGGGTGGTGTGGCGGTAGCGTTGCGCTGTTGCGGGGAAGTAGGGGGGGGTGAGGACGAAGTCGTGTGATCGCCAGATCTTAGGTTTGTGGGTAGGCGGGATAAGCGCCGGGTTTGGGGGCTGATTGTCTCCGGCGGTCCCTGAAGGGGTCGCGAGAGAGGGGTGGCGGCAGTGCGGTTGTTCCGGCGAGTGGTCCGCAGGGTACGAGTGCCGAGGGGGGGGGGGGTGGGGGTTGTTTTTTTTTGGGGTGGCGGGGTGGTGTTCATAGAGTCCCCGGGTCTGTCGGTGTGTTGGTGGCCCCTGGTTCTCAGGGCTGAACATGGGGGGGGGGCGGGTGGGGCCGACCAAAGGCGTAAGGGGGTGCGAGGGAGAGTTTGGAAGAAGAATGAGTGTTGATTGATTTGGGTTGTGGTGAGTGGGTGGGGTGTCACGCTGCTCTATCTCGGGGTTGCTGGGGAGGGGAGTGTCGCGTCGCGGGGGGGTGGGGTTGGGGGATTGTCGTTCGTGTTCGAAGGATGTGCAGTTCTGTTTTTTGGCCGGGCTGCATCACGGGGGGCCGGTTGACGCTGGGTCCTGAACTTTTGGCCGGTTTCAGGGTTTCAGTGGGGTTTTGCGGGTGGGGCGGATATGGGGGACGTCGGGTTCCCATGGGGGAGCTCCTACGAGAGGGTATGTGTCGGGCGGCTGAGGGGGCTTCAATTGTGGTGGGGGTGTGTTGTGCCGACGCCTAGGATTTTGGGGGAGGGGGGGGGGGGGGGTGGCTGTTGGTTGGTTGTACGCGGGTCCATTTGTTGCAGGTGTTTTCCGGTGCGGGGGGGGTGGTGATTTGCGTAAGTTGCGGGGTGGGTGTGGGGGGGGTAGTTTTGGGATTGGGGGGTCGGGGGGGTCGGGTGCGAATGTGCTTCTGCGAGGAGTTTGAGTTCCGTTCGTGGTGCGCGGGCGGTGCGGCTCAGATGGAGGAGAGAGTAGTAGAGGGTATTGAGGGGTGGAGTGTCTTGGGCACCGGCCTATCAGGTACCGTGAGTGGGGGGCTTCTGAGCCCGTGCGTGTGGCAGGGTTCGGATTGTTTCTTTGTTGTTTTTGTTGTTTGACCTGTACGGCGGGGTGGTTTGGTGTGGTGCACGTCGCTGGTCGTGGGGGTGCGTGGTATGGGGGGGGGGGTTGGCGATGGGTTGGGTCAATCCGTGAGTTGGCTGTGTTGGTCGGGGTTGGTCCGCGCTG
>Ga0179593_1342584_pt1 | contig 16470 bp, 18 predicted proteins | sample CZODoug2_1_08_16_FD_185931 | JGI IMG/M metagenome (GOLD analysis project Ga0179593, IMG submission 185931) | Vadose zone soil fungal communities from Angelo Coast Range Reserve, California, USA - CZODoug2_1_08_16fungal (PacBio error correction) | ecosystem: Environmental > Terrestrial > Soil >... | reverse complement strand
TCACTAATTCAAGACGCATATTTTTCTCCCAGCAAGGTCCCGAATCGTGCCCTTGGTGCCCTCTTCCTGGCAGTCTTCCGCGTCTTAGCTGGTTTTCTTTCTCGTCCGCCGCTGCGACAAGTCCAACTTGAGGACGACAGTTTTCGGATGGTCCTCGCTTTCTTCTGTCTCCCTCTTTTCCTTCCCATGCACTTTTAAAACTTCTGCTTTTACAAGGTGATTCCAGAATGCAACAACCAATTGCTGGGACCCTCGTAGCGAGGCCCGCGCGTCCCGCAATCTTACCCTGTCGAGTTCGTTGATCTCCGCCTTGAACTAGAAATCCTTTTTTTTTTTTTCTTTCGTCCCCCCTGAGATCCTTCATCCAATCAATCTCTGACGTCTCGTCGATCTGCCCCTAAGCATACTTCCGAGATTGCGCGTCCCAGGCCTGTTGAAACTCCTTCAGGCCCGCCACTGTGGGCGCCCCCTAAAGAACTTCAACGCTTTGCCCTTTCCCTTCACACTCCTTTTTCCCCCCTATTTCCCCCAAGGACCCTCTAAGCCTCTCATACGAGCTCCCAGCGGCCTTTTCCAGCCCCCACTTCCTCTCCTCCGTCACTGTCCTCTTCTTAAAGGACGGACCTGAAAGGTCCCGACTAGGCTGGGTTGGGGCTCGCCGCCTTTCCTTTCTGTTTCTCGAGCTGCTCCGAAAAAGGTCGTCGACCGACGGCTTTTTTCGAGGCCCTTGAATTCGCTTTCTCACTAACTATCTTCCGCCCTAGTCGACTGGCTCCGCTTCTTTCCGTCAGGCTTCAATCTACGTCTCGACCGAACATTCGAATACCGAACCCTCTAGACCCGCTTGCGCCAGGCCGCCTTCTCTCCCGGCTCCCTCCCCCTTCCTCTCGATAACCGACGTACATTCTCGTTCGTTGCGGATAGACTGTACATTTCATGAGACGCGTCCCCTGGCCGTAACTTCCTTTCCGCGCTTTTTCTTCCGTACCGGACGCCTTTCCTCGGAGGGTAAATCACGCCTCTGACACCTTATTCGAGTCCGTCGGGTTTTTTCCGCATAAATTCCATACACAAGGTGTGTCCAGTCCCCCCTCCTTCTTACCGTTAGTCTCCTGGCAAAAGATGACCGGTCCGTCCTTCCCTGGAAACTCTCCTTTCTTCCCTCCCGCCCCCTCTTTCCGCTCGCTTCTTCGCACGCCGGACTGTTCGCCCTGAATAGCCTTGACGCCGACACCTGCGTCCTCCCTCCTCTCCACCCCCGGCGCGTTTTCTATGTTGTCTTCCCAGCCTTGAAAAGACCCTCCTCGTAGAGACTCATCTTCCCCTTCCGGAAGACAGGTGATCTTTTCCTTCCTTCCCCCTACACCCTGCCCTGAGTCCTCCCCCTTTTAACCCCTCGTTTCCTTTCTGGTTTCGGCGGTGCCCCTTCGAGAAAAACCTGGGTTATGTCCCCCTCTCTTTTCTCCCGGCGTACTTCTTTCCCCTTTCCCTTATTATTGGTTGCAATTTTGCATGGACGGTCCCCCAATGTTTCTACACTGCAGACGTTCTCCCACCCCCCCGGAGGATAGCGCCGGCCTTCCAGTATCCTCTTTCTGTTTCTTAGGTCCTCCCCCCCACTTGGACGTCCACCGCTACCCTTTCCACTAGCTACCGGATCTCTCGCCCGTATCAATTCCTGTTTGTCTGGCGTCTCCATTTTTACGCCCTGCGTGAACCTTCCCCTCTCTCTCTCACTCTTCTCCTCCCTTTTGGGTAGTTTATTCCAGGCCATTGCATTCTGTTCGACGGGCGTACAAACTCTGCTGCCTGCAACTTTCCCCGAACTTCAATTATAACGCACTAGATCGGATACGTGCATTTTCCTGCTTCTTCCTCTTCTTCTTCCCCCTTGTGGATATCAACGTGACCGTACATCGAAGCTTCTTGTTTCGCTGACCTTTTCTACGGCGTCTCTCCCCTTTTCTTGGTCCAATTCGAGTTGTATCACCCTCCCCTCTCCCTTGAGTAAAAGAACTCCCTTGTATATTCCCTTGTGCTGTGCCTTCCCCCCACTCCGCGTTCGGAACCGAGCCCCTACCCCCCCATTTTTTTATGTACCGGGCCCCCCTATCCAACTTAAACCCGGAGGTTGTCTCGTAGTCATCTTCGGGGGAAGTGTGCACTTGCCCCCTGATGCAGGTCTGTCCGGAAGTCGAAGGCCGTTTTATTTTTTTCTTTTCCATTCTTGTGCCCAAGCGCAATCCCCGTTTAAGGTCGGCGGCCATAGTTTCCCTTTTTTGTCATTTCTCTTCTTTCGCATCCGGTCGGAAGTTCACAGCCCTCATCCCTCTGATTACGACCCCCCCTAAAATCAGTTGAGTGAGAGTCTCCTTCTTCGTTGTTAGTCTCCCCCGATTTTGAATTAATCTCGTTCCGGGACCCTTATGTTGCGAAAGGGTGGGAACAACAATTTTTCCCTTATGAGGAACAGGGTCTTGCATCCTTTGCCGGATGTCGTTTTCCTTTTTCCCACTGTGTGTATGAGATTCGTCTCCTCCTGCCCTTCCCGTTTATTCCAACCTGAAATCCCGAGATTCCCTGAGCGCACGATCCCCACCTCCCCGCTCTTTCCTGCGTGTGGACGCCTTTTATTCTTTTATTGGCTCTAGCTGCCGGCGCGTGCATTCCTGAGTCCAATTTTCTTTCATTAGGGACGTCCCCCCCGATGCCTCTCTCTGATGACTTGATATTTCTCGCGCGGCGTCAGACACATCGTGAGGAATTGCCGATTTCCTTGTTGTTATGGTTTATCCTACTTCATTTCGACCAATACGGCCGCGTGTTGATTGTCCGTCACCCCGGCCCGTCGCCTCTATTTTTCCGAACTCAGCTCGACTGCGAGCCACCCGTCCACGAGCCATGATTGTATGGACCCTTTGCTGCCCCCGTTCCTTCATTTTTAGTATCTCGCGGTAGGTGTGAGCTTCTGAAGAAGAGCTTTCGCTTTATTTCTCATTTTTTTTCCGTTTTCTTTTTGCCTGACCTCTCTTTTTTCTTTCTTGCCCTTGATCTTACGTTGCCAGGTAGCAACGATTCTTTTATTCTAGTTCATTCATGCCGGTGTCCGCTTACCTCTTTTCTTCGTAGGTTCGGGCTTTCTCTCGACTAGACGATTGCTGCGCTGTTGAAGTATCGGATGAGATTCGTCCTCTCCACGTCGTTTGACGTTCCCGTTACTGTTTCTTGAGCGCAACACCAGCGTAGATGCGGTAGCCTAGTTTTGAATCTGCGAGTCCTCGATTGACCACCCAGAATGGCGTTTTGCAGGAGTGTTCTTTCACGTGTTCGTAACTCCCTTTGACCCCCCCCTCTCTTCGCGTTACTGGAAGAAGGATCAGGTATGCCTGTTACTTACGGAGCCACCCATTGGTTACTGCTAAGTCCGCGGTCTAGCCCCCCTCCTTTGATTTCTCCGTTTTTTGTCGTGCCTTTCGCTTTCCCCCTGGATTACCCTTGCCATGTGGCGATGCGTAGCCGCGTAGCCATATATATCGCTCATTTCACACTATTTTTTGGTTGATCCAGCTATAGACGCGCTACTGCTCTCCTCTCTTCCCTCCCTTTTCGTCTATTCCACTTTCTTTCTTACGCGCCCGATTCTGATCGAGAGCGACTCGAGCAGTCTTTGCCACGAATCAGGCGTCTTTTTTTTCTCCTTTACTATCCCTCTTCTTTCCGTCTCTCTCAGTTTTGCATGGTTCTATGGGCACCCCCGGTTAAACGCCTGCAACACGTGCATGGGAACGTCCTTCCTCACTTCCACAGCGGCTACCGCACCTTGTTCCGCGCCTCTTTTCCCAGTTCTTCGAAAGGAAAACCTTTCTTCCCGATTTTTTCATCCTTCTAACTCGCTTTTAAACGAGCTCTGCGCCCGCCTGTCTCTTGCCCCATTCCTACCCCCCTTCCACAAGTCTATTTTCTCTTTTCACCGGCATGAATTCCGAGAAGGACAGTCATGGCGCAACCTTAGAAAGTTGCTTCACCTTTTTCGGAATTCCCTCTGCCGGTTCCTCTCCCCAAGCACAGGACACTTCGCCCCCGATCTAAGATCAGTGGCTACGCTTCCAGTACCACCCCTACGAGATTTAGAGAACTTGCCAGCTTCTAGCCAGGTAATCGCCCTTCTTTATGGTCCGTCGGGTTATGTTTGAGCCTTACTCTCAATAGCGGCGACCTTTCACCAGTTACTCTGCACCCAACACGTCCCCCCCCTTTTTTCCCTTTCCCCCCTTTTTTTCCCTCTTTCCCTTTTTTCCCCCCTCCCCCTCCCCACAGAGTTTTTTAGCCATGAGTTCCCCCCCCCTCTTCATCACTATCGTATGAACTTGCTCCCGAGTTCGACCGTTTTTCTGCGACGTTCTCATTCTGATCCCCTCCTGTCTCTCACCTCAAGAATATTTTTTTAAAAATTTTCTCGAGCCATCTGACACGGTCAGCTCCTATTCAACTCCCACCCGACGTGTCCTATTCTCATTCCCCCCCTCCTTCACTTCCTCTTGTTCGTGTTTTGAAGAGCTACATCTTTGATCGCGCGCGATCTCCCCACACTTTGCTGCCCGGCTTTCCTAAAGACCCAATACGAGTATGCCCTTCTCGCCATGAATTAAGGCCACATAGTGAGAAGACTCCCTGGTTCCGACCAGTTAAACGGAATACCTTTAAAGCCTTTTCGGTCGACACGCAACCATACCCCCGCAACCAGTTACAGCTGGAACTTCGCAGGATTTTTCCAAATAGTTCCCCCCCCCCCTCCCCCCGGGGATCCTCATAGAGCCTATTCCGACTCAGACTTCTTTTCTTAGTATAGTCCCTCCCTGAGGCCGGACTTCTTCACCTCAAGCTCCGTCTGCGTTTTCCTTCCTCTTTCCCCTTTTTGTCAATGCAGAAACGGATTCCGTCCCACGCCCACCCCGGCCGGCGTTTCTTGACTGGCGGCCAGCTTTTCCCCTCGCTCTTAAGTAACTTTCCCGTTCTCCTCCGGAAAGAACTTGCTCGGCGGCCATCCGACATTCCCGATTTGATGTAATACTTTGCCCCGATTTTTCTTTTGCTTCTAGTGTTTCTTTTCTCCCCCTTGGCGTTACGTCACTTGTTTGCCCGCGGATGCTTTCCTTTTTTTCAATGGCTTTGGCGCTTAGGGTGATACCAGTTTCGCATGGACGGTACAACTATGTCTCAAATCCTGAATACGCCCTGTGTTTTTTCTCGCTTTCCCCGGATCTCTTTCCAAGCCGCTAGTTAGTTGTTTTTTTCCTTCCCGGTGGAGTTCAAAACGAGGCACTATCTCTCTTTCGGACCTTTTACACCCTCATTTCCCCTTCTATCTGACCTCCCCCTGTCTTGTCTTGTCGTCGTTTTGTCCGCCGCCACCCTCTCCCTTCCTTTCCCCAATTGTAGAGCTCAGGTACTCCCTTGTTGTTGATCCGAGATACTATGCCGACGCTGATTTTCTGTTCGACGCGTGTTACCAAGATGGCTCTTCCCCCCCGCCCATATTTTTTTACTTCACGCTGGCAGAAGATTCGGATTCTTTTCCCTGGCCTTCATTCAGATACTTTAGTCCAGTGGGGAGATACGAATACCAATTTCCCCCCCTCCTCTCCTTTGTCCGCCTTGACCGTGAGGATCCTGGCTTGGCGTATTCTGTGTCTTATTTTGATGTTTTAGCCATGAAGTCCCGGAGACCCTTGTGCACCCGAACGCGCAGACCCCTTCCATTTCTCCGCCCTGTTATTATCCCTCACGTCTCGGGCTTCATACCCAAGTGTTTATTGTTCCCCCTTTCCCAAGTATGACAGCAGAAGAACCGACCCCTTTTTTCATTCAGTAGCGCTTAGTCGGTTAGAGGCGCAGGCCCCACCTCGAGGATATGTTTTCCTGCAATGAGCTTTCCTTAGTCGCTCTACCACTAGCGTTTTGTTGTCCCAGTTTCCTTGGACCGTTTTGTTGGCAATCCTACCCTTTCCACTACTTAACTCATCGCTAGTTTTGAAGTTCCTCGGTTTGACTTCGCAGAATCTGATTTTTCCTTCCTTGTTCCCGTCTCATTTTATACGTTCCCCCTTGTACAAAGTTTCCATTTTTTTCCCCCCTTCGGCACCCACTGCTCACAGTCTATGATACGACCGAAACCTGATTTAGGGTCGTCGACATGATTCCTCCTGCTTGGTGCCGCCAACCGCCCCTCCTTGAACCCCGAAGCGCAAGTTCCAAGACGGATTGGGTCCTTTTCCCCCTTGGATACCTTTGATGGCCTTTGAGTTTTACCGGACGTCGCGTGCCTCCGGTTTTTTGATGAGGAGGTGGTAAGCCCGCTTCTGGAGTAGCGTCCTCTTGAACCGAGCCTTCCAGTATTGTACTGGCCCAGTCCCCCGCGATCATGATGCTTCCCACTCCATGAGGTAGTTTGTGAGCACGCGCTTTTAGGCGGCATTTTGATCCCGATGACCTTAGCAGTGAGCCCCTTTTTCGTGGATCTGTGATCGCTCTCCTTCGCGGGCATTTCTTCTACGAGTAATCAGCGCTCGTCGACACTAGGGATGAATTCAGATATTGCGTGGGTCCTCCGTTTCCTCATTGTGACACATGTCCGCGTGTTGATTTCCCCCTTACGGACACGCTGACGTCAGAAGTATCTTCCGTTCTCCTCTCGACGCGCCGAGGCCCCCCCCAGGCCCCCTTCATCATAGATTCCATTGAATCGTGTCCGGCGTACCGACTTGCGTATTTTTTTCTGATCGAGTTCTCCCCTCTCTTTTATCTCTTTTCTGGTGCTTGGTTTCGTTCTTGGGCATTCTTCCAAGGCGAGGCGCACCCCGGGGAACGGAGCTGTGAGCGAAGTTTTGCATTGGATCCCCCAGAGGACCTTTCACCTTTAATTCTTCCCTCCTTCCCCTACTCTTGTGGTAGTCGTTCTTTATGGGCATCGCGATGCGCTTGATTTCGGTTGCCAAGATTTTTTCTTATTAGTGTTCTCCCTTCGTCTTTCCGAGTCCTTTCCCCGGTCTTTATAGAAAGTGTCCCACGAGTCTTCCCCCTGGCGCAGATTTTTATACTCGTTGATTGCGTGCCCAGCATTTTTGCGTTTTTTTTGCAGTGCTTTTGTTTCATTGTTTGCCCAGCCCTTTTCCAATTTACGTACCACTTTGTGCGTGCCGACAGACCGCTTGACCTGACATTGTCTGGCTTCAGAAGACAGGCTTCTCTTGTTTTTTTCATGTGTTCTTTTTCGCAACACGCGCCCCTCAGCTCGGGTTTTCGTCTCCTTCCTCAGTGCCCCCACTTGATGACAGATTTCTTTGAGCTGGCTCGCGTTTAGCGTAGCCGTCTTCTCCCCCCTATCCGTTTGCTTTTTGCTCCAGATCGATCCTTTTCTCCCTTCCTCAGAGACATACTCCAGCCGTAGAAGTAGTCCGAAGTTGGTCCCTTTGATAACTTTTCTTTTACCGAGCCCCTCAGGGTATTTTTCTTCCCGCAGTCTCCGCTCGCTTCTCCTAACTATAGGCCCCACCTTCCCGTAGTTCCGGCGCCCCTCTTGATGTGGCCTTCGCGCTCAAGTTTGGACGCATGCCTCCAGTTTCTGCAAAACCAGTTGCTTTCAACTATCTGGGCCCCTGCGTTCTCTCGAGTTCCACCCAGCGGCCACGATTCCTTTACTCTTCGCTCTCGATGGTCCTCCCCGTCCTCTCCCCCTTTTCCACATATTTCGAACCGTGTATCATTCATCCTGCTCTTACACCCGCTCCTTTGTTGCGCATCTCTCTCGCCTCCTACCCTTTTCCTCCCTTAACTTTCAGCTTCCAACGGTCATCGCACTTCATTGCAGTTCTGTTTGCTACCACCACTGCCCCGCCGTAGTAGGTCCTGATTTCCTTCCTTTTTCCCCTATCAAGTCCGACGATCTACTCTGGCGCTCAAGCTCTTGCTTCACACCTATATCGTTCGATCCTTTGCCCTCGCGCGAATTTTGCAAAGTTTTCCCCCGGGTTGGAATGACCGCGTGAGAAGTCATTGCGTCAAGAGCTGAGCCTTTTCCCGGTTCCGCCTCGCCTACAACGGTTGTCTTCTCCAGACGTTTAAGACTTCCATCCCGCACTGACTTAGTCCCCCTTTGAGTTTTTTCTCCGCGATACCCTAGGTCCCAGTTTTCCTCATTTTTTCTAGACGTGATAGACAACTCCACGCATTCCCGAAATTCTATTCCGCTCGCCTTCAGTCCCGATCCCGCTCCCAAGCCAGTGAGCCGGGATACGACCGCCCTCAAATTCGGTTCGTTTGTGAACTAGAATAATTGATAGATTTGGGCTTTTTTCCAAGTCCCACAGATGGGAAGTCCTGCTTTTTCTCGCCTTTTCACTAGCTCCTGTTCACTTACCGCAGTCTCCAGTGAAAACTTCAAGCCTCACGACTCCATGGTTTCCTCAAAAGTCCCCCCCAAGGCGTTACAGCCACTTGCCCCACACTCTCTCCCCGACGTTCACGGGACCGGGGAGATTCGTTCTTCACAAGACGGCTCCGGTGCTTCTTGCTCACCACGCGGTGAATTCCTTTACATTCTCCAGAGTATTCTTCTCTGATTTCATCATCTGATTTGCCGATTTTATCACGCGGCATCTGGGCCGACGCTGTGTAATGCTTTACATGACCGACGATTTTCTTTTTGTACTCCCTCCCCGCCCCACGGCTTGTCGGTGCTCGTGAGGGTCCCAGCTTGACCCTCCCTTTGCCTCCGCCGCACCTCTCTTCCTTCCCCTTTCCGCCAGGCATCTAATCCCCCTTGGTACCGAGAAACCGATCGTTAGCATACTCTGTGATGAATTACGGGTCTTCTCGTTTAGGGTTTTGTTACGATAACCTTGGGGATGCATCCTCCTTCCGGCCAGTACGGCCGCTGCCGTCCGTACTGCGAGCTTTTTTTTCCTCCGTGCTAATTTGAGTTTATAAGTTCAACCTCACGTCTTACATGCCTCCCTGTTGCTCAGAGGCTTCGTTCCGGATCCGATAGCTCACTCCTTTTATGCTCATGTTGATTCGGTTGATATCCCCCCCTGTTTTTATTTCCGCCGACCTTTAAGTATCCGTATCTTCTTAATTCATGTCTTTTTTTTTGTTTAACCTTGGGATTTTAGAACAGAACTGCCACTGAGTCGATCTTAGATATATTATTTTCTTTCCGTTTGTTTCTCTCGATATAGCGACGTTTTTGCTAGCATTGTTCTCCCCCTTTTTCTAGCCGTCCCCTCCTCCCCTTTCCCCTCATTTCGAGTCTCTTATAATTGGAAAGTGTTCTTCGAATCGATTCAAGCAAAGTGTGCCTTCCCCACCTGCCGTCCCCCATAGCACTCATTCCTGTTTCTGACTTTCGCTCTCCCCTGGAGACTTTCGCGAGTGTTAACTACTGTCCGTCTCACACCTGAGTCCCTCCTCTCGCACGCCCCCTGCTGTCAATCCGCCGCAGTTCTTTGGACGGAGCTGTTTCCCAACCACCTTGTTTATCGTTTCGGTGACACACACTAGCCACCAACAGAAGGAACCCTTTCTTCGGTCAGTAGTCCCTCCTCCTATGGACTTATGTATTTCGGGAAGGAGAATTCTTTTGTTCTTCGTTGCGCCGGCTGGTGCCATCTGTCCGGCCCCCTTCATCCTCGACCCCCCAATTTGGGAAGGTGTGTTGATCCTTCTTTTCGGCTTTCCTGAGGTTCGACACCCTTTTCTCTTGCCTTTCTTCAGCTATTGCAGACGAACCCTTCGTGAGGGGTATAGACATTTGGTGGGGCTTTTTTCGTGCCAATTTGGCCCGTCCACGTATTCTTCTCCTGGACTTACTCGCGGCCCCCGGAACCCCTTTCTTGACCTTGCGCGGTACCCCTTCCGGTCCTCTTTTCCGTTATTTTATGAATTTCACAGCCTTCTCTTTCCCCCCGGGCGTTTGAAGATTCCCTAGTTGAACTTAAAAGATCCCTTCCCTGATCACGACTGCACAACGAACCTTCTCGTTCGTTCTTTGATGAACGCTCTTTTCTTTTCTCGTTGATTTCTTACGTTTTTTTTCTCCCGACTTCTTCTTTTCTCTTTTTTTTTTTCCTTTGTGTTTTTTGGGGTGTGCCAAATTTTATTTCTTGAGGTCGCCTATGATGATTTCGAGCCTGACGTGATTTCCCTTTCTCCTTCGCGATGTTGGCCCTTTTCATTTCTTGGCCTTTTTTTGATGACGCTGACGTTTTTTCGAAACATAGGTCGCTTGTCTGATCATACCGTGACGTGTCCGCGTCAAGTCCCTTGAGAGGCGTTCCACCCGGAGCCACCTTAGCAGTGGTCGCTTTTCCCTTTTCTGCGCTCGGTCACTTGCGTGAGAGCTTAGGTTTTTGACTGCTCGCCTTTCTCCCGCAGCCTTTAGCCTTAGACTTGTATCCACTTCTGGGACGCTCTGGACCCCTTCCCTTGGCTATTCTTCTCTTGTCGACCGGCTCGTTGAGAGACGTTGCCGTTTTCCATGCGTCTTCTGCTTCTTTTCTGCTTTGACAGAGTTTGCTCTATCTTGCATTAGTATGCCGTGCTAATGTCTTTCCCGTCGGACGACTGTTTCGATTGTTTTCTTCTGCGCTTTCTCTTGGATCTCCCCGGCCGTACAGGCCCCCTTTCCTATGTTTCAGGCGGGTATGGTGCTGAAGTAGTAGCATTTCAGAGTCCTTCTCGGTCGCCGTGTGCAACTCTTATAGTTCCCCCCCCCCGGCCCAGCTGGGCTTTTTTCTTTTCCTACTTGTTAAAAACGTTTCCCACCGTTTCTTTCCGACCTTGTATCGCTCCCTCAAGACGGACGCCTTCCCTTCGGATGACAGGACGGCGTACGCCTGGTTTTGTTCTCGCTCCTCGAGCCAGTCTTCCCCTCCGCCGTTTAGTTTCCATGTTTCTCCTTCAAAATGTGACTCCCGTCAGTCGACACCCCTTCTTCTGGGCTGCTAAGCCGATATATCTCTCCTTCTTCACCTCTCGTCTTTTGTTACCTCTCCTCTCTTCAGACCTCGGATCTACAGAAATTTAGACTTAGTCGCACTGGTGCGGAGAAGGCAGATCTCCAGAGGAGTGCTCTCGCTCTGTTCTCCCTACTCACGTTTTGAGAAAAAGCCCACTTCTGTGCACCCGTCCTTCCTCCCCCTCGCATGTACATTCCTTCTTCGGCGTCTTTCCGGCAGGCTGGTACAATGTTGTTAACCCCACAAGGTGTGAACCTGCTTGAAAACCGCACAAGGCTTTTCCCGTTTTTGTCCTCTCCGCTTTCCCATTCCCTGTCCCTGCCTCTCATCCTTACGGCGCCTCCGTCTATCTCCCATTACCGAGACCTCGCAACGGTAATTCATTTCAGTCCCCCCCAGAGATCATTATCAGCTATTAAAAGAGAGGTTCTCGCATCGACCCCTGTCTTTTCAACGCAAAGGCTCTCGTTTAAAGTTGATTCGGCAACCAGGCATGTGCCTTAGCGAACTCCCCCCCATAGGTAACACTGCCCCAACACTTCGCTCCCCCGCCTCCCCCTTCTTTCTACCAGGCAGGTTTACGACCAACCCTACACTAGTACACTCCTTCTAACTATCGCCACCTCTAGGCTTCAGAGGCGCCGGACGACAGTGCCCGAAGTTCCCTCCCCTGGGTTTTTTAGGCTCACTGTTTAGGCCGGGTGTCTTTCCCCGCTTTATTAGTGTTTGCAAGAGCTGTCTCTTCCCCCCCTTTCCTTCGTTTTTTAACCACTTTTCGTGTCGGCGCACTTGAACGTACGTCCAAGACTACCCTTTTTCTTCCGTTACGCAGCTTATCCGCCGTCTTCTCGGTTATCTACTCCTTCTCTCTCCCACAGTCACAAGAATCCCGACTTTCAGAGCATTCTTCGTCTTCGTTCTCCTCCTACGCCTGGCCTTTTTCTTTTTTTCTCCTAAAATCTTTGTTCGTGCAGCATAATATCCCCTTTCGGTCAGTTCAATACGGTCAGAAGGCTTTTCTCTACCACCGGACTGTCCCCCCGGGGTGGTTCCCCACCAGACAGCTCACTTCTCTTCCTTGGTGTTCTCATCCGGGCCATTTAAAGGGGGTCCGCAATTGTTTCCCCGATTAGCCCCCTGACCTTTCTTCTTGACCCGCTCCTTCCCCAATTGCCTCCCTTTTCCCTTTTTCGGTCCCTGGGGTTACTGACATCTGAACTCCAGAACTCCCCTTTTCCGACTTTATTAATGAGCTGACTTTCTTTTTCTATAACGCCGGACTGCTCCTCCCTTCTTATTGGAAATCCTGAGCGCCCTCCACTTTTTCCCCCAAGGACGGCGTTGCGCATTCAGTTTGCGTGCTCGGTGTCCCCAATGCTAGTCCCGAATCAATCATCTTTTCCTTCCTGATTTAACCGTCTCGGGTACACTCTCCAAACTCCCCGATGATCCCTTCTTTCCCGGAAAGATAGGTTTCGGGTCTCGTTTTTTCCCTTCGCGCCCATTGGGTATGGCTCTTTTCCGGCCCCGTCGGATTTCTTCTTCCTTTATCTGGCGCTTTTCCTTCAGGGTGCTCCGGGCTGAATGATTTTTGGTCAATGTTCCAAATCGATTACGACTCTTGTCTCTTATCCGCAGCTTTTGCTCCCCTCTTCCTCCTCTCCCCCTTCCATTATTTGCCTTCCTGGCCGGTCCCCCCTTCGGGATAATTTTTTTATATCGGCTTCCGCCTTCTCTGGAAGCTGATAGTTATTAATTCCCCCTTTTTTCTTTTGCACGCCTCTTTGTCCTTTTGAACCTAATGCCCTGTTTCTCTTTCCTTTTAATCACCTAAGTTTTTTTGAGTCTATCATAGCGGGATCCTGGTTTCTGGAGGCCCGTTTTTACACCCACGATTGCTTCGTCCCCCGCCTGACTTAATTACCCTCCTTTCCTTCTCCGTCTATTGGAAAGTGTAATTCTTAAGATAAAGTCCCTTGGGGGATATCCCCGACCTCACCCCCGCTCCTTGTTTTGTCGCTGCTTCCTGATCCTGGACCCTCAGCCTGCGCTTCGTATTCCTCTTTTGGTAGACATTTCAACCGTTACATTTACGCAACCCCTCCCGAGCGCCTCTACCTGTCAGTTATCCGCGGTAGCACCCTCAGTTGCACACACGTGTTATACTCTTTTCCCCCACTAGATCAACCCTTTTTCCCCCCCCCCTACCTCTTTCCCTTTCAGGTAGTCGGATGTTTTAGCTTTTTTCCGTATACCTGTCCTTCTCTGCCTGGCTGCTAAGGACGTATTACGGACCCTAGAGGGTATTTTCCCCATTGGCCTTCCCATCTCACACTCTTTTTGGTTGGAATTTCGTCCTTCCCCTGATGCCCCCCCCTGAGTACATGTGACGAGGAACCTCTGAATTTTCTCGCGCCCCCCTATTCCATCAGAGAAGATTTTTCCCATCGTGCGGGATCGCTCATGATGAGCTTTGAAGACCACATCTGATTTGACGGATCCCTTCCGAGGATATTGGGTAACCGGGGATGGACCGTGGAGGTTTACTTGATGCTTCCCCCCCCTTGTCGTCTTTACGAAGCGTTCCTTTTCTTGCGTACAGTCGACCCCCACGAACCTCCCTTCGGAGGCAGCGTCTGAAAGCCTTCAATTCCATGAACGGACTCCGTTTTGCTGCGGCGCTGAAAAAGGTACCTCCCGAGTGTCTTTTTTTTAAGTCGTTTTGTCCGCTTCTTAGAGTTTGTGCTTCGTAGCTTCCGGCTCCTGTCATAGAAGTGAAATCTTTTCCGTTGAATTTTCTCGAAGACCTTAGCATTTTTTGCCCGACGTTTCCGCCTCAGTGTCTATCACTCCTTGATTACCGTTATCTCCTGCGTGAGCCGCTTGACGCCTCCTTGTCTGACACTTTGGCGTTTTTGTTTTGATCCTCCTGACCTTGTCAATTTCCGCCTGCCTTTCTCTTCTCCTCCCCTCCTCCCCCTCTTGGACCCCCGCCGTCTTCTTTTCCTCTTACCCTTGCTGCAGTGAGTGAAATTCCGTCTCGCCCGTATTTTGTCTTCTCGTATCTCCTTTTGCTCGTTCGTGTGAGAATTCGTCTTTTTTTTCCATTTTCCCCGGCGCTGCGGTCTAGTCATGGGCACCAGTTTCTCGGTGATGATCTTCTTTCCTTGTTCCACCTCTCCGTTCGTCCTTCATGCTTTCCTCTTAGAGTTCAGGTTGACCCCGCTCTTTCGGGTGGGCAGCTTCCTCCCCTCTTCTGTTGTTCTCTTGGAAGCTGATGATGATCTCTTTTGTCCCTCACCTTCCGTTCTAGTCAGTCCCTTTTCCCTCGCATACGCATTGAACCGTTTTGCTCGCCCGGGTGTGGGGGGTGCGTTACTCCCTCTTTGGAATCTCGAGACTTACGCTTCCCAGCATGGCGTTTTTTTGCGGTCAGAACTTTTTTCCCCATCCCTTTCCAAAAGTTCTTGATCGCGAACGTTTTTCTCTTTTCTCCGCAGATCCGCCTTTTAGTGCGCCGCTTCTCGAGCAAGTCATGAGTCCTCGTGGTCCGTATCCCGTCCCCCTTTCCTTGGTTGATGACCTTGCTGTTCTGACCTTTCTTCTTCGCGATCATATATTCCCCCCCCCTATTTTTGTTTTTTTTTTTGAGATGAGAACGTCAGCCCTACTGCGATCTCCCAGCCCTTGTCCCTTTCTTTTTTTCCCCCTGGTTTCGCGCGTCTTCCGTAGACTGGAGCCGTTACCGCTCTGGCCAGATCCTCTCTCGAACCGACAGGCGGACCTCCCCTTCTTTTCCGCTTTCACTGATCATTTTTTCTTCATTATAAAGTTAGCTTCCCTTTTACAAGTTTCTGTTGCCCCCGGTGATGACCGGCCAAAGACCTGGTCTTTTCCCAGAGTCCGATACCTGAGTCCACCACTCTTGTACCCGCATCCTCCCCCCCGGTTGAGCTGAGATTTTTTCAGGACGCTGGCTCCTGAACGACTTGCATCTTCGACCCCGATTATTTTTAAGAAATAGATCTTCCGATGCCCTCGTCCTGCGTCATTGTTTTTTTCCCTCTTTTTCCCCCACCCTCCTTCCCACAGAGATCCTTCCCCCGCGTAAATTCCCTGACACTACGTTGGATTTCCCCTCTTTGTCCTCATTGAGAACTGTTTTCACTCTCCGGTTCTTCCCAGCGGACGTTCTCCTCCCTAAAGAGCGTACTGATATCACCTACCTTTTCTTTTCCCGTATCTTCTTCCTCGCAGTTTCACCTCATAATATATTCCCTTCGAAAGGTTCCGGCAACTTTCCCTTCAAGTTCCCTCCTCCCCCCATCACTTGCTTCCCTTTTTCGTGTGCCCGTCCGCGAGATTTTCTCGAATTGTCCCTCACACTCAAGGTCGAGATCAAACGAGCCCCGGAGGTGGTTTCTCCCATTCCGCTCACATGCCGCGCCCACTTTCACTTCCTCCCTCCGTTCTTGGAGCGGTCCCCCCCCCCTTCTTTTTCATTTCCTTATCTCGCACCCTCCCTTTAATACCTACAAGTGTTCTCTCGAAGGAGCTGCGTCAGGTAGCACTCCTACTCCCCGCTCTATTTCTCACGCCCTCCGGACCATTTTCTCGTGGGACCTATCCTATGGGCTGTTCCCCTTAAACTACGGAGGACCCCCGGTTTCTTCTCCCGGCTCCCCCGCTTTTTTAATTTAAGCAGCACTGCAACTGCATGCCTCGAATCTTTAAGGGGTCCTCCGGCCTTCCTTTTCCATTCCCACCATGCCCGCACCGTTTACCGGACATAGGGGCACGTTCGATTTCTCGAATGGTTCCACGATTCTTGTGTGGCGAACCTTTATTCGCTGATTTTTCCCATTTACCTCCTCTCACAGTCCACGATGTAATCACCTGTGTTTCACCGTGTTTTGTTTTTGTTTGTTTTGTTTGCTTGACTCTTTCTGGAGATATCCCAGCTTCTTGGAGCCTACTTCCTGACAGCTACATACCTTTCGCGCCCCCACGGTCTTCCCCGTTCGATGAGGGCGGACCCTCTTCCCCTCCGTCAGTCATTTACTCCCCAGCCGCTCTCCTGACTAACAGGAAGTAAGGGCCCCCTCCCCCTAATCTTCTTTCTTTCCGTGATGTTCTTATTTTTTTGTGCCCCTTAGAACCCCCTTGTATGCACGCCTCTGACGACCGCGTCATATTGCGTCCTTTATGGTTTCGCTCTTTTCTCCCCCTGGTCATGTCCCTTTCACATGATCCACCGCTAGCCCTCCTTTTTTCCGCTGGATAGAGGTCGATCAGCCTACTCAAGACCCTTCTGCTGATTGGCCTAGGTGTCCCCCCCTCCACACTGCGGACTTTCTCTCTCTAATACGGACTTCCCTAGACCTCCTTTTTTCCCCAGTACATTTGTTCTGGCAGCACCCCCTCTCCGTCGAACAGAATGACAACAGGCGCGATT
>Ga0179593_1781758_pt1 | contig 16471 bp, 12 predicted proteins | sample CZODoug2_1_08_16_FD_185931 | JGI IMG/M metagenome (GOLD analysis project Ga0179593, IMG submission 185931) | Vadose zone soil fungal communities from Angelo Coast Range Reserve, California, USA - CZODoug2_1_08_16fungal (PacBio error correction) | ecosystem: Environmental > Terrestrial > Soil >... | reverse complement strand
AGGTGAGATGTTAATCGGGTCCTCCTTTTGGCCACAAGCGATATCCGTATGAGCAAGGAGATGGGGCTCCCTTGTTAATTTTCATGTCAGCCGACGAGACTGGTGCTTTCTCTATTGGGAATAGGCCTCGCGATTTTGATGAAGGCCTCTTGTGAGTTTTTTCTCTCGAAGAGTCATGAAAAAGGAGATGGTCTGCTTCTCCCGGACTTTTTTTAGGAGCCAAGATGAACGAAACTCCAGGGCCCCACCCCCCGTCAGGGGTTCCAGACGTAGGCAGAATTTTCCCCCCCGCGTTTGTCGCCGACGTCGGCCGATGCACGCCCTTTTTCATCTCTTCTTTCCGACGTGCTCTCATGGTCGGAGCCGATGTATTCTGCCCCGCCGGCGCAGGGCCGAGGAGCAGGATCGCCGATAGCAAGACCTATTTGCCCGAATCGCCGGGCACCAGAGCATACCGCTGCATGATCATCAGCCGCTGATCTCCGGACATGGGCCCTTTAGGGGCTCGAAGCAGGAAAGCTTTGCCGTCTCGACACGAAGTGCTTTAGTTCAGCGCCCTGAACTACACGCTCTGCCCGCCCGCGGCTTCACGACAGGAGTATCATTTGCAGATCGCCCCCTGATGCGTGTTCTCGGGGATCGACCGGAGAATACCTCTCTCTGATTCCCCTCTGTAACATCAAGAATCTCAGGTGTAGATCATGGAAGACCCTTGAGAATGCTATTTCTTCGCAGGTGCTCGCATCATCAGGGACATTCGTCTGCTTCCTACTATTCAGCCGTAACTCCGGTCGCACTGGACGTCGCTTCTCGTCGCACGGGGGGCAGAGTTGACTATCAGAAGGACTTTCTCTGACGGGTGGCGTTTTGCGTCGTTTTTAAAGAAAGGGCCGCCTGCGTCGCCATCCTGCGCTTCTTTTTGATTAGAATGCAGGCGTGTTACCTTCTTTTTTCGTCGGTTGAATAGGTCCTATGGAATTTTGAGCTTTGGGTCGCCAGGTGCCGGTGACACTCCCTTTCCCCACCCTGTCCCGACGGTGGAGGCGTTCCCGCTCTTGTTTGCCCGGGCGCCAGCTTTACTCATCTTTTTTTGGAATCTTACCTTGTCGGAAGTCTTTTCAAGCTCTCCCTTCTTGATTTTTTTTTTGGAGCGACTTGCGGGCGGCGGCGCGGTTCAGGCTTCTCCTAGAACCCGTATGTCATGGTGTTTATTTCTCCTTTTTTTTGGTTGCTCTGATCGGTGCTCTCGCCTCTCGGGACGTGATTCAGCCCGCATTTTCCTTCTGCTCAAGAACTACCCGGGACGATTCCCTGCTGTAGTAATTCCCGGTTTCCCCCGCAAAACTTTTTTCGGCACTTGATGTTTTTGGTCGATTCTTGGGTGTTGTCAGACATGTAACAAGCTCCCCCGCCATTCAGTGCGGGATCGCAGTTTTTCGTTTCTTTAGGTTGTGACGTTTACGCCGGGTAAAAAGTTTCACAGCTTCCTCTCTCTGTTTGAACCTTTTGCGACACTGCCGCTCTAGTCCCCTACACCGCGCGCCTATTAATTTTGATCGACATTTGGACTTTTGAGGGTTTCAACGGTTGGACGGTACTTGCCGCCTCCTCATTCATGAATTCTGGAACGTCTGCCAGAGGGTCTGGAAAAAGATGAGCCCATTGTTTGGTAAAAAAGTCCATTCGTTTTGACACTGCCTTCCCTCTTTCTTGTACTCGCCCGCAAAGCCTGCAATCCAAGTCCATCTGATGTCTTGGTCCGGGTTGCTCGAAATTCTTCCCCCCCTTTTTGGTTCGCACGTCCGTACGAGAGCGCCCCGCCTTTTTTTTCGTCTTGATTGGCGCACCGTTTGTGAGCTTTTCACAGTCTCCTCGGCGCATCCCAGGAGTTATTGCGACCGGAACTCTCGTGGAAGGACGGTCTGCTCTCTCTACCCTTTTCTCTCAGTCGGGGCGGGGCTCCTTGCATCGGCGGCCCCGGGCTTTATCGGTCGATGGACAAGGGAGCTTTCCCTCCTGGGGCAGCCTACATGTAAGAGATCTCTCGTTTCAGTTGTGGTGGGTCCCAGCGTTCTTCTCCAATGCCCCCATCGAGGGTCCTCTCAATTCTGGATGGACCGGTGCCACGAATAGAAGAAGGTTTTGAACCCAAAGAAGAAACCGCCTTTCTGAGCGCGCGCACCCATCACCGAAGGTCCCCCTATTTTCCCACTGTTTTTCAATGCCGGCGTATGCGACAGGAGTGTCTTCCCAACCCTAACTCCAAAACGGGGGCCCTCCCTCCATTCCGCGCGCGTCCTCGTGCTCGCTACGTGCTTCACCTCACCCAAAACGGTTCTTTCGCGTGAGTTTTTTGGAAACAGACCTTTGTACTTGTGATAGCGACTTTCCTTTGCTTGGAGATGCCCAGCCCCCCTTCCCGTAACGCGTCAGGATCGATGACTGTTCACAGGACGTGCACTGTAAGCGTGGGCCCGCAAATTTTGGGCCTCCCTCTAAACGTCCAGAATGCCCCTCCGGGCGAGTTGGTTTCCCCAGTAGACCTCCTCTGCCCGGTCGTATACGGCTCATGTCTTCGAGGCGTGGGGGACCTCAACTCTCGCGGGGTCGAGTCAAGTTCCCCTTTTTCTTATTCCTTTTTTCCCCCTGTAGCCCTGCGTCGCCCGGCACCGAATAGCAGCGCGAGCCCCGCACTTGAAAGGTGAGTGGGCGTCGGTTTGTGCAGCCTTTCACAGGCTGAAAAAAAAAAAGAGCGCTGGCCGCCCCTTTTTTGCGGTTGACTTGGCGGGTCCGGAACTAACGCTTCTCATCTGTCGCAGTCCTTATCAGGCGTTAAGTTATCTTTGATTCCACGAGAGCACTGCTCAATCTGATGCGACGCTTCAACTGTGCCCCCAGGGGCCCAAGGACATCAAGTCTAGGATTTCGAAGCCGAAGCAGGACTTCCCTTGTCGCTCAAACCTCCCGAATCACGATCGAGCTGGGCGTGCACAGTTCGACCTTTTTCAAGCGTCCCCCAGACCGCCTTAACCGGCTTTTGCACCCTAAGCCCCTTATTCTCAATTGCATGAAAGCAATAAGGCGGGAACTTTAGTTCCCCTTTTGCTTCTTCGACCCACCCGGCTCTCAGAACCCCCACAGGGACGGCCGGCTCTCACGAGAAAATTTGTCGGTCACATGCCTCCCATCAAGAAGCCTTGGGTGACGATCCTTTTTCTGTTGGACCCTCCTCCCGACCCCACACGCCCGGCCCGCCCCCCCGGCGGGTCCAACGTACTAAACCCGCTTTTTTCGCCCAAGTTCCTCCATCCTCTCCAGGTTCAACGATCCTTTAAGGCGCCTGTTCTTGGTTCCTTGTCGCCTGATGACTACTCCTTCCAAAAATTTGGTGGTACCCGGCATTCTTTACTTCCCGAGAATTCTACGCGACCGACTTCCTACATGATTTTCCAAGTTTTTTGATGGTCCTCTGGGCTCCCTTTTTTTGGGTACTGAGGATGGATTCAAACCGAGAAACGGCCCATGGTCCAGTTCTCCTCTTGGCGTCCAGCATGGGATGCGCGTGGCGTGGTGGGATCGCCGGTGTAATTTTTTTAAATTCGCGTTCGAGTCCCCAGAGTTCCCTCTTTTCAGCGTCCCTTTCCCCAGTGCAGGGTCGATAGGCATGCCAGTCTCTCCTAATGATCTGACTGCTCTTGGTGAAAGGATTTTGGGGATTTGATTGATTTTCCTATCTTCTGTTTTCGCTCGTCCCTTCGTATAGCGCGGCATTTTCACTCGCCGCTCCGCCTGATGATGTTTCCCAACCCTCTTGATTTCTTCCTTCCACACCGGTGATCAGTACTGATTTTCAACGCTCTCTTCCCTTTTGCCCCTGGCGAGGCTTCGAGACCTAATGTGACGGCCGTCATCTTCTCGCATCACCAGAAACGGTTGAGTAGGGTTAGAGAGGTTGTTTGTCTGCCTTTGAGATTTTTGCCTTTTTGGACTGAGCAAGCGCGCTGTACCTTCTTCCCCTTTCATCGAGTCCCTCTTAAACCACGACAAGTTCAACTACGGCCCCGGCTGGACTGGGCATTTCCGTGATCTCCTTTGCCGAATAGTCCGTTGCTGGGATCGCGGGGTGTAAAACCCTTTTGGCAACTCTAGCATCTCACCTGCTCTTCCTTCCTTTGGGGTTTGTTATGAGAGATGCAGGTTGTCGCGCCCTCTTTGCCCGCGATCGATGGCCGTCGATTGGAGGAGAAAGTTTTTCTTTTCGGCAATTCTTTTCTCTTGACTAGATTTTCGAGTCTTCGTTTAAAATTGTCCTTGTGGGACTTGGCCTTCGCTCTCATCTCCCTTCTATGGCGGACCATGATGAATTCCCCGTCCCCTGAGCTGGATTAACATTCCGTCACCCCTCATATATGCTTCTGGTTTTTGTTACCACGAATCCTGGGAAACACAGTCACGACCCTAGGTCTCCCTCCTCTTCTGTGGCTCTTTTCCCCCTGCCCGTTGTGCCACGCAGTCGCGTTCCACGACGGTCCCCTCTTGTTTTTTTTTTTTTTTTTTTTTTGTGGTATTTTTCCTTTCTTTTTGGGGGAGATCTTTTGGCCCACTCTCCCGGTCCCTCTCCTCCAAGGGACGTTGCACAAAGCCGAATACTACTTTCACAGAAGAAATCCGGATTAGTACCTGATTTTTCAGTATAGGAATTTCTCGGGATAGAGTAGTCCTTTTTTGCCTTAGCGACCTCCCCCCCCCCACACACCCCCCTCCACCAACCCCCACACCCCCCCCCAACCCCTCGCTTTTTTCCCCTCTTAAAACAAGGCCTGTAGGAGCCTCCTTCCACTTCTCCCCCGACAGGATGGTCCTTGAAGATAGACATGCAAGTTTGTGCTTTTCTTCAGCCGACGTCCCCTCCCCCACGGCAAACGGTTTCCTGACCCTATTGACCAAATTTCCCCTTTTTATCATTAGGACTCGGTCGCGTTAGATCACCGGATTCCTGGTACGCATGTCTTAGCGAGTAGATTCTTTACCAGTTGCGCTTCCTCCTTTACAGGTAAGGAAGAGTTTCCCGTTTTTGAGGAATTTAGTCCGCCCACGATTCCTAACTTCAATTGTTTGCCCCGACTTTTGTTTTTGGAAGGTTGCCAATTTCCCGATCCAGGAGCTTCTCATCTTCTCTTGTTGAGGGGGATGAGAAACCGAATGTGTGAACGTTTCATTTTCTTCTTTTCCTCGTCATCTGTCAGTTGGCTTTTTTTTTTCTTTGCTGGGACAACTCTTTGACGAAAATGCTCTTTTTTTTTTATATGATCGGTCTTGACGTTTCCCTTCAATCCAAAGGATTCCCCATTTTTGGGAGGTCCGTAGCTTCTTTGGTCCGAGGAATGCCTCAGAGCTATTTTTCCTCTCTCCTTGAGCTTTTCTCGGAGGAGTTGGGTGGGTTAGGGGGGTGGGGGGGGTGTGGTGGGTTTTTGTTTGGGGTGGTGTTGTGTGGGGGGGGGGGTTTTGGTTCCTGAGGCCTCGTAGAACTCACTTTTGTCTTTCTCCAAGCTTAAGCATCTTGATTTCTTTTCTTTCCTCTTAGGTGATCCCTTTCAATCTTTCTTTTCGTCCCCTTTCCGATCTTTTTCTTTAGTAAGCCTAGGACCCGCCGTACACTTTGATCGGCCCTTTTCGGTCTATTTTTGGGGTGGTAATGCATTCCCCCTTCCTCGTCCCCCAATAATTTAAAGTGTTTTTTCTTTTTTCCTTCCAGTTCTTTCTGACGGGCGCTTTGGCCTCACAGAGGACATTCTACATTAAATGAATGGGGCCCCTTTGATTCCCTAGATTTCTGTTGTCATCCGATCAAAACCTACTTTTAACTGTCGCACCGCGGCCGCTTGCGCGTGAGGTGCGCCGGATTTCTTTCCACCTTCTCCTCTCAAGCCGTTCACTTTCCCCCATTTCCCCGGGGCTTTAACCTTGTTTTGCCAAACCGTGCCGCTGCATCTGTCTCCAGTCCCCCCCCTTCCCTTTCGAGTTTCTCCCTTGGCAAGGCTTTGCTGTAGCACCCCCCCGGAAGTTCTTTTGGGCGATGCCTTTTTTTTACCACCGTCTTCAGATGTGTAGGGGACTTTCTTTCTCTCCCCCCCCACAACACGGCCGACTTTTTGAGCGTCAGCGGAGCATAGCCCTTTTTGAGTCCCCTCCGTGATTTCAGTTGAGACCCGTGTTTCTTTTCAAACTTGGTTTGAGAGTTCTGTCCCTGTCGGCGAGGAGTCCATTCCCTCCCTTCTTTTAACGGAGAGTTTGCTCTCTCGCCCTTCTTACGGGGCAGTCGGTGTTTCCATATTTTTTTCATGGGCGTGCAATTTTTCATTCAAGTATCTTCCCAATATTACCAATTAGATGAGTCCTATTTTCTCTTTTTTTTCATCCTTACCCTTGTTGTCTTGGTGTTTTTAGAGAGCTCTTTTTTTCTTTCTTCATGTTCTGTCGTTGGTTAACGCTAACTCTTTCCCCCCAGGCCTTTGGTTCGCCAGAATGCTCCCCGCAGTTTTTTCCTTTCCGCCCCGACCGGATCACTCTTAGAATTCTCGACTCAGTCCAACTAAATTCCTTTCCTCTGTCCCCCCCCCCCTCCGTTATTCTCAGGGGATCAGTCCCCTATTAAAAATTTTCCCCAGAATAACACAAACTGTTCCCCCTCCAACTTTTCACCCCACTTTCCTAGCGACTGATTTCTCTGTCTCCCTTGGTTCCCTTTTCTCATTCCTTACCAACCTTTTCCTTGGGATTCCGAAAAAATGACCCTTTCTTTTATTCCAAGCCCCCCTGGCCCCCTCTTCGTCCCGTACAGACGCGAAGTTCATGCCCGCGTTGCGAAATGATATTTGATCTTTGCCTCCGGTTTTTGTCTCCTCAAGGTTAGATTTCCTCTTATTACCGGCGGCGATCATTTCTTCTCCGTCGGCTCCGCACAGAGAGAATTCCTCCCTGAGGCTATCTTCCGGCCCTTTATCTTTCTCCCTTCCTCTCGCGGCATTTTGGTCGCTTCTTTTTTAATTGGATGGTTATGTAAAGATGTTACCTTTCTTACCCTTTTCTACGGCCCTAAGAAAATCATTTTCCTTCCCCCCGATTCCTTTGAAATGTTTCGTGGGCGTGAAAGTCTTTTGTTTTTTTTCTTCTTGGGAAGAGCAATGGATTAAAAAAAACAAGCATCGCAATCCCTTTTTCCTTTAATTTTGAAAGTTTGGAGGTTGATTTTTCGGACTTACTAAAATACAGTCCTTTCTTTTTCTTTTCCTCCCCTCTTGACTACTTAGCTTCTTTTTTCCAATGGAGATAAGGTACCGTCCTAATCGTCGCTTTATTTCCTTTCTGATGCGCCGCTCCTCTGGCCCCCTCGGGCTAACAAAGGACCAGCTCCTTCTCGCCTTTCTTTCCCGCCGTTCCTTTTCCCGCACAAGATCGGCTCTGCGCGCACTGTCCCAGAAGTTACCTTTTCATGAGTACCTTTCCTTTTGAAACTCCTTTTTTTCCTTTCCACTAGGATACCTCTTTCCCCCTCGTTTTTTCGTGGCTTTTTGCGTCAAGTTTTTTTTCTGGTCCCAGGTCGAAAACCCCCACACCCTAAGGAGGTCCGTTCCTTTTTCACCCTCGACCCCTTTCACAGGGAACCTTTCCCCGCACGTTTGTCTTTGACCCCTCCCATCGCTTTTGGCGGTTCTCATGTTACGTTTTCTTTTTGTTCCCGACAGCCCAGTCAAGAAACCAACGAACCGTTTTGACCCCCCCTTCGGCGTCGTTCCCCCCCAATCATCCACAGCTTGGGACAGAGAAGTCCAACGGATAGCCCTTTCTCCAAGTTTGAATTTTCTTTTCCTTCCCGCCTCAATTCTTTTCGTCTTCATGATTTTTTTTTCAAGACCATGCCGCGTCCCTCTCTATTCCGAGATCTAGATGAACTGAACCGACCCTCAGCCCCTTTTCTTTACTTGTTCCTTTTCATCTGCGTTGACCCCCCCTTTTTTGGGTACTTAGGCTGGCTTCCACTCGGCAACGGCCTTGAGTCAAATTGTTTCTGGCTTTTTTTCCTCTTGGTCATACGTGATAATATTTTTTTCTTTTTTTTCTTTAGGGTGACACACGTTATCCACAGCTTTTCTTTAGGCGTCTTCCGGTTTCCCCAACTCCTTTCCCTTTCTCCCCCCTCTCCTTCCCCTGGAATTACTCTCCCTTGCCGGCCTTTTTAGTCGAGCTGCATGCAATTTTATTCTGCTATTTGTGACGGTTCTTCGCGTGTATGATCGTGATTTTTATCTTGCGAGAACTTGGCGCATTTTTCCTTATTCTCCTGAATCCCAAGAGGACAGACTTTGACAGACCCTGGACTCTAGTCCCCCTCAAATTAGGATTTTGCACGCAATTCTTTTTTTCATCGTCGGGAAATGCAGTCTCTCTTTCCTTCCATGAATCCTTTTTTTCCCGGCGTTTTTTTCCATGATGGTTTGCTCCCTACGTTTGAAGAATTTTTTTGCAGATCCAGCTCATGTGGCTTTTTCTTCTCCCCTCTTCTCGTCCTCGACAGCCTTGCTGTCACTCTTAACCATCATCCTTCCCCTTCCCGTCTTCAAAACTTTCCCAGTTAACCTAGCCCCCGTCTGTTTCCCTTGTGTGTTTTTTCCGTTTTTTGCAATTTCCCTCATCGTCCTTGCTTTCCCGTTTCTTTTTTTGGGTTCCCCCCACCTCTCTTCGGTACCCTTCTCTTCATAACATGCATACTATATCTTCCTCCCTACTCTTTTGATCCTTCTCCTTGATTCTTTTTGTTCACACCCCCTCTTTGACCCCCGCGATCTCCTTATGCCCTTCCACGGATCACGGCCGGACCTAGCTTAAGAACTCCGATCCTGTCTCTTTTTTCTTTTCATTTGTTGACCTTGGCCTCGCGACTCTGGTTCATTACGGCTTTTGGCCTGATGATGTTCTAGCGAAGAGCGTTCGCTTTTTTTCTCTAACCCTTGACCCTTTTACCTCTTTTTTTTTGTTGTATTTTTGAGTCCCACCTTCAGGGACCCCCCTCCAAGAGTCTTTCCGAATGCTTCGTCCGATTTTTTTTCCCGTCTTTTTTGCGAACACGCTTCGGCGTCACCCTGCTTTTTTCTGGCATTCTTTTTTTTGACGACGATCTATATTTGAGACAGATGTCGGCTCTCTCCTTTGTCCCCTCTCTCGATAACTTTTCTCCCACCCCCTCTCTTCCCTTAAGTTCCAGCGACAAACGCTTCACTCTCTCTCTGATCACCTTTCCGTTGCTGCTAGGACCTTTCCGGTTAAACTGTTTTTTTTTTCTATTCTAGCACTTGGCATATTGAATTTGATTTTCCTTCCCTCTCGAGGCTTTTGAGAAAGTGTTTCTCAATCCTTTCCTCTGTACGAGCCGCCTAAGTTTGATGAACTTCGGCTTCCCCCTCGACGCCATGCCGTTGCGATGGTTTCTCTACTTCCCCCTCCAACACGGCACGGCGAGACTTTTTTTCCCCCCAAATTTTGCACTTGAACTTCTAATGCATCTCCGTAATCTCTTCGTGAAGCTTTTTTTTTCACTTTTTCTTGCATGTTTCTTGAGGAGATTAATCCGCCTCCGAAAGTCCTGCCTACTTGATGAAGACGTAAAGTATTTTTTTCGGTCGCTCCAGTTGGATTTGGTTTTCTAATAGTCGCTTTGTCTGTTTCCTCGCCTCGGCCTTGTGGTTTTCTCCCCTTCTTTAGTGTGCTGCCGGTTGGCACCCCTGTCGCCACTCCTTTTTTTTTCCATTCCGTCGCACAATCCGGCGTTTTCCTTTTTCCTTTCCAGCGTGCGCCTCCGTCGTTTTAATTAGCAGGCCTCTTTCATTTCTTTCATTTTGGTCGCCTGCCGGGTTTCATGACGTAACCACGCTCTTTTGTGAGGTTTCCGTTAATCTTGATCGGCGTTGAAAGGGTCCTTAAGATTCACAGGTTCAGGTGGGGGGGAGTCTTTCCCTGTCTTTTTAAGAGTCTCGCACTTCTGATGGTTGAGAATTTACTTTTTTTGGAAGGCTTTCTTGAAGGCTTTATAGTAGTTAACCTTACTTTTTCTCCCAATATTGACGCTTTTTCTCTTGCACTCTCTTTTTTATATTCTTGGGACTGTCCGGATAGATTAACGAATGCATTTTTCGAATTTATCCGGGGAGGCTTTCGTAAGATCCGACCCCAAGCCTTTCCGGCCTTCTGGTCTTATTTGTGTTTTTTTCCCTCCCATTCCCCCTCTTTCCCTTACCTTGAAATTCCCCAGTGGTCTTGGCTCTCTTTTTTTTATTCGGTTTAAGGGCCCGACGCTTTTTTTAATCCCGACAATTTCCCGCCGTTTCCCCCCTTCCCCTTCGACGACACTTTCTTTTCTTTTTTAACGAGATAACCCGCTTTCGAGGGGCCGCCTTTTTCCTTTTTCGTCTGTGTTTTAGTGCGGGGCGACGGCGTCCGTTTCCGTCACGGCAGATTCCTGAATTCTGGGACTGTCTACCCTTTTAACCAGACCGGGGATGCCTTTTTTCCCCCTGTTGGACCAGTCCCAAGTCGCCTTCTCCTTTTTTCCAGGTTTGGATTGTTCCGACAAAATCCGTTCCTTTTTTGGGTTCCAAAAATCAGTCTGAGTTACTTCTTCTCTCAAACAACCCCGGAACGTCACTCATTTTGAATTAGTTAGCGCCCCCTGAGATGGTCTTTCCTTTCCCCTGGCGTTCCCCGCAACAGTTCTTTTCCTTTCCCCCTTTTTCCCTACGGAGCATTTCAGCAGGATCGTTAGACAATTCAATTCTTTCTTTCCCTGTCCCTTATTTAGCTCTATAGCCCTTTCTTAGGGGTCTTTACATCGGCGAGAATGCAGGGGGCCCTCCATCTTCCTGTTGAGATTTACCCCCTCGATTTGGTAAGTTCTCACTACTCTTCAGACTCTAATAATTTTTTTTGAGAGATTTCCGCCTGGGGAGGTCATAACCCCTTTTCAAACTGGTCCCCAATGGAACTGGAGAACTTCTTATCCACCTAATGCGCTCTCGATTCCAGAAAAAGAAGACCTCCCAAAGATCTTCTACCCGGACTCCCCCCATACCCTGCGGCTATGCACGTGAAATTGTACTCTCCTTCCTGAAGGTGTGATGAGACCTTATTAATCTCACCACGTGGTGAAAGTCTAACCCAAAAAGGGTCGTTTATAATTCCGCGACGATACTCTCCTCTGGCCCCTCCCGACTTCTCTCCCACCCACCCCCGTTTTCTCCTGTGTTTTTTTTTTTTGAGAGAATGACTCCCAAAGAAATCTCCCCTGGCCTTCCCAGCCAAGCATTGACATGTGTCTTGTTTGACTTCCACGCAGAAGGGCAATGCAATTCGTTTCCCCGCTATTCCTTCTTTCCGTGGCCTGGTTCATTGATTGTGTTCCTAATGCTTCGTGAGGGAAACTCCGTTTTACGCTTTTATCACAGCCTCGTTCTTTTTTTTCGCAGTTGTCCGATATTCCGTGATCATCCTTCTGCGCCTCCCTCGGTTCGAAGCAATGCGTCCTGTCTTCTCGCGGGGACCCCACTTGACAGGGTCGCTCCTTTTCCTCGTGAAGGATGTCTTTGGGCAAACCTTTGCTTCTCCCCCTCCGTAAAGAACTGTCCTCCCCCGCGAGGAGCAGTTTACGACCGCCATCGGCCTTTCTTTGGACCCTTTGGTAAGAATTTCCTAATGCTGTCCCCCCCCACCAAGAATCTCGTCACAGTGGTCCCTTAAAGCCCAGTTGGAGGGTGTTCCTTGGTTTTGCCAAACCAGACCTCAGGGCAAGTCCCGGGTCCTCCCCCCCTCTTTCTTTTCGAGACTTCTGAAGGAGTTACATGTCCTTCTCCCTCCCCCTCGCGAGCCCGTCGTTGATGATGCGCACGCAACGAATCTTCCTTTGAACCACGTTTATACAAATTTCCCCCAGCGGTCTGAAGAATCCTAAGAACATGAGACCCCAAAGGTCGCTACCACTAAGCATCATTTTGGTAGAGTCAGATGCCCCCAAGTCCTAACTCAAGCGCTAACCACAGAACCATCCGATTTCCTATTCTTCTGTCCCCTCGGCCCCCCATCCACCGAACCGCTTTTCTAACTTCCCCCGTCTTTCCTTGTACCAAGAGGTGTTTTGTCCCGGCTCCCGGTTTTCCCAGTTAACACCCCAAATTTCCAGCTTGAAGCTCCCTCCCTTTTCCTGACTTGCCCGCTGGGATGTTTCACACCATGGCTTTACGAATGAGCGGGGGGTTTTTCGTTTTCCCCTCCATTTACCCGAACCCGCCCGCGTTTTACTTTCCTCCCTGCCCATCCTCCCCCGCTGGAGACGAGAAGTTTCAATTCTCTCTTTACACTTTACGGCTTAATCTCCGCGACTATGGTCTTTCTCTTATGCCTGATGACTTCTAAGACCTAACGGTACCCAGTCCGAAGTCGAGTCTGCTCTACTTCCCTAACTTCCGGGAACGATGGTCTTGCCCCTTCCCGTGGGCGGGGCGTTATTCTTTTTAACCGATAGGCAAGTGCATTTGTCGTTGCGTCTTATTTCCTGCTGTGGGCCGTTCCCCCTAGTCTTTTTTGTTCTGGTCTTCGTCCTTTTCGGTCTGCCAAAACATCGAGGCGTTCGCGTCGTTTTCCCATCCTACCCCGCTCAAGTCAAGGCCGGCATTTCCCTTATTTGGCTAGAGCTGTGATAATCGATTTTTTGTTGTTCACGGCCTTTTTTTTTTGTGTTATTTTTTTTTTTTTTTTGGGAGAGTGTCGGGCGTCTTTTTCCTGTTTTCTGCTTGAATGCTTGTACCTTGGCACTCAGACGTCGTATAGTTGCATTCGCAGACTCGTTTCACGACCTGATTAATTTCCACCTATTCCCGACACCCCGGAGTGATCGCCTTTTTGTGGGTAGCGGAGAATCGGTCGTGCAAATCGGCGACTTCTATCTTCATACTTCCCTTCTTTTTTCCCATCTTTTTCATACCCCCGAATCCTTGAGGTTTTCTTTGACGGCACTCTTCATCTCATGGTAGGGCTCTCGCGATTCTTCTGCCAGTCCTTTCTTTTTACTTCTAAATGAGGCCATCGCGTTCTTAAGGCTTTCCCCCAAAAACTCAAACGAGAACAAGTTAAACCTTTCTAGTCGTGCTGTCCATTTTCTCTGACGTCTGAGAATCGTACGTGTCAACGGAGATCGCGGGTTTCAAAGATTTTCTTTCCCTTCATATATATTTTCTTTCTTGTTGTTGTTGTCTCTCTCTTTCCTTTGACTTTTTCAACACCATCTTTGACCCACCGCCGATATCCGGTTTAGCCCGGACGATCGTGTCATTTGATCACGGGTCCTTCTGGGCGCACGAAGAGACTGGGGTTTCCTCTTCCTTTTCTTGGCATGCGATGGCCTCATTGATGACTTCATGAGCTTAACATGATTTGAGCATCGCGAAGAGTCCAGCAGGAGCTGGATGTTTGAAAGACGCCGGTATTTGGGTTTTTCTGGCGTAGACAGCTGAAGCTCCCCCCCTTCCACGAGCTTGCCGCGCCGATCCGGAACAGATATCGAGTTTTTCTCCCCCACTCGGACTATTGGCAATCCATAAGTTTCCTGTAATCATGTCGAGCCGATGTCGCGATGTGGTGAAAATGCCGCGGCGCCTTCCCTTTCACTAGCCCAACCGACCATCCACGCTCCCGGACACATACTTTGAGGAATAACTAGCTTATTATCAGCTCCTCTTTTCGGGCATCCGATTCGAAATCTTCTTCGTGATCGCCGGAACGGTAAGGCTTTGCTCTTTAGACAGCCTGGATGTTGGCGTCCTCAACGCGAACAAGAAAAGTTCTTTCCCGCCTCGGACCACAGAGGCTTCCCTAAGTGATCACTGACCTCTCTAAATTCTTAGTTCTCATCAGCCGCTCCCCTCCCCCCTAGCACCCTTATGAACGGCCCAGAGGATACCTTTTCCGGCGTATTGAGGGTCTCTTAGATCCGCTCGTAAGTTGCCCCGGACTTGTTATTGAGCTGCGCATCATCAGCCTGCATGCCAGATCCCTGACGCCGATGCCGCAGTAAAGGCGTTTTGCCTTTCTCTCTCCTTTTACTTTCTATCGGGTTGGAGGCCGTTGGCCTCGCAGCACTGGGCCTTAGGGGATTTGTTGTCTGCCTGCTGGGCTCGGCAATCTTGATCCGGATTCGCCCCAAGCGGCAGATGTGTTGGGGTCTCCCGCGAGGGACCGGGTAGTCCTGTGAAAGAGCCGTCCATTTTTTGTGGTTCTGCGATTTTTCTACCCCTGCGCGGGACCCTCAAAAGCTTTGAAGAACCATGCCAGAACCTGAGGGAGGAAGCCGTCGTTTGATCTTGCTTTCCGGGACCGTCCAAGCGCGTTTAAATAGGCGGTCGGTTTTCGTCCTTTTCTGTTCATTTCTCCGCCAAGCCCGCTTTGTTGAAGACTTGCGGGAGGACGGTCGCCCTAGTAATAGAAAGAACTCCATTAGTGAGGGTAATTGGTGGAGTCCCTTTTTCTCCACCTCCTTTTGAAGATTGCATCATCCGTGCTATCCGATTCGGTGATGAACGGAACATGCTCACTTCTTGCGCCATGGAGGACCCTTGATACGGAGGTTGTTCGACGAATCAGAAAAGACATGTACCGGCCCTCTTCCTTCAGATTCATGGTGGTCAGCAGTACTTCAAGCTCGACCCAAGACATTTTTTCGTGGCGTTTATCGAGCCTTGAGACGACAGTTTTTTTCCCTTCTTTGAAAGGGAGATAGAGTTAAAATGTTCCTTGACCCTAGCAAGTCAGCTGGGGCAAATGACCGGAGAGAGAGCGGGGGGCAAAAGAAAATGACGAGATGGGGGTGGGGGGGGGGGGGGGGGGGGGGGGGGGGGCGGGGGGGGGGGTGGGGGGGGGTGGGGGTTGGGGGTGACCTCATTTTGTGTTTTATGGTTGCCTCGAACGCGGATACGCCGGACGCGGGAAAGTGAGGAAAGCAACTGATCTCCGCGTGCCGCATGACGGAATCCGGGTATCCTGTCGGATAAAGATGTGTTTTCCCCAGCTGGAGCATCTCGGCGGGTACACATAAAAGTCGCGTATGTGGACCCCGGCTTGCGCTTGAGCATAGCAAGAAAACCGCTGGTATGCGGCACCCCTCAAGAGGGATCTTTGGGGATTCAGACATACGGCCGCGAACCGGGATTTGTGTACACGTTTCCTCATCGCCCATCTTAGGCGCCATTGATGTGTGGGGGACAACCGTTTTACTTTTTTCACTTTCTTGCTCCCTGAGCACAGGTCGTCGAGGGAGCCTAAATGCTATTAGGTGGACCGTTCGTTCTGTGAGAGTACCTCTCTTTTTCTCGGGTCGGGGAGGCGGTGTTTCCCTCTTTTTTTTGATTATTTGCTTGTCCCGTTTTGAGGCCCACGCGACTTTTCCAATTGAGGCTTTACTCGCTTTTCCTTTACTTACTTTTCTTTCACTCTCTCTCTTTGCCCCCCTTTGTGCCTCTCCCATGATTTCCTTTGAGAACTGAAAACAGTTTATTCACTTTCATAGACGGGATGCCTGTGGTCCCCCCGGCCCTTGTCGGAAGAAGAGGTATTTTCAAAAGCAAAAGCAAGCTTTTCCTTCTACCGTTGAGCTTTTCTGCCTCCAAAAAATACCTCCGGTAAACTGATAATGTTTGTCCTCCATCTAACCCGATAGGGTTCTACGGATTATTCAAATTTTGACCCCCCCACCGTGAAATTTTGACAAATCATACGCGAGCATCTCTGCTGATTCTTGTTATTCCAACCTGTGTTCGCTCGTGTTGCGACCTCCTGCCCCCCTCCCCTTTCATATATTGGGAATTTTTTTTCCTCCGACCTCCCTGTAAATGGTTTATTGGTGATCCGACCCCCCCTCCGGGCCATCACTGCGTCTTCTCATCTTTCTTTGGCTTCGCGTTGCCGAACCCCGCGTGTGGCCCTCCCTTTTTTTCCAGGTCAGTTCCAGATGCTGTCCCGGTACGGCGTCTCTTTTCCTTGGCTTGAAGTTCTCCCCGCTGACCACACCTTCTTTTGTGAGTTCTGCCCGCCCGGCCCTGTGATTCGTCGTGACGCCCCCTCCCCCGTGCCAGTACAGTCGTTACCCAGGACTTAATTCGAGGGATTGCGTGTGCCTTGTTTAGCCCTGCGTCGCCCGTACTTAAGCGTAGCGATTCTCTCGCCTCCACGTGAATGGCGGAGTGGGCTTGGACCGGCTTGCTGGAAGGTACTGCACAATCGCCCCGAACGGTTGCAGGCAGTTGGCGGTACTTGGCGGTGAGGCTTTTAACAGCTCCTGGAATCTTCCCGGGTTCCATTCTGGCAATTACGTTATGGCGATCTGCTCCCTCCGCGTCCTTCTCACCTAGCAGAATGATGTCCGCAACCAAGAGGC
>Ga0179593_1645623_pt1 | contig 16471 bp, 24 predicted proteins | sample CZODoug2_1_08_16_FD_185931 | JGI IMG/M metagenome (GOLD analysis project Ga0179593, IMG submission 185931) | Vadose zone soil fungal communities from Angelo Coast Range Reserve, California, USA - CZODoug2_1_08_16fungal (PacBio error correction) | ecosystem: Environmental > Terrestrial > Soil >... | reverse complement strand
CTCTTCCCCTCCCTTGGGACTCTCCTGGCAAAAATTTTTTTTTCCCCTTCCCTTCCCCCCGGATCTAGCGCTTCCCTTACCAACTGAGCTATTGCCGGGACCCCTTCTTGCGCCCGGGTTTTCTCACAGGAGCGGCGGATTATACTATATCCCTCCCAGACCCCCCTTCTTTGCTGCAAGTCGCCCCGCTTCCCTTCTTTTTTTTTCCTTTTATGGAGTAGAAAAAACACCCTTCTTCGCGAGGGGCAGTGCGTTTCCCTTTTTCCTCCCCCCCCCGAGCCCACTCCCGGAGGCACATACGTTCGAACAGCGTTTTTTCCCTTTCCTTCCCCCCCCACTGCGGTTGTGAAGTGTTCCGGAATCTTTTCTCTTTCACACACCGAAGGCTACCCCCCCCCTTTTTTCGTTGCCCCGCTTTTCCCTTTGGAAAAGAAGCCCGTTCTTTTCTCCAGGCCACAAACTCTCGTGCGATGTGTAGGGCCCTTCCCCTTCTTTGGTCTAAGACCCTTTCCCCCGGTAACGCCCGACCGGGCCGTACACCTCGGATGAATATGATTGACTCCCCTCCTTCGCCGGGATAGTGAAAGACCCCCCTCTCTTTTTAATCACTTAACGGTCTGCCAAGGAACATTCCCCGTGAATGGTCTTCTTCGATGTTGGGGGAGCATTTTTTCCTTTACAGCGTCGGCGCCCCCTTTCACCGCGCCGACAATGAGCTGGAGGTTTTTTTTCTACGGACGCTCTTTCTGAGGAAGTAGAGCTCCCCTTTTCTTTGCCCCGAACCGTCCGCCTCCACAACACGATTGCGACTCCGACGCCTGTTTTTTTCCCAGGAAAGAAGAGATAAAAGTTCTGACCCCCTCGTCCCTCTGCATTCATTTTCCTGTTCCTTAGTTCGAACCCTCTTTGGATGTATCTTTCACCCCCTGAAGAGATCCGGACATTCCTTTCATCGTTGAAGGCGGCCTTCCCCGCGGGAAAACCCTCCTTTTTTGGCCACACGCGCAGGGTCGGCGCTTTTCTAAAAGCCTTTCGAGGAGCTTCCCCTCCCCTCCAGTCCTTCTCCGCGAAACCGTATTCCCTTTCCGCCTGGATAATTATAAGGCTCCCCTTTTTCAACGGCATAGAGGCGAGGTTTTTTTTTCCCTAACTTGTTCCCCCTTTCAGCTGAAGGTGTATTGCGTCCCCCCCCTTTTTCCAGAAAACACGAACCTCTCCTTTAATCAGGAAGCGGCGGACCCCCCCTTTTTGCTGAGCAGCGCCGGCAAAAGGGTGGGTCTTGTCGGACTCCTCTCTTTTTTTTTTTTCAGGATAGCGGCCCCCCTTTGTAGAAGTAGTCCCCTCTTTCTTACCCCCGCGGTCGGCAATAAAGACTATGCGTCCATTTTTCCCTCTGTGAAGCATCGTTGAAAAAAATTTCTTTTTCGTGTCGAAGGGTTTCATATTTCTTTTTTTAAGGGATGCTAAAAGGCATGCGTGATGTTCGTCCATTTTTTTTCCCTTCAGCTAAAGCAATCCTCAACTCCCCTTTTCTTGTCGTCCTGCCGGGGAATTGGATCCCCCCTCGTTCCCTGTTCCAAGCCTGCCCTTTTGAAACGAGCGTAGCGATTTCCCCTCCTCTCCCTCCATGTGTTCTTTCCTCGGCATTCTTATTCTCTTCGACCCTCCCCCCCCTCCCTTTGTGAGCAAGCAAAACGGTGTTCCCTCATTTTGTAGCGAGGTGAGGCCTTCTTTCTTTCCTTTCGAACTTTTCCGTCATATCACGAACTTGATCGGCTTGGCGTTTCTTACCCGAAAGGACTTTTAAGTAAGTAATCTCTTTTAAGAAGGTCGTCTCTTCTTTTTACTTGAACTTCGCAGTGGATATCCTATTTTCCTCCCCTTTTTTTGTGATTCTCACTGATCCAGGAGAATGTTTTACCTGTCGCCAATGCCGGCGCCTCTTTGGTAATGCCCTTAGGAAAAAAGGCAATTTCTTTCCCCTTTTTGAGATTTATGACAAGGGCGTGCTTCGATAAGCCAGGGAGCCGCACTTGGCCTCCCCCTTTCTCGGAGATGGTGCTGAGCTGGTCTCCCTTTCTTTCCCTTTTCAATGCCCGCATGGGCGGAATGTCTTAACTTTCCCTTCCGCGCTACGCGAGTTGTATCCACGGGCTTCCGGTTCAACGGATCCCCCTTTTCCTTCTGCGGCGGTGCGTCTTTTGTTGCGGCTGGCTTGCTTTCCCTCCTTTTCTTTAAACGACATCACTTCCCTTAGCATAGCGCTTTTTCTTTTTTCTCTTTGACACGCCCCCCCGGCTTGGCTTTTTCAGTTTTTTTTTTTTTTTTTTTTCTTCTTCCTTTCCATGATTTTCTTTGTGATTGCCGCAGCGGTGTTTCCCTCTTTCAGCCTTTACACTTTCGGGTTAGCTTGGCCGCTATTCCTTTACCCCGAACAACACGGTGCGCGTGTTTTCCTCCTTCTTTCCTTATTCGCCCGTGGGTTCCCTTTCTTTTTCGGGGCAGGACTTTGCAAATACACATTCATCTTTCCTTTCTTTTTTTGGTTCCATCCGCCATCGGGTCTGCTCCCCCCTTTTCTGCCTCGATTGGCCTGCGGCTTTTTCAATTTCATTTTGGGCGGTCCTCCTGTGGCGGATCCTCCTTTCTCGTTTGGAAGAGAGCCGCGGCTATTTTGCTGCGACATTCGCCGACCTTCTTTTTTTTGCACTCCTACAATTTTTCAGGACGCCGCCCTTCCCCTATTTTTTTTTTCTTTCCTTCTTTTCATGCTGGTGATGATGCGCCCTGGGGAAACTCACACTTTTCTTCTCCTCCCACTGCCAAAATTGTTTTTCCTCCCCCGTGGAGAGAGGGTTCCTCAAATTCGTCGGAGTTCTCCCCCCCTTTTTTTCTGTGTCTTTTGGTCCAGCGGCCACTCTTTTTCTACTGCTCTGTGAAAACGGCCTCCCCGCTTCCCACCCGCGACAGTGTCGGCGCTTCTCTGATCCCGCGTAGACTTGATGACTCTCAGAAAAAGCGTCCTTTCTTTCCAGTCCACGTTCCTTATACCGCTTCTAGGCGTGGCTTGGTTTCCCCCTCTACTTTCCGGAGAAGTAAAATATCCGGTCGTCCCCTTATCCCTGGGGTACGAAGTGGCAATTTTTTCCTTCCTTTGGGGGAGTCCGTCGGAGTTACTTTCCCGTCTTTCTAAGGCGACGTTTCCGTCCCCTACCAAAGAGGCCTTTTTCTTTTGTTGCCCCCTTTCATACCTCGCGGCATTCCTGAAGAGGCTTTCTCTACCAAATTTTTTTCCGCGTTGGTTTAATAATCTGCCTGTTTTCCTACTGCCTTTTCTTTTGGGCTGCCGACAAAGGCCCACTTTTCGCACGTAAGTGCTCGCCTCTTTCTTTTTTTTTTTCCCTGCAACCACTTCTCTCTATCCGATACAATTTTTTGGTGCTGAGTCACTTTCCGCTTTCCTCTTTTTGTGTGGTGTGTTCTTTCCGAAGGGTATTATTGAGAGCTTTCCCCTATTTTTCATCCCCACTCCGAACCCGGGCGCCCCCTTTTCTTCCCCTTTCCTTCTTCCAGTTGGTAGAGCAGCGGCTTTCTTTTGTTCAGATGCAGGCATTGGCAACACGACTTTTTTTCTCTTCTCTCCAGTTTTCACTCAGATAGATCTTTTTCCTCCTTTTCCCCTTTTTTTTTCTCCTGTCTTGAAAAAGACACCGGTCGGATTCCTTTCCTCGCAAATCGTGGTGGACACTTTCCTTCCTTGATGTTTACCCCCCCTATATCCTTGGCGCGGAGTTTCCCCGCCCTGTTTTTAGTGAGGAAAAGGATCGTCTCTGCCAAGAATACAAGCTTTTTATGCCTTCGAACTTCACCGACTGAGGGTGAAAGAGTCTAGTGCCTTCATCCCCCCCTTCTTTCTACTTTCTTTGCCAGTGAGTGGAAAGGCGGGCTTTTTTAGGCAGCCCCCTCTTTTCCAGCTTTTTGCTTTTTGTCGGAAGGCCCAAATGCCCCTGTTTTTTTCTTTTTCCGGCAATTATTGAAAAAGGCAGATGCTTCCGGTGGTACCCCCCTTTTTTTCCTTCCGCTTCTGGTGTCACTCCATGCGCGGAGGTGCTCCCCCTCCCCCCAGCCGTTGCCGATTTTTTTTTTTCAACGAGACGTAAGCGGTCTTTTTTCTCTAGGAATCCCCGAACAGGGGCCGTACACCCTTTTTTCTTTCTTTTTTCCATATGATGAAGACGGCGACCGTCTTTTTTCGTGACCAGAACAAAGCCACGCCCCTCTTCTTACGGGTCCAGGAACTTCCCCCCGTTGATTTTCTCTTTTTTCTCGGAGAGCCATCCGAACAGACCTGCGAGGAGAAAAGCCCTCTCCCTCCCTTTCCGAGATATCTTTTTACCGTCTGCAGGAAAGTAGAGCGCCATCTTTCCCCCCCTCCACCCTGCCCCTCCAACCACGATGGCTCCCCCTTTCTCCGTCCCTTCCTTTCCCCGGGTTCCTTACATTCTTCCTTCCTTTCCTGGAAATTGGAGTTTCCCCTTCGTGGCAAATCTAACAAGAAGGTCCCTCTCTTCTTTCCTTTTTTTCTCCATGCGTTGGGGCTCCCCCATTAGGTCGCGTGCCAACTACTCTTTTTCCACCCACGAGCAAAGGGTCGGCTTTTCTTAGTAGCCGCGGCGCTCGTCCTCCCCCTTTGTTCCTTTCTTTCGCGCCCCCTTCTCCTTTCCCCTCCCAGGCCAGCCCGTCCTTCCGAAAAGAATAAAGCTTTCCATCGAGGCGAAGGTGGGGTATCCCCCCTCCCTCTTTTTCACCGCTTCCCTGTCACGATGAAAGTGTGTATTTTTTCTTCGCAAGCAAACCGACCCTTCTTTTCTTTGCATCAGGAAGCCGGCGGTAACCTCCGCCGATTTCTGAGCAGCGCCTGCCACTTCTTTCTAAGAATGGGGACGACAGGTCTCTTCTATGTAGAAGTCGTACATTCAAGTCCTTTTTCCCCCCCCCCTCCTTCACTGTCGGAAAAATTTTTTTCCCTTGGAAATAGCGGTCTCTTCTTCCCCCCCAAAAACGGAAAGTCCCGCTTTTTTTCTTCTCTTTAGTATTGGCTCCAAGGACACCCCCCTCGAGGAGAAAGGCACTCTCTCAGGAAAGAATCTGGTGGCCCTGCATTTCCCATCCATAAGCAAACAAAAAGCCCTCTTTTTGGCTTTCGTAGAGGCAGGGGAGTGGTTTTTTTCCCTAGTTCCCCCTTTTCCCCCCATCCCTTCCTTTTTCTTCCCTTTAGCTCGTTTACCCCTCCCCAGTCCTTCCATTCCGGCCCATTCCGCCAATTTCTTTTTCTGAATGTAGGATGTAGTGAAACCCTACCATCGAAGCCCACCCTGTCCTTATGCCCCGCGTTTTGTTCTTTTTTCCTACCTTGGTCGGATGAGAGAACTTTTGTTCGGGTATGAGTCGTTGAAGCCGAAATGCCTTTCTTCCTACCCTCCCGGTTCGGTCGTCCCTTTTCCTCGCTCATGCGCAGTTGCTCTCTCTCTTTTCCTTTTTTTCGAGAGATCAACTGTCGAAATGCCGGAGCATTCCCTTCCCCCTTTTTTTCTTCCCTTCCAAGGCAATTTTTTTTCTTCCACGCCCAGACCGAGCAGTTTCGGTGATTCTCCTCCCTTTTCGTGATAGAGTCTCCTTTTACGCCGCCCGCTCTTTTTTTCGACGGGTGATGCTCACCCCTCTTCCCTCTTTTTGTCTTTAGGAGAAGAGAAGGCGGATTCCCCGGCAGGGCGGAAGGAGGCTTTTTTTTGTTTCTAGGTAACGCGATACGAGAGTTGCCTCTTTCTTCTTAAAGATTTTCCCGGGTACACCTACCGGCCTGCTTTTTCGATCACTTTCGGCGGGGCTTTTTGTTTCCTTTTTTTCCCCGGGCGGAAGAAATAACGTCTTTTTTTCGTCTGGTTTTCTTGGTAGCCATCTGAAAATTCTCTTTTTTTTTGAAGGTTTGTTCAACGAGGCTTTTGAGGTCACACACACATTTTTTTCCCCCTTCAAGAGTGTTTTTCGCGCGGTGGCAGTTTCCTTTTTTCTACTCTTCGGTGAGGATTGGCCGTCTCTTTTCCAAGAAACAACCCTTTTCGAAAGATTCCTCCCCTCTTTTTAACGCAAGGATCCTGATTCGACCGTGGTCTTTTCTTTCTTTCTGGGCGACCGGTGTTTTCCAGTGAAATTGACGGATGGGTTTGGCGTTTCCCCTTTTTCTACCCACCTTTCCCTCCTCTCTTGGCTTGCTGCGGCTTTATTTTTCGGGCTCTCCTCTCCGGGGCTTGAAAGGGCGTTCTGGGAATAATTTGTCGCGATAACGTACGTTGTCCGGTCTCACCTTTTTTTACTTTTTTCTTACTACAAAGGATGATGGAAGAACTCGCCGCCTTCTTGGTGAATAGTTGGCCCTTTCCGGGACCTAGTGCCTTCAACGACGAATGGGGGGTTTCTTTCCCTCTTTCCTCCTTCAGGCGGTGATGATTGTCCCTTTTGACAATGGGGGGGAACTCCCTTTTTCTTCCTTTTTCCCTTTAGGAACCGTGGAGAGAGGCGTTCCTGAGTTCCCATCACTTTTCCCCCTTTCTGGGGTTTTGAAGGGGAGCGGTTTTTCTTGTGGTACAGACGGCCACTTCTTTTTTCCCCCAAGACTGACGTGTGGCACTCAGCGACATTTGTCGGCGCTGCGTTGCTCTCTCCTTTTTTTCCTCTTTTCTTATGGGCTCTCCGGAAAACATCGGCCGGAATTTTTTTTTTCCTGGACAGAAGTTTAAGCCCCCTTTTCCTTTTTTTCCCCCTCCAGGCATGTCCCCCTCCGCGTCGCGTCTTCATTATATTATCATGGTGTCCTCCTTTTTTTTTTTTTCCCTTCCCGGTCGGGGGAGTGAATGGCGGAGTACATTATCTCTTTTTTTTTTTTTTTTTTTTTTACACCCCCCCCCCTTTCTTGGCTGGGGACCTGTTTTTTTTTCCTTTTCATCCGAAGAGGAGTTCTTCCACCGGATTTGGCAACAGCTTGCTTCTTTTTTTTATCTCTGCTGTAATAATGCCGGGAAACAGTTCCTTTAACAAAGCAAAAGATGTTAGCACCTCTTTTCTTTTTTCTAGTGGAAAAGCCAAGCCTTTCCCCGCTTCCCTTCCCTCCATTTTTTTTTTTCTGCCGCACTAGACGAGTTCACCTCGAGTCTGTGCTTTTCTGGTGATTAGTGGAGCGAGGGCGAATTCCTCTTTTGACTCCGACCAAACGTTCTCCCCCTTTTTTTTTAGAGACCTATGGACTGAAAATCCCGTGATTGATAAGCTGTTCATTCCGTGCCCTTTCCTTCTCGCATGGAGTAGGCAAAGCGAAAATCCCTTTCTTTTTCAGATCTCCAGATTTGACTCCCTTCTTTTTTTTTTTCTTTTTTTCTTCCAACGACTTTTTTGCTTTGCGCGTGGCCTAGCCAGGCGCAATAGTGGTGGCCCCCTCCCTCACGCCCCCTCGAAAAAGGATTTTCAGTCCTCTCAATTGGAAGGACAGGGGCGAAATTTTCTTTTTCTTCTTTCGCGGATATACATATGAAATTCGCAGCTAGCCAAGAATACCGTCCCGTTTTCTTTTTTCCCTCCCAGATTAACCTCCTCGAGGGTTGACAAGCGTCTATTTATTTCCCTCCCAAACCTTTCTTGATTTCTCGACGACGGTGCAGTGCGTGGGCTTTTTCCTTGGCAAAGAGCCACGCCTTCTCTTCCTACAGCTTGGGCTTTGTAGGAATCCCCCCCCCTTCCCTTTCTTTTTTCCTTGAACCAGTCCTATGATGATGAAACACCACCCCTTCCCCCCCGGGGGTAGGGTTAGATCCCTTCCTTCTCTGAAACGCTCGTTTCTAAAGGCACCAACCTCCGGCCCCAGCGTTGCCGATTTTAGGGGAGGAAACGTTCTTTTCTGGGCTGGAAAGTACTCGCAGGAACGCCCTCTTTTCTTCTTTTCCCCTCTGATTTCTACGCTTTTCCCCCCCTTGCCCCTTTCTCTTTTTTTTTTTTTTTCCCGAAACAAGCCACGCATAGAGCTTTTCCTTTCCCCCGCGAATGACGGCTCAGGCCGCTTTTTTCCTTGTATCTTTCTCATTTCTGGCCTCTTCGGGTCTCAACGCAGCGCCGCCACTGTTCGTTGATTTCTCTTTTCCCGTCTGCAGGAAGTAGAGCGCCCAGAATTTTCCCATGCCCGATCAAAAACCCCCCTCTTTTTCCTTTTCCCTTGAACTTTGCCTCCCTCCTCCACGGGTCCTTACCCTTCCGCCTTTTTCCCCTCTTGGATTACCCCAGTGGCATTCTGCAGGAAAGAGATCAGGAACTTCCTCCTTTTCCTTCTCCGGCCCCTTGCTCCCCCCCAGTAGGTCCGCTTTCCCCTTCTTCTTTACCCCCACGATGCCAGGTCGGCGAGGTCTGCCTCCCCTCTTTTTTCGGAGCTAGTAAGAAATTTCCCTTCCTCCTTATTCCCCATTCACCAGCCCGGATCATTTCAGGCCGACCGTCCCCCTCTCCTGCCATATCGAGGCGAAAGGGGGTATTTCCTCCCTTCCCCCCAAAACCATTCCTTTTCCTTTTCTTTTAGTCCCACCCGGTCGCCTCCCCCAAGAACAATCTTTCATAAGGAAGAAGAGGTCCCTTCTCTGAGCCGCGCATCCACCTGGTGGTCTTGTCCCGCCTCCTTTTCTCCTTTTTGGCCAAGATACCGAAGATGTAGAAGTGTCTCGGAGGCAATCACTACTTTGTTTTCCTCTCCTCCCATCTCTTTCTCCTCGTGAAAACCTCTCTTTTGGGGGGGGGGGTTCCTCTTTTCAGATGGCTCAACGACCCCCCTTGATGTAACCAGCACATGGCGTGATGTCTCCCTCCGGGTTGGGGCAGCTCCCTCAAAAGCCCCGCAGAAGAGGTTTCCGCTTTTTTCTCTTCCCATCTTCCTGTTCCCAAGCTGCCGGGATATGGGGGGCCCAAACCCCTTTAGCGCGTTACATCCATGCCTTCCATCTTTGCATGGCATAAGCATTCTGATTCTTCTCCCCTACCATTCATTTTTTTTCTCAGCACCGGGCGACCTGATTTTTTTTTCCTCCCCGGTGCGGCATGAACCTGGTCGGCTCTCTTTTTCCCAGAAATGCATAGGGATGGGAGTTGTTTACTTTTTCCTTAAGTTTCATCTTGTTCATGACACACCGAAGGTTCGGCGCCGGCTCTCTTTTCCAGTGGATCTCGCTCTTTTCCTCCTTCGATCCACTGCGCCTTCTCTTTTTTCCCGGTGCGTTCCTGTCCCCCTTTTCCCAGGCAATTTAGGCTTCAACGCCCAGATTTTTTTCTTCTGGTCGAAATGGGAGTGGCTTCTCCGCCAGCCCGCTTCCCAAACCGCGTCCTCCTTCCTTTTTTTTTCCCCTAGGAGATTTCTTCCTTTGAAGAAGAATGCGGATTCTCCCCCCCATTTTCTTTCGGAATGGAAGGAATCTCCCCTTTCTGAGTTGCAGAGTCCCGGGTCTTTTTGGATTAGGTTCCCCCGGTGACCCCCTCCCTTTTTCTCTCAAGCCCAGATTCGTTTTTTGGATGGCTTGAGCTGAAACGGCCTTTTTTCTCCGCATTGCCTGTTAGCATCCGCTGGTTTTTTTCTGTTGATCCTTCCCAACGACCCCCCCTTTTTTCCCTACGCTGATTGACAGCTCTGGCCACTGATTCCCCCCCCCCCAACCGAAAGTAGTGATTGCCGCGCTCTTCTTGAATGGAAGACTCGACATCCTCCTTTTTTTTTTTTTTTTCTGCCTTATTTCGTTCTCGACAAGACCCAACGGTTGGGGTCTTTCCCGATCGCGCTGTTCTTTTTCCTGATTAGCCCGTTTTTCTTTTTTTTTGGGGCTCCTTGGTTGTGCCGCAAATACACCTTATGTGCCTTGACGTTTTTTTTCCAGCCGCCATCGGTCTTTTCTTTCTCTTGGCCTGACTGCGGCCTTTCATTTTCCCTTTTCCTCGCCTGTTCGGGGAATACTTTTTTTTTTTCTTCTTTCCTAGCACGTTTCGGCGAGCGCGTTTTTTTTTTTCCCTCGGAAGACCTGCGGAATCGTTTTTCCCCCCTCCTGACCTACCCTGGGGGAAGCGCTTCACTCATGGGTTTGTCGTGGTCCTTTCCTTTCCCCTTTGGTGATGATGGCCATCTACATCCGGCTCTCTTTTCCAGGAAAAACCCTTTTTTTCCCTTTTGAATGTTCAAGGAACCCGTGGATCTCGCGTTTCCTTTCCTCCCCCCCATTACAAAGTCGTCGTCTTTAGGGGGTTTGATTAGTTTTTCCCCTTATTTTCGTTGTTTACAGCGGCCAATTCTGGGGATTATTCCATGGCATCTTTTGGCCCCTTCCCCAGATAGAAGTGATGATCTTGTCATCTCGTCCGCCGACCGATGATTCTGTTAGGATGCTCTCCTCCTCTTCCTCTTATTATAGGGGGAATGTTACTGTCCCCCCAAAGATATATGCGTGGTTTTTTTCTTTTCTCGGTCTTTCTTTCAATCATATTCATGAATGGTTTGTCTTTTTTTCTTTTTCGGGGAGTTAATGGAGGAGAGTACTTTCCCTCTTTTACGTCCCTCCAAATAGGGCAACGGTTGTTTTTTCTTTTTTTCTTCCTAAAATAAGAGTCTCAGAGTGGGATTCCCTTCTTTTTCCATTCGGTGTGTTTCATCATATTTGTTCATCATTCTTTCCTTCCCCAACCGATTGGGGCTTCGACAAAGCCCCCCATTGATGAAAGGGAGGGGATTCTTTTTCCCTTCACATTCTACTCGAGATCCGCTCCAATTTTTTTTTGTGTCCCTTTCCTCTCCTCCCCTGATCCGTGATGATTTCCTTTTTCCCGAAACAGGAAGGGTTTCGGGCGGTTTCTTTTTTCCCTTACATCCCCCCCTTTCGCACCGGTCCTTCCATTTCTCCTCTTTTATAGTTCATTTTTTGCTGGTTCGATCAGGAAGTGGACCCACTCTTTTTTTTTCCTTTTTTTCCCTGACCGTCGTTGTAAATCCGCTCTCTCTCTTTTCCTTTTCCCTTTTTTCTCGCGATCTGATGGACACCGACACCGGTCTTCTTCTTCCGCAAAATAGTGGTGGCAAGGCCGGACTTCTCCTTTCCCTCTTTGCCCTCCCAATTAGGACTTGGCCGGACCGGTGCGCCCCGTTTTTTTTTCGCGGCGGAAAAGAGCTTTTTTTTTGCAGCTCGCCAAGAAGACCGGCGTTTTTCCCGTTCCCGACTCGCTTTTTCTTTCTAGTTGAGTCAGACCCCCCCATGGGAGAGGAGTAGGGCGACGGCCCCCTTTTTCTTTTTCGGTCCTCGGCCCGCCCGGAGGAAGCAATTACTTTTTTCTCTTCAAAATGAGGGGTGTCTTTTCCTTATGAACAGGAGATTATGCAACACCCCTCCCTCCTCCCTCTTGGGGTTCCTTGAGGGCCCACGCTTCCGGTGGTTCCCTCCATGCCTTTTTTTTCTTTACCGTGCCACCAAAACTCCGAAACAGGGCTTTTTTTCCCGGAAAAGGACGATCCCTTTTTTCTTCTTTCTTCTCAATCACGAAAGGGCGTTACACCTTCCCCTTTCCTACCCCCGGTCCGTGATGAAGACTTTCCCCTTCTTTAATGGGATTCGTGACTCCCCCCTCACTTTTCCTTTTTCATACGGCAAGGTCCAGGAACATCTTCCTCTTTCCCAGATTGTTGTAGGAGAGGCCCTTTTCCCTTTTTTTTGCGATTCTGCCAACGCAGCGCCGAAAATGTCTCTTTGCCCTTTTTTCTTTTTTCGCCCTTTTTCACCGCGCAGGAAGTAGTATCTTTTTTAAACAACGACACCTGACCCTTCTCTTTAAAATTATAGCACGCCTCTCTCCAGGTTCCTTCCCCCTTTCTCCCTTTTCTTTATTTCTGGAAAATGGGTTTCCCCATTTTTCCCCCTGAAGGAAAGAGATAAGCGAACGGAATCCCTCTTTTTCTGTCTGTCGCGTGCAACTGATCACCGCGAGTGGAAACCCCGGCTTCCCCCTTCTCGGTCGGCAGCCGCCTTTTCCTTTTTCCGAAAAAGTGCTCGGCTCTCCCCGCCCAGCCCCTGGATCCTTTTCTTCTCTTTCCCCTTTTCCGCAAGGCACAATCGAGGCGACTTTTTCTGGGATGGAGAAACCTCCTCCGATTTTTTTGACTTTGTCTTTTCGTCCCAACCGGTCGCCCCCCTCCCCCCTACCTCCTTCCTTTTCTCACTCCCTTCTTCCGCGCGATAGGGATGAGCAGCGCGCCTTTTTTTCCTTCCTTTTTTGAGCTAGGCCAGCTACGAAGATTTTCTCCTCTCTCTTCCCCCACAGAGGCGGCCAATCACTACCTTTTCCCTTTTTTTTGGGAACTAAGGGGACATAGACTTTTTTCCCATCCTCAGGTTTGGCGTTGTCGAATTTCAGATGGCTCCCCTCCCCTTCTCTATTTTTCCCTTGGCAATGAGGGATTGTTGTCAAGCCCTGTTTTTTTCCTTCCTGTGAAACACAAAAAGCCCGCCGAAGCGGGCTTTAGTAGTCATTTTTTCTTCCCTGGGAAGCCTAGTTCACCATGTTCCAAGCCCTTTTTCTTTAGTAGTGAAATAGAAAGGATACATTCTTTATAGGCCTAGGAATAATTCTTCTTATATTCGCCCCTTCCTCGCCTCACGTGGTGATCAGAAAAACTTTTTTTATGAGTTTGTGCGCGGTTTTCTCTTTCTTATCGAGAAGCCCATTTCTCTTTCCATGAGAGCTCTTTTCACCAGAAATTGCCTTTCCTTCGTAATCTTGTTCATTCCCCCCGTCCTTTTTTTCTTTCTCTCTTCCTTCGTAGTGGATCTCTCTCTTTTCCTCCTTCTCTCAATGAGCATGATAGTCGACCCCTTTTCTTTAACAGTGTTTCAGGAAAAGGCAATTTCGGCTTTCCCCCTCCCTTCTTTCTTTTCCCCCCTTTCGGTCGATATGGTCGAAATGTGCTTCTTCCGAAAAGGGAAGCCGTCCTCCCCCTTTTTTCTTGGTTTCTGCTCACCCCCGAGGCGATGGTGGCTGCTTTTTCCTTCCTCCTCCTTCCTGAGGCCCATGCCCACGGCATGTTCCTTTTTTCTTTTTTAACGCGTACGAGCGTTGCATCTTTTTTTTCCTTTTGAGTCCCCGGTTACCCCCTTCCCGGCTCCTTCCTAAGCCCCCTCTTTTTTTCGGATGGAGGAGATGCCCGGCAACTTTTTTTCTTTTTGTGTTGGGAGCCATCTGAAAATTAGTCCACGCCCCTTTTTTTTCCGTCGGCGGCCAGCTATGGCAAATGATTCCCCGAAAGTAGTGAGTGAAGACGTTTTCTTTATCTTCAATCTTCGTAGTTTTCCTGCTCCTTCTCCCTACACAGACCAACGGTGGCGTCTGTTTTTCCTCCCGGATTAATTGATAGACGTTGTTCTCTTCTTTGTTTTGGAAGTCCAAATAAACTTCTCGTTGACCTTTCTTCCTTTCTTCTCCTTCTCCCTTTCCCGGTATGATACCCACCTTCTCTTCCTTTTTTTTTCTTTGTTAGGAATGAGAAGGATCCAGGTTTCCTGGGGCCTCGGATCACGTACGTTTTCCTCTCCTTTCCTGCGGTACTTACAAAGGACTGGATGCTCTTATTTCTCTTTTTTGTTTCAGCGAGGTGATCTTTTTTTCCTTTTTTCCCCTCCCTTTGGATGTCGGACGTCCTGATTTTTCCTGCTGGTGATTCTTTCTTTCCCTTTCCTTTTTTCCCCTCCCCTTTTCAGGAAATGATGCCCAACGGGTTCCCTCCTCTCTTGTTATGGTGAAAAATCAAATTTCCTTTTTTTTTTCTTCTTCTTCTCGTTTTTTACTCCGGCAAATTATGGGCGCTCTACTTCCTGCTCTTTCCCCCTTCTTTCTGCACTCCCCTGCTAAATGTAGGAGCTGCGTTGCTCCTCGCGTCGCCGACGTTTTTTTTTCTTTTCCCACATAGGAAGGAGGAATTTTCATCCCCTTCACACTTATTCGTGGCTGGTTCGGTCACGAATAAGTCTCTTCCTGTCGGTCTTCATCAGATGAATCATGTGTCCTACGTTTTTTTTTTCTTTTTTCCTTGGGGAGTTAATGGAGGAGTAATTCCAAATCTTTTCTTGCCCTGTAACTGGCTGGGGCGGAGGTGGTGCATTTCATCCCTTTCCCTTTTCCGTGGTGAACGACTTGATACTACCCCCCCTTTGTGGTAAAGGAGGTGTTTTCGTAAAAACGTCACAAACACGCACTTTCTTTTTCTCCCCAATTTCGCACGTAATGCGGCCTCCGGGCGGGTGCCTCCTTTTTCTCCCCCCACTGAACAGGAGAGAGATCGCCCCATTTTTCTTTCCCCTTTTCTGTGACTTGAAGCGGGGGGCTTCTCACTTGCACTCGGGTTATGTATGGCGAGCGGGCCTCCTTTTTTCCTTTTTTTCCGAACTTCAGGAAAAGGGTCCTTTTCTCTGTTTTTTTTTCTTTTCTGGAAATGTTGTCGCTGGGTCGATTCTTTTTTTTCTTTTTCGCGGCTAGGACAAGAGCGCAACAACCGCCCTTTTTTTGTCCAATCAGATTCTCTCTCTTTCTTTTTTCTTTGCCTTTTGACAACGACCCGTCTTTCTTTTCTTCTCCTTCACAATGTGGTGGCCAAGGCGGCTGCTTTTTTTTCCCCTTATTGTCAGTCCGCATGCTCTACCAACTGAGTTTTTTTTTGTTTTTCTTTTTTTTTCACTTGTCTCGAGTATTATAAGAGGATTCGCCCTCCCCTCATTTTTCTCCTTTGCCCCGCTTCAAAGACTCGAGTGTTCCTCTTCCCTTCCCCCCCCCCCAAATGGGAAGGAATAGCACGCGACGGTGCATTTTTCTCTCCTCTTTTCTCGCGCCCGGAGGAATCCTTTTTTACATCTGGCTTGGTAGGAATCCCACCTTCCTTTTTCTTTTCCCCCCCCCCTTTATGAACATTTTTTTCACATGTTGTAGATAACTTCTTTTCCCCCTTCGGTGGAACGACCTTTTTTCTCTTTTTCTTCCCCACATACGCAAAAGCCCTTTCTCATTCTCCGCGGAGGGCTTGGAATCGCCAGGAACTCCCGAACGGAGGCCGTCCCCCCCTTCCTTTTTTTTTTCTTGATGAAGACGGAGACAGGATAGTTTGTTTTCCCCTCCCTTCCTGCGGGTAATACGTAACGGCTGCCAGAAAACCCTCTTCTTTTCTCTCTTTCGATGTTGTCGAGAGCCCTCCTCCCCTCCTCTGTCGAAGAGAGGAGCACGCAGCGCTGCCCTCTTTTTCTTCCCCCCTTTTCGGATAGCGCCAAGAATTGGCCGCTGTACCACACGTCCTCTTCTGGCGATCGTCCGAATGTGATTTTTTCCCTCCTGCATTTTTTTCTTCCGCAGGGACGTCAGTTTCCTGAACCCTTTTTTCTTTTTTCTCCTTTCTTTTCCCAGAGTCCTTACGGCATCCGCCAGCCCATTCGTTTTTTTTCTTGCGTGACCCCGATAACCGCGATTGTCCCCTCCTTTTCCCCCCTTCCTATGTTCTGAAAGAAAGCCGCGTGTCTTCTCATTTCCTTTTTTCGTATTTCTCGCGCCACCGTATCTCTTTTTCATTCTCAGGTCTCTTCCTCCGCAGCAAGGAAAATCGATTTTTTTTTCTGCTTTTCTTCCCAACCCAGTCGGCATGTGTTCTTTGCCCCCCCTTTCGTACCAGACAAACCCCTCCCCTTTTCCCCCCCGAGCGAATCCGGAAGCGGCGTTTCCTTGCCTCCTCCCCAGTGTGGGTCTTGTCCTTTTTCTTTTTTTTTTTATTTCTTTTTTTCTTTTTTTTTTTGTTTTTTTTTTTGTTTTTTTTTTTTTTTTTTTTCTTTTTCTTTTTTTTTTTTTTTCTCTTTTCCTTTTCTCTGACGCTGCCAAGATAGAAGATGTAGGTCTTTCCCACTGACGTTTTCCCCCTTTTTTCACTTAAGTTGCGGACCTTTTCCCTCTCTTTTTTGTTTAAAAACTTCCCCAGCAAGCCTTTTTTTTTTCCTTTTAGATGCTCCCCTTCCTCCCCCCCCCCCCTTCTGATAAAAAGGCCTTCCTTTCCACTCCCTTTGGGACCGCCTAAGAAATCGCCCCCTCTCCGACGCGGGGCTTCGTAGCAGGAGGGGAGGGGTTCCTTTCCTCCTCTTCCAAGCCTGCACGGGATATGCAAACGCCCTTTTTCCTCCTTCCCTTCCCCCCAATTTCCGAAAATGAGATGGGCATTTTCCTTAGACCAGCTAAGACCCCCTCGCCCTCTTTTTTTCTCCCCCTTCTCCGGGATGCAGCGTTTTTAGCGCGGTGCTTCTTCTTCTTCCCCCCTCCCGCTGCGGTGGGGCTTATCAATTTTCATTTCCTTAAGTAATCTGTGCCCTCCCCTTTTCCGGCATTGGCGACG
>Ga0179593_1472940_pt1 | contig 16471 bp, 17 predicted proteins | sample CZODoug2_1_08_16_FD_185931 | JGI IMG/M metagenome (GOLD analysis project Ga0179593, IMG submission 185931) | Vadose zone soil fungal communities from Angelo Coast Range Reserve, California, USA - CZODoug2_1_08_16fungal (PacBio error correction) | ecosystem: Environmental > Terrestrial > Soil >... | reverse complement strand
CCGTGCAGCGTGTGCGATGCGCGGCTCCTTTTTCCCCCCACTGAATTGTCCAGTTCTCCGTCCGGGACGGAGAAACCCTCCCCACTTGGGCACCAAGTCCTTCGCGGCTCATCAGCCGCGGAGGGCCCACGTTCTTTGGTTCTCTGTAGGCACTTCCTCTCTCTTTCCCTCGTTTTTTTTCTTCTGGTCTTCTCCACCCCGAAGGACCTCAAGATCAGTTTTTGCTTCCCCAAGTTGTCAGCTTGCTTGGGAAGTCTCTCCTTTTTTCTCGAGCATGACGACTCGTTCCGCCCTTTTTCCTTTCCCCCACCTGTGGATCTCTTTTACTTCTTTCTCTAGAGAATCCGGTGCTCATCTAATCGGACAAAGTTTCTTATTTCAAAGGGTGTCGGGGATCTTTTCCTACGTCTTGCAGATTGGGAATTGTGGGCGTTTTTTTCTGGTACTCTTCCTTCTTTGTGCGAATACTTCTCCTCCAGACCGCAACCCCCCTGAGTGAGTTCAGACGCCCCCCCTTTTTAGGTCCTTCTGGCGTTCTTTTTTCCTACCGGTATAATAGTGGTACTTTAAGATTAAAGTATTGATTCCCCCCCCCCCTTTTCATTCCTCGGTTTCCCAGTAGCTAGTTATTTTCTGTTCTTTTCTATTCGTTCAACGCAAGGGTCTGTTGTCTCGGGATATACGGATAAGTTTGTCGACACGACGGCACAAGTGTCATACCTAAGGAGAAACGCCGATTCCTTCTTTCTCATTGTCCCTTTTCCCCTTCCTCTTATAGAGGCGTAGATTGCCCTTACCAATTTCTTACCAGGACTTCGCAATGATGAAGGTCCCTGCTGCAGAGTCAACCTTCCTTGGTATTGCTTTCTTGCTCTTCTACGTTCGACTGGCTTCGGACTGATGTCGCGTATTGATGGTGACAACGCCATCCAGCCCGGACTCACATTGAAGCAGCTCCATGCCTCCTCTTTCGCGGAGAGTACTGGCCACCCCCCTTCTCCTTCTTCCACCCTTCTTTGATGTGTGCTCATTAAGGCTATCTTATCGATTCCCCGCAAGAGCGGTTTAGACGGCCCACCCCCTGGTCAACGATTTGGTTGTCAGAACTAGCCTTCCCTCTCTCTATCCTCTAGATTGCGCCATGGTCTATATGTCTCTGCGGGTTTGTCCTTCTCTATACCTCTCATTTCGACGGTTTTTTTGCGTGGTTTTCTATTTCTTCCCAGGTCCTTCACTTTTTCTCCTTGCGAATTCGCTTTTGGAATCCATTCCCAACTAAAGGAATGTGGAGTCCCTTCCCCTTTTATTTTGCACTATGTTTTTTTTTGACTATTTTGCCCACCCTTCCTCTCTCCCTTAGTTTTTCTTTTTTTTTGAAGTTGTTTTCCCTTTCCGCGATTCTTGTGATCGTAAGGGATTTCTTCCGTAGACCAATCTTTGCGTTCCTTGCGTTCTTCCCGTCCTGCCCTCCCCGCCGAAGCCTCCTCCTTCCCCGCGCTCTTTCCCCTCTTTCGCGGAGGGACCGGTCTCTTTGCATTACAACTGTTCTGAATCAAACCCCCCCGGACATTTCATCTCGGACAATCAGTCGAGTCTTCTTCCCCGTTTTGGTCTACGCGTCCTCGGACGTGATTAAGCCTTTTTTGAGCATGTTCCTCAGGTGTTCTGTATTTTTGTTCTCTTACGGGCCCCCTTACCCACTCCGCGCTGTTAAGATTTTCTCACCCATAGACTTAATCCGCCAGAACGCTTCTTTTCGAGAGGTTTGGCTTTTCTCCAGTCGCGGTCCGAAACCTGGTTACCCGAGTTAGCTTGATCGAGCTCCCCTCCCCCCCCCAACTGTCTTAGCGGGTCAGCTCTAGCGAGTACCTTTGCCGTGATTCCACCCCCCTCTCACGCTTTTTCCTGGTTTTTGCAACCCACGAAATCATCACCAATCCATACGATGATTCTTTCCCCTTTTTGTCTCCTCTCTCGAAACCTTTCGCGTCGTTAGCGTTCTCCAGCTCCCCGTCTCAGAACTAATCTACCTCCGCGTTGACGAGTCTTGTTAACCCTTTTTTTTGTCCCCTCTCTTTTAGGCAACCTTGGCAGACCATTCTCGATTTTTTTGGATTTTGCCGTTTTGAGCAAGACCTCCCTCCTCACGCCCAGGCTCACCCTGGCTCATTGCGCCAGCCTTTTCAACCAAGTCCATCTCTCGCTCCACGAAAACCGTTGTTGCAGACTGACTTTTCTCAACGCGATGATTAGCCTCTCGCTCCTTGCGGTACGAAAGAAGTTTTTTCTGTCGCATCTCAAGTTTGAAGGGTTTTCCCCCCCCTTTCCCCCCTCAACATTCTCTTTCCAAACCAATCAGGCAACGCTGGATTGCATGCCTGGGTAGACCGTTTTAGGGATCAAGTTGTGATATACTCAAGCTCGTTTTTTGTTTTCTGTCGCAACCGCCGAGCCTGGGTCCCAATCTTCTCGTTTTCGTTTACACATTTCTTCTCTCCTCGTCCAAATTTCCGCGACGACCGTTTTTTGAATGGAGCCTGCCTCCTACATCCGTTGTTTCATCCTCCACTCGTCCCCCTTGCTGGTCGCGCGTTTGACTGCGGTTTTGTACATCTCTGACAGCACGTGGTTTTACTCCCCCTTCCCCTGATTCCATTCTTTTTTTCCCCTTCTTCTGATTTCCGTGTCGTGACATCCGAGAAGCATCGTCGATTTTACGCACAAATGTGCCCCCATCCTCCCCTTTCTCTGCTGCATGGTCATTCGTCCATTTGCGCTGGAGAGTTTCATGTTTTGTTAAACTTGTTCCCCTTTTTCGAGTACCGGTTACCCTCCCCCTCCAAATGAGTTTACGCGTTGCGGGGCGTCGACCGAAAATTTTTAGAGCGGCAACTCCATCCGCGCGTACGGCGTAGTATTTACCCGCCCCCTTCTTTTCGTTTTTTGTTTCGCTTTTCGCTTTGGATGACCGTGATTCCTTTGGGCCCCCCTGCTTTCTCCCCTTTTTTCTGTACTTCGCTACAAGCGCCCCTTCTCTGGCCTTGCTGCGGCGGGTGTTTTTACCTCTCCCCCATTTTTCTCACCCATTAGGGTAACCCGATCTTCTCCTTTTCTTCGTTTGTAGTGCTATTAGCCTTTGTCCCAGTGGCGCGACGAGACGACCAGGTGTCTCATCGACCGCCCGTTCCTCCCAGGAATGGCTTGGTTTGTTTTGGCTGGTTGTGCCCCTTTAGTTGTGCACTCCCAAAATTTCGCTTGCAGAGTGCGGCTTTTCCTACAACTCCCTTTTTTAGCCTCCGACCCCCTCCCCCCCAGCCCTCCTTTCGCGTGACCGTATTTAGACCTACACGGAGGCGCTCAAGACAAGAGGGTAGTTCTCGCTAGTAGCCAACGTCGGAAGTGCTTGTGTGCGATCTCAGTCTCTTCTCTTTTCTGTGTGTTTTTTTTTTGATTTCCCCTTTTCCTGATATCGTATTCGCTACGATAATTTGCCCCCACGCCTCGAGTGTCGGGGAAAATGCTCTCTTTTAGTCCGCGTGATTCACTCTTTTTAGACAAGACTTTCCACCTCCTTCTTCTTCTTGTACGATTTTCCTTGATCGTCGGTTGTGATGTCTCTTATCTGTCCGTAAGTCTCGATTGCCAGATCTGATTCCTCCCCTCCTCCTTAGGATTTTTGATGGTTTCCTGTTTCGAGCTGACGCCCTCTCCCCCACGCGCTTCCTTCAGCCTCTCCCCCCAGCAAGTAAATCAAGATCGCGGTGTTGGTCAAACCCCACCTTGAATTCTAGTCCTCACCTGCCGTTTGCCCCCTCGCGCGGGCAGATTGATTCCCCCCCGTTTCGTTTTCTTTTTTTCTCTTTCTGCTTCCAAAACAGGGCGAAATCGCCGTCTGCGAACCTGTCAGTTTTCTTCATCCCCCCAGACCCCCATTGTCCGCCTCTTAGAGGCTCTTCCTTCCCAAACTCAGCCTTTCAGAATTCCAAGATTTTCCCTTTGGCCTCGACAAATAGCTGTTTTCCAAGAGCCGAGATGCGGACAGCCAAGACTCGTTGACCCCCCTCACGCTCCTTCCCCGGTCCGGTCTCCAACCCCGTTCCTTGCGCCCTCGACGCACCTCATTGCAGTCCCTTTCCTGTTCTCCACCTAACCAGTACGAAGTTGTGCCGATACCGTCCTTGTGGCGCGCGAGCTAATGGACCCGTTTAATGTTTCTCCTTGGCTCGGGATTCCTTCCAAGACCCCTCTCCCTATTCTTAATTTCCGCCGGCCCGTTCAATTCTTTTTCTGGCTATCATTTTGCCGCTTTGGATTTTGGTCAGCGCCTTTTCCCCCTCCTCTCCGTTACTTCCTTTTCTCTTACATTGTAGTGCGCCCGCACCTCTCCCCCTTTAGTCTTCCTGACCATCTCCCTCCCTAACCAGAGTCAGCGGCGTTGCCGTGTGCGCTCTGGCTGCACGCGTGTCCCCTTTCGAGACTATTTGTCCGAAGGATGTTCCCAAGCCAAAGCACGCTTTTTTCTAAGCCTCCCTCCCCCCAAGTCCAACTTCACCGATTAGCTATTTCATGACGTTAACCAGTTACCCCCAGTTTTCATACAACGTATCTTTTCCCCCGCACCAGGCCGTCTTCCTCCTGCTCCCCCTTTCTTTTGAGACTTCGCGATCGAGATCTGTCGCCCTTTGAGTTAGTAGTCGACCCCCACCAAGCATCGTACAACGTAACCCCTTCCGTCGAGCACCTCATCCCGACGTAGCCCCCCCCCGTTGGACTTGGTTCCTTTTCTTTTTGTAGACGTAGTCGAACACCGTTTGCGTTTTCCGGCGCCCCTCCAAACGCGAGCTTGTGTGTCTACTTTTTTTTGTCGGTCCATAGGCGATACGAGGGCCTTTTTTTTCCCTAGTTCCCCCCCCCCCTAAAGCGGCGTGCATCTTGTACGCTTCACTTGCCCCCGAATAACCCAGATTACATATGTTCCTCTTCTGTTCAGTTCTGAAAGATACGCACGAACCGTGTCCTTTGCTCGAGTCCCTGACGTAAGTTGGCAGCCAACGGAGGTTTTTGGTCCCCGTGTTTTTTTTCGGTTTCGCGCGAAGTCACTTTCCTTTTTTTTCTATCCTCCCTCCTACTTTCCTCCTTCCTATTGAGTTTTTTTGGTTATTTCTCTTTTTTTTCTTGTGGTTGTTGTTGAGGCTCGCTTGGCAGACGTGCGCTATTAACATTTCGCTCCTTTTCTGTCCCTTCTGAAACACCCCCGGCCCGTTCCCCCAAGTCTCGGACCTCCTTTTCCTGAAAATCCTCTCATCGAGCGGACTGACTGTGAGCCTATCATTGCAGTTTTATGGCAATCTTTATTATTCTCCCCCTCCTCCCCCCCAATCCGGTCCGCGTTTCCCCCCCCGTGCCTTCCTTAGCCCTTCTTTCGTTGGGGGCTTCCTGCGTCCCTTCTTGCGAGCATTCTTTGGTTAGTTGCCTTTGAAAGCGTTCCGCTGGACAACAGGTCTCGCTTTTTTTTTTTCCCTTCCTACCCAGGTCCGGTGTTTATCATCAGCTCCGGTCCTACCCGCGCATTTTCCCCACCTTTTTTTTCGTCTATTTGAATTCTATTTTCCGGTGTTTTGTGGAGTCGTCCTTTTTTCGCTCTTGTGAAGACCTTTCTCGATCTCGTTTTTTCGCGTACTAGTTTCTTTTTTTTTTGTCCTGCCTTGTGGGGAAGAGGTATCTTTTTTCCCAATCTTGACCTTGAACATTAGCTACATACTATTTCTCTCTGTTGAAGGTTTTTGTGCTCTTTTGATCCCCTCCCCTTGGTTGTTTTCCTCCCCCCTTCTTCACCCTTCTCGTGGTCTGAATTTCCCGAATACCCTCTTGCGCCACCGTCGAAAGGATCGGACTTGTTCTTCTTTCTCTTTTTTTAGTATTTCGTTACTCGATGTGCGTCGGCACCAACCTTTCCTTCCTCCGGACCTAAACGGCGTAGAAATTGAGCACGCTGGCCTAATCCTTTTGAGCACCATTTGGCGGACCTCTCTCCCCAGTTACTTCTCTGACCATTCTGTATCTCTTCTTTTTGTGAACCTTCACTAAACTGACGGCCCGACCATGAAAAGGGCCTGCCTCTCTTTTATGGGATTCCTGGCATGTCCATTTCTTCGTGATTTTCCTTCTCGGGACAAAAGCTCCTCTTTTTGAGTGTAGGTTGCCCCCCAGCGAAGTCGAGATGATTTTTTCCCTTCTCTTTCCCTCCTTTTTTTTATCTACTTGCGACGCGCCGTTTTTTTTACATTTCCCCTCTTTTTTGAAGACTTTGATGCTCTCTCCGACGTTTTCGCACCTTTTGAATTCTCATGGCGAGGTCTTCTCTCCTATCTCAGCCTCCTCCTTTTGTTCGTTTGGTCGTGTTGTTTCCGATCAACGTGTTCCTGAATTTTCTTCGGAATAATTATTCCCCTTTCTTTTTCGCCCACTCGCAAATAGCCCACGGAGCTTGCCAGATCTGTGGCTGTTTGCTGCTAGGCACCTTTTGGTTCCGGTGGTTTTTTTTTTTCCCTTGGTCATCACTCTTCTTTTTTCCCGAGACCTTTAAGCTTTTTGACAGCATTAAGAGGGTTCTTTTGTTTTTTCCGTCCGTCGCATCGACAGACGGCCCTCCTCTCTCTCCTCTATCGAGTCTTCGTCGATGGGACTTTTTTTCTCTCAGGCCCCCCCCCCCCTTTTAAGAAAGCCACCCGACGATTGGACAATCCCTTTCCTTATCTTCGTTTTTCTCCTTTTGGCTAAAGTAGGTCCTCTTCCCCCCGTCACGCGTTTGCTCAGTATTTTCATTCTCCTGCCACCCCCCCCCAACCCGTCGAGGGCTGGTCATTGTCTCGTTTTGACTCCGGAAGCTTCAGGGGACTCCCACTCTCCCCCAGCGCTTTCCGAGCACCACGCTGCTGCACGCCTTTGCTCTTTCTTCCCTCCGCCAAGTCCTTTTTTTCCTCTAATCGAGCCTCGTTTTCGTTCTTCCACCGAAGAGGTGAAGGCGAAACGTCCGGTGGCGTTGATCTGGAGCGCCATCACAACTGTTTATATCTCCGAGCTCTCCCCCCTTTTTTTTTTCCCCTGTTTGCTTGCCCCTCGACACCGCGCCCTTTTGTTTGCCAACCACCCATCCTCCCCTCACCCCAAAGACCACCCTTTTTGTAGTTCCCCCTTGTGGTCGATCTTACCCTTCTCCTTTTTAGTTGCTCCCCTGGTCAACTTTTCCCGCTAGCCCTCTCTCCCCAGTCTCGTCTCGAGCAGTCAGGGTTTTCCTATTCTTTGACCTTCTTAGTAACACCCCCCCCCGTCTTTGTCGCAGTTTTCTTCTTCTGCTTCTTTGTAAGATTGTGACTGAGACCCACGCGGGCAAGAAGGCGAGAGCGCTTCAAAGGCCTGAGTCGCGCCCCTCCAACTCACTCTTCTCTTGCAAGACGCCGCGCTTCGCTGACCTTTTCCTTTTCTCTTTAAGGATGTTCCCTCCCCCCGGCAGGGTTTGCGGTAGCAGGAGACTTCTCAATGGGACAGGGGCTACCCTCAAAGGACTCCTTTCCCCCCCCCACAACGTCCTGAACGCCAGCCGCGATGGCCCTCCCTCCCTTTCGAAGATGTCCTCTTTTTGGTCCCCTTGTGAGTCTTTAGTTCAAGGTCGAGCGAAGATTGGGAACGCCACCCTTCCCTCGCCTGGGTCTCGTGATGTCTCACCCCCCTTGCTTTTCCTCTCCTTTTTTTTCCCACCACAAGCAGGCTTTGACCTTGAGAATATCTGAGAATTCTTTTTTTTAATCAGTAAGCCATTTTTGTTGCTCGCTCTAAGGAATCTCGATCGCAGGAATTCTTTTGTCACCCTTTTTTTTTGACCTGCCGTGGGTTTGTCAATTTTTCTTTTTTTCTCCCTTTCAGGCCAACGGCCCGAGCGTTGCGTGCAAACATTTTTTGAGGCTTTTTGATCTCCCCTTTCCCGACCAGAGTTTAGACACATGACACACCGCAAGTTCTTTTCCTTGCGTCAGTAGCTTGCGTCTATTTCCTTTGTCTTTTTGTTCTTGTCTTGTGAGAGTATTCTCGCACCAACTTCTGCCTCCCTCTTTCTTCCCCCCGTCGACTCCCCAAGCTGACGAACGCTGCTTGGGTCGCGTCACGGCGATCTTTGCGTCATCAGTAGTTCCTTTTCGCCTATATTCTCTTTTTGCCCCGTGCTGCGCTCATCCTTCCCCTTTTTAGCCTGCGTTCGCGCTTTTTGGTCTTCGACCGAAGCACGCGATCTGAGCTGGGCTGCGGAGAGGGTTTTTCCTTCATATCGTTCCAACAGGATTGGCACCGAATCGTTCTCTCCCCTCTCGAGCTTTCGGCTAGGCGGCGCGCGTTTTACGACTCTTCTTCCCCCTTTTCGCCTTCTAGCAACGGTGTTTTATTTTACCCAGAAGGTCCCCTTATTATACGGTCTTGGTACTTCATTGCGTTTTTTAAATGATGCGGTCTCCTTTTTACGACCCTCCCTCTTCAAAAGTTTGAAGATGCGATTCTTATCAAACTCTTTGGTAGATCCACCTACCTTTTTTTTCTTCTCCCTCGTTGCCGACCTCACTCTTTCTCTTCTCTGCCTACCAGCTTTTTGTTTAGCGCTTATCAAGTACTTTTTTTTTTTTTGTGAGATCCTAGTGAGAGGTTTTTAGTCGAGAGTAGAGCAGACCCTCCCAGTTTTACTCCCGATTGTCCTTTTAACCCCTTTTGAGCCTTCTTTTTCATGATGGTACGGTTGGACTCGTATCTCTAACAAATTCTATGTGTTGTCCCCTGCGTATTATCAGAGTTGTTTTTTTTTTTTTTTTTTTTTTCTTTTTTGGTTTTGGTCCCCCGATCCCTTTTTTGTTATGGAAGTTCCGCCTGACCAGACCGAGTCTTTTCTCCCTTTTCGGCGTGCTGCTTGCCGCACTCCCTCACCATCTCTCTTTTACTTTCCTGGTACTTTTTCCCCCCCAACCTCACGTACCGACAGACGAGGGATTTCACCCCTTCCCCCCACCCCCAAACCTCCCTCTATCCTAGTGGATCGTCCCCAGCCCGAGGTCCAACGATTGCGTGGACCAGCCGTGTGTCTTTAGATTTTCTTCCCCAACAGCTCCCTCTCTTACAGCGAAAATTTCTTTCTTTTTGATCAGACATGCCCCTACAACCCCACTTCCGGGCCGTCTGATTACACCCCCCCCCCCCCCCCCCCCCCCACCCCCCCCGCCCTGCGTCTCCTTCTTTCAAGATGACACCGCGCATAGACACCGCTGAGAGCTCATCTTTCTTCCGCCAGAGGGTCCTTTTGCATCAGCGCCTAGAAACCCCCTACCTGCGCCGCGACTAAACAGCAGTTCGCCCTTTTTGCAACGATGGAAGAATGCCCGTAACGGCAAGTCACCGATTCTCGCTTAGTTAAGCGCTTCATGTTCTGCGCTTTCCCTCCCCTACCTCTGTCTCTCGACTTGACGTCTGCGTTGGCCGCCATCAACCTTGTTTTTGAGGTCTTCCTCTTGGATCGCTCATGTTCTTCCCTCTGATTTTCGATGTCTGTAGGTTCTCCTCCCCTCCCAGCGCTCCTTCTCGTTTTCGTAAAAGTCCCCACTAAACAGTTTTTTTCTTTCGACGCCCTTTTCCCCGCTGGTCACTTGTTGCTTTTTCCCCTCCACTCGCCGAGCTTTCACGCCCCTATTCTGAACCCAAGCACGCTTTGTGGCTCCAAAAGTTACTTCCACCGGTCTATGCTTGTTCTGACGCATCCTACTTTTCCTGTCCCCCGGTGCAATCTGTCCTTCCTTTGATGAACGTTCTTCCCTTTTCCCCAATCAAACCACCCCCCCCCACCCCCCCACCCCCCCCCCCCCAACCCCACCCACACACAACCACAAAACAACCCCCCCCCCCCCCCCCCTTCTCTGCCGAACCTGACGCGTCTGCGACCTTCTTGAGAGATTAGTGACACTTTTCAGAACACCATTTCCCTTCTCGAGCACCCCAACTCCCTGCGCGCAGCGAAGCACGCGCGCCACCGCCACCCTTTTTTCCCTTGAATCTATGACTGCGCGTTGAGTTGATGGTTCTTCAAATGGATGATAGTCCCCTCCACAGAATCGCCTTGTGTTTTCACTCTATCTGCTGAATTGTAGGTTCCCCCCTAGGCCTCCCTTCCCCAGACAGCCCCTTCCTCCTGTCCCAACCCCCAGGGCATTCTAGGGCCATTTTTTTTGTAACGTCGTCCGGCCCTGATTTTCCCAGTTTTCGCCTCCCCCTACAGTTGACCGACTCGATTCCTTTTTTTTTTTTTCCTTCCCCTGAATTTAATCCCCTTAGAATGACTGAGCAGGACGTTTATCCCCCCCCCTTCTTCTGTTTTCCCTGTTCGCGCGTCCCGCTTTTCTCGAGAAGCCCTTCCTTTTTCCTCGATCCGCGCCGAGGGCAAGCATTTTCTATCTCTGTCCTACGTTGCTGTGCTCTATCATTCAGAAAGCGCTATGAAGGCGGCTCTCTTCCCGTTTCGCTCTCCTTCCGCTTTGCTCTTCCCCCCCTTTTTCCCATAATGTTTTTCTTGAACAGGCAAGTTTTTCCTCTCCTTCTTACAGGTTTTCCTTCACGGCAAGGAATCCTCCCCTCTTTTTCCCAGCGTTTTTGTCTCTTTCGGAACCTAAGGACAAATTCCGGACTCCCCGTTTTTCTCTGTTGCCCCAAATGCTTGTGAATGACTTTCCTCCTTTTGTTTCTTCTTTATGTTCCCCTGACTCTCTTTTCCGAGCTCGGGGGGGCTCGCGTTTTTTTTCGAGCAATCCCGCGACGTTTCCCTACGGCACCTTATAACTCGCCTCACTTCCCCCTTTTTTTTCTGTGGACTCCGTCGTCTCTCGGCGGACTTTTAGGTCTTTTTTTTTTGGTCTGTTTTCCTACTTCTTACGACATATGAGAGCCCTTCCTTTCCTCCGGTTCATTTCTGCCTCTGTTTTCTGGGTGTCTTGAATCTAACGGTTCTCATCGTGGGGGTTTCTTGACGTCAGGACCCTTTCCCCCCCCTGAGTAAGGACTTTTGACGTCGCTCTTCCCGGTTTTTCGTTTCGATTTTTTATTCATGGTTTTTTGCGTCTGTAAACCCCATATAGGAGGTGGTTCTCCTACGACACTTGTCCCCCCCCTATTTTAGCCCACCCCTTCTCAATCTGTAAGAGGGTCTTTCCTTTGTGAGTCCTCTCCAGTGGGAGAAAGGTGAGTAACTCCCCTTCCTACCGTTTCCCCCGCGCGAGCCCCACTGAGTGCATACCTCCCCCCATTTCCCCCCATTGGCTTTTTTCTCCGGCCCATATAAGCTTTCTTCCTTTTCTTCTTTATTTGTTCCCTTCCCGAGCCCCCTTTTCCCAGTCTATGACACTCTTTTCTTAGAGTCATTGTTTCTACTAAAAGACCTCCCCGTTAAGGTCTTTGTAGTTGATAGCCTGCGGTTCTTCTCCTTCGGCAAGAGTTTTTTCTAGACGGACCCCCCCGTTTTTCCCCCCCCCTTTTTTCAAGTCTTTTCACCGAATTTCTCTTCTACCGAGCGATGGGCTCCCCTCAACCGGATATGACATTGAGGCGATCCTCTTCTCTCTCCTCGCGCTGACTTTTTCGTTTTTGTGATTTATTCGACAACGTGTTTTCCTCCTTTCTGGTCGTCTAACTCCTACGCCTAGCTCCAAGGATCAGTTCGAGGAATCGCTTCTTTTTCCCTCCTTTTTTTCTTTGATGACCTATTCATCACTCTTTGAAATTCGTAAGGTGGTTTTTTCCTTTTTTCCCATAAAATCTCTCATGCGCAGTGATTTTTTTAAGAGGTGACGTGGAGGTCCCTTTTCCCTTCCCTTCTATTCGTTCCTTTTGCCATGCCCGCCGATCTTTTTTGACGCGACACCCGCTCGCTGGCGCCGGACCCATTAAAAAGTCACCACGGTAGCAGAACATCACCCCTTCACTCCTTCCCCGGCCCGTCTGCGTCTCTTTTGTTCTTTTTTTTGAGTCACAGAGTGTCCGGACGTGCTCCCCATGGAGTTCCCGGACCATACTGTTTGCCTTTTTTTTTCTTGCGATCTTTTTTGTCCTACGGAGCTTAAGTTTGCGATCCCCACTAAGGGATCTCTACCTTAGCGGCACCCCCTTTTCTAAGAGCTTACCCTCCCCTCTGAGTTTCAAGAGCTTCGAGTACCCGTTCCTGGCAGAACCTTCTAGATTGTCCTTACCCTGAGATCCATTGTTTCGTGCGGTGAGTAAGATAAGAGTGCTTTGCTCTCTTTTTCAACGACCTCTCCGTTTTCATTGCGCCCCCCAACTCTCCAACAGACTCGACTTCGGATGATATCCCCTCCTCCTTTCTTAGAGTCTTTCCCCGCCGCTAAACGACAGGCGATGTCTATCTTCTGAGAGACATGACTAAGGTGGTGTTACAACTCCTTTTTCCCCCTCGATCCTTCCCCCACCTCTTGAGCAGCAAGCTCTTTGTTTCTGACTTTTCCCTTTTTTTGTGGGGCTCTGACACAGCCCTCCCTGAGAGATCCCTTTCATACCCATAATCTCCTTTCTTTCCCCATCACCCGAAGTCTTCTCTTGCAAGGACGTGGGGATCTCTTTCCCTCTCCAGAGGTGCCCTTTCGGCGATCTCTTTTTTCTTCTCCCGCCCCCTCAGCCGAGTAGCTTCCTTTTTTTTCAAGGTCGACCTTACGCACCTTTTCTTGACCCCCCCCTTCACTCGCCGAATGAGAGCTTTCCGGACGCTCGTTGTAGCACCCTTTGCCTTTTCCCCCTTCTACTCCCTCATTCCGCCCGTCGCTTGTTTGCACGACACGCTCGAGCCTGGTCACTACGGCTTCCTCTTCCCGAACCACTTTTTTCCAAACCCGAGACAGAGAAGTTAGAATCTGATATATTCCCTCCTCCCTCTTTTTTTTGAGCTCTCCTTTCTCATTCCTCTGGTCGCTGGGCCTGATGTTGGACCACTTTTCACCGAAGGGTTTGGTTCTTGTCACGTTGGGGGATGACGCGGATCTAGAAGTTGAACCAAAGCTTTCCCCCCTCAAAAGCACTATTTTCCTCCTTTTCGTCCGACCCCAATGCAGTCGCAGGCTTTTTTAGTTTTTTTTCCCTTTTTTGCCCCTGTGAGCAAATTAAAGAAACCCACGACGGATGGTACACTCACTCCTCTTCTCTCCCTGCATTCCTAGTTCGTCCCTGGAAATCAAGTAAAAGCTTTTTTTTTTGAGCGCTATTTCTTGATTCTCTCTGAGACTTTTCGGTCTGTAGGATGCTCTCACCTTACCCAATCCTCCACCTCCTGAAGAAGAGAGATGGGTTGAGCCCCTTGGTGTTCTCCCCCTTTCCCCCCCCCGGCTCGGGTACACCGACGTTAGCCGAGTCCGGCTTCTGTCGGGCTTTTCATTTACGCGATCGGGTCGGACCACCGGTTTCCTGGACCCTATCAGAACACGGGAACGCTCATCCTTTCTTTTGTTTTGAGAAACGTTGTCTTTTTTTCCCCCTCCAGAGAATGGAAGTTCATTAACGCCCACTTTTGTTTTCGATCCCCCTCCCCCCGATTTGTACCTAGTACCCTCCCCCCCTTTGCTTTTTTTCCAGACCCCCCGACCCTCTCTCTTCGACCAAGTCTTCTATTTTCATCAATGCGCTCGGTGTGATCTTCCAAGATCTGTTGATCTCTTATCGGTTCCCTTGCCTTTCCTGCGTCCAACGCTACGCTGTCCCAACTTAATATCAGTTTCCTCCATGCGATGATTCTGACGATGACTAGCTTGAACCCTTCCCAACAGATTTCTTTTTTTTTTCCCGTTTTTTCTACCGTGCGTGTGTTCTTCTATCGTGGTTTCCTCCGAGTCCCCCCCTTTTAGTCTCCTTGGGTTTTGAGTGAGCTGCAACCCGCCCCCTTTCTTTTCATTTTCCCTTCCCAACATCACGTCTCCTTACGTAACCACCATTTTTAATTTTAATAGATTCTTTTTCAGCACGCAAAGGAAAGAGTCAAAACAGCTTTTCTTTTGCTTTTATGGCATCCCGCCCCTCTTTCCCTTTGTCTCCCAAAATCGACATCTTTCAGCACCCTTTACACTTGATATCCCCCCTACGATTGGATCGTTCTTGCCTCCCCCAACCTTCCGCTCATGAAATATCAATGTGCTATCCATCCTCGGACTCGAGTGATTGACTCCTTTGTGCCCTTTTTTTACTTATGTCATTTCCGAGACAACCCCTTTTCGACTGCAAGAACCGCAGATCCCTTCACGTCTTGTGATTTTCCGATGCCATTCTTTCGCATGAGTGCATGGACCCCTTCATTTTTATTTTCTTTTTTCGGCTGCCAATCAATATCCCCTCTCTACGTAATTTTTGCGAGGTTCACTACCTTTGTCTCCAGTCCTTTTCTTCATAATTGTAGTACGCCGTTACCGGCTTCTCTCCCCCTTGTGTAACCAGACGAGCCTGAATTCTCCCCTAACCTTATTAGAGACTTGCGTTTTGCTGCCTCTTTTCTCCTTCTGGTCCATGTTCTCCCCTGTACAGGTCAGTAAGAGTTTTTCAGACTTCACTGACCCTCCAATGTTTTTCTCCCCCCTCACTATTATTCGCCTTCCCTGAGTTCCCCCCTCCGTGTTTCGGATTCCCCTTAGTCCGAATCTCCCCTTTTTTTTTTGTTCCCGATCTCCGTCTTTTTCTTCTACCCCGGCGACATTCCTCTCCCGTCGGCTCAAATCTACGTAGACCGTTAAAGTTCCGGATCTTCTTTCGTAGTTCTGTTTTTCAGTTGGGCTTCGCTGCCCAGAACCTCCCGCTATCCCCGTGGTTGTGAGCTCCCCCCGCCTTGATGGGACGCAGACAGACCTTCTGCGTCGTCCAAACTCTCTTTTCAGGTTCCTCTTGTGACCGGGGTGAGATTCTTTTCCCCTTTCAGACTCCCCCAAAGCTTGAAATCTCCCCCTCGATGCCTCCTCCCCCGAACGCATTAGTGAAATTCTCTCTCGACGTTGAACCCCTTCTTCGGACCGTTTCGCGTAATTTGGTTCGCCCCCGCGAAGCAAAAAAGTCCTCTTTTATAAGAGCGTTAGCCCCTCGTTTTTTGATAGCCGATAAGACTCTGATTGAAGTCCCCCCCCACTTTTCTGTCAGTACAAACGTATTTTTTTCCTCTCCCCCCAGTTGAGAAAAAAGGCCCCCTGCCACTCCCCCTCCCGCCTTGTGAACTTAATTTCCTCGCTGACAGTAACGTTTTCTCTCCCCCTAACCTCGGACTCTGCCTTTGTTCTCGGCATTCGGAGCACCGATCCCTCAACCTTCCGAGCAAGGTATGAGCCCCCTGCGGGATTTTTTGGATCTCGGGCTGTCTTTCTGCCTATGTGCACCTACCCCGCTTCTTGACACTTGGGCGTTATTTCTGGCGATCTCTAAGACTCGACTTTTCTGTTCTTTATCCGGCTACCCCTCCTCATCCATCGACTTAAAGTTCCCTTTCGTGGCTTAGCTGATAGGTGGGCGTGTTTAGGATACCTTTACCGTGCTCACGATATCTTTCTCTCTTTCATAGCTCTTTTCACCTTGCAGCTTGGGGATTGAAGTTTCATTGCTTTCCTTCCTTCCCACTGCAACACGCGTCTACTTCGCCGCAGGTGTTGATCACGTCTCCTGCGTTTTTGCGTTCGGCGCCGTGGTCGACAACGATCCCTTTTAATAAAGATTGTCCCACGGATGGAGAAGCCCTCTGCGTAGGCGTCCCCCCCCCCTTTAAGACCTCAGTAGACTTTTTTTCCGTTAAGAGTTTTGAAGCGCCCCTGGTTCTTTGTTCCGCTAGAGATTCCCCCTTCGGTCCTTCTGCTCCTCCGTATTTTTGCTGGTGCAGCTCCCGAAGCCGGAATCCAAGAAAGAGGTTCCGACATTTTCGCGCATTTGGTCCCCCTAGAAGGGGATCCTACAGGCTTGTGTAGTAGCAGCGGATCTCTGAATTAGTCTTGTTCTTCACTTGGGCCTACACTGAGATGGTTTTTTTTTTTCTTTTTTTTTTTTTTTTTTCTGGTTTGTTTTTGTTTTGTTTGGTGTGTGGGTGTGTTTTTTATTTTTTTTAAACATGGTTTGGGGTGGTTTTTTTTTTTTTTTGCCTCTTGTGACCTCCTCCTGCTTTCTTCCGATCTATTCGATCTCCGGAATCTTGGTATCCGGACGTGGCCCCGCGATCGCCTATCCTAGAGAGTTGTATGAGATTCTATCAAGTCCTGCACCCTTCCCTTTCTTCTCCTCTGTCGCTGTTTTTTTTGACTCCCCATCGACCTTTGAGCACATTCCCTTTTCCGTGTTTCCATCCTTAAAGGATTGTTCCTCTGTGCGTGCTGTTTCTCTATCTTATGACGAACTTCCCCCCTTTGGGTGGGTTCTTTTTCATCCCCCGCGATTG
>Ga0179593_1443600_pt1 | contig 16472 bp, 19 predicted proteins | sample CZODoug2_1_08_16_FD_185931 | JGI IMG/M metagenome (GOLD analysis project Ga0179593, IMG submission 185931) | Vadose zone soil fungal communities from Angelo Coast Range Reserve, California, USA - CZODoug2_1_08_16fungal (PacBio error correction) | ecosystem: Environmental > Terrestrial > Soil >... | reverse complement strand
TCGACGAGGTTCCGCCTAAATGTGACTGCCTTTTTTCCGCACCCCCCCCTTTCTGCGATTTGTATCATTTACTTCTGTCTTCTCCCTCGTGTTTCTCCTTTACTTTTTCTGCGTTTTCCACTTCGTGCGATGGGACGGACGCAACTCCGCTTTGATGTCCAATTTCACTTCTTTTTGCTTCTTGCCGCCTCCGAGTTCCTTGTCAATCCCTCTGTGCCCCTCGTTTTTCCCCCGCCAGAACGAGAATCTTTCCCCGACCTTGGACTTCCTTATCTGTTTTCTTTCTTTTTTCCTAGTTGGTTTTCCTGCTTCTGAGCGCTTTCCTTTTCCCGTCTTTAGGTTCTTTGCCCCCTCAATTTTTGCGACGATGCCCTTTTGGCGTGCCGCGTTTCGCCCAGATTTTTGCTGCTCCCCCCCCCCTCTCTACAATCGGGATTTCTTTTTTTAACTTTTCAGTGCCTCACCGTGAGTTTGTGTGTGGTCCCGGCCCCCCATGGTTTGAAAGCCGCCCCAGCTTTTCCACGAGTGCAAACCCCGTTTTTCCGCTTGCCGTGAGCGCTGGGCTCGGACGGCTCATCACTAACGGGCGTTACCTTTCGTTCCCGCTCCCAGCGCGGTTTTTTCTGATAACGACAGTCTGTGGATTCCTGGGTGAGGACGGACTCGCGACACCCAGGGTTTTGCCTCTCTTTTCGTAGTTTAGGGTATTTTTTTTTTTCTTGCCTTTTTCTTTTCGACATCCTTCTTCCCCCCTCTTTTGCCCACCCACTCTCGCTTTTATGTTTTCGGGCTGGTCTTTAAGACCTTTCTTAAGTCCCCCTTTTAATTGATTTTCTGCCGATTGCACTCTCCCTTCTGAACCTGCCATTCGTCGTAATTCGAGATCCTCCTTGCCCGTGGCCGTCCGGGGTGCTTCATCCGGTTAAATTATTTTTTTTTTTTTCGCGGGCCCATATTGCGGGGGTTGATTCCCGCGTCTCTTCACACTTTTCCCCTTCCTTAATTTCGTTCTTTTTTCCCCGCTCTTGTTTCTTGTCGAGGAGGGCGAAGAGCTGGCCGCCAACATCCTTACGCACCCCGGCTTTCCTCCCCGCAGAGACCCCGTCCCTTTTGGTTAAGCATTTTGCTCCTGATATTGGTTTGCTCCCCCTTTCGCACTGCCTGATCGAGGGATCTTTCTGTCCGATCCTTTTTCCTCTGACCTTCCGGACCCTCGGTTTATCGGGTTGCAGTGTCCCTGAAAAGGAACCTTACCGTCGATGTGTTTGCGGCCCCTAAGTTAGTTTTTGCCGTCCCTTTCGTTCGAAATCTCTGTTGACGATGGTCTTTCCTGAGTCCCTTTATCGTTTACGGATTTTGTAGGTTCCATTCAAGAAGTGCTTTTCTTTTCGTTGACCCCTCGCGCCTTTCTTTTTTCTAACGCTTGCGACACTACGTTCGATGCCTTAAGTTTTGCGCGTCCCCTTATCGTCGCAGTCGTCGCAGGTTTGGCCTTTTGTGATGATCCTCTTTTGACGCCTCGAGCGTTCACTTTTTCCCCTTGGATTTTTTCAGTTGTGAGGAGCTCTGCAGTCCTTTTTCCTTTTTGTTCCTTATGGGGGTTTTTTTCGCAAACAGTCGTCTGCGGTCCGGTCGTAACCCCCCAAACCGCTGCGCCTCCCGGCTTTCGCGTTGGCAGCACGTCTCAATCGTTTTGATGGTTATTTTTTCCTTGCGGTTTTTTTTCTCCTGTCGAGCATTTGACTGCTCCGGGCCTGTGCGGCACGGTTCGCCCATTACCTTTTGGGTTTTGTTTTTTCCCATGCGTCGTTCATTGAATGTGCCTGCCTTCTTTTGATGCCGTTTCGTTCTTTTTTGGGCGCTCGTTTTCCTTCCCCTTTCGTGGTTCTCGTTTGCAGGCACACATTCTGTACAAAAGCCAGAACGCCCAGGCCAAAGCTTTCCCCTCACGGATGTCACTAATCCCTCGTCAGGTCAACGTCGAAGCTCTCCTTGTCGCTCACGTGAGCTGAGTTCCTTTTTTTCGTCCTTCCCTGTTGTGAGGATTTCGTTGGTGCCGGTTTGCCCCTCCCAACCTCCCCTCCTTTCAGTGATGTTCGTCCATTACTACCTTCCAGTCTTTCCGCCCGCACCCAATCGCGACTTGTATCCTCCGCAAGAGCGGGTGCCTGCTCTTCCTTGCGATTCCTTCTTCTTTCCTAGCCCGGTGTGGGTGTTTGTTTTTTGTTTTTTGTCAGGATTCTCTCTCTCCTCCTTGTGAGTTCGACTATCTGAAACGGCTCTTCGCCCATTTTCCTCATGCTCCGCCCCCCCCTGGTTCTTGAGCCTTGCGTCTTTCCCCGCGTTTCCTCTTCGTTGCTGCCCTTTTAGCAGAATTTACGTATCTGAATGCCCCCTTGCTTTTGTTTCCCCCGCCCTTCTCCCCATTCTTCGGCAGTTCGCACTTCCGTTGTTTCTACTGTGAGCTGCCGACAGAGACTTATTCAGGTTTGATTAGTCCTTTTTGGTGCTTTGGCAGTCGTTTGCTTTTCGGGTCTGGCAGTGTGAAGCTTTCTTCGACCTGCACCCCCCCTTTTTCCACAGCTCCCTCCCTTGTTTTTTTCTCCCCCCAAGGTCATCCTTTCTCCTTCCAATTTCAACCGCGCGTTGTTTGCCCTGGACTTAGTTTCCCCTCCGGCAGAAAACCGCGGGGAACTTCCGCACGTGCTTGACAAAACACGGAGTGCGATCCCCACCGCGTCAACGTCTTGTCCCCCCCCCCCTCCTCACTTGCAAAAAAAATTGACAAGACTCGCCTCTTTCTGCCCCTGCCTCAGGAAGGTCTGTTTCCTCGCTTGTCCGCCACTGGCTTTTCTTTCCCAGGTTTTCACGAAACCATTTTTACCACATGATTTCCCTCTCCCCGCTGGAGGAGAGACACTCATGTTTCCCACAAACACCGGCTCTCTTCTTTGAACCGTTTTCCTTCGCCCTGACCTGCACGTACTTCCTCTTTTGCTTACTTTCCCCTGCAGTCGATCGGAGACCCCTTCATCACCTTTTGGCCTTGGCAGTGGGCTTATTTCCCTCGCCTTTTTCGGATGTGGCACTCGCCATGTTTTCTTGGGCGGCCTCCCCCCTGAATCCCCTCTGAGCGCTTTCTGACGACCCCAGCACGCAGGTTGCCACGCCCCCTCTCGCCGACGCTTTTTTTTCTGCTCACGCAACCTCTTCCTGTTTGGGCATGGTCACTTTTTTCCCCAGAACCTCCCGCGACCCTCGTGGCGGTGGCGTGGTTCGCCTTAGGTAAGAGTACGTTTTTTTGCCTCCCCCCTTTCAGTTTGCGGGCTTTGCCTTATTACACACGATCCTATGCACTGTGTTTACGTACCCCTCGTTTTCGGCGGCTTTCCCTTTTTGGACGTCCCTCCTGTTTTCTGCCTCTCCCTGCGCACGCGCCGGACCGCGTTTCCCAGTGACCTTTAACATTGTTGCGTTTGTGCTTTTTCCAGGTTCTCCCCCCTCCGTCATTGGTGTTTTGACACGCTCCGTCGATCCCCCCAAATAAGGATGCTCTACTCCGACACACGGCTCACCACTCTTTGTTTTCCTTGTCTTCCCTCGGGGTCTTTTTTCCTTCGTTGTTTGCCCCCCGACGTACTATGGGTTCACTCCCCTGGTGTTAACTTCCTTGAGGCCACCCGTGGCCCGCCCCCCTCCAGCGCGGCGCACTTTGTGATGATCCTTACTTTGTTTGTAAAGGGTCCTGCACAAAGGCAAGTTCCACTCTCCGTTGCGCGTACCAGCGTGCGAGTCTGTTCTCTTTGGGTTTTTGACAGTTCCCCCTCTTGACCCCCCCCCCTCATCGGAGTGGGACTTCCTACCGATGAAGAAGAATTCAAACGACCTGATGTTCCAGTTCTCGATGGATTTCGTGCCATCCTTTTTGCTCGTTAGATATCTCTTGTGCTCTTGCTTGGATTTACCCCGCCTTCCTAAGGTGAAAGAGCTTCGGAACTTTATCTATCCGATGAGAATCTCCCTTCTTGATTTTCTTTTAGGCCAGCTTGTAGTAGAAAGACTTCCTCGCCACGCACGTCCCCGAGCCTTTTCCTTCCGGCAAGTCACTTTCCACCCTCCGTTTTTCTTGCCCCAAAAACAGGCGTTGCGCCCCGAATATCAATCTGTCCCGCCCGACTCCCTGCCATTCTTTCACGAATTAGTTTTGTACCGGACGCTGCCCAGGGTATCGTTACTTTTTGTTGGCGTTCTTTTTCAGAGTACCTCCCCTCCCCGCGCTTTTTTTATTCCCCTTGGCTCCGCCAATTTGAATTCGCTTCTTCCTGTCCTGGCGTCCAGTGCTTGCCCCAGTCTATCCGTTCACCTATGATCCAGTCGTCCCTCTCCTGGGCCCGTATGCCGTTCCCCCACTAGTCTCCTTGTAGCGAACCCGCGTCATGGAACTCCCGCGCCCGTGTTTTTATTAAGACGTCGCTCCATTCCCCTCCCTTGAGGTGCGTGACTCGATTACACCATTCGAAAAAGAACCTCTTTATTTTTTGCTCTGTTTTTAGAGAGATATTTTTAGTTTTTTCTGTTTTTATTTTACGGATGCAGTCCGACCTTTGGATTGATTTTTTTCTCAGGCTTCAGGCCCCGGGGTTGTCTCTTCGTCGACCCTTTCTCCTCTTTTTCCTTACGGCCCCAAGGCGAGGGGACTGTCTCCCTTGGTTCCGGATTTTTCGCGCCAGTTTTGAAACTCTCTTCTTTTTCCGGTTACTAGTGAGATTTTTTCCAAGCAGTTCACGGCGGCGGGGGCATAAGGTTGGTCTTTTCTTCTGCCTTCTTTTTTCTCAGGCCGATTACCGCCAGTTGACTTCAACCCACTGCCAAGAATTACGTGGACCGATTGCGCTTGGAGCTCTTTTAATCATTGGCTCTCTGCGGCGGCCCCGCCTTTGGAATCTTTCTCGACGTTTGATGGTTGGAATTTTTTTGAGCTGCCGTATCGTTGCGCATGGGTGGGTTGCCGTGTGGCGTCCTTCAATTGTTCGAACTTTTTTCGACTCCACAAGATTTTCTACCCACTTTTCTTTCGTCTCTGGGTGTGAGAAATTCCCTTGAGGTACTTTTGGGTGAATTCCAAAGCACGTCCTTTGACACGCTCGAAGAGCGTTCTTTTTCGGAAGCTGAGGTTCCTTTCCCCCTTCCTAATTCCTTGCATTTCCGTCATTCCCTCCTGATTCGTTTCATTCCTGCCAGGCCTGGGGACGTTACGTTCTGAGGCGGTAACCTTGCAAGGCTTTTTTTTTTTTGAACAGTTCGCGCATCCCTTCGCTGACAATTTCTTTCCCAGTTTGCTTTTACCTCCTCCGTCTTTGCTCAGAACACGACTTGCGGTCCCCTTCGCCAGCCGAGATGTCGTGGGATTGCCCTCCTTTTCCCCCCCATTGAGCCTTTTTTTCTCATATGACGTCGTACCCTTCTGTGCTCGCACTTTTTCCGTACGCCTACTCCCCCTCTTTGTTCCGGATTGCACGCGCTTTTCATCCCTTTTGACCGGCGTTTTTTCCCCCCGCAATGTGATTTTTACCGCGTCTTGTACCCCCTTCCCTTTCTTTTCCCTTTATTCTCGGTCATTCTGCCCCCGGCTCGTTCGAGTTTCAGGGCGATTTGTTACCCCCCCACCCTGTACTGGTCTTTGCGACACTTGCTTCTGCCGCCCCTCCTTATTAGCCTTTCTCTTGATAGGGTTTAACTCCGCCGGCTGCCGAGCCGTTTGACTTCTTCTCTTGAGACCTTATCCCCTTGCCCCATAGCGGTTGCTTCGGGGCATTTTCTTTGATTTTTCCCCCCCCGGACACGCTCCGTGCTTGTTCGCGCCCAGCCCTTGGTCATCAGGGATTCACGCATTCTTTAGTTTTCCCCCTTTCTGTCTTGTTTTGGTCGAGCGTTGTATTTTTTCTTTAAGGCTTTTTTCGCCGCAGAACGTGGCGTTCTTTCACTCGCCCTCCAGCCGAGCTTGCGTCAACCCCCTTGCTGACCTGCTACATGGGCCCGCGTGAGAGCTTTCGCCCCCTCTCGACGCAGTTTTCGCCTTCTAAATTGGGTCCTTGTCTTTCATTTGCGACTGTCGCTGCTCCATGCCAGCTTCTGTTCCCGTTGTCCTGTTCGGCTTGTCCCAGTGGCCTCTTCCTTTCGGAATTTCGCCAGTGACCTTCGTTTGATTTTGGTTCGGTTCCCCTTTCCGTTCCGGCGCCGTCGTCCGCTTTGTTCGGCATTCGGTTCGCGTTTGGGGCAAGTCCCCTTCTTCCCTCTTTTTCTGTTATGGTGTGCAAGTGCCTTTTTTGAGTTGTCCCTCTGAGGCGCTTGGTTAGCGAGGCTTTTGGCTCCGGGCTGTGGCAGAGTGGTTCGGGCTGTCCCCTTGGCGTTGCCTCTTCGGTGGTTGCCTGGTTTTTTACCTGTGAATAGGTGGGTCTCCCTGGTGGTGCAGCGTATAACAGCTGTTCCCCTCTTCCGCGCCCAGCCCACGGTTGCCACCTGATCCGCCCTACCCTTACTCCCTTCCTTTATTCGGTCGAAGCTCAGTCCTCCGAATTGATCTTTAGTGTACTCCTTTTGTTCCCTGAAGAGGGTTTATTGGCTCTGTTTTTGGACGGTTCTCCCCCCTCTCCTCCTCGGGTGACTCTAACGTGCCTTGAAGGACCGAACCCCCACCTCTTTCTTAGCAGTCTTCGCAAGAATGCGGGGTGCTCGCATTTCTTGCTTTTTCATTGGCTACGTATATGCGCTCTCTTTTTTCTGGGAATCCTTTTCGTTTGTTGTCTGTCATCCTTCAAGTGCTCTTACCTAGGTCTTTGCAAGACGCTTTTCCTCCCTTCCCGAAGCCCCACCGCAATTACATTGGGGATTTTGTTCCGTTTTTTTACTTCTCCCCGGTGGTATTTTCCTCCACTTTGAAATTGTGCCCGTTTTTGTTTCTTGTCACTTCACCACGCATTCATTCGTCCCCCTTTTTTCCCTCGTTCTCCAGACCTCCAGGCGGGAACCTGAGCTTCCCTTAAAATTGTACCTTTTTGGGCACCCTTACTTTTCTCGGTTTTCGTTGAGGGATTGGCATATTTGGCTGTGTTTTTGTGAAGCTTTTCTTGCTTGTTTTTTGACCCCCCCAGGATAAATACGCAGATTCACAATTAATAGACCAACATTGTAAAAGAAGGAAATTAAAAGCCGCCGGTTCCAACCCCGAAGTTCCATGGGGCCCACCCCCATGCGATTTCCCCAGCCATACTGCTGCGTCCCGGCCCTGCCCCTCGCGTGAGCTCTGCTACAACTTCTCCCTTCTTTCCATCCCGCGCTAACTTGACACATAATCGACTCCCCTGCCCCCACCACGGACTGCCGCGGTTAGCCCTTGCTTCACGGCTCCCCCTAACGGCCGTGAGGCTCTCCCGCGCGGTGGCTTTTGGTACGTCCTTGCCTGCCAGTGCTATTTGCTGTTCGAACCACCCTTCCCAAACCATTTCTCCTTCCACTGCCGCTGCCAGTTTTTTTGCAATCACCTGGCAGATTTTTCCACCATGACCGCGCATTTTAAAGCTGTATCATTTTCCGGAAAGGTACTTTCCTCTGTTTCCGCCCTATCGGAGACCGGTCCACCGCTTGGTTCCCTGCCTTCGCCAATCGTTCAGCACTCCGTTTCGCACGCTCCCGCATGATTTTCACTGCCCTCCCCTGGTGCCTACCCCCCCGTTGAACAATGTTTTTCATTCCCCTCCCTTGTCACTTTCTCCCCGGCGCAAGTGCCAAACCCACTATTCTGACCGCCTTGCGAGTGAAATTTTTTCTGCATTTCCGCCATTAACCAGCTTTTTTTGTTGGTTTAGATTGTCCCTGCCCCCCGGAAGTCGAACAGGGAGCGTTTCCGGTATGGAGATTTCTCGGGATTGAAGCCTTAAGGATGTGGCTGCGTGTTCAGTCGTTTTTCGACTTCTTCCCCCCCCTGATTGCAAGTTAACTCCCCCCACTCAGTGCCCTTTGCCCTTTTCTTTCCGGAATACCCTTTTTCTGTTAGGTTTTCCGCAGGGTCGCCCTGTTCTCCGATCCGGCCCGCGCTGCCGTGTACCGATAAATTAAGGAAACCGCCTTTTCCTTGGGACGATTAAGCAACACTTGCACTGTGTGGACCCGCGTATTCGTATCACCCACAGATTTATGAGCGCCCGGTTGCTTTACCCGTTCGGACCTGCCCGGTTCGTGTCCCCTCGCGTCGCAAGGGACCCATTTCGTTTTGTTTTTTTTTTTTCCCTACGTCCACATTGCCCCCTTGCCGGGCCTTTTTTTCCCTGTTCAAGCGGTCGAGTTTCAGTGGCCTGCCCCAAGCGACTTCGACCTTAGTCCGCATTGTGTGAATTCCGAGGTTTCCCTTCCCCGTAAGCAATTCTCCCTTCAGGGCGCGTGCACTTTTCCTTCCACCTTTGCTGTTCGCCCCCTTTTTTTCTCTTTTTCCTTCCTTCCCCCGCGCCGTTGGCCTTTGCGTCTTCCCCCCCCCCCCCCCGATGTGAAGTGTCGGACTGCCGGCCTTGGTTTGATGGCGTTCGTTCCGAGCCCTTCCCTGCTAGCCCGCCTTTCCTTATGCGTGTTTGTTTTGCGTGATTTTTTCTCTGGCTCTTCACGTGCCGGTGTTGCCCTGCTTCTTCCTTCTTATTCCAGCTCCTGACCTCTTTTCCCTTTCTTTCTTTGTCCCTTCCGCTTAAGCTCTCCCTTCTTGGCCTTCGACCTCAAGCCCCGTGTAAGTTCCCCTTCATTTGTCCTCCCAAGCCCCCTTTCGTCGATTTTTCCTCTGCAATTTGGCCTCCGTTGTAAGAGCCTTTTATGTCTGCCCGACTTCCTTCCGCCGGCTTTTCCGATCGTCTTTTTTTTTTTACTCTTTCCAAATTTTCTTTCGTTCGTGAGCTAAAAGCACCCTTCCCTCATGCCGGTCCACCTTGGTCTCAGCCCCCCACCAAACCCAGAAGGTTTCTCTGACCTTGACCTGAGTTATAACTGGGCGCGAACAGGCGCCCGAACTTCGATCTCGAGCTCCTGAGATCCTTCCTCGCACTTTTTTCCTGGAGCTTCAGCTTACCCCCCTGTCGCCACTTTTATTCTGCATGTTCTCCTCCCCCCTTTTCTTTCCTACCCTCACAGGCCACACCCGCCCTTGATGTAGCGGTGCTTTTCGGACTCCATTTTCCCCCAACTCGCCCCCTTTCCCTCTCCCTCCTCGTTGTTATCTAGATTCCCTTTCAGATTGTTGGACTGCTCCCCGTCGCAGCGCTACCGGTTTTCTTGCGTCTCGACGGTTTTCGCCCAAGGGCCAGGCGGAGACGACGGTCGCTACCTTGTTGAATATTTTTTACGTTTGTGACTACAGCCCCCGGCTGGGCCTTTAGGTATCCCTACTTTGCCTTGGCTACGTAGCGCTTCTCCCTTCGACAAGATGCATCGTTACGGAGGGCTTGGCCTCCCACGAAGCCCCCAGGCTTTCCTCCCGGCACGGTCTGTGTACACTTCAAGCAGGCCGTCCCAATTCTTGACAATAGTCCGGTTCCCCCCCCGCCAGACCTTTCCTTTTGCCCGCCTTTCGAAGGCTTTGACATTTCCCCCCCCTCCTTGCAGTTTTTTTTTTTTCTTCGTTTGTGGGGGGGGGGGTACCCGAGGTTGTTTTTCCACCCCTGTTCGCGGTAATGCCTTTGTAATTGGCCTTGGGCGTGCCGATGTTTTTCTCTTCCAAGAGTGATGTGACGGGCCCCCCCTCTCTTACAAGAGGTTTTTCTCGCTTCGGAATACGAGACCCCATGAAAAGTGTCCCCCTACCGGGTGCCCCCCCCAAAGTTGGTTTTCGCGGCCAAAGGCAGGACACGCATGGTCACCGCTCGCCTCTTAGGAACCGGATTTTTTTTTTGCTCTTACGGCGCTTCCCTAGTGCACGGCGTGCCTTTAGTTCCGTTTTCTCCTCCTGCTTTTAAGATCTCTCCCGATAACGCATTTGTTGCGGCGTCCTTTTTCGCGTTTTTTTCCGGTCAAACCTCGCGCAAGTCGTTCAACTCCGGCTGCCGGCTGTGTCTTTTTCCCCCCATTTAAGGCATAGGTTTTTTTCCGTTGGCCGGCTTCTCCTTTTTCTCCCTCCACCCTTGATTTTTGACACCCTTTCCCTCCTCTCATGGGTTTCCTGGTGGCCCGTTCACGATTAACTCCCCGAGTCCTTCTCCCCCACATCCTGACCCCTTAGCGACCTGCTGGTTCCCCCTTCGGCCCCCTTGTCCCGTCCGATCCTCGTTCCACCCTACGTTCGGCCCCGCGTCTCTATGACCGCCTGCCAACGCATCTGACTTTTCATTCCAGCGCTTACCACTTCACCTTACTCATTCTTTTTGTCCCCGTATGAGGGTCCGGCTCTGAAGCATTCGGGGTCCCCCCCTGTCCAGGAGAACAGGGAGCTTGCCGCCCTCTTCCACGCGGCACAGGGGGTTGCCTGGAATAAGGATCTTTTTGTAACCCACTTTTGCTCACCCCATCATCTTTCCTTCCGAGGCCAGATACTTTTCACCGCCCTCCATCTTGGACACGTTTCCGTTTTTTTGCAGTGTGGGACGCCATTTTGTTTTTACCAGGCCCACCCCTCTCCCGTCTGTCCGGTTTTTATAAAGAGTTCCTCATGTATTAAAGAAGTCTGCTTTCTTCATCTTTCCTGTCAAGGATGCGGTAGAGTTTTAATATTTACCGTTTTGTTTAATTCACCTCCCTCCGTTTTTCGGTGCCCACCTCATTACCTGCCGTAGATTGTTTTCACGCCTAGCAAGTATATCTTTTTTTTGGTATTCTTATATTTGGCTTCTTAGAAGGTGGACTTTTCAGTTACTTGAAGGTCAGGGCGACCTTTGTGCTTTCAATGAATTGCAGCTTGTTTTTTTCCGGTTTTTGCTTCCAGTTGGTCCGGCCATGTTGCTCTTTCAGTGCACGACCTCTCTTTTTGGTCGATGGGTTTTTTAAACCCGTTCCGTTTCCTTTGCAAACGTCACCGCTTTTGTACCTCCTCCTGGTAGCGGTGGACGACGGGCTTCCAGCCTTTTTCGTTTTCCTGTCGGGTGATGGTGTTCGTGTTTTGTTTTTTTTGTTCGGGCACTTCCGTGGTCGAAGCACTTTTTCTCTGTTCCTGCACGGCGTCACATTGTGCCAGAGGGTACGTTTGCTTCCCCCCCTTGGGTCGGTCTTTTTTCCCCCGGCTTGCTGTTGACTTGCCTTTTTCTTATGCACTGTGTTCTCTCTTTTTTCCGGCGTGTTCTTCCATGTTGGTTTCCCAGCTCCCCCTCTCACAAGCAGACCGCCAGCACTTTTCCCTCCTTCGCCCCCTTCCTTTTCTTTTGTTTCCCATCATACCTTCTTGAAGGCAAGCTCCTTTTTCATTCTATTCAATTTTTTCGTCCCTTTTTGAGAGCCTTTACCGGGACCCTTGCATTGTGTACAGAACGTTTTTTTTTGGTCCTTGTAAGGCTTTCCGCCCCCGACCCTTAGTTAAGTTTTACCCGTTTAATTAGTTAAGACTCCGACGTGCACCCCACCCCCCCACTCCGCTTGTATTTCCTCGGCCTGTGTTGGAGGATGTTTTATTTTTTTTAGTTCGACTTTCGGAGATGGAAGAGAGCGCGCCAGTGCCAGTTTAGCTTTTTTTCTTGTCGCCTTCAATTCTTGTTTTTCTAGACATCCTGCACCGGAGGCGGTGTTTGTTGTGCTATTTTCTCATAGGAAAGACATTTTTTCCCTTCATTAACTAAAAGCATTTTCTTGATCCGCGCCCTCCGGTTGGGATAGGGCCTCCCCCTCGCCTCCCTTTCAACGTTTTTTGAGGATCGTTTCTGGACTCCAAGAAATAACGCCATCCCCCCCTCTTCGGACCCCCTTACGTCTTCAATTACTACAGTGTGGGGCCTGTTTGATTTGCCCTTGACTCAAGAAGGGAGTAGTGATGGTTTTTTTTTCCGTACAGCTTCTTTGTTTTGATGATTGTCTTTCTATTTTTTTTTCTTTTGATTGGTGAGTTTGCCCAACCCAGTTTCCACGCCCGCCTCCTGAACCGAGTATGTTTATTCCTTTGCACTACTAAGACGCCTACTGGACATGCAGAAGAAGGTCTCTCTTAACAGTTTGCTGGGCCCCCCTTTTCTTGCCTTCCCCCCATTGCCTTTGCATCCCCTCTCCCCACAGCACAGTCTTTGCCCTGCATTCCCCTCACCACCGTTACCTTTTTTTCAACCTTTACTCTGGTCCTTGACTTCCAACTTCGAATTTTGGTTGAGTTTGTTGCTCCCCGTTGTTTTCTTTTGGATTCCTTTGCCGTTCCCGGAGGACTTTCAACCTCGAACAAATCTCCACCCGTGGAGTCGGCACAGCCCCGTCCCGCCACGTCCTTTCACCCCGTCAGCCGGCACGTCACCCATTGACCCCGCTCTACGCTTTCCTTTGTCCCAGTCGCACCGGCCCGAACGGCATTTGACTTTTCCCCCTCTGGGGTGACGTCTCCACCCTTCTCCCTCCATCTCACCTGTTGGAGGTTTGCATTTTTTGGTGTGCTTTCTCCCTTTTTCGCCCCCGTACTTCTTACTTCTGATTTTTGCCCGCCGCCACTGCTTTCGCGCCACCACAAGCACGCATTTAACTCGAGTCTGACTCTTCAGCCCCCGCCGACATTTACCGATGCCGCCTTGACGTTTTCTGCCTTCCTCTTGAGCCGAGTTTCTTCAAATCCTAGTCCCCTAACCCCCCGTCGCCTTCTTTGGCCCTTCTTTCGCTTTCGACCTCTTACTGCGTGCAATAGAGCGCGCCTTTGGGGGGGGATCAGTGCCGTTTGACCCCCTCCCTTTCCTTTACGTCCTTGTCCGTTTTTTTTTTCGGGCTTTTTTGACGCCATTGTGATCACCTGGTCGCCCCCTTTTGCCGCACCGCTCGTCGCTGACGAGCCGGACCGCTTTTGCCCTTTTTTGAAAATTTTCTTACATTAATTCGGTTGTGACCTGAGGGGGTCAATCACTCATTTTTTTTTCTGTTTTTCCACTCCTTCCGGCAAAACTTGTTTTGCGCGCCGAGGTGCCCTCTCCCGGCGTACCATAGGTTGGCAGAGGTCCCTTGTCGGTAGCCACTGCCGCAGCTTTTTTGCGTCTTCCTGGACTTTTTTCCTCTCTCTGTTTCCATCGATTTTCCGACGTTTGGCCGCCTCCATCCCCCTTTAGCTGTCGAAGGTGTCTGAGCGACCTGAGGTCCACCTCTTCCCCTGAACCACTTTTGACTTTTTTTTAATTTTGAAGACCCGATATACCTTTTTTTTTCTCCCTTTTTAGATTGATTTTTCCTGAACCGGCGCCAGTCTAACCCAGGACCTGCTTGAGCTTGACTCTTATCCCCAGCCTTCCCTTGAGACCTGCATTTTTTTTGATTTGCCCGTCGATCCTCTTCTCTTTCGGACGTCTCCTCTGTCTGCTAGGGTTCCCCCCTCCTTGTTCGTGTCTAGTCCTTTGTGGATTTTGTGCCTTTTTCCCCCTGAGCGTGTTTTTCGGCACTTCGCCCGTATTTCCTCGCTGACGATCCCCCGTTCGCTTTGTTGGCCGCGCTTCTTCTTCTCCTTTGGCCGGGCGGCCCCGCCCCCGACCATGGTATTTTCCACCGGCATTACGTTTTTTTCCCCCCCTTGTGTTTTTACACAGCGGCTTTTGCCTGTCCCCATCTGGCCGCTGGCTTCAGAGGTTCTTGCCCTATCCAAGGCGTTCTTTTTGTTCCGGACGCTGGCACTCTGGATCGCTGATTGAGAGGGCTGCTTACATCCCCGTTTTGACCTTCAGTGTTTCTTCCTGCCGCCTTTCTGCTCTTGCTTGTACCCCTTTTTCATTTTTTTTCTTCCCATGGTCCCGCCTAACCGAGAGTGTTCACTTTTCTTACAGTTTACGCCTTGCACGGATATAGATCCATTGCCTTCCCCCCGCCCTTGGTTCTGTGCCACTAGTCCCACGGTTTCGCCTCCCCCCGTGGACCATCGCCTATTGCCTTTTACCCAGGCCACCCCCTCCCCGTGTGTAGCGTTGATGTCGTTTTTCGACTGACAACCCTCTTCAAAAGACTTCTCTTTCCTCCCCCTGGTGGTGATCTTCTCCTATTTTGTTCCCTTTTCCCGTGAGCAGTCCGACTCGCTTGATTTCCGGTTTTATCGATTCTCGCTCCTTGGGAGCGGAGGATTCCCCCAATGCGACTTTTCCGCACTACATGGACGGCCACATCGCCGGCCTTTTTCGAGGCGACTGGTATATGGACGGACGATCTTTTCTGCCTGTTCGCCCCTGTTCGACTGCTCGTCTTTTTTCGGTTTGACCTTGTCAGGGCGCGAGAAAGGCGGCTGGTCTTTCCCTGACCTTCTTCATTTTCGGCACTCTCAAGCAGGCCTTTTGCCTCTAAGTTGAACTGTTACAATTCAAGAAGATTCCGCATTTTCTTCAAGGAGCGCCCGGATTCGTCGTTTTTGCCTTTTGTCTCTGCTCGCGGGAATGGTTTACATTTGAATGCCCCCGTTAATGCTCCCTTTCTGGTGGGCGTGCCGTTTTGTTTTCCTTTGCGTAAGCTGAAGACTTTCACAAGATTTCTCACCCTCGTTGACGTGCCTCTCGTGCGAAAAGTTTTGCCGCGTGTGTTACCCCCGGCCACAAAGCGTGGTTCTAGCTATTTCACTGCAGAGACACGTTTCCCGATCCCCTTTTTTTCGCGAGCGACGTCCTTCTTAAGCTCTTTTTTTTTCTATGAAGGAACTTTTCGGCATTGGTCCCCTTCCTGAAGGTTCCAGCTGATCATTTCTCACCCTTTGTTTGGTTGTCGCGAGTCACCGCGCAGGCCCCCAAAGCCAATTCTGTTTTGGGTGCCGGCGAGTTCCCTTGTACGTGATGCTCGTTTCCTTGAAGACTCAGCACCCAGATTTTCCGTTTCAATTCGCTTTCTGGTGGGTCTCCCCGGTCAAAAAGTCTTGAACTTTGAAGTCCGGCTGAACTTCGGTGGACGCTCCTCAGCCCACCAAGAGAGTGTATGACCAGTCTGGATTTAAATAAGTCCCATAAAGAGGGACCATGGTTCGTTGAGACCCCTCTGCCCTCCAATGTTTTATCCCTGACGGGGCTTGGGGGGGGTTGTGGGGTTTTTTGGGGGGGGGTGGGGGTGGGTTGTGTTTGTGGGTGGGTGTACTTTGGGTTGCAAACACCGCCCCCATTGTGAGTTCACCTGTACAGGGTCACAACCTTCACTTCTATTTTTCGGTACGGCGAGGTGTCGTCGCCTGGTCCCTCTCTGAGGCCAACAATCCGTTCCCTGGCCCCTGCTCTTTGCAGCATTTCCGACTCCCTACTCACTGTTTTAGGCGTATCCTTGTCTTTAGGTGTTTCCACGCTCCCTTTTCGCCCAGCCGGTGGTGCCATGCTCCCGAAGTCTTCATCCCTTCCGGATTTTCCTTTTAGTCCCGCCTTTTGTTTTTCGGCTGGGACAGCATTGCCGGCCCCCCTTCCTGTATGTGTGACTATTGTGACGTAAAGCCTTTGTATTTTTCTTCTTCGTTTGTCTGTTTTTTTTTAGTCCGGTTTGTTAATCTTTCTTGTGTGTTAGCATAGTTTTTTTTTTTCACTAGCGTTCCTCCTCCTTTGATTTCCCCCCCCCGCTGTTGTGCCTTTCTGTCAGAAGGTGAGTTTTTCCCCTCCCGTTTGCAGTCGTCGCCCTCTGGCCCTCCTTGCAGGTCCTTTCCTTGAATGCGATTTCCATGACGCAGTCGAGCTCTGATCTGCCTGCTCGCCATTTGTGGATTTCTCACTGTTCCCTACCCTGATTTTGGGTTTTAGTGCGCAACAGTCTTTACCCGGTTCAGGTCGTCCACCAAGCCCGGCGCTCCTCGGTCCCTTCTTAGACGGTGGCTGTTTCAGCGTTCTTTTGTTTTTTGATGTTGATGGTTTTAATTCTTTTTTTGAGGGGGAAAACTTCGTGTGCAGCGCTCCTCTCTTTTTCATGTTTAGCGTGATTTTGGGTGGTTTTTTATTAAATGATTCGCTTGGACCTGGCTTTTGCCAGGATAGTCGGTCCTTTGATTTTGACTGACCGTTGAGTTTGGCCCCCTGGGTGGGTTCTTCTTTTGGTTAGGCGCCACCCCCTTTTTCTTCTAGCGAAGGAACCTATCCTTTCCCACCCGCGGTTTGCCCATCCTGTGCCCTAATTCTTGCAGTTCCGGTATCCGTCTCCCCCCTTTAGCCGCCCGGAGAGAGTTCGCATTTTTTGAAGAAGCATGGGATCGTTTCTCGCTTTGGTGATTCACATTCCCCCGCCGCCCTTGCTTTACTTTAAGGATCGTCCCCTTTACTGTGCCGCTCGTTTGACCGCACCAACCCCCTCCTTTGCTTCTTCTTCTCAGGGTGGCGGCGTTGTCTCGCGACTTTGCCCGG
>Ga0179593_1594758_pt1 | contig 16473 bp, 17 predicted proteins | sample CZODoug2_1_08_16_FD_185931 | JGI IMG/M metagenome (GOLD analysis project Ga0179593, IMG submission 185931) | Vadose zone soil fungal communities from Angelo Coast Range Reserve, California, USA - CZODoug2_1_08_16fungal (PacBio error correction) | ecosystem: Environmental > Terrestrial > Soil >... | reverse complement strand
AACAATTCTTCAGAAGTTTTGAAAAAGTTCGCATTGTTACTTTCCCTGTACCTCGGTAACCGATACCCGCTGAGGGGTCCTTTCCAGTAGCCCGCTGTATCCCACCCCCAACCCCCCCCCTGTGAATGATGTTGACCCCCGCCGTTATGACTCCTCATCCTGATTCAACCGCTGGCCCCGGATCGCATCCCTCGCCTCATATATAAAAAAGGTCCCAGGTTGGGCTAGCAGGGCTTCGTCGTTTTTTCTCCCCCTCCCACTCTCTGTAGCATGCAACTCCTCTTTTTAAGTCTTCTGGGCATCTTTTTCCAGTGGTCGTCGATATACGTTTCAAAGGCAAATTTTAGAAGAGACCGAGTTTTCCTAGATGTATTGGAAGGTATCTTGTGGCTTTTAGGGCCGGAAGTGGTATTTCGAGCAAACTAAAGGCTTCCCGACTCCACTATTTTTGGTTCTCGTGGTTCCCCCTATTTATGGGTCAGACGCTCAACGTCATGGCCCTCGATTACGAGTGTCTTCTTTTTCTTTCCAGCCTACTCACCTTGCCTCGCACCCCCTTTCTTCCAGACGTCTCCCACGCGGTACACCTAGGGATCACTTGTGACCCCGCGCCCTCCTTAAGCGATCTTCCGTTCTTTTGTCTTTTCTCATTGACCTCACGAGGTTCCTTTATACATTCGGGTGCATCGTGTCTGCTCACGGCCTTGGGTTTGAGAACCTATTGCTTCGCGCTCAGCGTTTCTCTAACATGGTGAGTTTTTTACGACGAAAGCCTTTTCGGAATTCGATCCTTGCGTCAGCGGTGGCGACCTCAGGTTGACGACCCCCCCATTCCTTCCTTTTTCCCTTTGAACTTCCTTTCTTTTTCTGAATGGTTTTTCCAACCTTGCAAGTTCCCCATGACTCGTAACCTTTGCGTAGAACGCTGGCCATTCCCCCTGTTCCTTTTCCCCTTAGGATTTTTATTTCAGCTCTTGCCGGTCGACGCGTCAACTCGCACTGGGCCGACTCACTTTTTTTTCTTCCCCCTTAGCTTTCTGCTTGAGTCTCCCCCTCGGGTTTGGTGGCTCTAGCTTTTGCTTTACGAACCGAAGATAGTGTCCACTGTCGGGCTATTGTTTTGCAGTTTGTTTTTACCCCCTTCGTGCCCATCTCTCCGAGGCTTTCGCCGGTAGGCTTAGATGGTTTATGCCCTTTCTTTGGGACCGTTTCCGTTTCCGGGTGTTACGCTTTTTAGGTTTCCCGTTCCCTTACAAACTCGGCACCTGCACACGAACAAAATCTAAGTCGCGTATTTTTGTCTCACGGCAGACGCGACGTGCGTTGGGTCGTCGTTTCCCCCTTTGGTTCCTCGTCCTCCCCGGCAAGTTGAGGCCGCTGGGCCAGCTGATTTAGCATCGTGTGTCGATGAGCATTGCGCGCCGCGGTTTTCTCTTCTTTGTCGAGATTCCCCCACACCGGTCCACCGAAGAGCCCGTAGTGGACGATTTTGCCCCTTATTCCCGCACTTCTCCACTTCCCTGTTGTCGACGCGGCTCTTTTTTTTTGACCTACTTCAATTGGCCTCTTGGCGGTTAGCGTTGATTGAGCGACGGGAATCGCCCGGGTCGCCGGGATCAGGGATCCCTTTCTGTCCCTTAACTGCGTGATTTTGGCGCACAATAAATGACGTTTTTTTTTCGCAACCCTTTCCCGTTCTACCTCTTTTTTCTTCCTCATCCCACCAACTTTGGTGTTGTGCAGCAACTGGTTTTTCTTCGCAGGCGGTTGTGCCCTGCTTCCGGCTTGCTTCTTGATTTTTTTCTGTTTTTTTGTCGCGTCTTTTCTTTTCTTTAACTTGTATTGGCCCGATCAAGAACCCAGACGCAAGCCACGCAAACGACTCCGCCGTTCCCTTCAATGCGGTGAACGTTCCCTTTTGATGTTTAGAGTGTTCTTCTAGACGTTCGCTTCCCATCAGTCCGCCCCGGTCACCGACTAACGACTCGTGGAATCAGCGGTGTCCCCTCGGGCCCAAGTTTTCTGAACGTTCGGTTTCTCTTGGACTTCTTTTGCCGGGTCCTCCTTTCACTTTCCTTCGCGACGCCGTTGCACGTAGGTTCGAATTCGTTTTTGGAGGTCAGGGTCGGCCAATTCCTCCGAGAGCTTGGCTCTCCTTCCGTACAGAAACTGGTTCCCCTTGCCGCGATTTCTTCTTTGTTCCGATCTTCCTCCTTCCCCTGCGGCGCGCTGTATTAGTTAACAACCCCTTTTCGGTGATTTTCGTGCGAGGTACTGCGTTTCTCTGGCTAGCCTGAAAAGAAAGCGTCGCGCTCCCAGCGTTACGGCTTTTTTTTTTCCTTCTCTCTTTTTACTTCATCAGTGGTGTTGTTGACTAGCTCGAACCGGTACCTCTTTCCAGTTTTCCCTTTATCTGCGGCTGTTCTCCCGGTACGACCCCGGCACGGAACTTTTACGGAAGACTCCTTTGCGGTTATTCTTTCTCCCTTGAAACGTCATGAAGATTGTCCAGCGCGTCATAGAGGCACGTCCTTTCCGGGGCCTGGCGCTACCTCGCCCCTCTTCCCTTGGACCCTGCGTTTACTCCGTTCTTCACTTTCTGCTTTCGTTCTTATCTCCCCCCCCCCCCCCCCCCCCCCGCTCACACCGATTACCGGACCAGTGCGCCTCCTCCCTACCCATTGGCCAGTTACCTCTCCGCTGATTCATTTCCCGATTTTTTTTGGGGTCAGCCACCTCCCGGTACGGCTGATACGCCGCCCGGTCCGACCTCGAACCGCTCTTTTTTTACAATGGGGGGACTGCGTCGTCACTTGTTGCGTGGCTTCTGTCCGCGTGACCCCCCTCCGAATCTTTTCTTCCCCGCGATCCCCCTCAGGACCTGCAGCAAGCCTCCGGAGCATGCGAGTTCACCCCGGCTGCGCCATGCCCCTTCCCCATTTTCCCTTTTCCGACCCCCAAGTTGTTTCTCATAATTTCCCTTTCGTCTCTTCTCCACATACTTTTTCCCTTCGTCATTCTTTTTTTCCTCCCTGCAAACGCAGTTATGGGTTTCCGACGTGCCGTTTCCTTCATCAAGGCGATGTCCCGTCCTCTCACTCCCAACCCCTCACCTTTTTTCCCCGTTTTTTTTACGATTCGACTCGTAGCACCCAAATTCCGGTGAGATTGAATGTCGACGCGTGGCTTTGTTTCGTTCCTTTTCCTGGCGGTGAGCCGGTGGTTTTGTCCAATTTTCTCACATTTTTTCCCTCCCCGCTTTTTCTTGCTCCCACGTCTCGCGATATTTTCGACGAAGCGCGATTGATCCGCTGGCAACGTTTTATCCCCCTTCCCCTTTTCGGGTAAACCCGCCCCTTTCTGCCGTTCACCCCCTTTCTTCCCCGCCGTCCGCGGCGACAGTACCCTCCTATTCTCGCTGGGGTGTGCTTTTCTTTGCAGAGGGCCCCTTGGTTCGTGTTCTTGATTATTGACCGGTTTAGTACGGCGTCCCGAACCTCCCATTTTTTTTCTTGACGAGTTTGACCCTACCCTTACCCACTCTTCCCTCTTTCTTTTGCGTCTTTTCGGATATCCGGCCCCCATCAACGAGGACCCGCAACCGCGCTTTACCCCTATGTAACGCACCGCACATGATCATTTTCTTTTTACTGACCTTCTCCTTAGACCTTTTTTCCTCGCGTTCGACGAGTAGAGACCTTATGCTGACACCCATCCTTTTTATTCCGTAGCGCCTAACTTTTTTTGTCCTCCTTTTCCGTCTTGGATTACTTTTTTTAAGTGGCCAGAGCAGCTCAGAAATCTAATAGACGACAAGTACCCGTTAACTCCCCATCCCGCCTCGGTCCTTTTGATCTCGCCTTTGGGATTTACGCGTTTGTGTCTCAGGTCTCTTCATACGGCTTCACTTGTCTTCATTGAATTGAGCAATCAGAACCAAGCGGACGTTCCAGTGGATCGAAGGCACCCCTTGATCCGGCCTTTTCTGTTTCGTTAGACCTGATTTACTTGCTTTCCCTTGATTTTCACTCCCGACGGCGGGAGTTCGAGGTGGGCGTCTCACGGCTTTATTTTTTTTTTGGACGGGCCGTAGACACCAACTTCCTCGCAAGGTGCAATTCGTAGAAATGGTAACTACATAAGATATCGAATCCCAGCCGGTCCTTCTGGGCTACGGAATAAACTCATGTCCTTCCGCCCGTCAAATCCGTAGTTTGAGATACACGGTGGGTGTCCCTTTCTGCCGTCCATACAGAGTTCCGCAACGCCGGATCGCGGTTTCTTTAGAACTCGGTATTTTTCCATCCCTTTCTTTGGCTTTTGCCTTCCCCCTATACGCCCTTCCCACTTCCGCCCCGCCGCTTGTCGACGAGGTCGGACTTCCCTTTTGATCTGTGTCCCTGCGGTTTTGTCGAACCGATTTTCCCGCCCTCTTCACTTTTTTTTTTTTCTTTTTTTTGCGCGTTTTGCCGTGCCTCCCAAGTGAGCTCCCCTCGCCATGTGTGGTGGCGTCGTCCGTCTTCGGCTGGTAGAAGGAGTAGTTGTTGTTTGACTCGTCGGCGTTAACCTGGCTTCATGTTTTTTTTGCCCCTTCCTTTGTTTTGCATCCTCGCCCAGATATCCTAACGTGTTGGCAGCAATCCACTCTTGGTATCTCCTCCTTCTCCTCCGTTGGGTGAGCTTCTCCCTTTTAGACCTTTTACAGAATTTGTGGCTGCCATAACAATTTTCGCCTCTCTTTCGCTGTGTAGGCGTTCTTAGTCCCCCGCACCCTCGTTTCTTCTTCACGGCGAACGTTTGCAGGCCAGGTTATGCCTTCCACTTTCCCCCCCCCTTAGTCCTACCCCACACCTTTTTCCGACGCCGTGAATCCGATCCGGGAAGAGCCTTTCGCCAACCGGACATGGCTCCCTGGCGGTTGTGCCCCCCCAAAGCAGTTCCTTCCCATCGGCTGGTGGACTTTCTGCTTGCTGCGTAAGAGATTTCTTCCCCGCAACCGTCCTTTCTCTGCCAACCGACGGGACTTTTCCCCGTCACCACCCTGTGTTTTGCGTGCTTTGTCGGCGATGGTCAACGGCACTTCGACCGCAGCTTGTCGAGCGTTTCACTTGTTGGTCCAAGGCAGATCTACACTGGTCAGCAGGGGTTGGCTTCTCTTCTACGGCAGATCTTTTTCCCCTTCTATACTTTTTTTTTCTCCCGACTGAGTCCTTGTCTGGATTTGGCTTGACGCAGTGGTCATATTGACTAGCGTCTCCTTGACCGGCTTCGATCTCTGCAGTAGATTCCTTTTTCTCACCTTTTTTTCGAAAACTCTTTTTTCGGCGCAATTCCCGATCGTCCACATAGGATCACGCTCTTTTTCCCCGCTTCCCGTCCGTTAATTCTCGTACGCTCTGGTTTTGAGGCTCCTGTGCTGATCTTTCTCCGCACGCGGGTCGGTTACCTTTTTCCCCTTGCTCACGTCCTCATTGCAGCACTATCCCACGCCTCCGGAACATGTCTCCGTCGCGGTCCGTCTTTCCATGGTGCTCTTCTGTTACGCATTCTCGTTTTCCCCTGGCGAGAGGCCGACCTCCACGGTGACGATCGCCGTTCCCCGGGTACTCTCCTTTTCTTTTCCTTCTTTTTTGGCCATTGAACGTTCTTCCCCGATTGCTCCCCTGTAACCGATGGTGATCTTTTCAAACTCGATTTCTCTTGCCCTGTCCTGCTAGCGTCGAGATCTCGTATGGATTACATCTCGGTTTCGTTTGACGCTTCTTTTCCACTCGCCGGGGCCACGAACGCATTTCTGGATCGGACTCAGGGTGGGGTCAAGATGGCGTGTAGGGTTCCTGATGCGTGATCCCAGATCCTCTTTTAACGGGGCGCCGGTGCGGGTGGCAGATTTTGTACGTTGAATCCTGCCCCCCAGTGCCATCGCCGCTAGCAGTTTTCTCTTGGCTCTGGATAGTCTCTCCACCTTTGGAGACGCATGGGTTAGGAAGCGACCTCCTGCCTCCCCCTTTCCCCGAACATCCCCCCCCTTTCCAATTTTTCGCCTGCCTCTACCCCTCTCAGTCGCTGTAGTAGTACTCGAATCTTCGACGGCGGACAGTTGTTCCCCCATCGCGGGCTTGTTGCGTCCCGGCGGTTGACCCTTCTCGGTTTTTTCAGATTCTTTCTCATCGCTTTTACGGCGCCGATGCGCGATGATTTGAGCGGGTCGGCGGGCGTGGCCGTGTCCCTTGTTTTTTTTACAAACCGGCGACCGTTCCTGCAGTCCGTTACTAACTCCTCCCACGGTCTCGCCCTGACAGTCAACGTCGCCACTTCTTTGGTCGACGCGTCTTCCTCCCCGCCCCGGCCGACGGGATTCTCTTTGTCCTTTTTTTGGTGCGTCTGGTCTGCTTTTTTTCCCCTGAGGCCATTGCCACGATACCCAAGAACTGTGATTGCCGTGCAACATCAAATGATGACCGATAGTCATCCTGAATAAGGGCGACGCATTTTACTTTATTCCTCCTCCCCCATTTTTGTCTTTTTCTGGGGGTAGCCCCCCAGTTCTGTGGCGCAGCGTTGTGCGGTCATACGAATGCTCCTCTTGCTTGCTGAGGTCTTTGAGGCGCGGATTCGGGCGAAGTCTTGCGGGTGGCCTCCGAATAAATTTTTTAATCCACCCCTCCCTTCAGTCTTCTTTCTAAATTTCCGAAATCTTTCCTTTTTTCGAAGATTGAGGTTTAGAGACCGCGCGACCGCTTGGATTCCGCGTTTGTTCGATCCTTTCCCCCTTCCCTTTTCTTTTTTTCTCAGCGGAGCGTTTTTTCCAACCTCTTCTTTGACAATTTTTACTTCGGTAGCGCTCCCCCGGTCTCTTTTTTTCTGTGTTTTTTCCCATGGTTTTTCCCTCTGCTTTCCTTTTTCGGGTCTCCGGGGAGGTCGGTTTTTCGGGCCAAGGAAGCCCACCGTCTTGGCGCTTTTTTCTAGTGCCCGGAACATCGCCGTTTTGCCCCAAGCTTTCCCCTTTCCCCGCGTGTCGAACCCGGCGGGAGCGCCCCTCTTCGTTCAACAACCGTGGTGATTTCCGAACGGATTCCCTTCTGGCTACGGGCCCGTTCTGACGACGCCGTCGTGCTTTGAGATTTTCTCTCTCTCTTTCTTTTTTGTTGGAGAGAGACTCGGTACCTCGTCTGGTGCGGTCCTCGAACGGCGTCGGTTTTTTCGGCTGCCCGTAGTCCTCCCTCGAAAACCTTTGCACGAAATACCTTGTTTCACTCGCTGGTTTTCCGTTTTTAGCTTTAAGAGGTATCGCTGTTGCCATCGGGACGCGCTTTCCTGGGTCCTTTTCTGCTACTTCGGCACAAGTGCTCTTTTCCCACTACGCGGCTACCTACCTCAGTTTTCTTAAGTCCTCTTCCTTTTTCTCGTCCCCCCTGCTACTCTGCTTTTTACCGGACGGCGACGACCTACATGTGGACCCCCCCTGGCCTTTTGCTACGCTGATTTAATCCCGGTCCTTTGCCTGATATCCTCAATACTTTTCTCTCCTTCCGCGTCCTACCATCGAAACCCTACTATCTTCACTCCCCCCCCCCTCTCACCGATTCGGAAATGGGCGGATGCGTTCCCCCTTTTTTTTTGTTTTCTCGTTATCTTCTTTCAAAGTCCCGACGATATTTTTTCCTCCTGCGCCATCCCTTTTTCAATTCCTTTCTCCTTCTCTGGAAACCGCCCCCCCTTTGCGCCACAGAGTCCCCCAGGAAAAAGGGCTTAACCACAAGTATTGATTTATAATCGGTCGCTGCTCTATTGACGTTGCGTCCTGCACTCGATCCTTTGTCCTTTTTCTTCTTTGATTTTTTTATCCCGCAGGTATGGGTACGTGCCTCGTGGCATACTCTCACGGCGCCTGTGACTTCCCCCCCCGTCCCAACGCCATCGAATGTCTTTTTCCCGTCGGCTAACGCGTTTTTTTCTATAGCGCGTCTACCAACCAAGTTAGTTGTTTTCCGCCCGTTGACTTCCCCCATTTGGCCCGTCCTACCTTACTCTCCTTCTTTTTTGTTTTTCCAATCCCAGGGTGAAACTCGCCGCCGACACGACGAGCCGCCGCGATCGTTGCGCCTCGTCGATGCTGATCCTGGCTGCGGCTTCCCGTTGGTTCGGAAACCTCGTCCTTCTCCCGCGGCCCCGAGGCCGTGTCGACCTACATCTCTACAGCGATCGGGTGGGTCGTGCGGTTCTTAGCGGTTTCTGGTCCTTGGGTCCTTTTTTTTTTTTTTTTTTCTTTGGCGTTTACTGTTATGCGTCCTGCGTCGAAACAGCCCGTTTCCCCTCGGTCGATCCATCTGAAAGAACGACCCCTGTGCCTCTTTTTGATCACCTTTTGGGCCCCGGACAACCCCCGCCAACTGCCACGGCCGCCGGCTACGTGCACTATCTCGGTCTCACTCCGGCATCGCCACCCTTTTCTCTTTCCATCGTCTATCGACCGAATTTCGGCCGCCTGTCTAGTGAAGCGTCTTGCGCTTCGCTCTGACATACTTGCTAGTTGACTTGAGCGTCCCGGCCCTTTTCCCTTTCTTTTCCCTCGGTTATTCTCGTACGAACGCTTTGGCAGCTTTAGATCGCCCGATCATTCCTCCGCGACACCGGTTACTGCCTGATTAGCTTTTTTTCCCGACTTTCGCATCCTCCCATTCGACCGGTCGGCTGTATCACCATGGAGCACAGCTGGTCCCTTTTCTTTCCCTCTCTAATTTTCTCCCAAGGGCACAGACACGCGGCGAGTTATCGCCACACCGACTTCAGAAATCCCCCCGCTTTTTTTTTTTTACTTTGACCCCCCCGGAGACACGAAAGGCGTACGAGCGCTTAACTCTGCGGGCGCGGTGGTACAGTTCCGTATCCCCTCTTTTCGTCCTTCCCGAAACTCATTTCCGCCCTTCATTTTTCTGCGTTACTCAGATCTCTTTTTATCGAGACGGTCCACGTGTGGACTTCTCACTTTTTCCCTTCTTTTAACTCGGCGTTTCTGACAAGTTCCCCCTTTCCATCCCCCCTTTTGTGAGATCCCCCCTGCTCGCATTCTGTTGTACCCTCAGCGTGACCACGCAAGCGATCGAACTTTTTCCCTTCTACCCTCGGCCCCTTCCGTCCCATTTGACTCTTTCGTGCGATGTTGCGTTGCCGATATCGCCGACCCCTTCAGAAATCCAAGCCCCTTGTCCCCCCTCCCTCGGTCTGCCCTCCCCAGTCTTTTTCCTTCCCTGCGGTTTTTTGACATGTCCCTACGCCGCCCTCCCTGATATCCAACGCGGGCCCTTTCTCTCCTCTTCTGGTCTCTCCCCTGCCCCCGATGTTTTGGCCATCGCCCATTGTGGGCCTTTCCCCCCTCCCCCCCCTTCCTTGATTGTTTTTCTCTGTTGCTTGAGTTCCCCCCCCCGGTGTGTTTTGTGATATTTCGGGACGTGGTTTACCTTTCCTCCACGTCTCTCGCCGGTTCTGCTTTTCCTCTTTTTTTTTTTTCATTTCTAACTCCACCCCCGAAACCGCGAAAAGTTGTTTTCTGAACCAATTTCTCTACTCCTTCTTTCTTTTCCTTTTCCTTTTCTTTTGTTCACCTAGGTCCTAAGTCTGATGAGAAACACGTTTCGCATGAGGCGCTTCCCTTCTCTTTTTTTTTCCAAGATAAGCCACCTCTTTCTTCCCGTTTTCTTCGGCCAGGTATTCCTCCCCCTACGAGTCGACCCACAACACAACGGTGCCTGCGCCGTTTCAGACCCACTGGATGACTTCCGGGCCCCCCTTCTTTCGACGCCACCTTCCCTGGCCCTTTTGCCTCAAGTGAGGATTCACCCTTGGTCCCTTTAATGCCCGCTATCCCTGGCTCCTTTTTATAGCCCTCTTTTTCGACACCCCGCAACGTCCCGGGTAGCGCTGTCGACGCGGAAGCTGTCCGAAAAACTTTTTGAGGGTGTGAGGAAATTCTTGTTGCTATACCACCTTCCGAGCATCTTTTTGGAGCGTTGACGGCCGCGGTAGACGGCAAAGATCGGAAGGCTTCGGGGCGGTTTGTCTTTGCCCTGTCGTTCCGGTCTAGGTTTCTCTACCCAGTATCCCTCCCTCTTCCTCTCCCCTTTTATTGTCTTTTTTTCCTCAATTGGTCAATATTGATGTGATAAGCCTACACGCTTGCACCTCCCTATCGGATCCCGTCTTTATTTTCACCTTTGCCGGAACCTGGAGCTGCAGACCGCCTGTGTCTTAATTCCCTCCACCATAGGTTCGCTGTTCCTCGCAGCCCTTTTTCCTCTTCTTCTCTTATCAGTGGAGCAGACTGTCGATAAATTCCTTTGACCGCCGTTTAGTTGGGCCCCTTTCGTTTCTTCTCTCCCCTCCCCTTCCGCTTTTCTTTAATTTGCACCGAGAACAAGGAACTGGGTGAACATAGCCCCGCAGTGCGCCCATTTCCCCCCTCCCCCTTAGTCCCGCCGCCCTCTTTCGATCCGGCCTCCCCCTCCTCGGCTTTTCCCCGCACGGCTACGACAGTCGTTACCGGTTTCGAGGGCTCCCTTCCTCTTTCTCTGCATGTAGAGGCCTTTTTCTTGAAAGGCCGATGTTTTTTTCCTTCCCGCTTTTTTTTTCTCTCCCAACCCTCCTTCCCTTGCCCAGTGCCGGTCGTCCTTTTCGAAGGTACATCTCATTTATCCCTCAGTTGAGAAGCTCTTCGACGCGGCCTCTTCGGAATTCTATGGGTGCGGAGACCAGATCCGGTTGTATTGCCCCTACGTTTCGACGCATATAGAGCCGACGTTCCCCAGGTTTCTTTTGCCGCTCTTCTTTTTCTCCAGCGCCTGTGAACATTAGAGAAGAGGGGATTTCCTCCGTGGTCGGCGTTTTCTCTGCTTCCCGCGTCGTCCCGCGTTTCCGTTTCCTTAGTTTTTCTCTCCTCGCCCCCGGTTCGCCTCAATCCATCTCCCTTACCCCCGAATCGTGCCCCTCTTTCCCCGCCCGAACCCCTCTCCTAGATTTTCTTCTTTTTACTTCGCCGCTGCCCTTCTTCCTGTGTCGTCTCGCGGGCGGCTTACACGTCCTTCTGAGGGTTCTCGACCTCATCGTTTTCTTTTCCTTGTCCTCGTTTCCTCCTTTCCGCTGCTGGTCCTTAACTATTTTCTCTCGGTTCCTTCCCCCTTTCTTTGCGTCCGTGGGCGAGATTGGAAACCCCCAACACATTGTCCGCCGAGCAGTTTTTCATTTTAGTTCTTCCCAACGGAATAGTAGACAGTCACACTTGCCACCGTCCCCCTTTTTTTGTCTACTCCCTTATAGTTGTTTTTTTTTTTTTGCCTCTCCCCTTTCTTTTCGATGGAGTTCTCTTGGGAGGTCTCTTGGAATCGCCGGGTCTGATCCCCCTGGATTTCCACGTCTCCCTCCCATAACCCCCGTTTTTCTCTTCTTGGGTTTTCCCAACCAATAATGCTTATGCGTGAATAATTTTTAATAGCAAACGTCCACTGCGCCGCCGACTCTATACTTTTTTCAGGACTTTCCTTTTGGGTAGTGGCATCGTGGCGCAGCTTTTCGTTCTATCGCAGGTTTCTGCTGCAGGTCTTGTGCTTGAGCTTCCCTTCTTTCTTCACGGCTCCATCCTCCCGCAAGCCTCAAGACACGGATAGATGGGGTCATTTTTTCTCCAGTGCCAGTGAGCTCGCGGAGGTTCGCTGCACCGGGCGTTTGGATCCCTACCCTTTTTTTTTGATTCCGCGGTGTTTCACTGGCCCCCCCTCCCTATTGAAGGATCAGCGGAGCGTTCCCCGGGCCAAGTGGTCCCCACCGTTCCCCCTCTCGCCTGGTCCGGTAGTGGTTCAGGGGGGAAGTTTCCCCTTGAACTCTCGTCCGTGCCACTCGGGTTAGAATCTGTTTTAGGTCGCCGCGTAGGGCATTTCTCGAGGGTAGTTTGCGCGTCAGTGAATTTTCACAGCCAAGTCCCTGCCGGCCCCCTTCTCAAGCTTTCCCATTTTCATCCTGTTCTTTTCATGATTTAAAAATGGTATTTTCCCGGCGGGCGAGCCCGGTACCTTTCCCTTTCCGACCGTGGTCGATACTTTACTGTTACGGGAAGCGCGAATCTTCTGCTTCGAATGGTCCGGTCTGATCTAGATCTTTCCTACTACCGTTTGCGTGACCTCCTCTACGGTACCTCGCTGGTGTCAGATCGCGACCCCGGCAGGCTGCGGTTGCCGTTTTCCCCCCCCCAGTCTTCTCTGCAGCCCTCCCCACGGTTGTGAAACGAAGATCGCAAGCGGTTATATTTTTAGTCCCTAGTTTCCCCACTTGATGTTTGGTCAATGCTGATCGCGGCACGCTGTGGACTTGGCCTCCCTTCTTTTCCTCTATCGGTGCTGCCTTTTCCCCTGACTGCTCTCCACTACAGACGCTTTTCGACCCGCTTACGTTTTTAGTTCGTCTTTCTGCTGCGTCCCCTTGTTCCTTTTTTCACACCTATCCACTGCGACCTGCCGTCACAGGGAACACTTGGCCCTTTTGAAAGCTCCGCGGACCTCGTGAACCTGGGACTAGAACGCACGCGGAGTTTGACCGGTGATTCTGAACGGTTCGACCCCCCTCCCGCTTCTTGGACAATTTTCGTCAAGGCGTCATAAGTGTCGTTGGTTGATTGCGTCGTTATTTTCCCCAGTACGCTACGTGAATCGGCCCTCCCGTTGCCTGCATTTTTCGCCTTCTTCACGCACATTCTGCGCCACGATGCCATCCCCAGGAAACAGGTCTTTCCCCTTCACTTTTTGATTTTTCTTAATCGCGTCCATGCTTCCCCGTTGCTAGTAATTTACCTCCATTTTTTGTTGAGCCCATCCTTTAGGGAGGTTTGCCGACTGTGGCATCTGATCACGGTCGAACAGTTCTCTCTTGCTCACTCTACCCCCGGCCATCGCCAATGCAGTTTCGGCCGCCAGGCTTTTTCACGACGCCGCGCCAAGTTTTTGGTTTTCTTAGACGTCCCCCCCCGATACGTGGTGAGTCGTTGTCAAAATACGGAATTGGCTCTTGTTTGTTGTGTTCAATCTCGCCCACGGCAGCACCCCCCCCCGCCGTTTTCCCCTCCTTTGCGCTCAGAGAGATGATACCAGCCCAGGACGGATCAAACCGGTGTCTCCCCTGAACCCGACTTATTTCTTGACTGTCCCCAGCCTATGCGCAAATGTACTTGTAGAAGCTTTCTCTTTTCTACTACATCTCACATCTTCCCTCGTGGGTTTGAGGGTGCAGTCCAGAGGGTTATTTTATGGGGTTATGGAGGGTTTCTTTCACGGCCCGTCTAACCCGACCAGGTCCCCCGCGGGAAGACGGGGACATCATGAACGACGGAACAGCGAAATCCTCGCTATTACCGCTCTGGGCGAGACTATAAGGACACACACCGCTTTCCCTGCACCGGCGTACGGTCTTTCAACGAGCAGCTCCTTATCGCCTCACCCCTGATACGTTTTATCCCGCTATACTCCACGACGACTTGCGTCTTGCAGCTCTTCTTTTTTACTTTGTCCGTCTTAACCTAAATCTCTCTTTCATGCGACCGGATCCCACTGGCCAGCGGCCTTCGTCTTTATCCGCTCCTTCTACGACTTCGTGGATCAAGTTGGCTCGGGCCAGTCAGCACGACTGACGGCAAGCTTTTTTCCTGACACTTGGAAACGGACTTTCTTCCTGTCAGACGTGCTTCCTCGATCTCGCCCAGCGCCGTTTATCGACGACTCGGTCTCCCCGGTCAGTCTTTACCGCCTGGCGCCCGGCTTCTCTTCTCAGTGCGCTGTGCAGCCCCACGCGGCCTTTGAAGTGGATCGCCTTTCCCACGACTGGACCCCCTTCAACCGGGTCTGTTCTATCTCCCTTTTTAAACTTTTTTTTCCCTCTCGCGTAACGGCGGGCGCTGTTTTTGTTACCCCCCGATGGTGGACCGCCCTGGACTCCGTGCACCAGAACTTTGAGTTTTTCCGGTCGTTTGTCACTTCAGTTCGTCCGAGCCGAGTCCCTCGTTTAGCCCAGGGGACATAGGGTTCCCTGACCCGCTCACGTGCCATCGTGGGTTTTCGAACTTGCTGCGCGACTTTTTTTGTCCCGATTTCCCTCCACGCCCCTTGAAAAGGAGATCTGGCCGTCGAGTTTCTCGTTCGGGCATTTTGCGTCTGCCTTCGCCTTCTATCGCCCCGAACCCTTCCTATGTACATGCCCAGACGAGGCGCCCCTTGGCGTTTTTTTTTTGCGATCCTGTTGCGTTTTTTCTTTTAAGATTCTCCCCCGGTGTTTCTCTCCCCGATGAGGGCTCTTCTTGCCAGTTCCCCGAGCTTTCGGGACATCGCCTGGCCGGTGGCGTAGTCCTCGTTTTGGATCTTCATGCACGTCTTTGTCGACGTTCTTTCTTTTGTGTTTTTTTTCCCCCGGTCTTTTGCCGTCAACGCGCCGTCCAGCCGGTTTGTTCGGGGTTGACCGTTGCTCTGACCCCCATCCCTCCCTCTCTGCAAATGCAGTAACCTCTTCTCTCTTGTATCCCTCCTCCCTTTTCTATCCCCTTTTTTCAGGTTGCTGCCCAACACGCTTCATCTGGTCGCGTGCGGCGCTTAACCCCCCCCCGTCAGATCAGGCTTTTTCGCGAAGGGTGAAGGCCTTTTTCAATCACCTAGAACACACCACAACCTTCTTTTTTTTTTTCCTCCTTTTTTCCGCTCTCCGACCAGCTTGGAGATGGCCAGCTCATGGCCGGACTCAGCGCTACTCATCTTGCTCGGGCCACCCCTTTTTCTAGCCTGATGCGGCTTGTAAGTCCCCCAACGGTAGCTTTCCGACGGCTTTTGACCCTCTAGTACGACCCATGGAGTTTTGTTCGGAGTGGTCGGCTCTTCTCGGTCCTTCCATCCCTACGAATTCCTGCCGAGTTTCTACGGCTCCTGTCGACTTTTTTTTTAAGATTTCGCTGTTTCCCTCTCTGGCGTTTGAACTAGAAATCACAACGCCCTGAGAGATACAAAGCACTTCTTCTGCTTTTTACTCTAGTGGTTTCCATCATTTATGTGCTCAGACGTCTCATCTCCCCCCTGATCCTGATTCTTCTTGTCGCGGCACATTTTCCTTTCACAGCGTTAGTCTCCCCTCGCCCCCACCCCCTTGTATCACCTCGGTGACAGACAGAAGCCGTGCTTTTTTTTCCGCCTGTGGTCTTTCCCCAGACCGAAGACGAGTCCGGATCATTCTTTTCATTCGATCCACTTCCTACGGACGCGTGGCTGCTAATGTTGCTAGTAAGACTTTTACAACCTCCCTCCGAAGTGTGCCAGAGGGTCCATGGGCCTCGACCGCGTCTCAACAGTTCCTTTGCCCAGCGGCGAGATCGGCTACCGCTGATCCTTCACCCTCTTTGAGAACGGCTCTGTCTATGTCTTCCTGTCGAGCTTTCCTGCTGGCCCCCTTGGAAAGTGTTCTCGCTCGTAACCGCTCTATCTTTAAGTTTGCCATTTTTTAAGACCCTTTGCTGTTCATTAAGTCTCTTGCGAGCGGAGTCAAACTTCCTCGTCGGACGCAGCCCTCCTTGTCGAGTCTCCCCCCATCTGGAAGGGTAGGCATTTTTTCTGTTGTGACGACCCTTCGAGTCCGTACCGGTTCGCAGGTGCAGGTGTTCTTTTTTTTCCCTTTCATTCCATTGACACCTTTGCCATCCGGACGATTGCTTTCGCCGTGTCCCCCCCTTTCCGTTTTCCAGCTTTGACTTTTCGTCGCTGGTTTTGGGTCGGTTCGGCCCAGCGCTTGTCCTCCTCCCCGTCTAATCCATCCGCCATACACGCCCCACCCTTTTTGTTCCGCACCCTCCACAGAAGTTCTTTTTGATTGTCTCTACTTGTATGCGGACAGGTGAGCATAGATTGCGGCCGCGCTTTTATCCCCCTTTTTCCTCCTCCCCGTCGTGGCCAGCGTATAAGTCCGCGATGCGGTCCCGCAACCGAATCGCGTGCTTCGCGCGGGTCGTCTCGATGCTTCCCCTAGCGGCTCCCGATTTTTTCCCCCCTGCTCCTGTCCGCGGTGACCGCTCCTCCCATCCCGCTGACACAGTCCCTTCGTCCAAGTGCAGTGTTTTTAGCGGCGATCGTGCGCGTCTGCGGACGACAGGTGCCCTGATTTTCTTTTCTCTTTTTAGTTGGACATCGCCCTTTCCGTGGATCATTTCTCCCCACGTCGGCAAGCACCCACTCGCCCTTTTCTTCGCCCTTGCATCGTTTCTCACTTACTAGCACGCAGATTTTCCCCTCTTTTCGCATTAAGAATCACACCTCCTTGTGGTTCTTTCTCCAGTCCGTTTTTTATTTCGCTCAGGACGGTTGTGCCTTTCCGCCCTTTCTTTCCTCTTGAAGGTTTGATGGGCGGCGGTGAGTACGGCCGATTCCTTTTGATTAGCGGACTTGGTACCCGATCTCATCATTC
>Ga0179593_1719685_pt1 | contig 16474 bp, 17 predicted proteins | sample CZODoug2_1_08_16_FD_185931 | JGI IMG/M metagenome (GOLD analysis project Ga0179593, IMG submission 185931) | Vadose zone soil fungal communities from Angelo Coast Range Reserve, California, USA - CZODoug2_1_08_16fungal (PacBio error correction) | ecosystem: Environmental > Terrestrial > Soil >... | reverse complement strand
GGTGTCTGAGGAGTCACAGATGCAAGGTTTTCAACATTCCCGAGTTCCATCTTTTTCGGCGGCGCTCTGCGCTTCGTGTCCCCTCGACGACAGTAGTCAGCCTTTTCCTCTGTCCGGGTGAGAATCATCCTTTTTTCGCTGCTTTTTTCCGTTACTTCGTTCCGGCCCTTCCCGCGCGTAAATTTAAGAGCGGCTAGAACCGTTTCGTGGCTGTCGATCCTTTATCACAAATCCCCGTTTTTTGCGCGACTGCTCTTCTCTTCTTCCTCCTCTTTGCTCGATCCCCTCCAGAAGATAGAATACGAGGACAATGGCGCTTTTGTATAGTAATTGTTCTTTCCCCGATTGCCTCCCTTCTTCTGGACGGTCTTGATCGAGGAGACTCGTTTTTTTTCCGGCGAAGCAATGTTTCTTTTCTCTCGCTCCCCTTCCTCGTCCCCCTGCTGCCTCCTCTGCTCGGAGGTCAGCTTACGCCGGAGTGTTACACCTTGGATCCTTCTTGCTGTTTTTTTCGCTTCCGCCGACCGAGTGCACCTGGCGTTTAGTTTTTCCCTTTGCCCGACGCTTGGGCCGACCCCTCCCCTTCCTGCACCGAGTTCGCGAAGCGACGTATCTTTTTCCTCCAACTTTTTTCTGGTATCTCTCTTCCGTGTGCAAGTGGGGACGTTTTCCCCTCCCCCCGGTGTCGTCGCCCGAGATTTTTCCTTTCTGAGAGAAGGCCGGTTGCCAATATCGATTTCAGTTTCTCGACCCCCTGCCTTCGTTGAGATCTTCCGCTCAGCCGCGAGAACGTATGCCCCGTGAGGAGGGACCTGCTCAGGCGTGCCGTCTGCGACTTGCTCTTCTTTCCCCCCCCCCTAGTTCTCTCTTTCCTTCGGAGGACGACCCCTTTCCGGGGTTGCCCGGGGGTCCCTCTTTCTCCGATATATACGGATTTTGTGGCAATAGAGGCGACTTCCTTCCTCCGATGCCTTTGTCAGTTTTTCCTCCGGCGTCACGGCCTTTCGAGTCTTTTCCCCTCGCTCTGGTAGCTCAGGCGAGCTTTCGGGAAAGAAATAGTAAGTCCTGTTCTTTTGCTTTGAAGGTAGTCTTTCTTCCTCTAACTTCTTTCCCTCACCGCTTTTTTTCGTGTCGGTCGAGCTCTTCGAGTTCTTCGGACATTTCACGGCGTCGGCTCTCTTTTCCGTGCCCTTGTGACTCCCTCTTGCGTTTAGCTCCCTCTGCTAAAGAGAGACGTCCTTTCGCCGAGTTGCCTCTCCCATGCAGGTGATCCCCCCCCCCCCCCTACGGAATGGGGGACTGTCTCCTTCCCCGTGTCTGCCACCCTTTTTTTTGGCCAAGGTGGTTTCCATGTAGAGAACCTGGCCCGGCTCGCGTTTTTCAAGGCTCTCCCCTCGAAGGCGGTAGGTCATTGGTTCCTCTTTTTCTTTGCTCTGCAGGCGTTTTTTTCTCTCTTTCTCGACACCGAGTTCCTCATAGTAGGCTCGAGGCCACCTCTGGGGGTTTCCTTTTTTCGGAAGCTTCCCGCTTTCTTCGCGGCAAAGAGCAACCGTCCCCCTTCTTCCTCCCTCGCGTAGAGGCTTTCTTTCTCCTATGAGATCAAGCAGATTCCTTCCTTTTTTTCGAATACGGACTCGACGACGTCCTCCGTCATCTCGTGTCCCGCGCCGCTTTTTCACCTCTCATTCGTAGCTCCGATAGCGTTTTCTTCCAGGCGCGTGGGGTCTCTTTCCCTCGGATTCGGCGTACAGGGCGGCGGTTTTCCGATTCTTTTTGCTTCCCCCTCTCTCGAGCCGTACGGGCCACGAAACCCCCCCTTGGGCGACCCGAGTTCACGAGAATAAGTACACGTTTTTGCAAGCGCTTTAAGAGGGGAGGTGCCCTTCGGGATAGGCGCGTTCCACCCTTCCCTCCCTACTCGTAGACTTTCTGATTTTCTCCTTGTCCATGGACTCGAACCCCTTCTTCTTCGGCTCGGCCCGCTCGTCGCTCTCCCTTTTCTGAGAGAGGACGGCTAGACGCTTTTTCAGGGGCGTGACCCCATGATTTATCTTCCCCTTGTTGTTGAGATTATTTTCCGCCCCCCCTGCGAGTACCGGCTGAGCCTCCCTCTTCGCCGCTCTCGTCCCTCGCCGAGACTTTGCACGAGCCGTCATCTTGATTTCCGGCGTTCGGCAGCCGAAGTAGCCTCTTCTAGTTTTGTGTTTTATCCAGCCTGCGGGTCCTTTTCCTCCCCCCTTTCCCTCGTCAAAGCTTGTGCGCTGTTGAAGTAGTCGTGAACTCTTGTCCCCCTTACGGCTCGAGCTCGCCTTCCCCTTTTCAAGACATCCTGTTCTGGTCCTCACGCCGCGGCGCCGATTCTCCCCCCCCGCGACTTCTCCTTCGCGATCAGGAGCGAAGACGGTCCCCGGGAGGCTCGTTTATCGACCCTCCTAGTTCAGTAGTCGCCCTCCTTTGAGCTCCCCAACGTGATGATCGTGCTGTTTTCAGTGCAGTCGCTCGCACGCTCGTTCTTCGGGTGTATTTGCGCGCCCTTTAATTCTTTCGGCATCCTCAGCATCAGACAGATGTGGCCTTCCCTCCCCTCTCCTGACGATGGATCCCTTTCGACATGCGACGTCTCAACGCTATCTAGTACCCCCCCATGACCCCCCTTGGATCTGCAGCCCTTCGAACGCCTCCTCTTTTTTGAGAGATTCTCTGCCCAGCCACTTTCCAGAATCCTTATCCCCCCCCCCCTTCGGAGATCGCGCATGTGCTCTGGGTTTCGCGTCGCCGAGACTGTTCTTCGATATACGACTGATGGCCGCCATCCTGCGGCCTGCACCTTCTTTGCATACTCTTTTGAAAGCCGATCCCTTTTCGGTCTCTACGCACTTCCCGACAGCTTTCTCGGCGGGGAGAGTAGAAGTTGGCTTTCCTCCAGCGCGGTTCCCGTCCCGCACCCTTCTTTTGCTTTCTCCTCTCTTTTTTCCTCTGCCAGCTAGCACTAGAGCATCCGTTTTCCGGCCGTGGGACGCCGCGCCGATGCGTCCCTTTCTTTTACGAATTGGCTCCTCCCCCTATGCCGTAGGGGCAACGTCTGTTTTCCCCCGAGAGGTATGCACCATGCTTTTCTCCCCCTCATTCGACCGGGTCGCACCTTTTCGCGGTGCTCGATGCTCTTCACGCCGTGTGCGGTCTATCGACCGCCGCAGGGCACCCCCCCCAATGCGGAGCCACCCTTCTTAAAAAGCTAGTAAACGCAGTCTACGGCCCTCGAGCGGGGCTTCCCCTGGCCCGCCTCTCCTGCCAAAAGCAGTACTCTTCCTCTTGCGCGATTTTTCCCGTCCCCACTTCCTCCCGGAGAGACTGCGATCTTTCAAGAAGCGAGGAAGGTCCCTCCTTTTCGAACCGCTCGCCTTTTCTCTCTTTGCACGCGTTGGTCGGCCCCATGTTCCCCCTCTTCCGTGCGAAAGTCCCTTCCCGTCGGCCGCGGGCAGCTAAACGACACGGTGTAAACGCCTCTCCTCCAAGCCCCTCTAGCCGACGAGCTTCCCGCTTTCTTTTGCCAGGGATAAGCTAGATCGCAGAGCGTTTCTTTTGAACGAAATTGAGGCGCCCCCTTTCTTCGCGTCTAGGGTCTATTTTTTTTTCCGGGGTGAGGGACTTCTCCCCCCTTCTCCCGACGAGATGCTCCTTCGGAGAGATTCCTGTCTAGGAGGAGATATGCTGTCCCGAGGAATGACTCTTCCCTTTTCTTGGAGCGCGAGCTTTCAGTTCGCCCTAGAAGGATCTTCTTTTTCTCATTCGGCAAAGATACGCTGCCCGGTAAACCCCTCCCCTTTTTTTCCTACGCGACGGGACTTTTCCTTCCCCGTCCCCTAGGTACAACTTTTTTTTCGGACCGGAGGATCGCACCCTTCTGGAAGGATGACGACGTTCGTTCCTTCCTGGTGACTTTATTGCACGTTTGCAAGCTCGCCGCGATTTTGGTGGAACGGCTTTCTTTTTTTCCCCAAATGCATATGGACCTGAAGTAGATTCGGCCCCTACCTCTTATTTGTTGTGGTTTCTTGAGTATGTTCCCTCTTCTGTGAAAGGCCTTCTCTTTTAATGAAAAAGACCTCCAAGAGATAGGAGGGGAGCCTTTCCCTATTAGTGCGGCAAGCAACCTTTCCGACGTCTTTTCCTCCTTCCTGAAAGATATGAAGGGTGCGATCCCCCTGAGAAGAAGTTTGACCTTCCTTAGATGACCATTCTTTCCAAACCCTGAAGCGACTGCTAGCTTTAGAGTTGAGATTGCCCCTTCCACGTACCCCCCTCCCCCCTACAGCCGTCGCGTTTCGAATTTGAGGGCGCTCCAATGTCCTGTCCACAGCCTCTCCTCTCCGAGACCGCATGCGATTCCGCGACGAGAGGTATAGTGCATTCTCCCCCTTTCGCCCTTTTTCGGCCGGTACATGAACCCGCTCTCTTCTTTCCCGCGCCGAAACTTTTGCAATTGGAGTTCAGTTTTTCCTATCGAATAAGGGATAAATGACTTCTCACTCGATAGCTTATGCGTTTTCGGTGTTCTTTTTCTCGTTTTCCCTTGAGAGAAGCTTTTTTCTTTCGCGGCCTCCTTGCAGGTAGCACAGCTGCTCTTTGGCGACCACGCGTTCCCCTCCCCCTCGTCCGCGCTAGGATCCTACGCTTTCATAGCGTGTGGGATATCTTGTCCCGTCGCGACGGTTTTCTTTTTCCGTATTTTGGCAACCGGCTCCGGCCTCCCGAGGAAGGCGTTTTTCTTTTTTCCAGGAGGTTTTTTTCCCCGCCCTCTTCTTAGGAACTTTTTCCCTTCGGAGTTGACGAGAGTTTTATAGAATTTATGACCGTTTCTGGGCGCTGTCCCTTTTTGCCGTCTGCGAGCCTTCCCCCGAGCACCGCGTCTTCTCCCTTCGGAGACATGGCGAAATGCGGTTTCCATGGGGTACGCTCTTTCCTTTTTTGCAAAGTTCGTTAACCTTCCCTTTTTTCTTTTAGTAATGCCCTCCTCTGCCAATATTCCGTGTCATCGTCTTCTTACGGCCTTTCGAGGCGTTTTTTTGGCGGCAGGGTCGGGTCCTAACATCGTTTTTCTCCCAGGCCACTTCGTTTTTGGTCGCGTCAGGCATCCTTTTTCGTACAGAAACGTATACTTTTCTGTGATTAGAGTTGTCTTTCTCTTTTCCCCCTTTCGGTCGACCCCAGCAGGATTCGGCTTTCAGGCTTTTCCGGCCGTGACCGATTTTTTTCTTTTCCTTCGATCCAGGACATTCCTTCCTAAACGTAAGCTCATTCTCTGATTGTTGCACCGCGAACCTTCTTCCTCCCGCTTGGTGACTGGGGCCTTCCTTATTGATGCCGGTGGCGGGGCCCTACTGCAGCGAAGGTCCCCCCGTTCAGGCTCCTCCGCTTTTAATTTTCTCTCCTCTGAAGTTTCTTTTTCCATGACGGGCTCGTGACCCGTAGATGGGCTCGCTTCCCCCTCCTAGTTCCTAGTCGTGGGGACGTGGGGCTTCCCTTTTCTGGGCTTTTTTTTTTGAAGTAAATCGTTGAGAAGAACCCCTAGGAAGAATAGAATACGAGTCGATTCCTTCCACCCCTTACGATGTATGAGCTCAAGCCGATATCCCAATTCCCTTTTTCAGGAGGGGAGCCTGTCCTCCTCTTCTAGGAGAGAGTCGATTCTTCGTAGGCACCTCGAACAAGTGATTCCCCCCTCCAGCCAACAAGTCCTTTGACGGGCGAGTGGGGGCATTTCTTTCCCCCTTCTCCTCGGGCTAGCGTCCCTTTCTGGGCAAGATTTTCCCCTTTCGAGACGTAAGGAATCCCCCTCCAATGTCTGGGCTACTCTATTCTTCCTACTTCACCGCCGGATGTCTTACTTTCTCGAAGGTAATTTCCTTTTTTTTCTTTTTTCCCGCACGGAGGGATAGGCGCGCCGGTACACCGGACAACCCCCCTCTCTCGACTTCCAGTTTTCATGGTAATGACTCCCCCGTCCCCCCTTCCCTATTTCTCGTTTCTCGGCAAGCTTTTGATCTTTTTGAGAGCCGGCTCGACGCGTTACGGATCAGCCCTTTTTCCCATGCGGTATCTATCTCTTTCCTCCTTTTTTTGTTGTTTAGCTCTACCTCCCTTCCTCTGCGCGTACCGGCTGAGCCGGTCCCTCTTCTTTCTATTGGCCTTGAGCATGTCGTTTTCCTTTTCTGATAATATTGAAGCAGTGGTTCGAGCTCGCGAGAAGTAGACGATCTGTCTTTTCCCTTTTTTGATTGAGAAGTTTTTTTCAGTGTGCCACTCTTTTCCCTTCTTCCCCCTCTTGTGCGCACCCCTTCTTCGTAGTCCGTGAAATAGTCGCCCACTCCTCCAGTTAAGGATCGAGCTCTATTTTCCCCCCCCCCCTCGTTAAGAGATACACCGACGCATGGACGCCGAACGTCTCCCTCTCTTTCTTCGATCCCCCACATCTTTCTTTCGCGATCGGAGGCGAATAGGCCGGGAGGATGTGTCCCCCTTCCGAACCTGCATCTAGTCGTAGCCCTCCTGTTAGCTCCGCCTTTTTTTTCTTTTTTTCGTTTCATAGGCTCTCCCTTTTTTTTTTTGGACGCGAGGCGATTTCTGGTGATCTTGAGCGCAACTCTCCCTTTTTTACGGCCTTAGCACGTGTGGAAGCCCCACTTTTTTCCCTGACTCTTCTTCCCTTTTATAGAGCCATGAGACGCTCTTTCAGGTAGATTCCCAATGACCTTTTCTCCCCTAGAGGATTCGCCCTTCTTTCTCTCCTCTTGACAGGTTTCGTCTTCTTTTTTCCTTCCCGCCAAAAGTGGCTTTTTCCTTTTAGACCATTCAAGTCTCTCCTCCGAATTCCTTTTAAGCGAGATCGTCTTTTTCTCCTTTTTTTTCTCTGAGCGGTACCGTTTTTTTTTCAAACCGCCAATCATGCGTTCCCCCGCGATATAGCCGACGCCGTGCCGCCTCTTCTGGTTCTCGATGATCCCTTTCAATAACTTCCGCCACGGCGTTTCTCAGTAGAAGTTGTTTCCCTTCTGCGATGCCTTGAAGAGCCTTTTCCCCCTACGAAGATGTATTTCCCCGCCCTTTCCTCTTCGCATAGTCTCACTTTGCGCTTTGGAAGGCAGTGGACGCCTTTTTTTTCTTCTCTCATCTGGAATCTCTTCCCCTTTTTTCAACGTAGTTGAAAAGCGGATCTGCCGAGGAAAAGGAAACCTCACTCCCAGGTCGCCGTTTCCTTTTTTTCCCTGACTAGCGGTGCCTCCGATGCTTCCTTTTCCTCCTTGAGCTGGGTCCTCCCTTTTCTCTTGCCGAAGGCAATCAATGTTTCTTGATGCGCAGAAAACGATAGTCAACTTCCCTGCTGGTTTAGCATCCTCCGAGCGGGCTTTTACCTCCTCGGCAATTAGAAGCTTCTTCCCTTTTTTTCCCTTGGAGACTCGAAATGAGCTTTTGCAGTCAACAAGTGCAACGAGCTCTCTCCCCTTGCAGAGAATGCGCCCGTTTTCTCCCGACGCGGATGTCTTCTTTCTAAGAAGAGTCCCCTTTTCGGGTCGGCCCTCTTTCGTGCCTTCTGCAATTGTCTTTGCCTTCTTGCCGTTTTCCTGCTCCGTCCCTTCCTTTTTTTTGTACAAGCATAGGGACGGATTTTTCTAGGAAGAAGAGCTCTACTTCTTTAGAACGGGGTCCTGGCGAGAGGAGAAGCACCCTTTTCCCTCGGTCTTTCTTTTTCGTTTGCGCGACATCGGGTGCCTCCCGTTTCGGACGCGGACCCCCCCTCCCCCCTCTGCAGTGCTATCTTCATTGCGCATTTTTTTTTGTTTACCCGAGGAGTCTCTTTTTTTGGAGAGCCGTCCCTGAAAGAGACGGCTTGTTCTTCGTGGCCGTTTCTCCAAGCAGTCGCCCTCCCTGCGCAAATTTTTCCTCCCCTCTCTGTTCCTTAAGCGAAGGGGCACGGGAAACTGGCTCTCCTTTCGCGTCCTCCTTCACACGGCAGATTTCCTTTCCTTGCTGACGACTCGTCGCTTCCTAGGTCGGAAAGATTTCGCCGACGATCTTTGGATATAACGGTCTTTTGTGCTTTTCTGAAAAACTGCCTCTTTCCCTTTCAGGGAAAAAATATATAATTTTTTCCCTCCTACGTTGTTTTTGTTTTTTCTTGATGGTGAATGACGTCTTTCCTTTTGGTTCCCCGGAGTCTTTTTTCCCCCCTTTGTACTGCCCAAGCGAACGCAGATAGGCGTCTCTCCTTGCAGTTTTTGCCGACCTCTTTCCTTACGACGTAGTCCTCCCCCTTTTCTGCCGTGTCGATTCCTCGGGTTCCCAGTTGACATCGTCTCCCGGCCTTCCCTTTTCTACGGCCGGAGATTTTTCCCCCCTTCCCCTGTCGCGTGCGATTCTGTCGATCAGCGTCGATCACGAAGACCTCTTTTTATCTTTTCTTGGCACTCCAATGCGACAATCGTTCACTTTCAGATCGCCTCCGAGATTCGCATTGAGGAGACGAGCGTTTTCACTGCATCTTTTTTCTAAACGGGAGGCGTTCCTCTCTTTAGCTAGTCGCGCGTTTTCGCCGAAATCAATTGCGTTTTTCCTTCTCCTCCCGGCTTTTCTGCGTATTCCCTGCCGTCTTTCCCTTTCTCTTTGGCGGGCAGCTCCCTTTACCTCCCTTTTTTTCGTTGATCCGTAAGAGCGTGTACTTTCGGGAGCTTGACCGCGTCCCTTCGTGGCAATCTTTCCCCGATCAGTTCCTTTTTCCGACACAACCGTTTTTTTGAGGAAGCGCTTTGAGCGCCTTCGACCGTCCCTTTTTTCTGGAAGCCGACCACTTGCTCCCTTCTCGCGGCCTCTCCTGCGAGGCTCGTGACAAGTGGTCTCTCCTCGGAGCCAGAGGACGCTTTTGGGGCTGAACTGTTTTTCTTTTTTTCCCTCCCCGACTCGAGTGCACTGCCTCGTCCCTAGGAGTTGAAGGGAGTTCCCGTGCTCGAATTGTGCCGTGCTGGCGATCCTTGTTCGTAATTTTTCCTGTATGAGTTTTTTCCTGGCCAGATCCGCGTGCTCGAAGGCTTCCCCTTTTTTTTTGCACCGGTCCTCCGGATTTTCCTCTTCTTCTAAGTTTGAATCCTGCAATAGAGGGAAGTATGGCCCTTCTCTATTCCTCTAGTCGTAATCGTCTTTTCCCCTCCCCCCCTTTCTGCGGTACAAACTAGATATGTCTGAAAGGGGTAGGGGGGAACTGACCTTCTTTCCGGCTACGAGCATCCCTGTCTTCTTTGCGGCGTCGTCCGAACTTTCTCTCCCTCTTTTTTCAAGTTCTTTTCTTTTTTTGTCGAGCTCTTACGAGTACGAGAACAGAGGATTCGGCCCTTCTTTCGGATATGCAGTTCCCGAGGTTGAAGGAGAAGGATTGCGTTTCCTCTCCCCCCCCCCTTTCGGAGATCGGCTACTCTCCTCCTTCTTTTGATTTTTGGCAAGAGCAAATGCAAGGAGAATCTTCTGTCCTTATGGTTTTCTCCTTGCTGCACGAGCGGCCCCTTTTTTTTCCTTCGTGTCAGAAGAAGGTCCATCCCCCCCCGCGCGTTTCGAAAGGAGTTTTTTTTCCCCCGGCGTAGGTCTTTTTTCCGATTAAGGTGCAATCGTGCACCCCCCCTTTTTTTTCTCTCTTGCTCTTTTCGACACGAGTTCTCATCGAGGAGCTTTCGGCCACATATGGGGGATGCTCTGCCTTGCAGGCCCCGGTCGCTTTTTCCCGAGCACCCGACGTCGCCCTTCTCCTTCCCCTTTTTCTCGTAGAGGCTGACGTCCCCTTTTCTGAGCTCAAGGCGTAATCACTATTTTTTTTTTCTTTCCCCTGAATACTGGAATCGAGACCTTCTCTCTTCTTGATTGTCCAGAGTCTTGAAACCTCGCCCACGTGTTCTTCTCTCTATCGCGAAGGCCTTTTTTCTCTTCTTTGGGGCTCTAATACAAGATCGGGCTTTCGTCCTTTCGGAGTTTTTGCCGATTCGTTCTTTCCCCTCTTCTCGAGACAGCTTTCCCCGAACATGTCGTGGGCTACTTTTCACGGAACCTCATTCCCCTTTTGAGCACAAGAGTTTACGCGTGTCCCCCTCTTTTTTCCCACCGGAAACTCCCCCCTGGGATCCCCGGCGCTAGAACGATAGTCAGAAGTCTCCTTGCCCTAAACGTTTCCTGGTTTTCCCACGGCTTCAAAGATGATTCTTTCCTTTTTCGACGAGAGACATTCTCGTCTGGTATTTCTTTGCTATCCGCGAGTTCTTTTACGGGGAAAAATGAGGATCTCTCCTTGTTCTCATAATAGTTTGTTGAGCGATCCTTTCGTACGGCGGAGCCGGAACGTGCCCCTTCTCTCCCGCCTCAGCGTCCTCCCTCCCTCTTTTTCCTTGGCCTAGAACGATCATCTTTCCTTTTCTGACAATGTAAGCGTTCGGCAGACGCTCTCGTACATCGGAATTTCCCGCTGCCGTGAGGGTCCGTTGTCCACTCTTTTTTTCCCGCTTGGTCTCCCCCCTCCCTTCCCTCCGTGTAACTCGTAGTTTGGTCGGGGTGTCGTTCCAGAGTTTTCCAAGACGAATCGGCAAACCGCGCCCCCTCCCCTCCTCCCCTCTTGCGAACTCTCTTTTCTTATCTTTCCCCTGTCCTCGATCAATGCCCTTTTCCCCAGCGGAATAACGTGGTAGAGGTGCCCGCCGGGCGGCCTGTTTTCCTTCACGTCGGTAGAGCCAGTAGTCGCCCTTTTTCCCTACGTGATTTCTGCTTCTCTTTTCTCCTCTCCGGTGCCGTCCGCCTCTCCGATGGGCGGCGTCGTTGCTCTTTGCTAACCTTCCGTAGGCGAGCATCGCCAGATGTGTCCCCCCCCTTCCGCCCGATGCTGACGTTCCCGATCGAGCCATGCTTGCACGAGCCCCATGTCTCCCAATCCCCCCTCCTTTCTGGATCTGCCTCCTTTTCTCCCGGCGGCCAGGTTCTCGATCTATGCACAGCAAATTGCCGCTTTGCAGAACTTTCTTTTTCACCCCTTCGGGAAAGATCGCCTGTCCTTCCCTCTCTCTCGCCAGAAGATTCTCCCGGTCTGCCGATCTACGATCCTCTGGAGAACCCTCCAACCTGCTTGAAAAAGGTCCTCCCCTATAGAAGACGACTTTGAATACAGAATTCCCTCCGAGCTCGACCGTACACTTCTTTTTTCTTCGGCGGGCTCCTCCTTTGCGGCTACGAAGAACTTTTCCAAGAAACGATGTGTTCTTCTCCAGGACGTTCGAGTTTCTTCTAGCCTCGAGCTCCCTTCTTTTTTTCTCCTGACCGGCCGTGGACGCCTCCCTCCGCTTCCACGGTAGGGTGAACGAATTCCCTTCTTTTATTAGGCTAGAGAGAGAGTAGCCCTCCTTTTGGGCAACACCGCCTTTCTCCCTTTCCTCCTTGAGGCGCGCGCTCGAGGTTCCCTCTGCAAGAGGAGCTGGGGACGAGAGAGCTGGCAATCAAGCGAATCCTTTCCTAGAGGCTGCTTTTCCTCAACTCAACTCCGGCAATGTTTTTCAATAGAGAGGGGTGCTTTACGCTTAAGATAGGCACGCCGTCCCCTCCCTGTCGAGAGGTTGCCCCTTCCCCCTGCCGAGCTCGCGATCTCTCATGAGGACGTTGGTCGGCTCCCGGTCTGTTCACCCCCCCTGGTAGACTTCGCGCCTTCCCCTCAGTTGCAGATTTTCTTTCTTAAGCGTACGGGCCTTTCTTTTTCCTGACAAGGTATTGCACGCGTTCGAAGTTTTTGTGTCCAGAAAGGCGAGATCAAGGTTTCTCTTTTCTTCTCCACCGAACGCGGAATCTCTCTCTCTTCTCGCGTTCGACGGTCCTTTTTTCCGGCGAGCGGGAGAAGAACCTGCCCGCAATTGCGGAGCTTTTATTAGCCCGAGCTCGCGAGATCTCTTTCCCGTAACTCCCTTCGGCCGAGAAGAGATTCTTCCGGGGACCAGCTAGCCGGCTCATTCCCTCTTCCGATCGGATGGACCGTTCTTTTTCTGAGCATTGATCTTTTCGCAGCTCGAGCCTTTCGAAGGATTAGTGATCGTGTCCGGGCTGATCCCAGATCCCTCAAAGCTAAGCGAACCTGTTTCGATCTTCTCCCTTTCATTCGCCGGGGGCATCAGGAATTTCCTCTTTTCCGGCGAGACAAGGAGTACATCGCAAAGGTGGAATTCTCCCCTACGTCTTCGCGGTTCCTCCTGCGGTCGGAACCTCTTCCAAGCTGACTGAAGACTCGTGGGCTTTTGACCGGGCTTGGGCAGTCATAATAAGGGCACTCCTCTTTTCGACTTCCTATCTATTGTCATAACGTCCCAGTGTTGTTGTTGATGAGCTTTTCAAATCCTTAGGATCCCAAGATCTCTGCCCACTGCCTCAAGACCTTTCCTCGAGCTCGGCGGCGAGCCTTCCGACTTCGTGGCGAACGACCACTTTTTTCCTTTTTTTGTGTGAAGTCGTCAGCCTTCCATTGAGTATCTGCCGTTTTTCATAAGGTCGCGACGAGGTTGACATAGTACTTTTTTTTTTCCGCGTAATGACCGTGCGAATTCTCTTTCTACCGTTAGAGGCTTTTTTTTCGTGGATGTAAGTAGCACTTTAACGCGATCTTTTTTCGACTTTAACTGCTAGAGTTTCTTTCTCCTCCCTCTTAAATAGTAATAATAGGTCAAGCTTCGCATTCTGCGCCTGCGGCGCCGAGCTGTTTCCTCCTTCTCTTCTCGGCGGGTCCCGCAACGGATTCCTTCCCCCTTGATCGCGGAGAGCTCTTTTTTTCCAAGACCGGGGCGCCTTGGCTTTCTTGCGGCTAATCCCTCCCTCCGCGTTTATCACTGTGGCGACCTCTCTTTGCTTCCGCCGGTCTGTCTTATTCGTGTTCCACTTGCCCTTTAGGAGCTCTCCCCCCCCGAACGCGTGCAAGCTGAAATGACAATTGCATTCGTTTTCCCGAGAGTGGAACCTTTCCTCTTTGCACCTAGTTTTCTCTTTCGCCGAAGTTCTTTCGTCGTGACTCTAAGGGAGACGCAATCCGCCGTTCCCCTGAGGCTCGTGCACGTGGGGACGGGAACCCCCTATGAATGAGGACGTTTTTCTCCCCCGCAGTCGTAGAACTTTTTGGTTTTTCCCGCCCGATCTTTTCTCGACAAGCCGGAGTTGAAGATTTTGGTCGTTCTACCGTGATCGCATTGAATGAAAGTTGATCCCCTTTAGTTCGTTCCTTTTCGTGCCGTATGAGTCGGAAATTTCGAGCGAGCCTTCGACATGGCGACCTGCTTTTTTTCTTCCCCCTTCCTGGTGCTCCTCTCTTTCCTTTGAAACGACTTTGCCCTACTGATAGAGGGCTTCCTCTCGTCAGCCTACGTCGTCATCTTGTCCACGCCTTTTCCCGCTCTTCCCCCCTCCTCTCTGGAGATCGCTTCCTCTCGTGTCGGGGAAAGACATAGTCTGGGACAACCTTGGCGAGTCAGGCATTCGAGTGCGTTCCCTCCAATTCTACTTCTCCACGGCTCCCCTTCCGGAATTGCTTTTTCGGCTCTTCGAGTCGAACCAGAAGTACTGTCATTCGGCTATATAGCGGCTTCTTAGCAGGATGGCTTTTCTCCCCCCTTCCCCGCAATAAGGAGTATTCCCCGCTCAGACGTGGTCAATTCTCGGCCGATTTCGAGCACATGCAGGCTCTTTCTGGGAGGGATCGAATTTCCCGCTCTTCCCTGTGGATGGGCAGAGCGCCTTTAGTTTCTTTTTTTCCGGCTAGCGCGTTGAATGCGTTGTCTTTCCTTCCTGACCTGCCTTCCGTCTCCTTTTTGTATACTTCGCATGGCTCGTCGCCCCGAGTTCCTCATCGCCGGCTGGTTTCTTTTGTTGCGGCCCCTTTTTTTTTCCCCTGCGGAGCCTCCGCTCGTGCTCGCAACAGAGCACAAGACGCACGAGTTTCCCCGAGGCGGCACGGCACGGAGATGACTCTTGATCTCTCTCCCCGTTATGGCCTCTCCCCTTCCTCCTTTCTCGACGAAGTCGAGCTAGTAGATGTTTCCCACGAGTCTCAGAACAACGTGATTCCGCTTTTCCATTGATAGAGGAAGGCGCTTTCCTCCCCCCTGATTCGTTTCTCCTTTCCATTTCTGCGGGTGTGCCGATTCGTTCTTGTGTCCCCCTAGCCGTACGGGCACGACCCTTTTCGAAGAGTTCACTTTTCCCGCCCGGAAAACCCCCCTTTTTTTCCTCGTTTTCCGCGGAAGGGAAACCGATTTTCACTTTTTTCTGCGTTCACAACGGACACCCCTCCCCGCGCTGCCCGAACGCTTCTTCTTTTTCTCAACCCAAGTCTTCCTGATTTCTTCTTTTCCCTCTCTTCTCGAGCGACATTAACGGCGGAGGCCCAGGATGAGCTTTTAGGGCGGGACCCATTGGGTATCTTTTTTTTCTGAGGAAACGCATGTTCCCGCCCTTTTTTTTTTTTTTTAACGATTTCGACGTCCTCTCCTTCTCACACATGTCGATCGCGGACTGAGCTTGACGCTTTATATTTCCTTTTTTACTGTAGCGTTCGGAAGAGCGAAGTCCTCCGCGCAGATACAGCCGTTTCTTTTTTCTTTTTTTTTTTTTTTTTCACTCGTTGCCCTTCTCCTTTTTTTCACCACGCAAGTCCGGCGGTGAAGCCTTAAATCTGGTCGGGGTTGTTTTTCTTCTGACGTCGGGCCATTCCTCCCTTTTTCCCCCTCCGGCCCTTCCTCCTAAGCCCTTTCCCTCATCTTGTAGTAGATCCCACTTCTAGGGCCCGTCGCGTCATCCAGTGGTCGAGGTGCACTTCTTTTTTTTTCCATCGACGAGCTCCCTTCGGGTTTTTTCGGGAGCCAGTTCCATCTTCTGATGATAGGCTGAGTAATTTGCCGTCGACTCGCTTTTTCTTCTCTATGGGCGACGTTCGGTTTTCTTCCTCTACGAGGACTTCTTCCGGAGTTCCTCGCCCCACGGCCCGAGCAGCCTCCTAAGAATGAGAAGTATCCACCGACTGCATTCCCCTTCCAATGACCTCAACTCCTTCGTTCCTTCAATCGCTGCAGGAAAGGTTCTGTAATTGTTCCCTCCCTTCGTGCAGCCGTCCCCATGAAAGGCGGGGAAGATCGTTTTCTTTGAAAGCGCGCTTTTGCCTTGACGTATGAGCAGGTAGCCTCTAGCCCTTTTTTCTTTTTTCGTTCCATCCTGGACTGGGGGTTGCAACCTGTTCCTAGAAGATTTAAGCCGCCCCCCCTTTCTTTTCGGAATCGAAAGATTAGCCTCCCCATTTCCTGCCATCGCGCGGGGAGTCTTTACGACGGCCGCACGCCCCCCTCTCAGCACCGATGTGTCTTTTCCGTTTCGACGACTGTATCTAACAGACTTGCGTCTCCTCTTTTTGGTACCGCTAGACTTCCAGATGAAGAAGTAGGTCTTCCATCTTCTGCTTACTTCCCCCTCTTTTCAACTTTTCGTTTCACAATCGGAGCCCGCGCAGCCCCTTCTTTCCCGGGTCCCCCCCTTCCTCAACTGTCGCGTTTCTAGCGGTGCTCCTCTCCCTCATGACGGCAAAGAAAGGAGCTTCTCCCCCCAGAAGAACGGGAATCCCCCCTATCGAGGTGCTCGCCTTTCCGGAATGGTCGAGCCTTCGAGGGGGATTGCCCGTGCCCTTTCTGCTCCGGCTCGTGTCAAACGCCCCTTTTCCTTACATGAGAGAGGTGGATTGCCCTTTCCCTCCGCTCGCGATTCGAGCCCATAGGACTGCTCCTTCCTTTTTCCTGAGAGCCCCTCTTTCTTCGAGCAGCTTAGAGCGTTGCACGCGTTTTTTCTCTTCACGAGAAGGACTCCGTCTTTTCCACTTTCCGCGGGCCATTCGGAGCCTCTTTTCCCACGCCTCGTCTTTTCCCTCCGGAAGGCTCCATCCTCTTTTCTCCTGAAGGGATCTTTCTCGGCGAGAGGTCCCCTTCACGCAATGCCCCCTTTTTCTTTTTTTCGGCTTCATACGACTCTTCGCCCTCTCTCGGGTGCAGGTTCCCTCCCCGTTTAGGCCGCGACTTTTCACTAGACCCGCTCGTTCATGCGCATGGTTCCTCCTTTTTGTAGGCTCCCCCTCTTGAGGAACGATTTCTCCCCTCTTTTCGCCAGACTTTTCGACAGCGACGGTTCCTTTCTGGCTGATGTCAAGTCCTCCTTCCTCTCCGAGAACGGTTTTTTTTCCCCTTTAAGTTAAGCTTCAGGCCGTCCTTTCTTTTTTTTTCCGAAGTCGCCCGGACGGATCGCCCCCCCCCCTTTCTCTCTGCAACTTTTGGATGAAGAAGTCCTGGACACAGGTCCTTTCAGCTTAGCTAGCCTCCCTAGCTTCTTTTGCTGGCCCCCCTTGCGGCTTGGTGCATCGGAAAGCCCAGAAGTCCCTACGCATGCC
>Ga0179593_1498886_pt1 | contig 16474 bp, 11 predicted proteins | sample CZODoug2_1_08_16_FD_185931 | JGI IMG/M metagenome (GOLD analysis project Ga0179593, IMG submission 185931) | Vadose zone soil fungal communities from Angelo Coast Range Reserve, California, USA - CZODoug2_1_08_16fungal (PacBio error correction) | ecosystem: Environmental > Terrestrial > Soil >... | reverse complement strand
GGACTGCTGGCCGGCACCTTTCCCTTCTGTTGGAGCTTACTAGGGTCATGCCGTAAGCCCCCCCGCTCCGCGCCCATCGCTGTGCGGAATGCTGTTGTTACCTGGATTCGCGATGATGTGTGCCTCTCCTGCGATCCGCGCCGTCATTTACGTGTAACAAAGGAGTTTACCTCGTCCGTATACATGGCTGTAGTGCCTGTTGACCCCGTCCTCTGGCTCTACGGAAATTTGTTTCTTTTTTTTCCCCAGAGCTGAAACTGCTTTTTATCCCCCCAGATCCGAGCGGCTGTTCATGGTAGGACCAGCCCCGAGATAGTACAATGAGGGAGTGGAGAGAGGGAGTATTTTCTAGTGACAAGAATTAGTAGCCTTTGTGGAGAACTCGACATGGAGAGGCCTGAACTGCCAAGAGTTTACGGATCTTTGGACCAAGTGAAGCTTATGTTCGATATTGAAACGACCAAGGCGGGTGTAGGAAGGGTGCATCTTTTTCTTTTCCCCCCCTGACTGCACCTAGCTGGCTGTCCCCTCTCAAGACCTAATCCGCTGTTTATCCTCCTGCTGTTGAAGTTTTTCGCTTCACGCGCTGACCCTGACTTTTTTTTCCTTTCAGCAGACGGGGATACGCTCTATGGCGTAAAGGATCCCGGAACCCAACTGGTCCCACCCGGCCCCCCTAGGCCTTCGGGTCTCGTCACACCAGGGGGGACCGGTTTTCCTCCGCTGGGGGAATAAATTGATCGACAAGCCGAAATTACCATTAATTGGGGGCCCTCATGCTTGGAGTTTCCTGAATGACACCTCTAGAAGGTTTCCGCCTGCTGCGGTTGCTGGCTGTTTGGTTCGCGCAGAGTCGGGCGACCTACCGAGCGCCCTCTCTTCGCACATTGGCAGTTCGTCAGGAGCCACCGTATGCGAAGCGCCAGGTTTGAACGTTCCGGATGTTCACAAATTGGTGACGGCACTTGCCCGCCTCATACGTTCCATCCCAGTGTTTCGCATCCTTCGTCCTTTCCTTAGTCTCCGATCTTTTTGTGCGCCGAGACTGCCGTCGCTTCATGTGAATTTTTTCAGCGAAGCTCAGAACATGGGATGTGCCCCGACCCCGTTTTCCGTAGTCATTCCCTTAATCCCGACGTCGGAGGAGACCAGTTGAGGCGCTTGGGCGAATTGGTGCGACTTTTTTCCTGACTTTGCAGCGCTTTCGTTTTAAAGCCTTTTGTCCTGTGGTAGGCCTCCCAACCCGACCAATTCCGTGCCCCATACATGTGCACTCTCGGCGTTTTCCCTTGCCCCCTACGCTGACGCCAGACGATTCCTCGTTTATCTCCACGGAACCCCTCTTGCGTGTTGACTGGGCTGCGAATTTTTTGAGTACTTTGCATTTGATGGAGACATGTAAGCTGGTCGTTATTTCCCACCGTCATTTGGGCGATTTAGATCAGCCCGCCCCTCGCCCCCCCCGTTAGCGCACTCGCACTGCTCTCACCTCGCATTTTCGCGTTGCCCTTTGATGATAACCTGGGTTGCGGGCACACAGGGAGCGTCATGGGGCCCCCGCAGCTCCTTCCTTTTGCGGTCTCCGAAGGGCTGTCCCTACTCCACTTCCTTTTTCTTTCTGTCTTTTTTTTTTTCTTCGACCTCAGTCCCAGGGTGACCAAATTGACTGCCAGACCGAGTCAAACGTGGTTGGCTGCGGTCATTTTTGCTATCTCCCTCCGTGGGTCAGGACGGAAGTACCGTGACCACCCGTTATGCATACCTTCTCCAGCTGAGGTTAATATCCCATCGACTTGTTTTATGAAGCTTGTCCCGACGTTTGCCACTCGTGCTGCTTGCGCCCTCCTGTTGAAGCTAATCCCGGTCTTTCTTTTTTGTGCAAAATCGGACATAGCAGTATCCGGAGCGGTACGAGCACCACTTGTTACTATTCGTGGTAGTTTTGGCAGTGTGTAGGTTGTTTAGCGGGCGTGTCGTGTTTGGTCGATGGTGCTTTATGATTACCTCCCCGTCAGCAAGATGTCTGTGTAATTTCGTTTCCGAGACTCATGAACTACTGGCCAGGGGTTTACTGAAATACTCGGAGATTCTTTTTTTCCTCCAGGGAGTGGGGCATAGGTTTTTTTGAGATAGTACCAGATGACCGTTCCCTCCTCCATAACCATCCTCGGTGGCAGTCTTGACGGGGTTATTGATACGCACATTTCTTCCTATTTGGATAGCGTTTACGGCGTGACTCACTTCCCTGTCTGAACGCCCACCAGGGCCTATTCTGGCATTAGTACTGTGTTGGCATATTTTATAGTTTTCTCGAAATGTTGCAGCCCCTCTCTCGACCCCTTGAAGTTCGGACACCCACCATTCTCGTGAATGATAGACTGAATGCCACTTAGCACTTCCATTCTGGCCTCTCTCGCGCCCTTTAAACAAGGGTCCTTTACTTGCTTCCACCTGGCTGGTCTTTTTTGTTACTCTGGTCGATCGGCACACTTTTGGTTGAAGACATCTCAGTTCTTTCGCCTGGCTTATTTGTTCCAGTTGCCCACACCCCCCTTAAAGATCCCCCATCTTTTCGGTTGCCTTATTTTTTCGTCTCTGTGTTATTCGTCGGCTGGTGCACCGAGATTTTCCCCGGATGTGGCTCTGTCCGATTTCAGGCGTCTCGAGGGAAGGAACCGTCAACGGAGTGTTAGCCCACGATCAGTTTTCCCATGTTGAGACGTTTTCTTCCTGCGTATGACGTTTGCATGTTCGCATGGTGCCCTTTTTAGCATTTTTTCCCGCACCCAGGAGTCCAGAAGTCCACCTGATTGTTCACTCGTTGATTTTCCCCCCCCTGCCCCCCAACAGATTTTGCCGGGTGTATAGGGTGCTGTGCGAAAAGACTAGTGGGTCATCGGAGCGGATTATGAGTTCCCCCCCATTCATACTATGGGATACTTTCTGGCCGGCCTTCATCCATGGCCCCGTTGGATTTTAAGGCCCCTGAGAGATCCGAAATTCTTCGTTGAGAGTGCCTAGTGTCCGTCAACTTCGCCCCTTTTTTGTCTTTCCCAGATTGCTGTCGTCAAGTTTTGTTTATTTCCTTTCTTTGAGAAGGTTCTATGCTTCAATGTCTTGCCGACGCTTTGCCGAAAATTTTAGACCTTCTGTAGTCACCTGTTCAAAGGCGCCCAGACTTTACTACAGTAAGGATACTTGCCCATGTCCACATATGCACTGTCGCCGGACCACCAGTTGTTGTTTGGTATCCCGGAACCCATCTTCATCTGGTTCCCCGCCGTCATTCGCCAATTCCTCCTAACTTGGTTCGGCGACCCGCCTCTTAGCCGCTCCCCTCTTGCGTCCCCGTGTTACAGTATCACCCGAGGTGTCGTTATGTCGCCAGTGACTTACCTAACAGACAAACGGCGGGTGTATACGCTGTCGTATTTAATTGGGTACATTTCTTGCGCTCCCCTCTAGGACCCCTCTACTGCTTTTGCCCGTTACCCGGAGTGATTTATTATACCTTCCCATCCCCCCGAGGGGACGATCTTCACTTCCCGTGCCTCCAATGGCTAGCCCCCACCAGCCGTGACCCGTCGCACATTCCCAATTCGTACATTTCCCCTTTCCCGTCAGTTGCCACCCCCCTGATGAGCTCTCTGGCCAATTCCTAATTAGTAGCTGGACTGACCCATTGGAGGATGCCCCCGCATCAATCTTCCCCCCAGACACTGATTGTTGTTGGTTCGGCCCCTTTGTTTTCCGCTCTTTTCAACCCCAGCATACGAAACGCTTAATTTTCCCTAGTTTATTGACCAAAAATCACCACCAAGTTCCCCCAAACCCTGTTGGCAGAAATGATTACTCGCGGGCTTCAGTCTTGGCAACCCGCACTTGCTTTCTACCTTCCGAGACCCCTCCCCCCCCAAGCCTGTTTCTTACACCCTCCCCAAAGACGGTTTTTCAGTCAAGTTACCCCCCCCACCCCCCCCCTTTCTTTTGCCACGAACCCCGATGCTATTATTCTTTCTCAGGTTTATTGATTGAGAACTAGGAATCTGGACGTGGCCCAGCGCACAGTTTGCGCCGTCTTTCCAGACCTGGAGCATTTGGAAGCCCAGGAAAATAGGGTTGCCGGCGTCTCCCCCTCCGGGTTCAATCTTTCTTTAACATTCGGGATTACTACATCCTTGTTTGGTTAGAAGCTCCGCACTTGTCCCTCGGCGAAATTTAATGCACTGTTTCGTTCCGACTTTCAGAAAAACGACCCTTCCGGGTACTTCGGTAGATGGTTCATCTTCCACCCTTTTTGACCCGTGAGTTGCAATCCACGTGTCCCACACACGTTTTTCAGCCTCTCTATCACCGGCTCACTCAGCCACACTACCCCCTTTCGCTATTTCTTCGCATAATCTGCGCTTGTTAGTCGTACCCCTGATGTCGCTATGGATTGCAGTGACCCATCAGACACTTCTGAAGTGGTATCCGGCGGCGCGTCGTCCTGGCGGGATCTCGATTGCCCAAGCGGATGTTTCTGAAGCGTTGTCTTTCAATGTTCTTTTATTTCCGTAAAGAGGGTGTCGCGACACCGCCGGTCCTTTCGCCGTACCTTCTTTCGCCCGGTCTTTTTTGTTTCGTTAGTGCCGGCCGGGTTGTCGCCCGTTGTTTGGCGCTTCGCTCGCTCCTGACCTTTTTTGATAGATACCGCTTCAAGACCTCGTGTTCTTACACTTATGAGCTAAGCTGATGAAGGGCTAATTGAAACGCGGCTTTTTCAGGTTTTTTGCGATCGACCTTGTTAGGCACTGTTTTTTTTTGTTCCGCTCCCCCCCTTACCCAGGAAAAAAAAGGAGCGCTCCGTTTTCAAGATTGCTATTAACTGCTGAGTCCATTGTTTTGAGCCCTCTTGGAGTAACTTGTGATCTGCCCGTCGGGTTGGGGTGGTTTTGTTTTTGGGCTCGTGGTTTTGGGGGGGTCTATCGGGACCCTTTGCACAGCCGCATCCCGGCCTTTACAACGCGTCTAAGCCACCGGCCCGACTGCCCCGGACGATTCAGATGCAACACTTCTTGTCGTTTTGAAGTTTCCACCCTGGGAGTTTCGAAGCCATTTTGGGTGTTACGCAGCCAAAGTACTTTCTCAAAGTGACGGTAATTTGGGAGATTTGGAGCAGAAAATTGTTTGGTGACTACGAATCGTCGGATAGAGCTTGTTTCGAAACCTTTTGGATGAGATTTTGAAGTTCTTTTCCCCGATTTATCTCCCGCCCGGTTTTGGCTTGATATTAAACACTATCCCACCGACTGAATTTTTTTACACTCTCCTAGGTCCCAGCTGTTCCAGCGCGTTCCATCCCCTGAGGCATGAGTGCCGTTTAAGAGCAACTTTCCTCTTCTTTCAGTCCTCCCCTCCCATTTCGGCGCGATGCCATAATCGTCAATGGCTGAATTTATTGTTGAATTGTGGTTGGACCGGCGGGCCGGCCTCTGTTGCTTTCGCGTTTGGTCCTTTTTTATGCTTGTAATTTTTTTTCCGCTTTCGCGACCCACGACTTCAACGTGACTACTAGGAAGGGGCCCATAATGTAGATGACCGTCCCAGAGTAGGAAAACCCAGATTTTTTATCTCTCAGAAGCGGGGTATCTGATTTTAAGGCCCTAGACTCGTTTTTATTGAAAGTTCTACATCCTGAGCTAACCCCCGTGGAAATAAACCTTATTGGTCAATCATTTCGTACCCCGCAGCAGTCGAGTATACACTATCGTGCAAGTAATTTTTTCAGCTGTCCTACCTGAGAATAACCAAGGACGTGGTTAGCGCGGGTTCCAAGACTTTAGTCGATCCAAAAGAGCGGCCGAGGACCCTTTCTAATATGCCTCCCGACCAATATCTTCATACAATATGCCGTGCCGCGTACCGCGATGTTGTTCCCCGGTTTTCACTCGGGTTCATACACTAGGTGTCCGGCCCCTCACCGGGCCATTTTTTCGGAACAGCCAGTCTAACGTATTTTTAAAACAAGTCACCCTATACTTTTTTCGCACCCCATTTGTCACTCCAATTCCCCCCATCCGGACCCTGATAGTCTGCCATTTGAAATTAGATGTTCGGTCTATGATTCATCGCAATTTCCGCCACTTAATTCGTTCCTCTACGGGCGCAATATAGACTACCCTTCCCATCCAGACGAACCAAATTCCTTTTAGATCGTCTAGTTTTCCCCCTCCGGATCTTCAAACATGCGTCCGTCGACCGCACTCTTTTGCTCTTTCATCCTGCCTGCATAGGACCGTCCCCGCTCGTGTTCCTTGATTTTTCGTGTTTCACTAGGGTTCTTACGCGCATTCCCCCCCGTGGTTTTCTCCTTTCGTCGTTCACCCCGCGCTTTCGACAAGTAGACAGAGCCTTGTTCCCCCCCAGGGGATTGGCGTGTCCTTGATGCTTCTGAGAGGTGCTGATGCACGTGCCTGCCACTCTCCCCATCTTCCTTGTTCCCAGCGTCTGACCGGACCCCAGATTGGTCTTTCCATGCTTCTGAAAGATCACATTGATACTTTCTTGACATCTTCATTTATTCTTTCCAGATAGATTCTGGCTTCCTTCCCTATTCGGACAGGTCGTTATTAAGTGACTCTAAATCAACATGACCCCATTGCGTCGTAAAAGGGTTTTTATTCAACGTACCCGCCTTTGTTTCGTTAGCATGACCCGCTTTGACGACGCTTCCCCATGTTATTTGGACCTCGCCGGTTGTGTTTGTGGATAGCCTTGGCCGCCTCACGCTGCGCATACTCCGGTTAACTGGTGTTGGGTAGGACGCTTTCCGATAGGCCTACCCCCTGAACCGCGACAACTTGATTTCCCTCCCCCCCGGTCAAGTCGGACCGTTTGTTCTAAAGTTTCTCCTCACGGCTTACTTGAATTTCTTTTCCTGTTTTCCTGTGCCTCACCATAGTCCTTTCGTTGCGTTACCTCCTAAGCAATTTATAGGCCTTTTCAAGCGCATGTCTCCAGCCCTGCTATTCGGTCTGCAAACAATGGTGACAGTTCTCCGTCATGCTCGCAGCTGCCGGGCGACCTGGCCCAGCGCTGACCTGCCCCCATGCATTACACCCAGGTTTCTCTTCGGTGCTAATGCCCGCCGACTCTGAACTCTATAATCGCTTCTTTTTTCCTCTCCTCGTTGTCAAGACTTATGGTACCGGCAGCTGCGCACCGAGCTTTTTGGATTCCGCTTTGCGACCCTGACGATGGCAATACGTGCGTCCCCTCACCAAAAATCATAACCGGACGCCCAGTAGCCGTTGGCCACTCCGGGCAACCCCTGTCCGCCCCGGCATTTGATTACTATTGTTTCCGATCTTCCGTGTATTTCTCCAGTTTGTCTGGTTCTGTTAGCGACTTCCCGTTTGTGCCTTCCGCTTGGAGCGCTTCCCTCCTGTTACCCCCTCCCACTCGAAGAGTCTGTTGCCAGCCGTTCCACCGCCAGCGCCTAGTGCCCAGCGATGATCAAATTCGAACCGCTGTTGGTTCCTAATCGCAAGCGACCCGGACCCTGCAGGAGGTGTCGCTTCTTACGATTTTAGAAGTTTCGCACCACAAAACTTAATCCCCCCCTGAAGATTATCTCTACCTCTTGCGTCGGCCGGGCCCTCGCGTCGCCCCCTTCTTTACCCTGCCCGACTCACAGTTTTTTTTCCTGTTTTCTCGGCAACCATTGAAAAGGAATCGGCCTTCTCTTTTTCTCCTCCGTTTTCTTTCATTTCCCTTTTGGGGATCGGGTTTTGTTGTCCCGCACTGTGTGTCCGCCTCCAACCTTTTCCCTCGGATTTTCCTGGCCGACGCAGCGCTTACCGTTGTCTTCTCTTCGTTGAGCTATTGGTTTTTGTTTCCTTGACACCGCGTTGCGATTCGCATCAAAGAATCACCCGTCTGTCTCCGTCCACTTCAGCTCCTCCCCCTTTCGTACGATGAAGCACACCTTCGCGCAGAGTACCTAGCTGCAAGCACCGCATTCGGCCCCCTTCGGTGTCCAATTCTCTGCGCTAGCGGATCGAAATTGTTCATTAACCTGTCCGTCTTCGCCCTGCGGGAGCCCGTCCTGAGTCGTATTCGTTACGCGGCCCCGTCCGCACGCTTCCCCGGATGAATTTTCCCACTTCGCAGACGACTGACCCCAATAACACATCAGAGTGGTAGAAGTCAGTGACCAGATTTGTTTCTTGGTTCATGCACCCCCCAGTCCGTGTCCGGTTTGGGTTTTTACGCCCTTTTGCAAAGTATTGTCAAGAGGACAACCGTTCCGTTTCGCTTTTTCCTGATCCACGTTAGTTCTAATATTACAAGTTCCTTCAGGCCTTCGATTTAGATTTATTGCTTGTTGATCCGGTCGCTCTTTTTCCGTCAACTTGCTCTGTCATACGAGAGATGCGGGAGACCTTGTCTGTTGGTTTTTCTGGCTCACGCTCCGTTAGTACTGTGCTGGACCATCTCTGGTGGCTTGTTTCTTGAGAGTCGCCATGGACCTTGTGGGCGTCGGCTGTGTGCGACAGTAATTTACATGTCCGATACTTGGTGGGGCGTTGACCATCGCGTTGTCAGCCTTTCGTCAAATACCCGTTTAGGCAAGTTCGTGGCTAGGTCGCTCGGGTCCGGTTTTATCCTGGTTTGTCAAAACATTACGAAACCTTTTCTAGGACTCTTGCTCGCACCTGATGACTCGCGGTTCCCGTTACAGTGCGTCTCCAACTTGAAGCCCTTCCCCGTCCGACGTAGTAGACCTTATGTCCCACGTGCCGGTTACCTGTGGGGGCACGAAGATGCCGCGTTTTGCCGCGTCCGCAGGCTAGGCTAGAGACTTGCCGCTTTGATTGCGGGTGCCACTTGACCCCTTTCGACCTTTGTTGCGATGGCATGCGCCCCGTGACGCTGACCGGGGTGACCTTTCCTACCCGTCGTTCCTCTCTTGTTCCTTCTCTTGCTTGATCCCTCGTGGAGCACGTAAATGGGCCGTGCGCTGCTGCCCCCCCCTTCGTTTCGGCCTCTGGTTAAGCTCCTGGTTCGATACGCCGAATGGTCATGGCACTTTGCGCAAACCATAAACATAAAGCACTGACCGAACTGGCTCGGACGGCCGCGTTGGTGTCGTCCAGGCCTAACTTGGTGAACCTGCGCCCGTACTTTCTTTCTCGTCGGCTTTTGCTGGTAGAGATCCAACCCCTGAGGCGGTTTCAACTAGCCCATTTGTTTTATCGTCTTCGGCGATTTGGAAGAGTGCCCCAGCTCCGCGGGGGCGCCGACCCTGTTAGTCGATGGCCCCCCGATGATCTTTACTGGCTTGCCTGTGTTTGAGAAATTCGCTTTTGTAAGTAGGCCTTCCTTCTTTTGCCCGTCTGTGAGTTTTCCATCACCCCAGGAAACTGCTTTGATCCGTTGAACTCGGGTCTGCGGGGTGAGGCCTTGCTACCCCATTTCCACCGAACGGAGCCCAATCCGGCCATGCCGCCCCCTCAACCACCGCCATGTAAACGACGAGCCACAAGCTGAGCAGAATTGTCATTGTCGCAGGTTTTCACTTTTCCTTCATGCGTGGGTCAGTATCTGATGGCTCAGTCGAGTCCAGGCGTTACCCCTTTGTGATTATTACCAATCCGGAGCGTTGATTCGAGCAGGAGCCCCCGCGTTGGAGGGAGGGTATTTCCGTTCGTCAGTTTGCACCACACCCCATTGGCCCCCGGCCTCTTCACAGAGCTCGTGCCACAAACTCACGGGAGGAGTTCGCAAGGGCCCTGAACCGGTAGCAGAACCAGGAAAAAGAGGTTACCGGTGCGCGAACCCCCTGGGTACTCAGTTCACAACACGCCCCGATGTCTCGTTCTTAAGAGTTGCTTGTCAAGTGGCCCACGGTAGGACTCCTCTTTTAGATGCGGGTAAGCCTAGTTTAGTACCTTCTAACCCCCGTACGACCCGTACGGAACTAGGCCTCGGCCATTCTGGCCCATGACACAAGCGACAGTTAGGCGGTCGGTCCGGGTGAGCTTAGAGCTTCCCGTCGAACTTTGTCTCACTCGGTTGACCGGCAGAAGGGTCTTTACCTCGGGACCACGACATTCGAGTCATTTCCGCACGCCCGTGGATGAACTCTCGGCGCTGTGAGAGTGCAACCAGATTGCGTCCCGTTTCCCTGCCCTGTTCTCATGATCAGGCTGATCCTCCAGTAGATGCCGACCGACTGTCTTGTTGTGGAGCCATATCGTTCAACATACCGGTCGGTGTACCGGCCTTTTTGGCATTGTGAATAAAGTACGTGACCCCCTTCTGCTTCCATGCCAACTGGTGCCTCTCACGCCGCAGTGACGTTCGTTCCCATTTAGTGCACATTGGGCAGGGCCGAGAGACAACCACAAGCGGAAGCCCTGGTTCGCGGCAGTTGACCCACTTTAGTTGTCTGCTTCCGAACCCAGACGCATCCTCACACCGACGAGAAACGACGCTCGCGATGTATTAATTGTGTTTAAGGGAAGGACATAGCGTCGTCCTTTCGCTCACTTTTTTTGTAATGGACTAGTAGAGTTTTATGGGGTCGCTACTCAGCACTTGTAATGACTTGGAGAGCATTTGCAGCACAGTCACACACGAATTTGATAGGGCGAGACCTTTGTTTATGTGTTTTACGCGTAGCTGCGCGACGCCCCCCCCTTCGAACGCGCAAACCCCCACACGCCCGGACGGCGATCACCTCTGATGCTACAGTGCGACTTACTGCCGGTGTAGCATGGACTTTTATTTTGCCGTCGGCTATTTTTGTTATGCCTAGGACCCATACATTGGCCGACGACCACAACCGCCCCCTTTAGCCCGCGTGGGACCCTTTACGGACGCCGGCACATAGTCTGGCGCCGGCCTTGACTGGGGAGTTTTGGTACTGCCCGGCCCGCGAGCAAATGCCCCGTTCCCCTCGGCGCCAGGAACTATATCGCGTCTGTTTCCCCCCTGGCCGATGAGTGAGCAGTCCTGGCATCTTTGCCGTTCTTTACTTCAGTTGCTTACTTAGCGTTTCGCAGTGAATGTGACGCTGGGTTTTGGGGTTCCTTTGAAGTGTCGATCGCCTCTGCGTTTTAGTCCGCCTCAGTTCGGCCCCATTGTACCGGACTCGTTTGATTTTTGAGCTTGGTAATACACCTCCACGCTTGGGTGACTCACTACTTCCGCTGTATCTCTTCTTCGTACACTCCGTAACCCCATTGTGTGAGATTAATTGTGCCACGGCGTGTCTTGAGAAGGACTTCACCCGCTTCGCGTAGAACCCTCCTCTGGCGCCAGCCGTTTGGGACCGTTTTTTTCACCGACGTTATTACCCCTATTCCCTGTAGTATAATCCCGTTTTTATTGCGCCTCCCCTTTTCCGCTGGCCTTTGCTGTTGAAGAACATTTCGTTCTAGTCGCTTAACCGTGCTCACGAAAAAGATTTGTCCCCTTCAGTCCCGCACTGCCCAATCCACTCTTGCGTTGTTCTCCGGGCTTTTCTTACAGCGTTTTGTGTATCCTCGCAGCGGAACCTACGTGCACGCGACATGCAAGCTTTCCGCCGCTCACCACCGTAAGTCCCTCGCGCCAACTTTTACCCTGCCACTCAAGGCTGACCCCGTTGCCTAAGCGCTGGCCGCGAACGCGCCTTTCCGATACCGCCGCCGTCCAGTAGATACGTTATTTCCCCTGTAGATTTGACTCGGAGTGCCTCGCTGTCTGTTTGTCTTATTTTTTAAACTTGCGTACTCCTCCCGCCCCCCGCAAGGGTGCATTCCCAATTTGGATTCTGTCGGTCCTGCGGCATAACTCTTTCTGCTTGCCACCTTTGGCCCACGATGATTTTCAAGGATGAGGCACCCCAAATTGGTTGTGCAAGTGACCGTCCTGTAATTCGGGCGGTTTTCCCCGTTCGTCGCCTGGTTCCGCATCTAGCTTGGTGAGTTCGAGAATCCCATGACGTCGCAGCGTCGCCCCCTCCTCCATCAGGCCGGCCAAGATGTAGTCAGCGATGTCCTGGTGCCCTTAACTTCGTGAGTGTACAAAACTACTCAATAGTGAATTGTGCCGCGAAGGCGTTTTAGATATTGCACACTCCCGATCACACCCGTCGTGCCCGTTCTAGTAAATTCTCCTCTACCTTTTTCGTTTTTATTTAGGGGCGGACCCAGATTTGTCCTTTCTCGATCTGAGCCGCCCCTTGGGGATCCCCCTCGTCTGCTGCGGTCAAGGTTCCCTTTACCCCGTGTTGCTTTTCCAATTTTAACTTTGCCAGTTTGGTCTGCGACCGAGCCAGCTGCTTTCGTTCCCTTACATGCCATGAGGGGCCCCTCTTCCTTAGCACTTTCTCGTGTTTATTGCTTACTTGGTTTCCATGGTTCGGCCCCCCATTTAATTGGCCGAAGCCCATTTGTTATCTGAACTGCGGCTCACGATCGGTTGCACCCACGAGCGATGATGCCCTGTTCACTGTGAGTAAGGGCCTGTTCCCCTCCCCGTATGAAATACCTTATCAGATGCGATGGGCCCATGTCGTTTTTTTGCGGCACCTGTGCACCTTAACGTGTATCGTTCGGTATCAACCTGTCTGTTTGCCATGGTCGACGCTCTGCCGAGTGCTTTTTCCTTCCGAAAGACATTAACGTTAGACTTTCTTTCTCGAAACCTGCGAGCCCTGACCACGCGATTTGCAACCCCGTTCTTCTGTCCAGTGATTGTCTGAAGTGGTGAGTGTGATGTTAGTGAGCCTCAGAAGGAGTGTTTTGCTCAGTAGTCTTGCTACCAGCGAAGCGGATTACATGGAGCGGAGAGTTCTGCGCCAGGGGTGTTTTGTAGTAATTGGTTCACGAACTGCTGCCCCATTTTCTATGGCGCTAACCCCCGGGACTGGTCCCCGTCATACCGTCAGACCATTTCTACGATGAACTGTTTATGAATCCTCGCCCTCTAGCGCCCTCCCGGTGCAGTCTCGCGTGCAAGTGAATTTTCCAGGAGAGCTGCTCCCTGTGACTCCGGGGCCGTTGCGTTACTAGTTTTTAATCTTCTCGCCTCTTTCCTTTTTCTTCGTAATGACCTCCAGAATGTCGGTTTCAACCCCCCATTCCTGTGTATGTGAGCCTTCGTAGTTTGTTGATTTCCCTTTAGAGGTAAACTGTCAGTTATATTGGGTTCTATTACCTCTCCGTACCGCCAAAATCGTTTGTGGACTTTTTGGGATTGTCTCCTATGGGACCAATTTCAGCCGTTTATACTGTCAGTCCAGTCGGCAACCCCCTGTTAGACCACAAGTTTTTCTGATTTGTCCGTATTTCCCGTGTTCAAATTCTTCTCACTGTTTTACGGGTTTTGTTTCTTCGCTTTTACTGTCAGTGTGGGTTCCCCCAGTTTTGAGACTCGTTGTACATCAAAGTAAACCCGTATTATCTTTTGGGCAGTTTTTCCGGATTTTCCTGCCTCTCTTTGTTGTCTTGTGCTTCGGTTCTTTCCCCCTTCCCGTGTGGCTCGCGCGGTATCCCACCCCGTCGATGCCCTCTTCGAGTTTATTGGGTCCGGAAAAACCGAGGACCTCCGGGATATGTTTTTAGCCAAGATCTAGTGGTGTTCTGAGGATTTGTTTCAGCTTCCCCGGTACGACTCCATACACGGTGTGAATGGATCAACCTCTGTTGATCTCGCCAGTCATTTCTGGATCGCTCTTTATTCCTGTTTGTTACCACTGTCAGTTTACCCCCTTCCGACTGGGAGTCCGAGCTCTTGTTTTTGGATGCGCGTCCTATGTGGCACTGTAGTGCTCTTAGCGGAAGTGTTTCAGGCCTTTATGCGTCGCCCCCGCTATTCTCCGCCTGCCCGATGTCACTCACAGCATCGCGTAGTTGCGCTCTCTTTGTTCGGCTGGCAGAATCTTTCCCCAAATGATATGCACCTTCTTTTTCCCTGATGTTTGTGCACTTTCATCCTTTCCAACCCATTCCGCGTGATGAGCTCTACTTGACTTAGGTATTTTTTGACCTTCCGCCCTATCATTCCCCGAGGGTTACATCCATACGGCCCCAGTGGCTCCTCAAAGTTTTTTGCAGATACGCTCCCCTCTGACGTTGACCTTTGAAGGCCCCCTACCCTTGACCTAATACCTAACACTTGCTCCCTTTTCTTCCCCCTTCCCCCCATTCAGGTATAAGTTGCCTTCCTGGTACCAATGGGACGTTACAAGGAATGATGGTCGAACAGCCCCTGGGATTTCTAGGTTCGGCCTTGATCTTGGATCTTTCGCAATACACCTAGTTTCCTTTTCGTTGATTTATGGTTTTCCCGTCCCTCGACAAGTACTTGCCCCCACAATGTTCGGTGATGATGGATGTTCCCCCGTAGCCTCAACCATTTCTCATTCGTACCCGAGGAAACACTTTTTTTCCTGCCACCAGCTACGCCGCACGAGCACCTTTCAAGCAAACTCATCCGTCACAGTTCCCCCGTGATTAGCGCTCACGTGCTCTTCATTTCCATTTATCACTAAACAAGAGCAGCTATCTTTTGCCTTCCCCTCTCCCAACATTCGACTACTTCCACGATACGTCGAATTTACAGGACCCCAGCTATTCGAAACCCCCTCTTGTGTTCTTTGATTTTAAGTTGGTCTTGGACAGAGTCCAAACCCCAAATTACATTAACCGCTGCCCGTCCAATATGTAGTTGGAACATTACAATAAAACCAACCTAACCCACCCCCCTGTATGTTCTCAAAATCTCTATTGATTAGCCACCCGTGAATTGTGCGCCCCCTCTGACTATATCTCCTCCGCACACACCCTCTCCTCCTTTCCCCCGCCACTCCATCTCCCCAACTACACTTTTCCCCCCCCCCCCTCCCCTCTTGACCCCTCTCAAACTATCCCCGTCTTATACCCCCCTGATCACCTCCCATTCTTCCTTCCCGGCGTTCCGCTCCCCTACTCTCTTATCCTCCCCCCCTCTCTCTTCCTCTCCCCCCCTCGCCTGCCGCTTCCCACCCGCAAATACGTCCTCCCCTCCCCCGTCCCTACCCCTAACCGCCCCTCGCCTCGCCACCTTCCCCACGTCGAATATACATCCCACCTGCTCCACCCCCCGCTCCACGCGCACCCTCCATTGCTGTCCTGCGATCTTCCTTCCCCCCCCCCCCACCCCCACCCTGACTCCATTCTTGTCTCCTCCAATCCCCTTTCCCTCCCCGCTCCCTCCTCTCTTCTCAATTGACCCTCTTCCCCTTTACAACTTACCCCCAGTCTTCATCACTCTTTCCCTCGCCATCCCTCCCTCGCAGACTTCCACACCCCTTCCAGATGCCTATTTCTCGGCGTTAGGCTTCCCCCCCCCCACTTCCTCGTTCGTCCCCCCTTCCGTCACGTTCCATCCGTGCCTTAACCCCCCCTCACTCCTCCTCACTCCCACATTTGCACGGCCCTCAACCGTCAATACCTTTTCTTCCCATTTACCCCCCTATTCTCCCTTTCTTATCCTTCTTCCCTTCATAGCCCATCCCCCCCCTTCTTTACCCTGATCATCCAGACCCATTCCCTCACCCCTAACCCCTCCTACCGGCTCTTACCACTACAAGTTCCCCCTTATCTCTCGCGGGCTAGTGAGTCTTTGAAAATGATTGGGTCCGCGGCGTTTAAGAAAAGGTCTCCAACACGCGGGGGGGAAGCGTACAAGAGTGGCATACGACAAGCCATCTATTTCCATGTCAATCCTTCCCATAGAACTCCAAGGTCGATTGTACTTTTTTGCACTACGGGACGCCCCCCCCCCGGACAGGGTCGAATTACCCCAGAAGAGACCTACCCTCTTTGAAATAGTTATTCTTCCAGCAACATAGTGCGTCCCGAGAGATCATAGTCCTTGCTCTTCGTTCACCACAGGTCCATGACTGGACCTTCTAATTGCATTAGACTTTTTTAAGACAAGTGGTAGGGGGTCGGTTTATGATAACCCTTGCTTCAAGTAGGTTTGGTGGCCCGGAGACCAGGAAGGAGGCAATCAGCTGTTTTCGCGGTTTTTTTATTTTAACGGCGAAGAGGCTAACAGGATTTGAGGAGAAAATGGCATACCCCTATTTCTTTCACGCCTCCCCCCTCTGGCTATTACCCCGATTTTGCGCATAAACCTTCCCATAACGGTGCCTTCTTCCATAGACTCTCCTTTGTGAAAGGGGTGTCCGTGAAAAAGTATCGGCCAGGTCCTCTACCCCGCTGCCGAGGCTCGGCCCCCTGACTTCGCCAGGGTCCTTGCGTTTTTGCGCATTGTTCGTTCCGCGTGAAGTTTTCGGGCTTGACCCTTGACCCGACCCGTTGCCGTACACGGCGCGGCAACCCTTAACTCGGAACGTGTCCCCATGACAAGAAGGAGCCCTTCCTAAGCCAACACTCTCACACCGCCTGAGCGAAAAAGAATTTACAGCTGGTAGCATCGACGGTTCAACCGA
>Ga0179593_1555393_pt1 | contig 16475 bp, 16 predicted proteins | sample CZODoug2_1_08_16_FD_185931 | JGI IMG/M metagenome (GOLD analysis project Ga0179593, IMG submission 185931) | Vadose zone soil fungal communities from Angelo Coast Range Reserve, California, USA - CZODoug2_1_08_16fungal (PacBio error correction) | ecosystem: Environmental > Terrestrial > Soil >... | reverse complement strand
ACTCCCCCAATGTTGTTGGGGCTACCTCCACGCCGCCCCCTCAATTTCGTCTTCGATTCAATACTGTTGCGCACCTTTGCCAACGGGTTGATTCGTAATGCCTCGCTTCCCCGCTTTTATGTAGTCTCTCTTTTTGTGTTTTTTGAAGTCATACCTTTGCCACGAGAGGTTAGACAATCCTTTTTTTTTTAGCGCCCCCACAGGTATGGTGCTTTTCCCCCCCGCCTGCGGTGTTCGCCGCCCCCCCCCAGGGGGGCTTGTGCGGCTTCTTATTTACAAGCCGAGCTTCCCGAAGAGAGCCTCAGTCTTTCCTCGAGTATCTGTCTGGACACAGTGGGCCGAGGGCCCAAGCGCCTACCTAACCATCCCCACCTCCACCCCCCACTGAGAACACACTCAGTTAGGTTCGGTTATTTGAACTCTTTCGTCTGATGTGCTCAAGCGCCTCGGATTTTTTACAAGATGAAACCCACCCCGTAATGATATGTCTGCGCGATTTTCAGCTGATGCGAGCGATTTCCGCCCCTTTTCTCCGATGTCATACTCGCTACCCGTCGGAAGCCCTGGTTAAGTACCCCCCTAGATCGGATTGCCTTGCTTTTCTGGTCTTCTGCCGCAGAACCCGGGGGACCTCACGGCACCCTCGCCTACACTCCACCTTAAACGGCTTCCAAACGGAATCCCAGAGCGAGTGTAGGCCCTTTTTGGAGCCCCCCTTACATATGAACCGGCGCTACCAGACTCTGCTGGAAACCCCGATTTTCCTAGCCACCCCGGCGTCAGACCCAAAGGCCAATGTCAGGACACGATCCGCCCGATATCTGAACGCGCCTTTGTTTTCTTTCCGATTAAAGGAATCTTTCCCTGCGAAACTCTGCAGAGCTTTTTTCGCGTCGCGTGAACCCAGGAGCAAGAGCAGCTTGCCTTTTAAGAAGCGCGAGAGCCCACAATTGGCTGGTCGGTCATCCAGGGCTGTTGTGTGAACCTTTGACTTTAGCCCTTACGAGGTTGGGGCGCCCCGGACGAAGCTGGAATCCACGGTTCCTCCTGTCTAGCCTCTACCACTCCTGCTGCAGAAGGAACCCTGAGACAACCTTTGAAGGAGGAATCGAGAACCTAAGTCCCCTCTATGGACCAGCATCCACAATTTCCCCTCCCACCCCCCCCCCTCTGCTCGGAGTTGGAGAGAAGGAAGGCATCTCTTCTCTCCCACCCCACCCCACCCCACCCTCTCCCCCCTCCCCCCCCCAACACCTCATCACTTCCCCTCCCTCAGCTTCCCCCCATCTCTCTTTCCTACTTCCCCCCCCTCTTTCCCTCCTGCCCCCCGCCCACACCCCACCACCTCACCACCCCTTAGTCCGCCCTCTCCCCCCCCCCTCCCCCCTCGCTCCCCCCCCGCTAACCCCCCTACTCATGCCTCTCCTTTCTCCCCTCCCCCCCCCTTTACCTCCCCCTCCCCCCTACCCTTCACCTCCTTCCCCCCCCACCTCCCCTCTTTTCCTCATTTCTACCTCTTCCCCTACCCCCCTCCCCCCCTCCCCACTTTCGTGTCTCCCCGACCCGCCCATCCCCCTCCACCCTTCCTTCTTCCCTCCCCTCTTCACCTCCCTCCTCCCCCCCTCCGCCCTCTCCCCTCTGGAGTCAAAATAGGTATTTTCATCCCTTACCATAAGCAATTGCCAGGGGCTTACCCCCCGGCCCCCCCCGTAAATTGAGCCCTCCATCGAATTCCCAAGATCCACTTCAAGGCGCCGAGACAAAACGGCCGTCATTCTCCCAGAAGTTGCATGCTCAACCGATGCAAACCGTTCCCGCTGTAAAGGACGTTGCCTTACTGCACGTTTTTGATGCGTAGTGAGGGGAATTCTTTTTCCCTACCCCCCAATACCTCGAATCTCTGCGAACCCCCCCCACCCCCCCTTATTCCCCTCCCCCAAGCGTTGGTCAAGTCGAACAAACAGAAGCTCGCTTTCCCCGGGCCGCCTTCGTCAGATTAACAAGGTACTATCTGAAATCATGAAGCGTATGTGATATCCACCTCTGCCTTATTGTCTTGGAATGCCTCTCATCACATTCGTCTTGACGGATTTTTCCCCGCCACCCCCAAACCCCATCGGATTAGACTTTACAGAAATTAGTACCACCGTCTGTCATACCTTGGCTCTCTCTACTGAGGAAAAGATACACACCAGATGTGTTTTTTAGCAATGGCAGAAGAGCTATTTCCACACCGTATGGCCCCCCCCCATCTTGGTGACTCTGATCGGTGTGCCCTCCCGCAGGAGCGCATTCTACCATCCCATAAAGAAGGGTCAGGCTTGAACTTCTTACGTGGCGGCATAAAGGCGTGCCCCTATTTAACTACTTCCAAGATTGTCAGTGAACCTCCAACGTCCCATACCTAGGATGACGGCCACTGAAAATTCCGGGCGCCGCCCTCAAACTACTCGTACAAGAACTTCGGCGGCCCCCCCCGGTGAGCGTGCTCCCCTTCCGGGAAGAGAGCGCTGTGGTACTCCCTTTCTTTAGCCCGGCGCGGGAGAGCGACTACGTCATCCTCGATCTCCAAAAGCGGTCGTCAAGAGCTTTAACCCCCCCCTCCCTTGGCTTCTTTCTTGCGTACTCTATCTCTTGTCATTATCCTTTTTGAACGCAAATAAAACTAAGAAAAAGGTGTCGGTCCTTAATCCTCCTTGACGCCCTAGTTGTGCATAAGCCTCTTGCCGACTTCCCCCCCCCCCCCCCCCCCCCCCCGCCGAGCTAAAACGTGGAGTCGCCGGTCGGTCTCGTCCGGAAGGTGTAGATGATAAAGCCCCGGCCTTGCCTAAGTCCTGTACGAGTAGTTGGCGCAAGGGAATCGGCACCGAATGGCCGTCACTCGACGCAAGATCTATCCCGTGGTCCTTAATCGGCTCTGTTGCAAGACGCGTCGGGCCCCTGGTTCGTAGGAGAATGCCTTCTCCACCTCAAGCAGTAGTTTTGAGGCTATCATCGCTCATCCCCGCCCCCCCCTATAACCCCAATTCTCTGAGGGCGGGTGGGATAGCCTTGCTTTTTTTCAATGTTTTTTCCAGAGTTGTTTCCCCATTAGCAGAGCTCCCAACGAGGCCACATAGCTCCGCTGGAAGAAGTTTGCGTACAGGCTCTCTTAGGATCTCATGTTGGGTTGGTCTTTACCCTCCCTGTGGTCTCCTTTTTGTGCTCATTAGTCCCCCCCCTCCATATTCGTTGGCTGATCAAATATGGCGGGTAACGTTTTTGTCGCTTTTTGAGTGATCGCGAAGAATCGATCCGGCTCTGACCTTCTTTTCTGCGCTGCCCCTGCGGCGGTCAATGTCTCTTTCCTTCTCGCGGCCCCGGTATTTGTCCTCCCCCAGGTTCAGCCTTATAGTGATCTTTCACTTAAGCTGCGGAACAGCACCTCAGTCTTTTAATGCTGTCCTTATTGACTCCCCGCATCTGGATCCTCTTTTTTTTGCATGGCGCCTTCCCCTTTGAAATGCTTTTTCCAGCCCATGTAAGGCGTCAGGGACTCACCCTGGACTGTTTGGACCCTCTTTCTGAATCTATTTTCTGCCTACAAGTCATAGTCATCCCGCTTACACCTACGACACTAGCGCTACTCAACATGTCCTTGATCGAGGAGGTATATCGCGTAGCGGCTGGCCCCTTCTCGGAAATCCCTTGTCCCCCATCCAATGGTCCCCCCCAGGGTCCAACCAAAGCCTGGGTAGAGGCCCAGACCAGAACTTCGTTGTTCCTTTTTCTCGCGGCGGTTTAACACTGCTCCTTGTCGAACTCTTTTCAGACTGTTTAATCCCAGTTTGTCTGGAGTCCCGGGGCCAATACTGGTGAGCAACGGCGTGACGTGCAGTTGTGGATTAGTTCAGGAGCTGACCTGGAAGGCTTTCTGCGTTTAGTAACTGGCTCAACCCTGTTCGAGTCTGCGGGTTCGTTTATGTAAAGGCCTCCCACAAGTCCAAATCCGCCCCGCGTCCTTCTCTTTGATGGCCGTTTGACTCCGAACCATAACTCGTTGTCTTCTGCCTTCGTTTTTGATTTTCCGCTCGATCGGGTTTCGCAGCAGCCTCCAAAACCCCTTTTTGTGCCCGATGATCGATTAGCTATGCCCTCCCTTTAACGCCGAGGCTGAGCTTCGTCAACGTTGTTAGATCTGCACTTAGCTTCTCGCGGCCGCTTGGGCAGCGCCCTCCCCCTGATTGTTTGCGCTGTGATTTCATCACCTGCTGGCGATTGCAGTCAGCCGGCGCGACTAGTTACCCCGGGAAACCTAGAACGGTCTTGATTTATCCTCGTGTAGTTGGTGGTTTAGTTTCTCATCCCAGTAGAAAATGGGCTCCCCTAGCTGCAAACATCTACTAGATGGTCCTCCCGGTCCGGCGCTCGGAGGGAAGAACGCCCGCCTTACGCCCCTCTCAGCACCAGCCCACATGTTTTTGTTTAGGGAGAGATCTAACCCGCTGAACCCCTGAGCGTCGTTTCCCCCAAACGAAGGTGTTTGCGCTTTTTTCCGTTGGTGATTCGAACTCGAGTTCCCCGTATTGAGGATGATCTCTCCCTTTACTTCTTTCGCGCTACTCATCTCAATACGTGTCCGCAAGGCCTTCGAATCACCAACGGATTTCAGCCGCAACAACCAAGTATTTTTCCGCAGGTCGCCCTTCGCGGGGTGGCTTCTCCCAACCAACCAATGGCGGCTTGATGTCGCGCTCGGTTTACCTTAAAGCCAGCCCACGCTCTCCCCGCCGACCTTCCGTCTGGACTCGAGGATGTCAGTTTTTGAGGGGCCAGGTTGACTTTAGTTTACTATAAACCTCGCCCAGCCACCTTGGAGAAAACCCGCGTTCACGGTTTCCGTATTTACAGCTAGACCTCTTTCTCTCAAAGAGAATCTCCCGCGATCACAGCCCTCACCCCCCCCCTCTTTCATCTCGGCCTGCGTCCTGATGCGATGGTCCGCCGAGATCGACGAAATACGAGCCCCCCGCCTTCCCAGTATAGGATCGATAATGGAACAGGCGCTGCCAAGTCATTCGAGCACACCCTCACGGCCCTGTTTTTGGATGGTCTTTGTACGCCCCCCCCAATGAACCGAGCGACTTTGCCCGGCACACCATCAACCCTTACACTTGATCAAAAACAGTAAAACGTCCCATCGTCAGGACGCGTGGCGGATTGTTTTGGTCGAATAACATAACCTAACCCTCCTCAGACTTTAAAACCTAGGTCTCTTCCAGTTCGACCAAAGGTCACAAATCAAATCTTTAAAGGTCATAGCCGGACATTTCCCCCCCCACCATCCCCCATCACTCTTTTTTAAACCCTAATCTCGCGCCCCTCACTCCTTCCCTACCTCCACTTCTCCCCCATCTCCCCCCCCACCCCCCTACGACTTCTTACCCCCTCCCTTCTCCTCCTCCCCCTTCCCCCCCCCCCCCCCTCGCCCCCCCCCTCCACCCCCCCCGCTATCGAACCGTCTTTATTGGCTCACCCGTATTTGAATACAGGATCTTTTCTTTTTCACAAGTTTGCAGAGCTTTTAATACTGTCCATCTCATGAGCGTGTTTACGCCCGCCGCGAGCACGCAGATGAACTATCTTTCGGATCTCGACTCTGTTTTTTTGTACCCGTTTTTCTCAATACTTTACTGCTAGGATGACGAGAGTTATCCCCGTCCCCTATGGCTACTTTTTCAGTCCCCACTACTGCTGCATTCAGTCCATTTTTGCTAATTGAGTGCGAGTAACGAGGATGACTACCGGTTTTTAGTCGAACGGTCTGCTTGGATTTTCCAGAATAGATGTTCGCCATCCTCAGGCGCCCCTCCCGTTTTGATCCCGGCGCCCGTAAGTGGACCCCTTTTGAATTTCTCAAGGAAGGTGCCATCGACCCAAACCTTGTTCCACTCTTTTTGGATACAACCCTTGGCTTGTTCAAAAGGACAGCAATCCGTTTGCTCTGTTCTGCACAGTTAAGAGTGCTAATCTTTCTTTTTTTAAATTGCTTCACCCAAACCCGTCTCTAGACTACATCATTGACGCACTTGGCCAGGCGACCAAACCTCCTCATCTCTCCCCTGGTCGAGCAAGTAGTCAGCTCCCTCAGTACCGACGAACTCGACGCTTGCTGCATCCCTTTCTCCACCGTTGGAATAGTATTGAGGTACGGCCTCCTCAAATCCGGTAAGACGCCCCCTGTCACCCCCAAACAGGAGGTAGCGCTCTCCTTTAATATTTTCCCCCGGATTATGTGCCGATATTTTAGTCTACAGTAACCACCCACGATGGTAGAATTGCAGCAGGCAGCAGCGCTTCACCACCAGTCGGCCCGCCGATTTTTGATCGGTATAGGAAGGAAGAGTCTCCTCTCCGCAAGATCATGCGCCATTCCCCATCCATCAACGATGTGATTGCGAGGCCTGGTAGGCACATCTAGTGGACTCCAGATTCCCCCCCCCCCGATGATTTGCAAATCCCAGGTGTGATTTCCCCCCCACCTTTCGTCGGCGCTCCCCCGATCTTTTCCCTACCTTGAGAGTTTCCGGCCAGACCGATTTTTTTTCCTCCCCCTCCCAAAATACTCGCCAGTACCCTTTCAGGGTTCCCACCTTTGGAGCGCGCGGCTGTGGTACTCCCTCTTAGCGGCGGATCGGGAGAGGCGCCTACGTCCCGACTTTCCCCAAAGACGTAGGAAAGAGATTTTTCCCCCCTGAACCACCTAACCTTTAGTGAATTGGTCGTGCGTGAGAATTCTCTCTCCCCTTCTCCTCCGTTGTTTTGAGGACGCAAAGACCAATTCACTAACTCGGTTCTCTGAATACGTCTACAGAATCTGTTTGCTCCTCCAGTCGATCCGTCTCGTCTCCCGATCCGCCGAGAAGAATTTACACCCTCTTTCCGCTCGAAATTAGGTTAGACGCTAATCCCTGCCCTCTCTCCCCCCATTTTACGAGTCGTTGGCGTCAGAGCCTGCGCACCTCCTCTGGCCGTCACTCGAGGCTTCAAGCGGAGGCGATAGGTTGGGCAATTCCTCGTCTCTTTGCAAGACGCGACGTTGTTGACTACTTTTCGGACTTGAAATGCCGTTCACCGTATGCTCCAATCCGACTTCGGATGTCGCCACACTCAAGATCATTGCCGATCCCTCTCCCCCTCCCAGATCTTTATCTTCGACCGGTTCGCGCTGCCTGCAGTTCTGACCTCATATTTTTTACCCCTTTTCCCCCCGTAGAGAGTTCTCAAAGATTCCTCAGCGTGCAAAGTCGCTTGTACTCTCTGTTTTGGGGGTTGAGAGGGTGTCCCTCTACCGATGTTTATGGGGCTTCCACTCATCTGATCAATATCGATGCGCGACTCGTGCGTTCGTCGAGTACCTGTGACTGAGTTCCCTCTCGCCGGATCTCGAGAGATGCTTGTTCGCTGTGCTTCACCTGAGCTTTAGCGGCCCCCGGTATTGTACCGAAGCTCCCGGTTCCGACCCTCCCGTATTTGAGTTGAATCCAGCAAACCTCGTGTAAAGAGAGCTATGTGACTCCCAATCTGTGGATCACGCACCAGTGTCGTTGGTTGGTTTTTGACATGCCGATGCGTCCAGCAAAGGGCCTTTCTCACCATAAGGTAAGCTTGGTTTTCCGCACAGTGTTTTGACACCCTTTCCTACTTAATCAGGTAATAGTCCTCCTCGCTCTACATCCCTCGTCCGATACTTAAACATGCCCTGACTTTTCTCTCCTTGGTCTGAGTAGAAAGTAGGGTTCCTATCCCTTTGGACCTTTCTGTTATCACTCCTCCGTAAATGGCCAAATGGTCACCGTACCAACAGCTTGGTAGAATCCGAACCAGTGCCGTGCGTTTTTTGATGAGGCGGTCTACCTTTTTCACGTATTAAAGTCGGCAGACTGTCAAGCACTAAACCCCCATGCAGTCGGACATCTGGTGCGCACTAAAGGCATGATTCCAGCGGTCCGGATCTTCCTCTACATCTCGATTGACCCTGCCCGTGTATTACTGGATCCCCTAGGGGTTCATCGTCGTCTTTCTCCTTTGATCTTAAAGGAATCCCCAAAAAATAACTCCAACTCGCTCCTTGACTTCTTTCTGGCCGGGGTTACTCGAGAGTTTTTATTCAAGGTGATGTAGGCGATGGTCCTTTCTTTTCTCCTCCATATAGGGAGTGAGTCATCGACTCAAACAGCCCTCTTGTCATCGATCGAGGTTCGATTCTTAGGTTTGGCACAGATAATTGGGATGATCGATCGGATCTCCCGTCCGGTGTAGCTCGGCCTTCCTTCCGAGAAAAACCTCCTTCTCCGCATCGCCAGAGCAGTCTTTGTTCTCAAACCATGATGGCATCTATTTGCCGACTCAGGAGTGAATAGGGGTCCACCACTCGGAAACCCCAGTAGACTTAGTCTTATTCGTGACGCCCTGTTTTTTATAAAGAAAGGAGGATAACTTAAACATCTGACATCGAGGTCGAAGGTGGTTTTTTTACGCTCGGCTGGAACCTTTTTGTTTGCGTAGCCGCGCTCAGCAAAAAGCCCACTTGGTGTGCGCGAAAGCATCAAGTTCCTCGGTTAGGGACATCTTTTCTGTTTGATGACCCTTTACCAAAAAATTGGTTATCCCATGGCTACGCGTTCCCCCCGAGACCTCTGTAACCCCTGTGGAGAGTCTCCCCTCAATAAGTGACGATGCATTCGAATCAACAACCCCTTCGTCCAGTGAGTATTTTGATTCTCCCCATGAAATCGAGCACCTTTCGAGTGGTGAGATCTCTCCCAAACCCCAACCCAACATTTTTTTGTATCTTCTCTGCGAGAATAAAGAACCCCAACTCTTCTCCCCGCCGAGCCCCGGGGGAAATGAGTTATGTCCATCTCGGCCCTTGCGATTAGCCAGGTTTCGCCTTAGGGACGATCCTTAAAACGAAAAAAGACCACCCCCCAATCCGAACGTTTACGGTTCTGGGCTACACAGACCTTTCCGGAGTGCGCCCCAAGAGTCCGCCATGAGTGAGCTAAAAGCACAACACAGAGGAATGTTTTTTCCGTTCATGACGCGAAGTCCTCTGAGAAGATCGAAAGGTCCGAGCTACACCTTGCGCCCGCTCATACTCGTTTTGATCCTTAGAAGGTCCACGATCGCTCACACCCTCCCGCGGCTTGCCTGTTTTTTGGGGTCGCGCGCCCTGACGACGTGAACCATCCTTGCATCCCCTACAAACTCCCCTTGAAAAATTAGCTCATAAAACATTCACTGTCTACGTGGCCCGGTGATTTTCCTTCTTTACTCCAAAGAACGGCCTCTCGAGATGAACACAATCCGGATTAAATACCGGAGTCTCAACTCCTCATTTCCGCTCCTTCCGGTCAACGATCCGGAAACGCTATTTGCTTCCACTCTTATTGCCTCCCCGTCGTCAGGACAATATGGTTTTTGCCACCAGTCTGCATGATCATACGCGCCCGCCGTAACTTTAAGAAGTATCGAGACGACAAAAATAGACCTAGGTGGTGAGACGCGAACAAGGCCTGTTTTGGAACCTGCCATTGTGCGACAGGCGTATGGGGGCTTTTGTCAGGAAGGAAGGGGCGCCTTTCCCCTCGGCTACCCTGTATCCCCCAACTCCTGTGCAGCAATCAAGCGCCTTTCAGGCGTCGCTCGGTCGATGAATATTACCGCCTGGTCTTCAAACAAATAGGTCGCGCCGCTTTCCCCATACTCAAGTCGCTTACCTTCCGGTGATCACGGAGTGTAATTGTCTGGACTTATCGTATCATTCATTACAAGGCAAGTGAGCTCCTTTCCCCCCCCCAAAAAAGGCGCCTTTCGATCCCACATCTTTTCTCCCCCGTCCATAAGGACCAATTCCGAGTCTGACTTTTCAGGAGTTGATGTTCCTGTCAACGCATGCGCTCCAATTCTTTATCCCTGAACTGTTCTCTTCTTACAAGCTCCCGACTCCCTTCACCTCATTGAACACGCGTTGGCAACCTGACACCCTTCCCAGTAAGACGGGGCCTACCGCTCTCCCAATCGCCCTCCGAGGCGCGAATCGCCAGTGTTCTCCCCTTTGGAATATAGCAGGGAAGAAATCCTCATCGGTACCTGTTTCCCTAGAAACAAACAACCAGAGGTTTCCGACGCCTCATCCTTCTTCTGCCCCAACGGGAGCTCCTCCTTCTGCTACTCTTACTGTGACCCGATACCCCAACTTGTTTCCTCCCAGCACTTCAAGCTATTCCCCCCCCTTCTTCCTCCTCCTCCATCTCTTTGGGGTATGGGATCGGCTGATGATTTTCTCGCAAAGTGAGCGCATATTACATATACTGAAGCGATTGGCAGCCATAAGTGAGAACCTAGTCCGTGGACTCCCTTCCCCTCCCCCGGCAACCCTCTCGTCCCCTTGCCTTCCACTCCCCCTTTTCATTGGCAAACCTTTCGCGTTTCCGATCGTTTGCTAAATAGAGTGACGGCCGAAGGTAGACGTCCCCCCCCTACTCGACAAGTACTTCGGGCAAGGGCGTGGGAGTCTACCCCTTACGCGTAAGAGCGTCGCCTCTTCTTGGTCTTTTATAGAGGAAGGAGAGTCCCTAATCTCTTTCTGATGACAACGAGTCGTCGAGCGATATTCATTCGTCACTTTGGCCTTTTCCTTTCATTGGTCTGTGGAGTGAGATATCATATATTTTACCGTTGAGATCTCAAGACAAGATTCCCCCCCTATTTTCTGTCGCATGGCCTATCGCCTTGACGACCTCGTTGCTCAGCCCTGCGTAGGGCCTATCTCCTCGAAAGTGTGGTAGTACCCAAGAATCGCCCTGTCCGGAAGGTGTACTTCAGCTGGCCTCCCCCCCTCAAGACGTGTACGATGTTGGCGTTCAGATCGGCAGGCCCCCCTCAATTTAGGTCGGAAGGTAAATTCCCTAATCGGGCGCGACGCGATTGTCCTCCCTCTTTTTCTTTCTTTGCACCCGCGATTACGTGGCAGCCGTAGGCTCAACGTCTGACGGTGCAAGAAGTATGATACACCCTTCGTGATTTTCTTAGCTTTCGCATAATCTTGAACAGATCACCCTCTTCCCGATCCCCCCCAGGCAAAGCTCTTCTTGTTTCCCTAAGGGGATTAGAGAGCTGCCACAGTGCGCGTACAATGTTTTCCCAGATAGAGAGTATCTCAAGAGGCACATAGCTGGGTCCTTTCCTTGTAAAGGGAGTCCTATACTCCCTGGTTGTGGCGAGGGTGAAACCTCACTCTTCTATTCTCTTCTTATTCCTCAATAATATTCTGGTGCTGATCACTGGCGCCTGCCCGCCTCGGAGTTCGTCGACCTGTCCATCAGGCCATCGAAGCCCGGTCCCTCTTTTTGATGTTCGCCTCCCTTTTGCGTTGTCAATGAGCGTCTTTTCATCGCTGGATTTTTTTTTTCAAGAATGGAATCCAGTTTATCTTTTCGCCCTGAAAGTGCAGGAACATCCTTTCCCTCGAATTTGCTGTCCTGATTGACCGCCGCCATGGGCCTCTGGCGCAGTTTGTCGATGGCCCCCCCTTTAACTGATATGATTGGCCGCCATTTTCCGCCTGGTGTTCACCAGTCGCGTTCTGATGGGGCCGACACCCTCTGAATCACCTTTCCGACCTACAAGAACCCCATGTAATTAGTCCTAAAGAGCTCACCTAGCCAAGCACTTCTGTTCTTATATGAAGCAGTTTCCGTAGCAGTAGGGTCCTCCACATTACTGAAGATAATCAGTTATGGCTCCTCATTTGCACAGCCATCCCTTTTTCGAGGATCTAAAAGAGAAGTACGCGCTCCTTCGTGCTAGCGGAGGGCGCCCCTGCTTGTGTCCAGCGGTCCGAAGCTATGTATTATGCTCCCCCACAAGTTGTGGAGGGCGTTGAGAAACGCCTTCCGTGGACTCTGTCCGGCGTTACTCGTGTCCATGGACAGATTCCGTCTTTGTACGCGGTAGTTAACCTCTTTTTTTCTCGAGAGTCCGCGCACGTTTCAGTGTCTTTTTTTTAAAGAATCAAAACCCGTACATCCGCCAACACATGTTTTATTTCCTGCTGACTACAGAGTTTTTACCCTTTCTTTTCTCGATGGTTTTTGTCTTTTTCGCCCTCGATAGGTATCCCAGACAAGAACCTAATCCGATCGAGTGATCCTTCGTGTACAGCTCCTGATAAGCTCCCTTCAAGGTTATGAGCTTCGGGGTCGACCCCTTCGTCTTACTCGCGGACCCATCGACCCGAGACAGTAGCTCTGGGCAGCTGGAGGCGCCACCTGTGCGCTTCTTTTTTAGCAGAGCCGGTCGCCTCGAAACCCCCCCCCGGCAAAAGTAAAAGTTCTTGCCTTCTTTTGTCGTTGGAGGGTGCTTTCCCCATCACCTTTCTCTCACGCTAGCTTGCCGCAATAGGTCCCCCGGTGCTTTGCTTGGCCTACGCTGATGATCAAAATAGCCCGCGCCTGCAAAACTTGGTGGGGTGGGCGCGAAGCTACTCCCCTTTACTGCAAATTCGGGTAGGCCACAAAGTGCTCTTTCTTACCAGGTGGTGATTCTAAGGCCTCTTCCGTCTTCTTTCTCCCCTCTCTATTCCTAATCCTCGTGTAGTTCATCATACATACGCCTCGAGGCCTTCATCACCACTCAACCTTTTCCCCCGCGCAAAAGTTTATTTCCTACCGGATTTCTCGCCTCGGTGAGCTTCTCGCCCCCCTTCTTTTTGAGAGCGGGTCTCCCCCCTACAAGCTTCTTCCGTCGCGGCTCCACCCCTGCGGGACGAGGGGCGTTTTGAGTCGAGGAGACCATGGACTTCCTATCCCCATCCGCACCCACTCCCGCCGCTAAAATGAAAGTTATACGTTTTCCTGACCCCCGAAGGCGGCTGACTCTTGTTTCTCAAACGACGCCTTGGTTAGACAAGCTCCCCCCTCCCCCCCTGCACGGATTGTTCTTCCCTGTGCTCTTCCGCTGAGAAGAAGCCCTCATCAGCTTCTAACACCGTTGATTTCTACCCGGAGATAAAGGCGGAGGCCGCGGCCCTGGGTCCCGACGATCCCGCCGATCCGGCTGCCGCTTCTTTGTTAGGCCGAACTCCCCTCTCTGGGCGTGCCACTCCCCAACCCCCGCGCCTAAAAAACTCACGACAAAAATCTCCTTCGTCACCGGCCATCACAAAGCCCCGATTAAGTGGGGGGAGGACCCCTTAATCAAACTAAAACCGCTCCTCCCCCGGCGCGAAAAAATATTTCATCAGTTAATACTCCCGACCCCCCAATCGGCCTATTCATTTCACGCGGAGGCACGATAATTTACCGTTCATCATCTCCTTTAGTGACTCCCCCTTACTGACCCTTCAGTTGATTTGCCGCTGCCCCTCCTTAAGAAAGGCGCCCCCTTCAAGATCAGTTGTTACGCTATACCGCCCCCCCTCCTTCGCTTCCGCTTGTCGGGTACGCCCAAGTGCTGGTGGGCCTCCCTTCGCCCTTACGGAGGATGGGGCTACGTGACCTCGAGGGTGCCTACACCCCCCCCCCCCCGGGACGCGAGAGACCAAAAAACTGCGAAGAAGAATCACTTCCCTTATGAGGCGCTAGTGTGAGATACTGAGGATGACTACTTCCCGGCTCTGAACTCAGGTCTATGTCCCCCTTCCCAAGAGGACTGTACACGGGCCACGTAGTACATTGCTGGAACTCGCCTTTCAACTATTCTTCCATCTGCAAAAGCGCTTTCCACAGAGTGGCGTCCTTATCCCCCAATAAGAGTTCATAGCTCAGTTGTATTTCCCATTTTTTAGTGTCGATAAAATCATTGAGTGAACCTGGCAAATCCGGCCCGCCGCCTCGATGAATACATGACCCGTTGCGCGACAACCCAAGTTTTTTTCTCGTCATCCTGGTCGAGGCCTTCGCCTCAAAGGTAATCGAAAATCGCGGCGGGGGCTCTCTTAGGCCGGGAATATTATGGAGGGAGTGTTTTCCAAATTTCCCTCCCACGGTTAGGGTTTCCCCATCGCCCAACACAAACTTGGTCTCTCCTCCGAGCCGGGAGAAACTTCTTTCCCGAACTATCCTTCTCTTGGCGTAATATCATATGACCCCCCCCCTATGTGGAAGAAGCCAGAGCTCGCTTCAACCAGTCAGGCACTAAGATCCCCGATCTGGGTATAGGGCTCGGATGCTTCTCTTTCTCCGCCTCTTCCGCATCTCCCCATCCATCAGCTGACGCCTATGTGAACTTTTCTTCTCTTTCCTTCTCCAAGGGGCCAACGAGAGATCCAATTCCCTCTCCCTCTTGGATTGCCCAACCTTCGCGTCGCCTCCTTTTGACTACCTCGAGGGACGGTCCCCGATTCGCGCCTATTCACTGAAACCCCTACCTTTCCTGGTGTATTACCCCCCTTCCGGTGACGAGCGCGAATCTCCCCCTTTCTTTAGTCCCCTCGAGAGGGCGGCCCTCCCGGGCTGATGCAAACCGAGGCCGCTTTCTAGATTCCTTCTTCGGAACCCCTTTGGCTTTAGTTGATTCCTTGTGAAGACTTCTCTCCTCCCTCCTTGTTGTTGTTCTTAGATCTCCCAGCAAAAGACCCCATTCATCCCTCCCCCCCCAGGTGTCGTCATGAATATAGCCCGACCTCGTTGTGCTCCTTCACTCCTTCTCCCTTCCCCCTAGCTAAGCCCAGTGAGTCCGCGGTCGTCTTCCCGGAAGGTTTGACGCCGCCGTAATTGTACGGAGGATTCGGTAATCGGAGAGCATCCTTCTTTTCTGGCTCCCCCTCGAGGTAAAGGGGCGACCGCCCTGTAAAGGTGGGCAATATTGAGTTTGAACGATAGTTGGCCGCTGTTACAGGTTTCAGTTTACGTATGTCCAACAGCTTCAGTGTGTGATGGAGATCTCATCCTCCCGGAGACCCTTCATCCCCCTCTCCCTATCAACCCAGAGTGGCTAATGATTTCGTTTTCGATGATAGAGCGATAAGCGACCGTCCACATTTGGGGAGTATCTTACCTTATTCCAAGAGAGGAATTCCGGTCTGGTTTTTTTTTAATGCTCGGCGTCTCATATGGGGGTTTTAGGGGGAAACCTGTTCCTTGATGAGCGGATTCTTTCCCATAATAAATATCATACCACATACCGGCGCTCATTTCGATCCTTTTGAGGATCGACTTTAAGGACCCCGGTCGCTCGATTCTGTTTGCGAGATGCCAAAGAGTGTCTCGTCTTCCTTCCGTTATTGTCAAGACTGACTCGTTCAGCCCTCCCCCTGATTGATCGACTTTCTTTACCGCAACGCCCGACAGCTCGACGCGGCTTTTCTGCTTCTTGAACAGCCAATTTTTTTGTTTTTCTTTTTTTTTTTCAAGAAAAGTGTAGGTTTTTTCGAGCTCCTTCCTTTCTGAAATGCTCGGCAAGTCCCATGTACTCGACGGGATCCCACTAAGGTAAGCTGTTTGCTGCCCCTCCCTTTTTGATTTAATACAGATTCGAATCAATCCCCTTCATCTGCTAAATAGCTACCTACTCCCCAAATCCTTTTATTCTCCTTCCCAGGAGTTGGCTCTCTTGCCCAGTGGTCCTCATGGAGGAAAACTTCTCGGTTGATACCATCATGCAATGTCACCATCCCAGCCCTTGAGCGAGGGACCTCTTCTTCCGTTGCGTTGCTCCGGCGGGCGTAGTCCTTGGTACGAAGGCGCCGTTTCTGAAAGAGTTTGAGCTCCTCCCCCCTCTTGTCCTCTTTCGGAAAATACTTGTTTACAATTAAAGGAGGACGTTCTTCGCTTACCGTCAGGAGAGGGCAGGCTGTTTGTACGAAAATTGACCGCTTTATGATCGGTGAGGAGTACGACCCCCGGTCCGATCCGTTCTCCGGCCGGTGAGTTTGGTTTACGGCCTCCCCAAGTACAACGCCCACTCTCCTTGACTTTGTTCCCTGGGTTGACTCCGTTTTCCGTTTTTTTATCAGGATTGTAGGCTTTCTTTTCTGTTCTTGGTCGATCGGCGTCAGCAGACATCAAAAATCCTCTTTCCTCCCTGATATGTTGTGCTAGAGTCGGGACAGCCCCTTTACGCCCGATTTTTGATAGTTGATGTCTCACGGGTGTAGCCTCCTTCTTTAGATTTCCAGCGCGTCGAGACCTGACGAATGATTAGCTTGTGGATTAAGAGAACAAAATACTATCTGGGCAAGAAGGCGCTTTTCTGTCACCCGGTACCATAAGTTCTTCCTTTCGAAATCTCGTTGAGTTGCGGGTGTATAGTCACCCCTAAAGGTACCCTCAAGATAGAGCTCCTGCATATGGGTCCGCGTCTTCAGGCAGCCGGCTAAGCTTTTGCTGTTTACTTCAGTCCCAAAATCAATTTTGGTTTCCTCCCCCTCCCTGCGGTAGGAACAACCTGTTTGAGCTGGACCTAACCTGGCTTACAGGCATCCGTTCCGT